>Ga0206831_1028_pt1 | contig 55330 bp, 63 predicted proteins | sample Alteio_BWOrgCont_73_FD_152876 | JGI IMG/M metagenome (GOLD analysis project Ga0206831, IMG submission 152876) | Enriched cells from forest soil in Barre Woods Harvard Forest LTER site, Petersham, Massachusetts, United States -... | ecosystem: Environmental > Terrestrial > Soil > Temperate forest >...
GCTCGCGCATGGCGCCGATATGAACGCGCAAGTCACCGGCATGCTGACGTATTCCCTGCGAATCACCCGCGCTCCATCTTCCACGGAAGGTATGACGGCGCTTCACGTCGCGGCCCAAAGGGGCAGAGCAGATCTAGTGCGCTACCTGTTAGAGAAGGGCGCGAAGACCGATTTGATCGATGGCAATGGCAAAAAGCCGATCGATCTGGTCGGCACAGTCGCTGCAGCGCCCGCAGCTCCGGCCGCAGCTGCAGCCGACGCAGCAGCCAAGCCAGCAAATCCGGCCGAAACTCGCGCTCTGCTGCAAAACGCGCACTAACCGATCGAGAACACGCGGCCCTTATGCATGCCCCACAGGATTTGTACCAGCCTGTGCGCGATCAACTCGTGCAGCGTTAAGACTTCACGATGCGCCGCCGTAATGGCCTGCGCATCTCGAGGATCGCCCGAGTATTCGGCTCCAGCCTTCAGCGCATCGCTGGCCTCCTTGATCACCGGATCGGCGATTGCCTCGCCCGACATTTCCCATAAAGTGATGAAGCGATCCACCGCGGAAGGGAAGCTGACCTCGAACACGCCGAACTGGCTGGTGGTTCGCGGGGGCTTGTAATCGAGGTTGAAGGGTCCAGCGTAGTGGTGGCTGCGCAACAGGACCAGGACGTTGAGCCAGTCGAGTGGGTTCACCAGACCGACTCCGATATCGACATCGTGCTTCAGCCGGTAGCCGTCGTTAATATCGAAATGAAAAAGTTTGCCCGCGACAAGTGCGCGCGCAAGAGCCGCCCGGGGCGCGCCGCCCCACATGAGTTCGTGCAGATACTCGGGATTGAGGCCCACCATCTCGGCGTGCGTCAGAAGCCCGGAAGAAATAAACGCGAGCATGGCATCACTGGTGGGAAGAAGAATTTCAGCCTGGGGCTCGAATGGCTTGGCCTCCAGGCAGTGCCTCAGCGGCGAGCGGCCACGCTGGGTTGATACCTGAATGTCATGTTCACATGCGGCGTTCAGTGCTTCGGCATACCAGCGCAATGTTTCGGTTTCTTCCACCGCGCCTTGCACGTAGTAGCCGAGCGAACCGGGCCAGTACACGGCGAAGCTCGCGCCCAGCTCGTGGCCGATGTCTACATTGTTGCGAACCCTGAATTTCGCGTACTCCCGTACGTGTGGCGATTCGGCGGCCGGGGATGCCGCCCATACCGCATGGTGGAAGGTCTCGGCAGTCACCATCGAACATCGGATCCCATGTCTTACGAGTGCCGCCTTGATGCGTTCGAGGATCTCGGTTTGCTTGGGAGTGCCTAAAGCATCCGTGGGAATGACATCGGTATCGTGTGTGCACCAATGTCCGATGCCGATTTCCCCGTAATGCCGGATGACATCTTCAAATCCGAGCGGCGGCCTGGTAGGAGCATGGAACAGAGCGCTACCGTCATAAGCAGCGGCCCATTGCGGTCCCGAGATGAAATATTTTCGCCGGACTTCCGGGCTATAGGAGCCACCGCAGGCCTTCATTAACCGTGATACGAGGGATTGTTGTTGCTCAATTGGAATCGGTTTCATGCAGTCTATCGTTGTACCATGAGCTCGTGATGCGTGGGGGCCAAACCGCGTTGGTGTTAGCGTGCATGACCGCGTTCAGTCTGCACGCGGAAACCGGTCACGATGCCTGGCTGCGGTATCAAGCCCTCCCGCCGCAGGTGGCCGAAGCGGATATTCGAGCGCTGGGCGATTCAGTAACGTTGGTGGGTGGATCCGACGTGTCGCGCGACGAACTCTCGCGAGGCCTCCATGGAATGCTCGGCCGCATTCCCCGGATCGAGATCAGGGAAGCGATTCCATCGAACATACCCGCCGACGGTTTCCGGATCAAGACCGTACGACAAGGATCAACCCATTACACAATTGTCGCCGGCGGAAGCGAACGCGGCGTCCTTTATGGAGTGTTCGCGCTGTTGCGGAAGATCGCTCTCGAGCAGCCTGTCGAATCTTTGGATGAAACGGAAGCGCCACACGCGCCCGTCCGCTGGGTGAACCATTGGGACAACCTAGACGGCTCAATTGAACGTGGTTACGGAGGCCGGTCCATTTTCTGGGAAGACCGGAAGGCCCACTCGGACTTGTCGCGCGTCTCCGATTACGGCCGCCTTCTGGCGTCCATCGGCATCAACGCTTGCTCCATCAACAACGTCAACGCCGATCCCGCGATTCTTTCGGCCGAAATGCTACCCGAGATTGCGCGTATCGCGGCCGCATTCCGTCCCTGGGGCGTTCGCATCGCGATTTCCGTCGATTTTTCGAGCCCCAAAACATTGGGCGGATTGGACACCTTCGATCCTCTCGATCCGCGCGTCTCGGCATGGTGGAGCGCCAAAGTGGACGAGCTGTATCGCGCGATTCCAGATCTTGCGGGAATTATCATCAAAGCCGATTCGGAGGGGCGCGTCGGACCTTCGGCCTATGGGCGGACGCACGCCGATGCGGCGAACGTGGTGGCCCGCGCGCTGAAGCCTCATGGCGGCCTGCTCTTCTACCGGGGCTTCGTTTACGACCACCACATGGATTGGCGGAATCCGAAGAACGACCGCGCGCGCGCAGCCGACGACAATTTCCGTTCGCTGGATGGAAAAGTCGAATCGAACGCGGTCGTGCAGATCAAGAACGGCCCCATTGATTTTCAGGTGCGCGAACCAGCATCGCCTTTGTTCGGAACTCTGGAAAAAACCAATCAGGCGATCGAGCTTCAGATTACGCAGGAATATTTCGGCCAAGCCCGTCATACTGTGTTTCTTGCCCCGATGTGGAAAGAAGTTTTGGATTTCGATATGCACGCGCAAGCTGGGAAGCCGACGCCGGTGAAGGCGCTGGTGAAGGGTTTCGTCGGCGTCTCGAACGTTGGCCTCGACGAGAACTGGCTCGGGAATCACCTTTCGCAGGCGAATCTCTATGCGTTTGGGCGCCTGGCATGGAATCCGGATTTGAGCGCGAGGGAAATCTCGGAGGAATGGACGCGGCTTACGTTTGGGCCCGACCCCACAGTAGATTCGGTGGTCAACGATATTCAGCTCAGCTCGTGGAAGACTTACGAAAACTATACCGGGCCGCTCGGATTGCAGACCCTGACCGACATCACCGGCAACCACTACGGCGTCAATGTGGAGGCATCCGAGAGAAACGGCTGGGGACAATGGCACAATGCCGATGCGCAAGGCGTCGGGATGGATCGCAGCGTAAAGTCCGGAACTGGTTTCGCGGGTCAATATCGTGCGGAAGTCGCGAAGGTTTACGAGTCGCCGGCCAGCACCCCGGATGAGTTGCTGCTCTTCTTCCATCACATGCCCTACACGTACCGGCTGCATTCCGGCAAGACCGTGATTCAATCGCTCTATGATTCGCATTATGACGGCGACGAGGCCGCAGCGAATTACGTCCGGCAGTGGCGTAAGATTCAGGGCTTGATCGACGAGCAACGTTACAAGGAAGTGCTCGCGCAGCTCGAGTATCAGGCTGGCCAGGCCGAAGTGTGGCGAGACGCAGTGGTGAGCTGGTTTCTGAAAACATCGGGTATCCCAGACGAGAAAGGCCGCGCCGGAAAACATCCGGACCGCGTGGAGGCCGAAGCGATGCAGCTCGAAGGCTACACTCCGGTCCCGGTCAATCCCTGGGAAGCGGCCTCCGGCGGAATGGTGGTCTCGTGCCCGATTTCGCGGTGCGCGGCACGGTTTGTCTATGAAGGTAGTGCAGGCCCGCATGAAGTTCGCATCCGCTATTTCGACCAAAATATCGGTGTCGCAAGCTTTCGCATTCTGCTGAACGGCCAACTTCTCGATCAATGGGTTGCTGCGGATCGCTTGCCCACCCAGAAGATCGACGGCGGGTCCTCTTCGCTTAGAATCGTGCCCGGAGTTGTGCTCAAGCCGAGTGACGAGATCCGCATCGAAGGGTCGCCCGACGGTGGAGAATCCGCGGCCTTGGACTATGTCGAAATCCCATGAACGTAATCCAATGAGCACGTACTGGCTCGGCGTCGATGTTGGAACCGGCGGTTCACGGGCGATCCTGCTCGACGCAAGCGGAAGGGAAGTGGCGGCAGTCTCTGTTGCTCACGAAGAGATGACGATGGAGCAGCCGCTGTGGGCCGAGCAGCGCCCGGAAAACTGGGCCGACGCGGCGTTCCAGGCGATTCGCGGTGCGCTGGCCGCCGCCGGAATCACGGGCGATCAAGTACGAGGCATCGGACTTTCCGGGCAGATGCACGGACTCGTGATTCTCGATCGAGACTACAACGTCATCCGTCCGGCGCTCATCTGGTGCGACCAGCGCAGTCAACCACAGGTGGATTGGATCAACCAACATCTTGGCGCAGCGAACGTGCTCGAACATACCGCCAATCCGGTGCTGACCGGATTTACCTTGCCGAAATTGTTGTGGTTGCGCGATCACGAGCCGCACAATTTCGAGCGTGTGCGGCATGTTCTGCTGCCCAAGGACTACCTTCGTTATCGGCTCACGGGCGAACTCGCGACCGAAGTTTCTGACGCGTCGGGAACTGCAATGTTCGACGTCGTTCACCGCCGCTGGTCCTTCGAAATGATGGATGGCTTGGGCCTGGACCGTGCGATTCTTCCCCACGATTTTGAATCCGTCGATGTCACGGGGACAATTTCGGAACACGCGGCGGAGCTTACGGGTTTGGCGCTCAGAACACCCGTGGCCGGCGGAGGTGGAGATCAAGCTGCTAGCGCGGTGGGTAATGGCGTTGTGGAACCGGGCGCGGTGTCGTGCACACTCGGAACTTCGGGCGTCATCTTCGCGCACATGGAAAACGTCGCGTACGATCCCGAAGGTCGCGTGCATACCTTCTGCCACGCGGTTCCCGACAAATGGCACGTGATGGGTGTGACACAAGGGGCCGGTCTGAGTTTGCAATGGTTCCGGAATCAGTTCGCGCCCGGAATGTCTTATGATGACCTTCTCGCCGAAGCCGCCGAATCGCCTGCTGGCGCGCGCGGATTGTACTGGCTCCCGTATCTGATGGGCGAACGCACGCCACACCTTGACGCCGCAGCGCGGGGTGGGTGGATCGGCCTGACTGCGAAGCATACGCGCGCGGATTTGATTCGAGCATTGATCGAAGGGGTCGCCTACAGCCAAAAGGACGGTTTGGATTTGGTGGCGGCGCTGGGCGTGAACGTCGCGTCCGTTCGGGCTTCCGGCGGTGGCGCGCGTAGCATGTTGTGGCGTCAGATACTGGCCGACGTTTTCGGAAAACCCGTGGTCACGATGGCTTCGGAAGAAGGCTCCGCGTTGGGCGCGGCGATCCTCGGGATGGTCGCGACCGGAGAATATTCGTCTGTTGAGGAAGCCTGCCGGGCGATCGTACGAGAACGGGATGTCATCGAGCCTCGCGCAGCGGAAACGAAAATCTATTCCGCTGGCCATGCTGTGTACCGTTCGCTATATCCGGCACTGAAGCCGCTGTTCCCAAGGATGGTGTAGCTAATTTGCGAACACTCCACCGACGGTAGCCGAACCGGTCCCACTGCATCCGGTTGCGCCGAACCGGAGAAACTTTTGGATTCGTTTCGCGGTGTCGACCTCTCCCGTATAGATGTTGCCCTTGCTATCCACGCTCACCTGATGCAGATAGTGAAATTCTCCAGCGCCTCGCCCATGTCGCCCGAGCTGGCCGAGCTCCTGCAAATTGCTTCTGTTGAGAATGTAGATCGTCATGTTGGCGTTGTCGCCCACATACAGGCAGCTCTGAGCTTTGTCCGTTGAGAAATTCATGGAGACCGCGGTTCCAATGATGTTCGTGTGGTCGCTGACAAATTGCTCGGCTAGAAAACCGCATGCGCCGGCCTTGCCGGTGGGGTTGCTGCACGGCTTGCCCAGCGTGGGATCGTTCTTATCGAAAACCTGGAGGCGATCATTTCCGCGATCGCAGACATACAGCTTTCCGTCATTCGCGATCTTCACGCAATGCACCGGGTTCCGAAAGAAAGCCGGTTTCCGGTTGCCCTTGGTTGAGTCCGCGATCCAGGTCCCGGCGGCTTCAGCGGACTTATCGTCCACAGGATTGTTTCCGTAAGCACCGAAGTGGCCGATATATTTTCCGGTGTTAGCGTCGACAATCAGAACGCGGCGGTTTCCGTAGCCGTCGGCGATATAAAGGTGATCGTTTGCGGGGTCGACCACCATGTCCGCCGCCAAGTACAGCACGGGCGTGCCATTGATGCCGCTATTCGTGTCGTTGCTGTTTGGGCCGCCTGGTGTTCCGCCGATCCTCATTTTGAAGTTACCGTTCATATCGAACTTCAGCACAAAGCCGTCGCCGCCTTCTTTGTGTGAGGTCCAGGGCGGAGCTCCGCGTCCAACCGTTCCCCCACTCGGCGTGGCCTGGTTTCCGGAGATCCAGACATTGTCGTTGTGGTCGACGTAAATGCCGTGCTCATTGTTTGGCCAGATGCATCCAGCCTCGGCCTTACACTTGCCGCCGATGAAGCCGGGATCGGACGGACCTCCCCAGGCGCGCAGGAGCTTGCCGTCGGAATCGAATTCCAGAACCGAGGGAGCAGCTTTGCAGCAATCCGAGAGAGGGCCGTAAGACCGCTCTTGGCCGAGCCCGTTGATGGGATGACCCTTGTCGTCGGTCGCGCCCGGCACCGGCCCTTCCAGGCCAGCTTCGTCCGTGGACATGGTGCGCGGCCGGTTGTAGACCCATACGTGATCGTGCTGGTCGACGTAGAGCCCGCCGATTTGGCCGAGCAGCCAGTGGTTGGGCAGCGGCTGCGGCCACGAAGGATCGACGACGAAACCCGGTGTCTTGCCATTGTTGGACGCGTTGTAGACGCCGGTTTTCTTCGAGAGGCGGTCGAGAGAGCCGCTGTTCTTCAGCGCGTCGCCGGCGGGGTCGGCGGCAGTGAGGAGGCCGGTGAGGGTCAAGATGATCGCGGGAACTGTGGCGGATATTTTGCGGTGCATAGTAGCCCGAGCAAGTATATAACGACCAGCTCCCTTACGGGCGCGGTTCAGTTGCCGCTCACGGTGCTGTCAGCCGCCAGGACATCGTGATTCACGTTGAGCAAGACCCGCTTCGGTTTCTTCGGAAGCAGCACCTTAAATTCGTTCGATGTGTGGCTTCCGCGCAGTGCAGCCGACCCGATCATTTGCGGCCAAGCATCGAACTCGACGTATACCGGGACCGCCATCACGAAGTTATCCGAGACGCCGCTCTGAGTGATCTTGCCCGTGAGCAGCATTTTGCCCTCATCGGCTGGCGTCAACGAATAATCCAGATGATAGCTGGGGATTTCGTTGCTATAGACCCAGTCGCGGAAAAACCAGTCGGCGCGTCCGTTGTGATCCAGATCCATCGATTTTTTCATGTGCCGATTCACCGCCGCCAGAAAATCTTCCGTGGACGCGTTGCGATCGATATTGGTTTTCACGAAATCGTGCATCAACGCAATAAAATCGCCGTCGTGCGTCTGCGGATCCCACATCAGCATGCGCAGCATATGCAAGGTGTAGCCGCCTTTCGGATAAACGAGTTTCCGGTAAGCGCTCCCGGTTTTGTAGGTGTCCAGCCGAATTCCCATCCATAGCGGCCCAGCGTCGTTAGCCGATCGGCCATACTCGTTTTTCTCGGTAATCATCTTGCGGCCGCGCTCCCAGAATTGTTGGGCTGTATCCCGTTTCTTCTCGGTGACGTCCAGGAACAGGCCGGCGGAGAAGTCGGCAAATCCTTCCGAGAGCCACTGGTCATGATAGGTCGCCCAGCCAACCAGGTGGCCCCACCACTGGTGCGCCACCTCGTGAGGCGTCACCTCCTGGATGAAATCGGCAAAGCGGAACGCGCCGCGGCCCATCAGAGACCAGCGCTGCGTGCTATCGAGAAAGGCACTCACCGGCAGATAGACCAGCGTGGGCCAGGATTGGCCGAAGTTGAATTGCGGCTGTTGCGTGATGGCGATTCTTCCGTACGGCAGTTGGCCGAAATAGTGCGTGTAGACGCGAATCGAATTTTCAGCGTCAACCAGGGCGCTGTCTGCCATGGCCGAGGGCGCCATCGCGCCGAAACCGCGGCCGTGAAGATAATCGGGAACTTCGCTGGTGGCGTAGGCTTCCAGGCTGTAGTGCGTTTCCTCGTCGCTGCGCTGCTTCTTCTTGAAGTTGCCATAGTTGAATCCGGCCACCGCGAGCGGAATCTCGGAAACCCATTGCGACGCAGCGTAGTCGTCCTCGCGCCATTCCTTCACCAGTTTTCCCACGCCGATCAGAGTAAATTGCTTGGGCACCTTGAATGTCAGGTCGTAGGTGGACCGGTCCTGGAAGGTATTCAGGCTGGGATACCAGCTTGTCCGGGCGCCCACCGCGTAGTTGCCTTGTCCGGCGTCGGCGATCACCTTGTTGCCTTCATACGCAATGCGCAAAGTGTACGACTGGCCTTTCACTGTCGGTTGCGGAAGCACTGTATAGAATGATCCGTCCTGCTTGCGGTCCTCCTGGATGAAGGACGCGTCTTTTTCATCCGCGGTGGCCACACTGATCACGCGCAGGGAGGGTAGCAGGCCGAAATCGATGATGCGATCGCCATCGCGAAGCGCGTCGAAGGTCACGTCCGCGTTGGCGGTGAGGCGCCCATTCTTGGCGATGGCGGTCTCGATGCGGTAATGCTTCGCCGCAACGATACGCTTGTCTTCCCGCGAGCTTGCGGTTTGAGCCTGAAACTCCGCGTTCGTGTGGCTCAAATAAAGAATGGCATCGCGCCTGTCCCCTGGATCGATGTTGATCAGCCCCACCTCCTCGGGCGAGGGCATGTGACGCATCGCGCCGCGGGGCGCAATCAAGAACCTAAGATCGTGAAAACGGCGTCCATGCAGATAGGCGGCGAATGAAGGAGAGCTGTGCGGGTTGTAGAGCTCCGCTGCCAGCTCGGCTTCCACATTCGGAATTTCTTCGTCGAGCAGCATCGCCTGGAGCATGCTCTGCGGGCTTTCGATGCGGTGCCGCATGCGGTTCCGGAACGCCCGCAATGCTTCCTCGACGCCGCTCTTCAATCGGGTGTCAGATCCGGGGGCGCCAAATCCGGCGCTCTTTAGCTCCTGGTAAGTGCCGTCGGTGAAACAGAGCACGGCTGTGTCGAATTCCTCGTCCATCGCGGTTTCGTCGGTCAGCATCTTGAAATACGACGCCTCTAGCGGGACGGCCGGCGTGAAATGCAGCGATCCTTGGCCGACAAATACACCCATCGCCACGCGACCCAAAACCGGCGGAAGGAACGCCACCACGCCCGATTTCAGGCGCAGCTCGCCTAGGTCGCGACGGAGCACGGCATTCTCGACATTGAAAGCTTCGGCCAGCCCGGAGTCTCGAAGCGCCCGATAGTTAGGATCGGAATTCGCAAGCGCAGAGCGTTTACCCCCCACCTCCACGCTGGCTTCCTGAGCCTGAATGGTCAGCTGAATATTGAATTCGACGGCTGGCTGCTGACTGATGGTGACGGAATTCTGAAACTGTACAAAACCGCGAGCGCGCGCGCTGATCTGATAATCGCCTGGCGCGAGACCGTCGAAGGAGAAGCGGCCTTGAGCGTCCGTCTGCGCCGCTCGCGGAGCGCTGAGTGCCGCTCCAGACACAGTGACTTCGACCTTTTCGACCCCCGCTCCGCTGGGATCACGAACCACACCCTGGATGGTGGCGGCCACGGCAGCGACACCGAACGCCAGCATAAATGCAAAAGCACCTGGTTTTACAAGTCTGAACATCAAATCGGGCCGTGTTCCAAGGATTCGGATCGAGAGAATGTTAACACGTGCAGACGGATTCGAGATAAATGGCGCCAGATTAATGGCCGATTATCCAAATGAATGGAGCGGCTGCGGCCGCGCAGGATCCGCGGCGAAACCCTGTGTGGCGGAAGGTTTTCGGCGCGGCATGTTGATGTAGGTCATGGTTCTTTTCTCCCTTTATATAAGCTGCTTCAAGATCAGCGGGGATAATAACCAGCGCGCGTTTGGACAATCAATCCTGGGCGCTTTGTAGTGAGCTTTATTTCCCGGAATTGCTGGTCGGTGGCCTGATGGTCCGGGGTGTAGCCGAAACTGTATTGATTCCGTAGCTCCTCTTCGATTTCGGCGTAGATGCTCTCGATAGAATGGTCCGCGGTGACTTCGAAGAAGCGCCCTCCGGTTTCGCGAGCGAGCTGCTGCATTGCGGCCTTGCCCTTCGCCCGATACATGGCTTGGCTTGCAACAAGTGCTGGGCCGCCAAGCACCCACCATGGTTTAAAGTTGCCGTGATACCAGATGGAATAGATTAACGTATCGGCGCGCTCCGCGAATTCGATGGCCGCGCCAAGAGTGGTATTGCTGCCAACATCGACGCCGTCGGAAAGCAGGATGAACGCCTTCCGGCCTTTCTGTTTGCGCATCGGGTCGTCGGAAGTTTGATGGATGGCATCGAACAGCAGGGTAGAAACGCGCTTGGGTATTTGTAGCCGATCCATCGCAGCCGAAAGCAATTCGCGCGAATTGGTAAGGCCCTGCAGCATCTGGACATTTATATCAAAGCTGGCAACGAAAGCCTGGTCGCCTTCGCGCAGCATACGATCGAGAAAGGCATAGCTCGCCTTGCGTTCCGGTTCCAGAACATGTAACTGGCTGCGGCTGGTATCGACCAGGAGGCCCAGCGTAAGGGGAAGGTTGGACTCGCGCGAGAAGTAGTGGATGGTCTGGGGGCGGCCGTCCTCTTCCAGCACGAAATCATCCTGATTCAAATCATTGACGATGCCGCCGGTGCGGTTGCGAACGGTAGCCAGTAGCGTTACGACATCGACGGACGTGGAAAACGTTGCCTCTTGCGCCGCGGCCCTCGCCAGAGCGGCGAGGAGCAGGCTTCTGCGTGAGATGGTCGCTTTCATAAGAAGCCGATTTAGAGACGAAAGGCAGAGCCGGAAAAAGTATACAACGAATCGGCTGGCGGCTCTATAAAGAGGCGTTCGCTGGGCGGGCTGCTTCGCGCTGAATGTGGAAGAGCACATGTTCGATATGTCGCGACTCGTTGAGGAGCCTTAGGCGCTTTGAGAACGCTTCGACTTGCTCCTTTGAAAAAACGGCAACTATTTACTTGACAGACTAACGCGAAAGGCGCACAATCATTACATGGAAGCGCCTAAGACTCTTCAAGAAGCCGTTTTGTACTTTGCTGATTTTGAGAACTGCAAAGCATTCATGATCTCGCTCCGCTGGCCTGATGGCGTCGTGAAGTGCCCCCGCTGCCAGTCCGAGAAAAACTTTTGGATCGAAAGGGAGCGCGTTTGGAAATGCTATGGCAAGCACGATCACGCAAAGTTCTCATTAAAAACTGGCACCTTGATGGAAGATTCACCTATCGGCTTGGATAAATGGCTCGTAGCACTGTGGCTTATTGTCAATTGCAAGAATGGCGTTAGCTCCTGCGAAATCGCCCGCGACCTAGGAATCACTCAGAAGTCGGCGTGGTTCTTGGATCATCGGATTCGGTTTGCCCTGCACTCCGGTTCGATTGAGAAGTTCTCTGGACACGTTGAAGTCGATGAAACTTTCATCGGCGGCAAAGCCCGCAACATGCACGCTGCGAAACGCGCCGAAAGGAATCCCGTCAAAGGTTCGCGTCGTAGCTCTGGCAAGACTATCGTCATGGGCATCCTGCAACGCGGCGGCAAGGTCCGTACCGCCGTGGTTCCGACCGTCCGAAGGAAACCACTACACGCTGAGATCAAGAAGCACGTAGAGGCTGGCTCTGCGATCTACAGCGATGCGCTGAAGTCATACAACACCCTAGACGGTGATTATCAACATCAGGTGATCGACCATGCAGTAGCGTACGTTGATGGAAACGTCCATACCAACGGGCTTGAAAACTTCTGGAGTCTGGTAAAACGGCAATTGCACGGCACCTACATCAGCGTGGAACCGTTCCATCTGTTTCGCTACCTGGATGAGCAAACTTACCGCTACAACAATCGCAAGATGAGCGAGCTAGCACGCTTCAAGATTGCCGCGCTACAACTCGTAGGCAAGCGGCTCACTTGGGATCGCCTCACTGGTAATTTGGCCGACGAAGAAACGTGGTTTAACTAAGCAGGAAGCTAAGCGTCAGGGACGCGGAAAGCGGAAACGCTAGCCAAGGGATGACTTATGAATTTTATACACGCTAGAGAATACCTTCAACAGGGAGACGCGGTAATTGTCAACTGTGATTACGCGTGCAATATTTGCGTGATGACGGATAGTGAGTTTCAAAACTACAGGACGGGACGGCAGTTCCGACATTTTGGGGGCTTCTATAAACTTTTTCCCGCTAGAATTTCGGTTCCACACTCCGACCACTGGAACGTAACTTTAGACTTGGGCGGAGGCGCGGCCAATATCAAGTACTCGATCACTTACTGGAAACAGCCGTAGCTCAGCTCTTGCCTGCTCCAACGCCTTGTCTAGCACGTCGATTATTTTTTCCTGAGTGCCGTCACTCGCATATTCGCGATTGGCGATTCCTCCAGTATCATCGCGCATCCAAAGCGTCTTACCGCTTGAATCTAACACGCTAACAGACAGGTCCATATGCCGCAAACCTCCATGCTTAATGCTTCGCTTGTTTCTTCTTTGGTTTAGACTTATTGAAAGGATTCGGGATAGCGCTCTTAGGTACCGAGATCATCTTCTTGGCAGCGTCTCGGAACCGGCCCCACGCTTCTGTACCCTCGATCATCTCGGGCGTCGTGTTCGTCTTCATGATTTCATTGTCTCAAACAACCGCGCCCTGTTCACGCAGTCCCGCATCTGCAATACGCATCATGAACTGCTTAACGGCATTAAATATTTGCTCAGCTTCATCGGGATCGTATTTTTTTACAATGTGCATCGTCGGGTTACGCCAAGCGATTTTTACGGATTGGAGGTCTCCGAGAAAGTCTTTGTAGATGGGCTGTTTCTGTTGAAGCTCCGGCGCTCGCTTCTTCCAGTCTGATTCAAAGATAGCGGTAAGTTGGCGAATGTACGATTCCCAGCTAGGAGCGTAAGGAATACCAAGCTCATTTGCCAAGACCTTTAAAGCAGCTTCCATCACACGTATGAGATGAAAAACAGCGGCGGTACAACGGCTTAGCGCCAGACACACGCCAGCTTCATGAACGTCGTAGATTGTTGACGGAAATGATTGCCAGACCTGTTCACCAAAGATATATGGCGTTTGTTGCGACGGCCAAAAGCGCACGCGCTCGGGGGCAATATACAAGAAAGCTTTACCGGTTAACTCTTTGCGTATAACATCCTTTATGGAGTGGAGCCGGTTCTGCAATGACTGATAGCTCTGCTTTCCAGACGCAGCTAGTATTGCCTGTAGATCGCCGATAGTTTCTGCGCTGACCGGCATCCCAAGTAGTTCGCATTGACTGCGAATCGTAGTAAGCCACCCAATAGTTTTCTCAATAGTAGCGGCATCGACCGGTCCAGCGAAATAAGCATTTGGCAGTGGCGCTTCTCCAACACCAGCCCGCATAAAACATTCGGATTTGAGCGCCTCTATAGCGGCACCGGACCAAAACAGTTTCTCGCCAGAGCAGACGACCATCGAGATATCCCACAAACTCACCAGCCGGTACGGATTCTCCAACCAAGGCGGGAGGCGGAGTGGTAGCGCAACGGTTTCAATACCTTGCACTTCAGTTTGTAAGTCTAGTGCTTCAAGCATAGTCTGTCAAGTAAATAGTTGCCGAAAAAACGAACCCATGATCGGAGGGTTGCCAGGGGATTCCTTTGTGTTTATAGAGTTCGAGGAGGGCGGCGGCATCTTTGAGATCGCGGCGCTCGCGATCGGCGCGGTCGGCTTGAATTTCGCGGAGCTGGTCGAGTGACTTTTGGAACTGGCGGGAGAGGCGCTGCGAGTGTATCCCGAGGGTGGCGAGCAGGGGAAATAAGGGATTGGGGGGTGGGGTTTTGGGAAAACAGCTCGGCTTCGAGCAGCGGGATGCGGTTGAGGCGCCAGGCGGTGTCGGCGAGTTCCTGCGTGAGGTGCGACCTTTGTTGAATTCGCGCAAAACGGAGTGCGGCGCGAAACAGTTCCTTGCTGGCTTGGCGGTGTGCGGCCCTTTGGGCTCGGTGGGGGTGGCGGGTTGGTATTCGTCGAAGAACTGGCGGCAATGGCGCTGGTAGGCGGCGGGGTCCTCGGAGGGGAGGACCGGGGAAGCGGCGGTCAAGCCGTGGCGTAGGACGTTGAGCGAGGAACGCTGTTTGCCGGCGGCGGTGCGGGGGCCGGTGGAGCGGTTGGTTGTTGGTGGTCGGTTATTGGTTGTTGGTGGTTGGGGATGGGGCATCGGCTGTGTCATATGCGAATCTCCGCTGCGGTTTTACCACGGGCGGATGGCATTTTCGTGCGCAGGGTGGCGGATGTTGTTGCGTGGGAGAGGGAGATTAAAGCTGGAGTGGCGTGGCGGTGGGCGGGGCAGGCGCGAGGGCGGGCAGTGCGTGGCAGAATGCCATTAGGCCGGGGGGCATTCAGCAGGATGGTGACTCCACGGCCATCTGGTTTCCGCGAGCGGCGTTTCAAGGGACTAATCAGCTCCAGACCCTCCAATTTCCAAGGTTCCAAGCTGACAGAGAGCGCGTTTAGTAGCGGAAATGGGCTTCTCACCTCACCGGTGGTACATTATTTATGGGCCCGCCCGGCAGACTTTTTGCCACGTTTCGTGGCATGTGAAAGAAATGTTGAATCCTATGCTGACTCGCCCCTCATGGGCGACGATGCCTGCGACGTGAATCTCGCATTCGCGTAAGAGTGCCGGGCGGGCCACTATTTGATCGATGTCGAAGCTTCTGCCGCTGAAGACAGCCTCGAGCCTGAACGACGTTGCCGTCCTGCTGGGCTTAAAACCCGCATTCCTCTCGTACATCCTGTATAAACAGTCGGCGGCGAAGAAATACAAGAGTTTCCAGATTCCCAAGAAATATGGCGGCGTACGTTTGATCACCGCCCCACTCGGGGGCCTGAAATTTGCTCAAAAGCGCCTCTCAGATCTGCTGCAAGGTTGCATGGATGAAATTAGCAATGCGAAAGGAGGGCAGGACTGGGTTTCCCATGGGTTCAAAATCGACAGGTCCATTGTGACCAACGCGGAACAGCATCGCCATCGGCGGTATGTCTTCAACGTGGATCTAAAGGATTTTTTCCCCTCGATAAATTTCGGCCGTGTGCGTGGCTACTTTATGAAGCAAAAGGAGTTGGCGCTGGATGCGAAGGTCGCGACGGTCCTGGCCCAAATCGCGTGTGTAGATAACGGACTGCCTCAAGGAAGTCCCTGTTCGCCTGTAATTTCCAATCTCATCGCTCACATCCTCGACATGTACTGCGTGAAACTCGCTTCGAAGGCGGGGTGCACGTACTCGCGGTACGCGGATGATCTAACCTTTTCCACGAACAAGAAAGTGTTCCCTGCCGAGATTGCGGCGCGGTCGGAGATGAGCCCGCACGAATGGGAACCCGGAAAGGAACTCTCCGGTCTTGTAAAACGGTCCGGGTTCGACATTAACCCGGGTAAGACTCGCATGCAGTATCGCGATTCACGCCAGGAGGTCACAGGATTGGTGGTCAACAAGAGAATCAATGTTCGTCGCGAGTATCGGCATAACGTGAGGGCGATGGTACACCAACTCCTAAAGACCGGGACGTTCAACACGCTAGTGCCCGAAAAAGATCCCGTGTCTGGCTCGGTAGCTATGAAGGAAAAGGCAGGCACTCTCAATCAGCTGCACGGAATGCTGAGCTTTATAGGCTTCGTTGACGTTAAGAATAAGGAAAGATCGAAGAACCAACCGCAGGAAGCTAAGCGCCTTTCGAGCAAGGATCTTTTACACAGGAAGTTTCTTCTTTACCGGGACTTCTATGCGGCTCCATCACCAGTGGTCGTCTGCGAGGGTGAGACGGACAATGTCTACTTGCTCCACGCGATTCGAAGCCTCGCTTCACAATTTCCCGACCTAGCCGGCAAGACTCCCGAAGGCAAGATCACACTGAAGATCCGACTCTACAAACACAGCGGCTCCAGCACGGCGAAGATCATAGGCCTCGGTGATGGGGGAAGCGGGTCCCTCGCCAAATTCATACACGCTTTTCGAGAGGACGTGAAGGGGTTCAGTGCTCCTGGACAACGCCACCCAGTCATGTATGACAATGATACAGGTGCGCAGGGGCTTGCTAAGGTGCTAAAAGGCGGGAAGCATATAAGCGAAAATGGCACCACAATATTTATTCATCTTCTAAGAAGCCTCTATGCTGTCCCTACCCCACCGGTCAATGGGAAATCTGGATCGAAAATTGAAGACTTCTTCGAGACCGCCCTGAAGGCGACGGCGATTGACGGGAAGACTTTCCGCGAGGAGCACGACGCCGACAACAGCCACCACTATGGCAAGGTTATCTTTGCCCATAAGGTCGTAAAGCCTAATGCGGAGAGCATAAACTTCAACGGATTCGCCCCGCTTTTGGAGAACGTAGTTGCCGTCTTGAAGTTTCACTATGCTGCGAGCGATGAGGCAGAGGCAGCCGCAGTTTGAGAGGATCGCCTTGGCGAGCCCAAAAAGGCCTCCGGTTCGACCAGTAGGGATCGTGATAAACGGCGAAGTGGAAATTACTCCTGATAAGTCGGCGGCCCGTCAACGTGACGCGAAACGGTCTGGTCGCGGGTCCGAAACGTCGCCGCAGGCTCGAAGGCGAACTTAATGCCGTGGCCGAAAGCGCCATCGTAATACGATTCCTGGCCGCTATCGCGCGGGAGGCGCATCCGGAGGATTCAGGCCTCGCTCGTAGCCTGGATCCACAGCGGCGAGGTCCCTCCGATAACTGACCGAGTTCGCGGTAGGAAAATCTGACGGAACCTTCTGCGTCACCTTGCCGGTTGCGGCCCATTCCGTTCCGCGCTGTAGGGTCACGACGAAATCCACCGAGCTCAGCGCGTTGATATCGTGCCCCAGCGTTGTATGGAAGACGCGCCCGCTACCGTAGCTGACGGTCATCAACATCGGCTCATCGTGACCGGTTCCGCTGTTGGCAGGATCGGACTATGCGGTCGCGAGAACCGACATATTCTTTCCGGGGCGACGGAGCCTGGCGTAAAGTTCGTCGCGTGTCGCGCGTGATGCAGGACTTGACCCATTTTCCGACCCGCCGCGATAGACTTGTTTGATCAGCATGTTCAAAAGGAGAACCAGCCATGTCGCGTTCCCATCGAGCGAGAGTCACGTCTCAGGTAATCCTCGCGGTCATCGGAATATTAGGCGGCAGCAGGGTGCACGCCCAAGTCAGTGCTGCGGCCACCAATAATCTACCGAATCCCTATCATCCGGTCGAGAACTGGGCGCAGCTTCCAGTGGGCATCGAGTGGGGACAGGTGATTTCCGTTGATCCGGACGCGCACGGCAACATCTGGGTTTTCCACCGGAAGGATCCAGCGATCCTCGAGTTCGATTCGTCCGGCAAGTTGATCGAAAGTTTCGGTTCGGGGTTTGTGCAGGCCCACGGGATGGCGGTCGATCGCAGCGGCAACATCTGGGTTACCGACGCAGCGGCGAAAGACGGCAAGGGCCAGCAAGTTTTTGAGTTCAGCCGGAAAGGAAAGCTACTGATGACGCTGGGCAAGGCCGGCGTAGCCGGAGACGGCCCCGATACCTTTAATGGTCCGTCTGGCGTGGCCGTCGCTCTGAACGGCGACATTTTCGTTGGCGACGGGCACGGCACAGGTACGAACGCCCGCGTGGTGAAATTCTCTAAAGACGGGAAATTCATTAAGGCCTGGGGCAAGATGGGATCGGGACCTGGCGAATTCGACACACTGCACAGCCTCGCGATGGATTCCCGAGGACGCTTGTTCGTTGCGGACCGTGGAAACAATCGGATTCAGATCTTCGATCAGGACGGAAAGTTCATCGTCGAATGGAAGCAGTTCGGCCGGCCGAGTGGAATCTTCATTTCGAAGGATGACACGCTGTACTCGGTCGACTCGCAATCAGACGAGAAGACCAACCCCGGGGTAAAGCGCGGCATCCGCATTGGGAGCGCGAGAGATGGCGCCGTGAAGGCTTTTATTCCAGATCTCTCGACTGATCCCCGAATCGCGCTTGCAGAAGGAGTGAGCGCCGACGCCCATGGCGACATTTACGCGGCGGGCGTAAGTTCCATGGCATTGCACAAGTTCGTTCGCTCGCGATGAAGGGCTTTCAGACTGTCGCCCTATAATCGATGTACATGGCAGAAGTGATGTACGGCAAACCGGTCGCCGACCGGATTGAGCAAGGCATCCGGGCCGAAATAGAGGAACTGTTAGGAAACCACAACGTCGTCCCGCGCCTCGATGTGGTGCTTGTTGGCAAGAACGCAGCCTCGCTGCGTTATGTCGGAAAGAAAATGGAATCTTGCCGGCGTATGGGCATGTATGCCGAGTTGCATAACCTGGACAACGAAGTCGGCGCTCAGGAGCTGCGCGACTACGTGCGCCGCCTCGGCGACGACGCCGGCGTCCATGCCATTCTTGTGCAACTGCCGTTGCCCCGCCATATTGAACAGTCGTCCGCCGGCCTCAACAAGTTTGACGTATATGACGCCATCCCTGGCGAAAAAGACGTTGATGGGATCTCTCGTGCTACCGTTCCTGAACTGTATCGCGCACAGACTGAAAAGATGCTTCATCTACCGGCCACGGCGCTGGCTGTCCGTCGCATGATTGCCTTCTATCGAATCGAGACCGAAGGCAAGGTAGCCGTCATCGTCGGCCGCAATGACATTACGGCCAAACCCATTCATCACATGCTCGGGGGGCGCATGTGCAACGCTACCGCCGTCTGGTGCCATCGTTACACGCGTCGCGCGGACCATAACGCCTTCCTGCAGTCCGCAGACATCATCATCAGTTCAGTCGGTAGTGAGCGCTACAGGATTACAGCGGACCTCGTCAAGCCGGGAGCGGCGGTCTTCGACGTCGCAACACGTGTGGGCACAGACGGTAAGCTGCATGGCGATGTTGACTTTGAACGCGTGAAGGACATTGCATCGTTCATCACGCCGGTGCCCAAGGGAGTGGGCCCAGTGACAGTGGCCGCTTTGATGGAGAACGTAGTACGGGCAGCCCAGTTTGCCGCCGGCCTACGCTCACCGGGATATGACTTCCAGGAGCCCCAAGCGGTAGCGAAGACAAGATAACTCCCGACTGGTCGGCCATCCTGAAGTTGGCCGGAAAGCGCGCATCGCGGACACTATCGCGCGGGCGCATCCAGAGGATTCAAGCCTCGCTTATAGCCTGGATCCATAGTGGCGAGGTCCGTCCGATAACTGACCGAGTTGGCGGTTGGAAAATCTGAGGGAACCTTCTGCGTCACCTTGCCGGTGGCCGCCCATTCCGTTCCGCGCTGCAGGGTCACCACGAAATCCACCGAGCTTAGCGCGTTGACATCGTGCCCCAGCGTTGTATGGAACACACGCCCGCTGCCGTAGCTGAGGGTCATCAACATCGGCTCATCGTGACCGGTTCCGCTGTTGGCGGGATCGGAATACGCGGTCGCGAGAACCGACATATTTTTCCCGGGGCCACGGAGCCTGGCGTAAAGTTCGTCGCCCTGGTGCATCCAAACCTTGGGCAGACCGTTCGTGATGGGATGATCCTGGCGAATCACAATCTGAAATGGCGTACGCCGGCCGTGGCTACCGGCGGCGCCCGACGCCGGATCGGAAACCAGCTTGTCATCTTTGTAAAACCAGAACGGCCCGTTTTTCTCGGTTCGGCCGCGCCAGCCGCCCACGCCGATCATCTCGTTAAACGCCGGCCAACTCGGGAACGCGTTATCGGCGGCATGCACGCTGACGAAGCCTCCACCACCATGTACGTAATTCTCAAACGACGGCTTTAATTCCGCTGGCCAGCGCTCATCGGGCGCGTCGTAATTCCACACCACGACCGCATACTTGCTGTAGTCGGGATGGAACGCGCTGAAGTCCCCGCCAGCAGGAGGCGCTGTTACGACATCCACCTGGAACAGGCCGGTCTCTTCGAGTTCCTTACGGAGCACCGGAGTGGTGAGCTGCCAGTTGTGATAGGGACCGCCGCTTTCTCCATCGAGCAGCATCACTCGAATTGGGGTGCGAGTCGGGGCAGTCTTGGTGGCTTGGCTCTGCGCCGCGGCTCCAGGCAGGGCGAACGCGTATAACGAGCTGCCTCCGCCCACGACCAGATACTGTCTGCCGTCCAGCTCATAGGTGATGGGGCCATTTCCAATCTTCCCGATAGTCTGCTGCCATAGCGTGGTGCCGTCGCTGCTTCGCAGCGCCATGACATTGCCAGAAACGTCGCCGCTGAATGTCAGGCCGGTATCGGTGGTGAGCACGCCGGCCGTGCCAGCGCCATCGCCGATCGGATGATTCCATACAATCTTTCCAGTCTGGTAATCGATCGCGCGTAGGAACGCCCTTCCCGCGACGCCATAATCGGCGCCTGCCCAACCATAGGCTCCATGCTCTGGTTTGAAGAAATAGATTCCGTAGCCGTCTTGAGCGCTCACGATAAACAGGCCGGTCCGCGGATCGAAGCTCGGCGGGCGGAAGTTGGTGGCGCCGCTCTCGTTGGGCGCTACCAGGACGCCGCTCTTCGATGGAAACTTGGCCGGATTCGGAATCGGGCGCCCCTGCGCGTCGATTCCCTCGGCCCAGTTCACGGTGGCGAACGGGGTGGTCAGCAGATTCTTGCCATTCGTCCGGTCGAGTACGAAGAAGTAGCCGTTGCGTGAGGCTTGCATCAACAGCTTTCGCGGCTGGCCGTTGAAATTGGCATCCACCAACACGGGAACTTCGTTCGCATCCCAATCGTGCGTATCGTGCGGCGAGACCTGGAAGCCCCAGACCAGTTTCCCGGTGTCCGGGTTCAGAGCGACGATGCTGCAGGTCCAGGGATTATCGCCGGGCCTGGCGTATCCATTGAGTACCGGCGTGGGATTCGCCGTGCCATCGAAGACCAGATTGAGATCGGGATCGTAGGTGCCCGTGGTCCACATCTGGCCGCCGCTTGCTCCGCCGCTGGGCGAGTCCTTGCTGCCAGGCGGCGTGCTGTAGAAAGTCCACTGGATCGCGCCGGTGTCCGCGTCGACCGATTTCAACTGACCCGGCAGGTTGTCGAAATCGCCGGAGAGGCCGACCAACACGTGATTCCGAACGACGAGAGGAGCGTTCGTCGCCCAGTAACCCTTGTTGGAATCGGCAAGCACGATGTCCCATTTGACCTTCCCGTCTTTGGCATTGAGTGCGACGAGGTGACAGTTCGGGGTAGTCAAATACACGGTGTTCTTGTAAATGGCCGCGCCGCGGTGGCCGATGTGAAACGCGTTGTTAGGGGGATTCTGGTAGTGCCAGAGTTCGGCGGCGGTGCGGGCGTCTAAGGCCCAGATGTTGTCCGGCGTGGTGATGTAGATGACACCGTCCGCGACGATCGGCGAAGCCTTGATCTGTTGATTCTGGTGGGTCTCGAATCGCCACACCTGCTGGAGGTTCGCAACGTTGTCCGGGGTGATCTCCGCAAGTTTGGTATGACGTTGGCCGGAGTAGTCGCCGTGGAAGGTGAGCCAGCTATCGGTTTGCGCGTACGCCAGCGCAGTGAGGCAGATTCCGAGAAGGAGGCGCTTCATTTCAAGGTAACCAAATAGGCGTAGACGTTGTGCATGTCATCGTCCGTGTATTTCCCGAGTTGATCGAAGTGCGCCGATAACGCGTCTGGGGGCGCCGGAGCCGAGCGCCCGCCGGGATAAAGCATCCGTTGCAACAGCTCGAGTCCGTGATATCGGGAGGCGATTCCAGCTAGATCTCCGGAAGCCGAATGACACGCCGCGCAGCCACCCGCTCCGTTGAAATAGCGGCGTCCGGCTGCGGCATCTCCGGTGGCCAAGTCGGCGTCGTCCACGGAGCGGCGCCCGCCGCCCAGCGCTTCGCCCTTGGTCTTCTGGTCGTGGATGAAAGCCACGATCGTGGCTAAATCCGCATCGCTCATGTTAAAGGCCGGCATGCCTTGTTCCGGGCGTCCATGGCGAACCAGAGGTCCGATCTTGTCGCCCTTATGATCTTCCGCTACTAGTTTTGAGCGAGTAAGGTCCGGCCCGGTTTCTCCGCCTGCCGCGTCGCGGCCATGGCAGAAGCCGCACTGCGAGCCGAAGCGCAACTCGCCGGCTTGAATCTGCTGCTTGGAATACGTCTGTGGCGTAATTGTTTGGGGCGGACGTTGCGAGGCCGGGCTTTGCGTGGTTGGCCCTTTAGGTGCCTGCGCGATCGCCAGACTCGTGGCGAGTGCGGCCATCGACAATGTCGGGAGAATTCGCCACATCGTCAGGACTGTTAAATCATGGCCGTTGAATTAGCTCAATGTGGTTGCCCGCCGGATCGATCGCGATGCCTATGACGATTCCAGTGGTTCCGAACGGGCGCGGATCGCCGGTCATCGAGCCGCCAGCGGCCTTGATGGCAGTCACTGTCGCGGCCATGTCCTTCACGTTGAGGATCACATGGGCGATCGGGTCCTTCACGTCGTCGGAATCGCGATGCATGATCACGATCGGTTCGCTCTTGTTGGCTTTTGCGGCGTCGACGGTCGCACCGAAGTTCACGAAGACCTCCGGTCCGCCGGGCGCATTGATCCGATTGACCTCCGCCATGCCGAACGCGGTTTGATAGAACTTCGCCAACGCAACGCTGTCCTTCGCGCCCACTCGCACCGAATTCAGCGTCACTTGGGCAAATGCGGAACTCGCGAGCAGCAGCATTGCGGACATCGCTATCGCAGTTGGATAAGGGCTCTTCATCGAATCTCCAGTAGCTTTACTTGCATCGATCGGCGAGTTTCCTCTCGCGATACTTGACGTGGCAGTGCATGCACGCCACTGTCATCACGCCGGCGGCATCGGTCATCTTGTCCTGATTCTTGGTTTGGGCCGCCGCGTAAGCCGTCATTCCCGCGTCGCGCAGCTCTTGAACGAACTTGGCCCAATCCGGATTCTTCACCGGAACATCCAGACCATTCGCGCACTTGCGCCCAGGAACGTTGAGCAGGTCCGCGACTTCAGCGATCGCCAAAGCATTGTTCTCCACTGCTTGCCATTTTCCATACTGACTCTCCAGAGGGTCGGTCGCCATGGCTGGATCCTTGGCGTGCGGCACGTCCGCCGGATTCACGTCTTGAGCGGCAAAGACGACATTCGATTCAGGGTATAGGGTCCCCCTCATCAGTTGGGCCATGTTCGCAGGCGGCTGAGGCGCAGGTGGCGTCGGTGATTGACCCTCAATCAGAGACGCGGACATGGCGCTACCGATGAGTAGCGCCAATAGTGCTTTGCTCATCTAGTGCCGAATCTGGGAGCTGATGTTCTTCGTTTCGTAGACTTCGCAGTTGGCCCGTTCCGAAATTAGCCCCGCGTCAGGGAAGTTGCTGACGGTCAGTACTCGTGGCGTCATCACCCACGGCTCCGCCAGCGACTCGGGATCGTCCACGGTGACTTCGTACAGAATCTGGTTGCCCTTACGCGTGAGTTTCTCGACGATGTGCATCGCGTCGGAATGGAAGAAACCGCCGCGCGAGAGCCACGTGCTGTCGACGAACGAAATGGAGTCGAGCACCAGCGTGTCGCCTTCCCAGTTGCCCACCGTGTATCCGTAATAGGTGGCCTCGATCGCTTTCTGCGCGTCGTGCTTGCGGCCGTCGGTCGGGATGATGCGGAATTCGTTATTTCCGCCGCCGCCATCGGCGTACTGGCCGTAGAAGAAGATGATGTCGTTGGCCGATTGGACGATGCGCCGGGGCGGGCCCTGCCGCGGATTGCCTAGCGGCTGGCAGGTCATCACCGGGTCTTCCTTGTTCGTCCACATGTCGAGCGCCTGAATCTTGTCCCAAAACTCGGGTTTGTACAGCGGACGGTTCGGCCCGAATCGCGAGGGCGCTTCGAACTCGAAATCCATCGTCTGATTGAGTGCCCGGGAACAGCCCTCCTGCTGCGTCGGGTCGCAGCGGCGATTGCCGTAGCGCCAGTTCATGCCAGCGGAGTTCCAGTTGCCCGTCAGATCAGGGTGTCCGTTGGGAAGTCGCGGCGTGTCGCCGGAAGCTGTCAGAGCCGCGGGGGTCACCGGGGCCGGTTCGGGGTCGGGGGCCGCCGGATGGATCGCCGCCTTTACGCTCGGGGGTACGGGCATCACCACATAAACGCTGCCCGTCTCGGTCTGGACGGTGGTCAGGTCTGGAACCACGGCGCCATTGTGGCTCTCGGAGATCTTACCCGCGTACAATGCGTCTATCTTGTTGAGCGGATTGTTCCAGTCCTGATAATCGCCATAGGTGAACTCGGTGGTTTTCGATCCTTGTTTCACCACCACGCGCTCCACCATGTACTTGTTATTCAAAGTAGCGGTGGCGATGGCGCCAGGAACACCGGGGATCGGATATGTCACGAACGCCTTGCCGCTTTCCCACGAAAGAGAAGTTTGGCCGGCCTTATCGACACCATCCTTGAGAAGCGTGCCCGGGTTGGCACCAAGCGTTGCGTTCGGCAGGCTCGCGATTGCGGCTTTGGGCGCGCCTTGTGGACTGGCCCACAGTCGAATCAGCCGCTCCTCGACGGCGGCCGGCATCGGAGTCGCTTTCCCTTTCCCCGGAACAATTTCCGCGCCGGGGATGTCTTCGTCCCAGGCGAAATGCCCGCGAACTACTTCAATTTTCGAGTAGGTTTGCCCATTGGGCCTGGTGCAGGTGTACTGCACCCGCTGGCCCGGATACTGATAGTTGGTGCTCACTCGATACTTCGTGAGTGTGCAGGGTTGTCCGTCGACCTGGAGGGTTCCCTTCGCCTGATATTCCAGCGAAGTGACCAGTTCGTGCTCGTCGACCCCACGCAACATGCCCATGTACCAGGTCCAGTTGAAAAGAACGGCCCGTAAGTCCTTGGCATCCTTTGCGGGTCTATAGATTACCGGGTAATCTCCGAACCCCTGCGCCCGCGCGCCAGCCGGTGCCAAGGCGCCGATCGTGAGAACGGCGCCGGTCGCAATCCTGATCCAAATCAACCTTCGTGGAAACAGCATGTTAGTCCGCTTTTTGTCTATTCGGTGGCGTTCGGGGCGGCGATCTGGACCACGCGCCCATCCGGCATGGTCACTGTCTTGAGAAAGCCCAACGGACTGCCATCCTTCGCGGGTAGGAACATCACTTTGATGTTGTCCCCGGGGTGGAGCGCGTTCGCTCCGGTTCTACCAATCCCTCTCTGCGCGAGGGCCGTGGCCGAGCCGAGCGTCATCACCCAATCGGTTGACGTGCCGTCCGCGTTCTTGACCGTGAGCGTCAAAGACCCGTGGGGATTGGAAAACTTGATACTTGCGACCGTGCCCTCGACATTCGTTTCCTTTTTCATGTCGTAGACGCCCGCCAGGGAGTGATGAGCCTGCAACGAGCTAGTGGCGGCCATCAAACACCCAAACAAAGCCACAGCTCCTAGAGTTCGCTTAATCATTGATACTTCTCCTCAAAAATTGTGATCGGCACTGGAGGCCATTACGAGATGCCGCCAGTGAGTATATCACCGCAAGGACGCTGGGAGGGCGCTCCAGGTTACCTGATGGGACCGGATGTGGCCGTGGGTGGGGCCGAACTTCTGCAAAGATCTCGAATCTCACCCTTTAGAGTCCGGCGCCAGCAGGAGGATCTTCCCAATGCCGCCTTTCTCCCCTAGCGCATGTGCTTCGGCCGCATCACGCAAAGCCATCCGGCGACCAATAGGCAGAACGAACGTGCCATCGCGTACGTCATCGGCAAACTCACGCACCTTGGATGGATCGGGCTGCGTAAACACACGCGTTATCTTCACTGTCGGATTCTTGGCCGCCGCGCTTTCCGGCAATACCGTGGTGTACCCAAAGGAGCCGTTCTGCTTTACCTTCGTGAACAGGTTCGCGGCAACCTCACCGCCAACGGTGTCTGCAATTGCATCCACCAGGCGAAATTTCTCAATCGCTTTATCGTCATCAATCGCCAGCACGTCAGAGACACCGAGGGAGCGGGCGGCATCCAGCTCTTTCCCGCGGACACCTGCAATCACCTGCGCGCCTATCTTCTTCGCCATATGCACCGCCGCGCGCCCAACACTGCCCAGCGCTCCCGTTATCAGAACAACCTGTCCCTTTTTCACGTTTGTCGCAAGGCGCACAAGCTGGTCTCCCGTGAGGGCAATTAGCGGGATCGCGGCCGCGTCCGCCAGGTCTACTCCGTCTGGCAGACGGGTTACGAGCGAATCGTCCACCGCCACCAACTCGGCATAGGTCGCGTTGGATAGTGCAAGAACGCGGTCGCCGGCCTTGAAGTGCTTCACATTTGCACCCACCGCCCGTACGACGCCACTCACGTCGCGGCCCAGAATCGCAGGAAACGACAGCGGAAAATCCTTCTGCCTCACCCCTGAGCGCACTTTCCAGTCAATCGGATTAACGCTCGCAGTGGCTGCCGCGATTAGTACCGTACTTCCGCGCATCTGTGGATCGGGAACGTCGGTTTCAAATTTCAGGTTCTCGGGACCGCCGTACTCATGCAGCACCACTGCCCTCATCGCGTATCTCCCTACAGCCAAGCTTAACTCGGCTTAGCCTTTCGCTCGACGCTTCAAGCCTGAACGGCAAAGGAAGAGTTGCGCGGTATCCGTTCAGATGGTTCGAACAGCCGACCGCAGTTGTTCATGAAACCATTGGTGAGCCGGTTCATTGGTCAGTCGCGGATGCCATGCCATGAAATACGGAAAGGACTTGATCTCATGAGGCGCTTCCACCACGCGTAGACCAGCCATCACCGCGGTGATCTCCGCCAATTTGCGCGGCACGGTGAGAATCAAGTCAGTCTGTGCGATGGCGAAGATCGCGGGCACAAAGAATGGCAGAGTAAGCGCGACACGCCGCTTTGCGCCAAGCTGGGATAGAGCGCGATCCACTAAAGGCTGTTGCCCCTCCCGTATCTCGACCAGGACGTGCTCAAATTCCAGATATTGTTTCAGCGTAAGACGACGAGCGCGAACCCTCAGAGCCGCGCCAACAAGACAGACAAAATCTCCGGTAAAGAGCATTTCAGACTCCAGGGACGGGGGTGCTTCTTCCGCGCAGAGGTACGTATTGATTCTTCCCGCGGCGACATCCTCAAAAGTCTCAGTCCCAGACGCGGACACTTCCAGCTTTACATGAGTCGCCGCCCGCCTCACGCTCGCCAAGAGCGCTGGCAGCACAATCATCGAGGCATGGTCGCTCATGGCCACGCGAAATACTTCCTGGCTTCGGGCTGGATCGAATTTTTCTCCTCGCACCATATCCTCAAGCCGGGGCACTAGCGACTCCAACTCTCGCAGCACACGTTCTCCCCGCACCGTGCGTTCATAGCCGCCGCCATTACGAACAAGCAGAGGATCTCCGAACATTTGGCGTAATCGCTCCAGCGCCCTGCTCATCGCCGACTGACTCAAGAAACTGCGTTTCGCCGCACGGGTGACGTGGCACTCCTCCAAAAGCGCATGGAGGGGATAAATGAGGTTCAGATCCAAGTTGCGTAAATGCACATCGCGCATGAGAGACATTCTAACAATGCATGCCACGGATAGCAGGCCAGAGGTATCTAAAAAACGGAAGACGGAAGAACACATGATCTGAAAGGAGACGAAAAATGACTTGTCTGAATGCACGGTGAGGAAGAGGCACTGTCAAAACTCGACGCGCAATTTGGAGCTCTTTTCCACACGCAGGACTTTCTAGAAGGCCGGAAGGCAGAGGCGGAAGGCCGAAAGCCCGTCTACCAGGGAAAATAAGCGCGCATCGAAAGGATGGAATGAGCACTCCTAAAAGGAGGAGGGGAAATGCCAATTGTTCGGATCGACCTCATCGAAGGAAAATCAGTGGAATATCGCGCTCAGGTCGGCGAAATTGTCTACCAGACCCTGGTGGACGTGCTTAACGTTCCCAAGGGTGATCGCTTTCAAGTCATTAGCGAACATCGAAAGAGCGCCTTGCCGTTTGATCGCGACTATCTGGGCGTCCATCGCACCGACGATTGCATCTTCTTTCAAATCACGCTCAACTCAGGGCGATCTGTAGAGCTGAAGCAAAGTTTCTATAAGGAACTTACGGACCGTCTCCATCAGGGAGTGAAGCTTCGCAGGGAGGATGTGTTCATCAACCTCGTTGAGGTGCCAAAAGAGAATTGGTCGTATGGAAATGGACTGGCCCAGTACGTTTCAACCAAGTAGGAGAAAACACATGATCAGTAATAACGTTTGGATGAAGTTACTCACAGGTGTTGTTTTGACGGCAGCAGCCGCGTTCGCTCAGTCGTCAGATCGATTGCCGGTGACTGACGCAGAGAAGATCGCGGACGCACAGCGAGGCGGCCCATCATTCATCGCCGAGAACGCGACTGTGCTCGACTGGCCATCGGCGCCTGGAGGTGAATACCGGCTCCTCCTCAAAGGATCGAACGAATGGACCTGTCTCCCGGCTATTCCTGGTTATCCGCACGATGAGCCAGGGTGTTTCGACCCAATATTCCTCCGATGGATACAAGATAGCCTTGCCGGCCGCACGCCGCACATTGATCGCATCGGCATCTCGTACATGTACTATGGCGCCTGGGCGTCGAAAGATGGTTCCTCCGGCCATGAGTTCCATGTTGGTCCGCACTTGATGATTGTCAGTCCCAACCAAGACGAATTTCAGGGATTGAATCGTGATCCATCGAACGGAATGCCCTACGTGGCGCACTTGCCCCATCGCACCGAGCTGTACCTGGTTATGCCAGTGCGGCAATGGGCCGAGCGGCACGTCCAACCGTGAATACGGTTTGTACGCTCAGGCGGAAACCTCAAAGATCGCTTCCAACTCGACCGGTACCCCGATCGGAAGGCTCTCCACTCCGAACACCAGGCGCGAGGACATCTTGTCTTTTCCCAGGATGTCGCGGAGAAGTTCCGAGGCAGCATCGGCAACTGTCACATGATCGGAGAACCCCTCGGCGGTCGCGATATATACTCCGAGCCTCACCACTCGCGAGATTCTGTCCAGCGACCCAAGATGCTGCCTCGCCACGGCGAGCACGTTCAGAGCCGCGGCATACGCAGCCCTTCGGGCCTGTTCGGTATTCAACTCCTTTCCTGCGCGGCCTAGGAATTTGGGTTCATGGCCCACAGTAGGGAGCATTCCGGTCAGGAACAGGAGATTGCCCGTTTGGACAGCAGGCACGTAGGCGCCAAACGGCGCAGGCGCCGGAGGCAGTTCAATGCCCGAGGCCGCAAGTCTGGCTTCTGCGTTGTTTACCATTTTCCGTTGTGCGCACCTGCATCCACATGCAGCACCTCCCCGGTTACATGACGAGCTTCGGTCAGATAAACGATCGCATCGACAATGTCGGCTACGTCGGAGATCATTCCCATCGGCGACAGGCTTTTCAAGAACTCGTCAGGATCGTTCGCATGCATCGGCGTATCGACGATACCGGGAGCGACCGCGTTGAAGCGGATGCCGTCTTTTGCATACTCGATCGCAAGGCTGCGCGTGATCGCCTCCAGCCCACCTTTCGTGATCATCGGAACGGAAGCCTTGGCTCCGGCAATGGGATTCTCTACCATCGCTGAGGTGATGCCGGTAACGCTCCCACCCGTCTTTTGCGCGAGCATCTGTTTCACCGCAAGCTGGGTGATATAAATGTAGCCCTGGAGATTGGTTTCGGAGAGCAGCTCAAAATCGCGAACGGTGTAGTCTGTAAACCGCTTTGAAAAGAAGATGCCGGCGTTATTGACGACACCATCGATCGAGCCGAAAGTGCTGATGGCTGTCGCGGCAATGCTTGCGGCAGTTGAAGCTTCGCCGATGTTTCCATCGACCAAGGCGAGCCTTTCCGTCGGCGCAAACTCGGACTCTGTAATCTTGCGTGAATTGGCGACAACATTGTAGCCGCGCTCGATGAACGCCTTCGTAACGCCGGCGCCGATGCCCTGAGACGCGCCGGTCACGATCATGGTCTTGCGCTTGACTTGCATTCTATCCTTCTCCTCTTGATTAGATTCCGTCGTAGTAGGAATATCCACGTTCGGCCCAGTAGTCCTTTGGCGCTTCCGCAGAGTACGTAATCTTGGTAATGGCTTTCACATTCTTCAAGCCAAGTTTTACGGGCACCAACAGACGGAGCGGTGCTCCATGATCCACCGTCAGGGGCTGACCGTTGAAGTGGGTGGCGAGCAGTGTCTGTGGATGGCGGGCCGTCGGCAGGTCGATTGACATAAAGTAAGGGTCAGGATTCCCCGAACCGTCGAGATTGACCGACGACGCCACCAGCGCCCATTTAGCCTGCGACATCGGTGGGTAAGCACGGATCAAATCGTCGAATCTGACACCAGCCCACCACGCGATCGCACTCCAGCCTTCGACGCAAACTAGCCGCGTAATCTGCTCGTGTATCGAGAAGCGAGTCATGAGACTGCGAATATCGAGGGCGACGCTAACGCCGGAGGCCAGCCCATTCAAAATCAGATGCCATCCAGGGATATACCCAGGGTCGGGAGTAGCTCCGTTGTAGTTGTTCTTGAGCGGAGTAATTTGCGATTTGGTGTAGGTGGGCACCGAACGGTTTTCCGAGTAGAGTGCTTCGGCCACGTCATCGTCGATACGAATTGCTTTGTTCAGTAGCCAGGCTTTCTTGCGCAGAAGCGATCCACCGCCCACCAGAGCCGCCAGGGCCCCAGCCCCAAACAACAGAACGTCGCGCCGGGCGCGGCGACGCAGCATCTGAGAAGCCACTTCCATTGCAGGGAGAGGCCGCTCTTCGAAGAAGCCGTGCGTATTCTTTTCCCTATGGTTCATTTGCCGTCAACCCCGCTCGCGTTACTCTCGTTGACCAGCCTACGATCATGCCGCGCAGCGTATCCCACCCGTCGGCGAAAACCAAAATCACGTGCGGTATCACGAAAAGGATGAAGACCCACATGAGCCAGAAATGCCAAACGCGCGCTGCGTTATAGCCTCCAAAGATCGAAGCCAGCAAATGGAGCTGCATCGGTTTGTGAATCGCCCAGCCCGTAGCGACTGAAAGGCAACCGGCGAGCGGAACAGAGAAGTACGCCGCGCGCTGCAGCGCGTTGTACTTGGTGTTGAAACGAGGATGCGGCCATTGACGCCGCGTGATTTTCGCGAAGGGAATGCCGAGGTAGTACCGAAGCATCCGGAACGCGTCAAGGAAATCGCTTCGGCGAGGTAGCAACCCGCGCCAGCCTCCTCCCAGGACCAAGCCCACAAGGTACACCACGCCGTTCAGCATGAATAAGTACGCGCAGAACCAATGGAGTCGCAGAGCCGGGGCTAGCATGTACGGCCCAAGGCCCAGATGGTTGTAAATCCAGTCGGGCGGACTGCTGTAGTGATGCAGGCCGGGCACATGGGCGCATATCCAGATCCCGATATCCGCCGCAACATCGAAGTTTCCGGTAAGCGGATCTGGCTTGTGCTGATAGATCGGCGAACTCCAGTAAATAGAGATGCCGCTCAAGATAAGGCCGAGAAGGATCGGCACATTCAGCCAGTGACTCCAGCGCACCAGGAGATGATGTCTCTTGGCCACGAGCACGCCCGGTAGTTCCGGCAGGGTGCTCGTGGAGATCGACTCTCTACGTGGAGTTGATGTACAGCGGCTCATTTCCCAGCGCCCTATTGCGCGTTGCTAGTGGATGCGGCCACGAATTGAAAGATCTTGTTCGTGGTCAGGGTTCCGTCCGGCAGCTTCTCGGTGGCCGCATAGATGGTGTCGCCGGCGCCCAAGCTCACTGGTACTTTTGCTACTAGCGTAACCGGGACATCGGCAGGTACCGAAATCGTCTGAGAGCCGTCCTGATATCGAACCACCAGAGTGTTATTGCCGCCCTTCTGTACCGTGCCGTTCGTCATGCGAGAATGCGAAACGGCAGGGCTAGAGACGGAGCCGTTTGTCATTCTGCTGTGAGTGGTCGCGCCTGGCGCATCCAGCAGAACACTACCTTCCGCCGCCCCGCGCAGTTCCTTGGGAAAGATTATGACCTGCTTCGCGAGCTCTGTGCCGTCCGCCTGCTGCACGGATGCGACGCCGACGTAAGACGTGGACGTGACATGGCTTAATTCCGACGGTACCTGCTTGTAGGTTGCGAGCGGCTGCGTCACCGAAACGTGGACCACGCCTGAAGGTGTCGCAACGTCGAGCGAACTACCGTTAAAAGACTGAACCTTTCCCAGGACACCGGAAAGCGGTGGGGCGGCGTTCACTCCGGCCCCGAACGCACTTGGAGTTGCCATTGGCGCCATCGCGCACAAACAGATGTATGCAAGATTTTCGAGTTTCATGTGAGTTCTCCTTTATAAAAAGTCGCCTACGCAACCGACTTCTGCGACCTGCCGGCACTCTCGCCCAGGAAGCTCAGCAATGCGGCGTTTACTTCTTCCGCATGAGTCCACGGGATGCAATGCGGACCGTCCTTAACCACTACTTGGCGTGCTCCCTTGATGAGTTTGGCTGTGCGCAGTCCCGTAGCCGCGATGGGTAGGATGCGGTCGGCATCCCCTTGAATGACCAGCGTGGGCACGTCGATGCGAGCCAGGTCCTCGCGGAAGTCTTCGTGCCAGGTTGCGACGCATGCCAGGCTGGCGGTGGGGGAAGCGCCGGCCGCGACGTTCCAACTGGCTTGAATCGCTTGTTCGCTGACACGCTTTCCCAGGAATACATCGGTGTTGTAGAAATTCTGAAAGAAACCGGTGAAGAAGGCATAGCGGTCGGCGGCGACGGCTCTTTCGATCCCGGCGAACACGCTGCCATCCACGCCCTCTGGGTTGTCAGCCGCCTTGAGGAGGTACGGCGGCACACCGGAAATAATCACGGCTTTGCTCACACCCTTGGAACCGTACTTCCTCATGTATCGGGCCACCTCGCCTCCTCCCATGGAGAAGCCGACCAAGGTGAAATCGTTTAGCTTAAGCTGGGTGACCAGTTTGTGAAGGTCCTCCGCGAAGGTCTCGTAGTTGTAGCCTAAGGTTGGCTGGCTCGATTTGCCGAAGCCTCGGCGGTCATAGGTGATGACCCTGTAACCCGCATTCAGAAGCACAGGTACCTGCTTCTCCCACGAAGCACCGCTCAATGGATATCCGTGGATGAGGACTACGGGTTGTCCCGAGCCGTGGTCTTCGTAGTAAAGCTCGATGTCGCCGGAATTTTCCTTTCCGGCTGTAACGTATGGCATTTTGAATTCTCCTTTTTACTTGGTTCCCACCTGCTCCGCGGCGATGTATGCTGCGTACCAGTCCGGCCAGTTCGTATCGCGCTCTCCGATGCGCTTCTCGAGCTCACCGTGGGCGACTGCGGCGCGCCGCATCGCGCTTGCCAGATCGTTTGCTGACCCAAAGGTTGTCGCCGCGGGATCGATGCGACCGGGCAACCGTCGTGTGACCTCCTGGACGATCCACGCGTTGCCATCGGGGTCTTCGAAGGAGACGTATGAGCGGTAGCTCTGGCGCTCGGGGTTTGGGCCGCTGATGCGTCCCGCCGGGGAGAACGGCGAGCCGTGGAACACCTCACTCGCGTTGATGCCCTTGGCAACGATCTGCTTGTGAGCCGACTCAATGTCGGTAACGATCAGCGCGCCCCGGAACGAGCCAGGCACGACCGCCGTGACTCCCTTGCCGAATGAGATCGAGCACCCTGAACCCGGCGGCGTGAGCTGAACGACGCGAAAATCGTCTCCCACAACGAGGTCGTCATCGAGCCGCCACCCGAGCCTTGTGTAAAACTCCTTTGTGCGGTCGACGTCCGAGACGGGGATGAGCGCCACCTCGAACTTCATGGCGCCTCTCGCGACATCGGCGTCATACTTCTGTTGTTTAGAACTGCTGGCTGTTTGACTCATGAGTTTCCTTTTTCTCTGCTTACAACCTGATTAAACTGCAGATCGGAAACGGACTTGTGCGGATTTCTGCTGGATGGTCGGAATCTTGCTAAATTTCTACGGCTTGGCGGAGGGCGAGGAGCGTTAGGTTACGAATTCCCGACAGCGCTGCCCACAAAATCCTGGCGATACCCTGTCGGGCTAACTCCGCAGACATCACGAAAGACCTGCGCAAAGTGCTGCTGGGTCTTGAATCCGCACGCCACGGCCACGTCCAATACTCGCGCATCGGGAGCACGCAACATCGCTTTGGCACGCTCCAGCCTTTGGCGCAGCACAAATTGATGCGGGGTCTCGCCCGTTGACTTCCGAAACATCCGCGCGAAATGAGCTGTGCTCAACCCCACCGATTGCGCCATTTCGTCGAGACTCAACTCGTCTTCCATCTTCGCGTCGACGAACTCTCTTATCCTTCGCAAGCGGGCTGGGCCCAGGCCGCCTCGAGATAACTGCAAGGGACGTTGCGTTACTGCATGACCACTAACTAAGGCGACGGCCATCGCCTGTTCGATAGAATCCAGAAACAGCCGCCCGTTTGGAAACCCAGCCACCATCTCGGCATGAACCGCCGCGACCAGCGCACCCAGGCGGGAGTCCGCAAACTTGCGGTGAGGGTGCAGTTCGACCTCGCCATTCGGGTCGTGAGAGGCAGCCATCAGTGCCGCATCCGAAATACCGAGCTGCAGATGCTGCACGTTCATGAGTCCGACCCACTCTCCCACATGACGATCGCACAGCGCTAAGTCGTACGCCCGGTAGTTGAACTTTTCCAGCGCGGAACGACTCGAGCCCCACTCAATAGAGCCGGGCCTCAACATCATTGCGAAAGCCTGATCATGGCGTACCCAATGACGCGGCTCTGTGTCGGAGTCGGGAAGTACGAGGTCAAGTCTCATGCTCTTACTCGCCTGATCGCATTGATTTCACTACAGATCTCCCTCCGCACACGAATAGTCTCAAACGTGAGATGCCGATCCTAAGATGGGAGTTGCAGAAGAAGTTAGTTACTTAATGTAGGCCATCAAGCGGCCGCAGACGATGGCGCCAAACCAGCAACCCAGCGAAGCCCAAGCCAGGATTTTTGCGTGGCCTGTCACGGGGGCCTTGTCGAGCTGCGGATCGTTGAATACTAGCCGGCGCATTCGCACGAGAATGAACATCCCCGTAAACACGAACCCCATCTTCAGGTAGAAATCCAGCATCGTGAGCTTGGTTGTAGCGTCGGCGATCAGCATCATGGTTCCGGTCACCGCGTTTATGCCGAACCCGAACCACAACAGCGGGAACGCGCGCGCGAAAGGCTTCATTGGAACGGCAGGCCAGAAGCCCAGCACAACCAGGCTGATAATAGCGCTGACTCCGGCCACAATGGACATCCCGAGAGTGTGGACGATCAAAATCGTGGGGAACGCCCAAATGGTTGGGGCGTTTTTCACCCATTGGCTGAATTCCAGGTTTTCGAGGAACTCGAGAAAATGGTGCATGTGTTATTCCTTGTTCTCCAGACGCGCCGTCTTTCTATCCAGAACATAGCCGACGATCGCGACGAGAACCGTTATGATGCTCACCCACAGGATGGTCCCGACTACCAATGACAAAGTTTTCCCTCCCCCTAGAATGAGTTGCCCAAGAATGGCAACATGCTTCCGCAATACATAACCGCGATCCACAGAACCATGGCGGACACAGCGGCGATTTTGGCCGTCATCGGTGCGTCTTCCCCAGGCCCTAAGGACCACGGCTCGTGAAAAATCGTGAAGTACACTGCGTTCGCCCCGGCCAGCATGGCCAGTCCTATTTTCCAGTAGAACGATGGATTGTGGATGTACTGGCCCGGTATTCCCACGAAGAACAACATTCCGGTGCCGATGTTCAAGGCGAATCCCAACGCGGCCCAAGGCAGCAGACGATGGAGGGAAGCGAAGGACACGCCCTTCATCACTCCCAGCACTCGCAGATCCACCAGAAACACCACGCCGCACAGCAGGCTCAGGCCAACGAAATGCAGCGTCTCGCAAGTAGGCCACATCCACGGGGTATCGGTAACGAACGAGCCCACGGTTCTAGCCAGCGCGCCTTCCGGTGTTACCGATTCCTGGACACCTCGGATTTCCGCGTGGCGAATTTCGCCTCCCAGGTTGGACGCGCGCGTCATCAAGCCGAATGACACCAGAGTCAAAAGCACGATCACCACGGAAGTCCAGGCCGGTAAGTGCGCGAGGCGGCGGAATTGCCATAATCCCAGCCAGGCGAACCCGCCGGTAAGGAGCATGAATCCCATGGCGACGAATGCCGTTCCTTCGTGGGTTTCGATTAAGGATTTCGTTACGCCCGGCAAGGATTTGATGGCGTCCGCCGCGCCATTGCCGCTCATATAGGTGGGAATAGCGATGAGCGCGATTCCCAGCAGGACAACCAGGCTGACAAGCTTCAAGTCATCGCTTTTCATGATGAGCGAGAGCAGAAACAAACCGCCGCCAATGATAAAGCCGATGGTCGGGAAATGGTTCAGTAGGAGATGGATGTGAGCTAAGTCCATAATGATTCGTCGTGCCGCAACGCCGCTCGATTACTATATCACTTGGACCTTTTGAAGAGCACGTGCAAGGTGACGAGTAGCGCCAAGGAGAGAAAGTGAAGCGAAGCAACGCAGGTTCCTTTGCATTTTGCCTTCTGATCTTAATCGCGGCGCCGTCCGCGATATACGGGCAATTCAGTTATCCCAACTTCAGTTCGACAACTGGACTCCAGTTGGTCGGTAGCGCCACGGTTGTTTCCAATGCGATTCAGTTGACGGTTGCGAGTACTGGAGCCGCTGCCTCGGCGTTCTGGTATACGACGCCGGTGAATGTGGGGCCCGGCTTCAGCACAACATTCACGTACTCCATCAGTCCGGGAGGTGCCGACGGTCTAGCGTTCGTCATTCAGAATGACCCCAATGGATCGAGCGCGATTGGAAGTAACGGCTATCGCTTGGCTGCAAGCGGTATAGCAAACGGCGTGGCGATCGCATTCCGAACTTACGTGTTTAAGACGTCGAGATCGATTCCTGCGGAGTGGGAAATGCGATATCGATCGGCGGGTGTATTGTCGCATCCATCCCCGAATCCGGACTTGGCGGCACGCACACGGTTTTAATCAATGAATCCGGCGGCAAGCTCAAGGTTTACTTGGATGGGAGCAAGATCCTGTCGGGCGCAGTCAACCTGGCCACTGCGGTTGGCGGCAACACGGCATACGTGGGGATCACGGGCGCGGACGGTTCTGACACGGAAACGGCGGTGATCAATAGCTGGAGTGTCACGCCCGGAATGACCCCAGCGATTACCCCGGTTCCTCCTGCGATTTGGCTAACGCTGGTGGGGCTGACGTTCACGGTTTTTTGTTTCGGTTTCCGGGGGCGATCCATCATTCCGCAATCGTAAGGCGTACTAAAGGGACCGCCATTGTCCTCCGATTCAATTCGATGGAAGCGCCATTCGGAAATGGTCGGGGTGGGGCGATTTGAACGCCCGACCCCCCTGCGCCCAAGGCGGTTTCTGGCCCACAATCAAAGTTGCCTGTTTTCAACAGCTTGCATTTCAGCGAGTTGGCGTACACTTACTGACGTCTGTTGCTATTTATGAAGCCAAAGCAACCCGCATCTACAAATTCATCTACAGCACGTGGATCCACGGGCCAAGCAGCATATTGACCCAAAGCGGTAGCTTCCGGAATTTCCGTGACGCCGACTTTGTGGACCGCGAGTGGCACATGTCCGACATGCCGACTATACGTCCAAGTGGAATTTGGTTCCCTCAAGACTAACTTCCGGATTGCCAACCACATAGGACCTGAGTGGCTTGCTTCATTTTTGGAGGCTCTGGATCCTGACACGTGATATGATTCGGCGTTCGATGCGGCACGACAAGGGAGGAGCCAGCACGCTCATGAAGCCGGTAGAGGCGCTCAATCGCATATCCGTGATCGCGACTGCCTTTTGTCAATCACAGGTGTTTTTTGCGGCGTGCAAGCTCGGAGTATTTTGACGCGCTCGATAAAGCTGCTTCCGCCGGGGACGTAGACAGCGCCCCGCACTCAACCAAAAGCAGGTTTGGTGTTGCACCCGCTTATGCCCTTGTGAGCGAAATTTCTGAATTGACACTGCTTCGGTAATAGCAGATGGTTTCACTCTATTCTCTACGACCCTAGAGTTCTTCGTATCATCTTCATATTTGAAGAAAGTAAGGAGCGCTTTCGGGCCTGTTTTTGGGCCCGAGACAATAGAGGAGTGTGAGCTTGCCATCGGTCGCAGTGTGTCGCGTCGCAATCTTCGTTCTTCCGGCCGTGTTATGGCGAATTGCATTTCTCCTGTTCGCCGGTTGCCTCGTTAGTTTCGCCGCCGACGTCAGCCCGTTCTACCTGCCGATTCGCAACAACGATGTTGCGGCACTGAAGGAGCTTCTCCACGCCCCCGGGCCGAAGGCGCGCGATGCCCGAGGAAACTCGCCGCTCATGTATGCCGCGGCGCTCGGCACACCTGACGTGCTGCGTCTTCTCCTGGATGCCGGGGCCGATCCCAACGCCGCCAACGATTTGGGCGCCACACCTCTCATGTGGTGCGCTGGTGACGCAGCCAAAGTGAAGCTACTGCTGGCTAAAGGCGCGAAGGTCAACGTCCGGTCAAAGCTGGGCCGCTCGCCATTGCTCATCGCCGCCGCCTATGACGGCGCGGTCGAATCGGCCCGGCTGATGATCATGAAGGGTTCCGATGTCAATGCGCGCGACGAGAGCGGCGTCACCGTTTTGAACCAGGCGGCGAACGTTAACAACCTGGAGGTGGCGCGTTTGTTGCTCGCCAAAGGCGCGAAGGTCAACATTGCGGACAACGGCGGTTTCACTCCGCTGCATGGAGCCGCGACCAACGCCTATCGCGGCGGCGCGCTGGTGAAACTTCTGCTGGAACACGGCGCCGCGGTGAACGCGAAGAGCAACGACACTGCCGAAGTGGGGTTTCACGGACCGATCGCGATTGGACATATCACACCTCTGATGGATGCGGCGCAGATGGGCGGCTACGAATCCGTCGAGGCGCTGCTTAAGGCGGGCGCAGACCCCAACGCAATGGACGTCCGCGACGCCAACGCGCTGGTCTTCGCGGTCGCGGTAGATCACCCTAACCCTAAGGTGGTGCAACTGCTGCTGGCAAAAAGCTCCGATCAAGACATGGCGCGCGAATGGGCGTGGCGTAACCAGAACCCGGCGATTCTGCCCCTGTTCGGGCTGAAGCCAACGCCGGCGCCCGCTGCGTCCGCGGCCGAGTCCCGCACCAACCCGCGCGAAGCCATCTCGCGCGCACTGGCCGTTTCGCAACCGGTGGCGGCGAAATTTCTCCATAACGGCGGCTGCTCCTCCTGCCACTCCCAATATCTGAACGGAATGTCGGTGGGCGCCGCCAGGTCGGCTGGCGTGAAAACCGAGCCCGCGCTGGAGAACGACGATACCCGCGCCACCCTGATCCTGCGCGGTAGTCTGCAGGAGGCATTTTTCCAGGCGCAAGAACCAGGCGATAGCAGCGAGGCAGTGGGGTTCGCACTTTTACAGCTGGCGAGCGCCGGCGTGCCGCAATCTCTGGTGATCGATTCCATGGTTCACCACATGGCCGCCATGCAGCGCAAAGAAGGCGACTGGCAGACCTTCGAAGGCCGCCCCCCGATCGAAAGCGGCGAGTTCGGCCAGACCGCGCGGGCTATCCGCGCGCTGCGCTCGTTCCCGATTCCCGCCCGAAAAGACGAATTCGAGCAACGCATCCAGCGCGCCGCCGCCTGGGTGGAAAAGGCCGAACCGCTCACCACGGAGGACCGGACGATGCAGATCCTCGGGCTAGTTTGGGCTGGCCACACCGCCCCCGCTGGCCGTGTGAAGGAACTCGTCGGCAAACAGCGCACCGATGGCGGCTGGGGCCAGACCGACTATCACCAGTCGGACGCGTTCGCTACGGGCGAAGCGCTCTGGGCGCTGCATGAATCCGGCATGACGTCTTCAGATCCCGTCTATCGCCGAGGAGTGGACTTCATCCTCCGCACGCAGCAAGAGGATGGCACCTGGCACGTTGTCTCCCGCTCCTTCGGATTCCAGCCTTACTTCCAGAGTGGCTTCCCCTACGAGCAGGACCAGTGGATTTCGCAGGCGGGAACCGCCATGGCGGTCATCGGGCTGTCGTTTGCGGCAAAATAGCCTATTCGACGGGGCCAGCAATCTGCATGCCTAACGCTGTCGATGAAGCTTTGAAAATCGCGTAGCCCGGGTTAACATGGCCTATCGAGATGCGAGCCGCCAATAATAATCTCCGGTGAATGAATGGCCAAGCCCGCCAATTGACGTAATCCGACGTGTCCGAGCGGGCGCTCATCCTAATCCTTGAACGCCGGTCCGAAGGTTGTGGGACGGCATATCATGGTTCGGGGCGGCACTCATGGGCCCAATGCCCTGCCGTTGTGCGTGGGCCGCTTGAGCTTCGAGTTCCTCGATACGGGCTTTGTCTGTCAGAGCTTGATCCTTCGTTTCGGGATATTGCGAACGCTTCGATTCGCGGTTCCTTCAGGGAGCGGGGCGGAAAATATCGTTAGCAGGATTCGGATGTCTCAGCAGCTTGTTGAAACTCGAGAGAAATCACATTTACGCCAATAGTTTGGGAGTTGATCGTAAGATTCGTAATTTATGCCTCTTCCCCTATGCCATTCACTCTATAGTCGGTTACAGGCACGTTTCCTCGGCCTATTCGGCCTAGCGGGCGCTTATTGAATCCGATTTTGAATCCAGGTTTATCATTACCTCGATAGCGAAACGCGATGCTATGATCCTTGACTCGAGTCGCCCGATTACAGCGTTTGCGTGGATGTCTTGTTGGCGACCTGCTGATTACGAAACAATCCCGGGATCGCAAATAGCGGATCATCCGCGCGATTGTAAGACACCATGAATGTCCTTTGAGCGCACTGCGGCGGTAGTTGAACAGGCTTCTGAACAGGTCGCCTGCTACGAGACGGCACCGTATACAACGAACTCGGCGCGGCTCATTACGACGAGCAGAACAAGCCAAAGGTCACGCGCAAATTGGTAGAGCGCCTGCAAAGGTTGGGCTACTGCGTGACGCTTGCGGGCCCGGAACACCATCTTCTCAATAATTACTGGCCCGGGCCTCAGCTTTGTGCACGATGCCCCGTGGTTCTTTGGGCTCTCCTTCGGGCCGCTCCGCAAGCGCAATCGCGGCTCGTAATAACTCTCGAATGCCGGGAGATCAATTTTCCTTCGCCGCGGAGCAGACCTCTCGGGGTCGCACAGGTGTGACCCGAAATTGAACCCTAGATTTTTCCATTTGGAACGGGCCGTCATGAAGACGAATGCCTCACTTGGCCTGTTTGTGAACGCGAAGCGGTATTGCTAGCTGCGTCCGTGCTAGTAGCAACGTTTGCGCTGGCGTTCCAGATGGACTGGCAAATCAGCCGGCGCTTTGACGGCTGCGGTGGTCACGGGATCGGCGAGAGATCCGTTATGCCGTCGCTCTCCGTCGCACTCGTGCCCGATAGCAACGGAATGCGATCAAAAGGCCGGCAAAGCCCAACCCGAACATCCCTGCGCTAGCGGGCTCCGGCACGGCGGTGGCCGGGCTGATAGTGAAACTTCCGCCTGCATCAATCAACGGCTGTGAGGAGATTATCGAAAAGCCGTCCGGATCGATTTCACCTTCAGTCCCGGTGAAAAAGAACGAGGCGAATTCCAAGAAAGGGGACTCGGGCCCCACGGAGGCTGTCCAAGCCCTCGTGCCGCCGCAGCCTGTATCAAGGAATAAGAAAGCATTCGCTGGGGATGAGGGGCTCGCTCCGCAAGTACCACCCTCTATGTTTGCAATCATTGTGAGTTCGGAAAACGAGATTGTGTCCCAATCCACGATGAAGTTCGAGAATGTCGTTGTGGCCGCGTCATAGGTAAAGCTACCCGACGTTGGAGCCAGACCCGATGTGGTCGTGAAATTGATGTCGTAGGTGATCGGTGATGCGGTCGCAAGGGATGCGGCTGCCAAAGTCGCGAAGATCATTAAGACCGGCTGTTTCAATCGTATTTCCTCCGGGAGTAGCTACACGTGCGAGCAAGAGTAACACGGGACTTACACTATTTGACAGTAGGTCGGCCTACGAAAAGTACTATGAGAGCTACTCGCCAGAGTTATTCGGCCAGCCTGTAATCATTTTGTAGTCCGCGACAAATCACCTGTTTGCTGGCTGAGCCTTGGGGCCCAGTCATTCCGCGGCAATGTGGCCATCCTTGTAAACGAGTCGACAAACAGTGCAGCGGAGATGGGCCGCCCTCGCGCGGGAGAAACGAGCTCGCCGCAAGGTCGGCAGAAGGAAGCTGGCGTTAGTCCCGCTTACCTTGCTCTTCTTCGATTTACTTTTTTCAAAGCGCTAAGGTCGCTCTACTGCGAGTCCATCCAAAGCATGCAAGCCGGTGCTGCCAGCTGCTGTCTCAGTACTTGGGGGAACACGCGGGGCGGGATTTCTCACCGTACCAGACGATTTCGCCGGCTACCACTATGCATCTTGTCGAACAACTCTGTTGGTTACGGCGTCATACAATAGCGAGCCCCACATGGATTCAAAAAGAATCCACATTGGTTGAGCATCTAGCGGTGCGTAAACACCTGATTCTCCGTTGCTTGGCGGTCCTTCATGGCTTTTGATCGGCTGACCAACTGTAGTTGCCAGATTCGCGGCAAGTGGCTATATTGAAAAGAGTAAGCCACCCTAGCTCAGTTGGTAGAGCGGCTGATTCGTAATCAGCCGGTCGCGTCACCAGTTCTCTTAAACGACTTTTCATCACCTTCTCATTTCCGGCTCTTGCCGCCGCCATCGAGGCACCTCTGGAGCTCGCCGACTCTGACCATGTGCTCTGCTATGCTTCTGCGTGAACCCAGGTCGGCGGAGCCCCCGTGCATTCGACCCAACTTACATCCTGAGCCGTTCTCGTAAACGATTCTTCTTCAGCTTCTCGCTTGGACTCGCCGTCACGCCGTCAAGCCAAGCAATGGCAGGACAAGGGCGCACAAGTCCGCAAGGGCGAGAAAGCCACGCTGGTGGTCTTTTGGAAGTTTGCGAATGATTCCAGCGAGTCCCAAGAAGGCGAAACCAGCCATTCATCACGCTTGCTCTTCACCCGCGGATACAGCGTCTTCAATGCCGCCCAGGTGGACGGGCTACACGCCTAAGGCTGATGCGGACACGCCGATGCCGGAACGCATCGCACACGCTGAGGCGTTCTTTCAGGCGATCGGCGCGGGTTTGCGTCACGGCGGAAATCAAGCGTTCTATGCTCCGGCATCCGATCACATTCAGATGCCGCCATTCGGCGCATTCGCGGACAAAGTGTCCTATTACTCCACGCTTGCGCATGAGCATACGCACTGGACGGCGCCCGCGGCCCGCTGTGATCGCCAGCTAGGCAAGCGCTTCGGCGATAACGCCTATGCGGCCGAGGAGCTCATTGCGGAACTAGGGGCCGCATTCACTTGCGCGCACCTGGGACTCAGCACGGAACCTCGCGAAGACCATGCGAAATACCTCGCGTCATGGTTGCGAGTTCTCAAGGCTGACTCGCGCGCCATCTTCACGGCCGCGAGCAAGGCGCAACACGCTACGGATTGGATGATCGCGCGGGCTGGTGAGTCCGCTCGCGTGGCGGAGGTGGCGGCATGACCTCCCATCGATCCATGGCTTACGTCAAAGCTATCGGTGATCGCGGGCGGGCCTGGAAACCCGACCCGATCACCAGTCAATTCCGTTTCATCGTTCGCATGGCCTACGCGTGCCACGAGCGCAACGTGCCGTACGATCTCACCTGGGATCGGCACGAGTCGGATATGCGCGCCACGATCACGGCGACGGGCAATATTCCGGTCCCGAAGCCGCTACCCAAAGCACCCAAGCTCAAGATCGTCTCCGATTGGAAGCCTGCCATCTGGGACGCGGTTTATCGTCTGGACGCCTATCACGACGGCACCTTGAATCGGATGCGCCCGGGGTTCGTGATCGCGCATTCGTGCGGATTGTCGCTCGTGCATCCGTCTGAATCGGGTGAGCTCGGAGTTACCGAACACGGCGCCGATGAGGACATCCGTCAAGGGTGGCTTGTCACGCACGCGGGATCGGGCAAGGGTTTCGGCCTGACGCTCAGTTTCAAGCGCGCGACGGACGCGCTGTTGCTCGCTGCGACGTTCGCCGTCGATTGGACGCTGGATGTTGCAACACTCGCGACCAATCCCGAGTTCCGCCGGGCCGGATACAGCGTGCAAGCGGCATTCTCCAGTGGCTCTGAGAAGGACTCAGCGAAACGGCGTCTTGCGGAACTGGAGCGTGCGGCATGACGGCCGGCGAGCTAATCGGCCCGATCGCGAGAGACAAGGGGGCGGACATCGTTCCGCCCTCCCTCGATCAAGCGCGCGAATTCGCCCGACATAGCAAGGCTGAAAACACTGTGCGTGGGTATCGGGCGGACTGGCGAGACTTTTGCGGGTGGTGCGATTCGCACGGGTTGTGTCCGTTGCCCGCGCCGCCCGAGACCGTCGCCGCCTACATCGCTGAGTGCGCCGGGCGTCTCAAGGTCGGCAGCATTCAACGCCGGCTGAACGCGATCGCGGAGGCGCACAAGGCGACGGGCCTGGACTCCCTCACCACGGCCGGCATGGTGCGCAACACACTCAAGGGCATCCGGCGGACGCTCGGGACCGCGGCACGGCCAAAGGCGCCCACGTTGACGGACGATATCCGCGCGATGGTGGACGCGGCGGACGTGGGCCTGATCGGCGCGCGCGACCGAGCGCTAATCCTGCTTGGATTCGCGGGGGCGTTCCGTCGGTCGGAACTCGTCGGCTTGGACATCCCGGATTGCGCCTTCGGCAAGGACGGCCTGACGGTGACACTACGGCGCAGCAAGACCGATCAGGATGGCGCGGGCCGCAAGATTGGAATACCGTACGGATCGAATCCCGGGACTTGCCCGGTTCGCATTATTCATGCGTGGATCGAGCAAGCGGACATTACGAGCGGTCCGCTGTTCCGCTCGATTACCCGGCACAGCCAGGTGCGCGCGGCCCGGTTAAGCGGTATCGACGTGGCGCGCGTGGTGAAGAAACTCGCACAACGGGCCGGGCTGGACCCTACGGCGTACGCTGGCCATTCGCTACGGGCGGGTCACGCGACCAGCGCCGCGATCGCGGGCGCGTCGGAACGGTCGATCATGAACCAGACCGGCCACAGGTCCGTGCAGATGGTCCGGCGCTACATCCGCGACGGATCGCTGTTTCGGGAGAATAGCGCGGGGAAACTGGGGTTGTAAGTGCCGCCCGGTGGAACCGACGGTATGTCGTAAAGATTGGCTACATTACGCCCGATCTGAACATCATGGAGCTAAAACTCGTTTCTCCACGAGCCGCGATCTTTAGCAGTGACGAAGTTGATTGCTCCTGTTCGCTTGGGAACATCCGCGAAGCTGCTGTACTAGCATGTACAAGGTAACTATTCAGTCAACACCTATCGCCGAGACCAACTGGAGAGTCGTGGGGAGTGGTACCTGGACGCCAGGACAACAGCCACAACTTGCGGAACACATCCTCCCCACCGAAGCGGTCAATGCCCTGTTCAATGTCACCCCTTCGGCAACGGACAACTCGGGCCGCAACCAAATAAAACACGGCGAAACGTTTTAGGGCGTGGTATTCAGACGACTTTCAAAGTCCGCCGAAAGTCGCCACACTCGTACCGTGCTATAGTCGGGTCTCCACCGTTGAGGGGTCATGCTCACCACGCCACAGCCAGCAATCGCGCTAGCTTTGGTCGAAGATTCGACCTGGAGTTGGGAACTCAAAGTTGACGATCGATGTGGTTTGTTGCGCTGGTACTTGAACGGTATCATCGAGACGAATCTACGGGGCCGTACCCTGGAGCAAGCGGAGTCTGCCGTGCGCCGCTTCGTCGATCACTCGCTGCGGGGGGAACTCAAGATCACCTACCCTGCTGAGTGCATCGCACCCGGCCTAGAGAGCGGACGTTCAGCAGTTAACTCCGTCGCGGGCTGAAGGGGAACTTATTTCAGCACTACCCGCTCTAGTCGCTTGGTCGAGCAGAGCCCCAGCTCGATCAACCCCACAGCCAGGGCAGTATCCGTCATAGTTGATTCCGTCTGGTTGGATTGCCTTGACGACAATCTCCGTGCTTGAACACGCTGGGCAGTTTCCGCTAACCAGACGGGGCAGGCGAGGCGGTAGGTGCTGCTCCATGGCGACCAGCGTAACACTTGTGGAGACAGATATTGTTACGTTTCACCCCTTGTTTCACCCTTACCCTTTGACACCATCAGCTGGTCGTGCTCCAGTCAAGGCAGTCAGTTTGAAGCGTTTGAGACAATCTATACCAGCGCCGGGTTTCTTTGGTTTCGTAGCCTCGGCGCTGGCTTTTCATCGGCAACCGTCCTTCGAGGAGGTCTGCTCTCGATGCCGAGCGGTCGTCCTCGTCGCTTAATCGTGGTGATCCAGCTGGCGGTCGTCCCCGACGCGTTAATACGTAATCCGATGGCGTGATCGCAGATCCCTAGGGACGCCCAGGGCGACGCCGCCCCTGATTCGACTTCGTATCCACAGAGCACAGTTGGTGTTACTAACAGCCATGTTCGGCGCGGTGGCTTACCATCTGGGCCCGAGCTTGTTCGGCAACCTCACGCGCTGCCACGGTTATCTCGTATCGCTTCTCAAATCTGACTTTGTCGCTCTTGCATGCTTCCAGTTGCGCGACGCACTCGGAAAAGATGACGACAGCATCACGCCAATCTTTCACGAGTTGCACGCGCTCTTTGCAGTAGAACATTGATCTAACGCTAGCAGACAGTATATTTACGTTGGGGCGGCACTCTAGCGCCGAAGGCCCGGCCTTGGCGCGTGGGCTGCTATCGCTCGCCACTGATCAACCCCTGCCCTACCCTTAGCAGCCGTGCTCCTGCCGATGCTGGTTCAGAGCTAAAAGGGCGTCTTTGGCCGCGCTACGCGCCGATCTGGTAGCAGACTCCCACTCGGGGCTTTTCATGTCCACAACCTTTTTCGCCGATTCTGTGACTTTGCGGATCGCGTCAACATATGCCAAATTAAGACGATCTCGCTCTTCGCATGGCATGCTCTAAAGATTTTCGCATGCCTTAAATGTGACGCCAGAAACCGTTACAGCGTGATCCGGGGCGAATTTCCTAGCGTTGTCCGGGTGGGCCTGTGGCGGAGCTTCTGTCTGGACACCTTGTTCGTCTTTTCCGGCAATGTCTAGGGCCGCCCGCCCGAGGCAAGAAATATTACCCCCGCGTTGCGTTTTCTGCGGATTTTTCCGCGTTAGAAGATGAGGGCGGAGACCATCCTCTTGAGCCACCGACACAAAGAAGGCGACTCTAGCTCTTGGAGGATTCATTGAAACCACGCAATTTCTATACGACATCAGCCTGCCACCTGCGCCACCGCAATGATGGCGGTTCGCTAGTCCTTCGAGGCCGAAGCGGCACTGAACCATTCGTGCCGCTACTCTTAGGCTTGCAGGAGGTGGAACCGCTATCGGACTTGTTACAGCGAGGTTCGGTATCCTACGAGCAAATGGAGACGAACCAAATGCTCGCCGCGCTGCGTGCCGAACGGGACCAGCTTGACGAAGCGATCCTCGTCTTCGAACGACTAGCAACCGGTCGTGGGAAACGCCGGGGCCGCCCACCGGCCTGGATGACTGCGGTGAAGCGCCGCGGCAGGCCGCCGGGGAGCAAGAACAAGCCGAAGGACACGTCAGCGCCCTAGAGCCCGTGCTTCTTGAGGGCCGCCCGCGGTCGTTCACGCCCTACTCGCCGTCTCGCGATGGTTGAACCGGACGCGTGAACCGCGGTCCCTGGAGCCGGTAGCGAGTGACCGCTTCCGCTGCGCGCTCGCGGAAATACAATCTGGTCAGGCGGCGCCAAGGGACATGTCCGCATCCACGACACGCATTCGACGTCTGCCTGTTCCAATGCCGGCATTCTGTACAGCGCCAATCGTAATCGTTTTGGGACGCCATGACCCCAGATTAAACCGTTATTGGACCGGCGCGTCAATCATATATAAATCAACATACTTCCCGGAGGGCCAGCGAGCCTCCGTGTGGACATTCATGTGGACGTGTTAGCGATGCCTGGCAGGTGGACTACGCTAATGTATTGAAAAATTTGGTCGGGGCGGGGCGATTTGAACGCCCGACCCCCTGCGCCCAAGGCAGGTGCGCTACCAGGCTGCGCTACGCCCCGACTGGCCGTCATCATGATTATAGCTTGGCATGTCGTTTCTCCGCGATTTTTCGCCCGGGCTGCGCGGATCTTTCTTGCTGGAAACCTTGGGCGAACGAGTCGGCGCGAGTCGCGGTTTTTACTGGATCGCCTTGCGGCGGCGGACAAACCACAAACCGGCGAGGCCCAGCCCCACCAGGGGGAGGAGTGTCGGCTCCGGAGATACGACGCTCTGACCCGTGATTGATCCCTCGGTAACACGTATATTAGGGCATGTCACGGTAGGAGTGGTTGGGCAGACACCCAAGGTCAAAGAACTTGGGTCGTCGTGTGAATCGTAGCCAAAACCCACACTCGATGACAGCACGTTGGTGAGGAGAAACGCGCCGACGCCACGGCCCACGCCTACAAGGCTTTCAAAATTGCCGGAGACGCTCCCGTCAACCACCCAAACCGCAAGGAACCCGTACTCTCCGGCGGAGGCCGAAGGAGGGTAGGTGTTGCCGGGCAAAAAGACTGCGGCGTCAAGAGCTTCAGCCAGGTCGTAGTTGTTCCCGCCATAGCTTAAGTTGAATGATTCTAAACCGCCGCTGGACTCAGTGACGGATGAGCCATACGAATCCGTAAGGAGGTCTGACGGCGAGTTATTGACTGTGAAATTGCCGCTCGCTCCGATGCTGGTACTAAAATCAACGGTTACGATAGAGGCTGCCACTGTGAAAGGTAGAGCTGCCACCAGGACACCCATCGTCAGCCAACGGGCAGACCTGGTCATCGCCTTGACGTAGTAAGAGAGCAGCATAGTTAACTGGATTATAGGGGAAATAAATTTCTGAGGCAATCGCGACGAGTACTATGGTTTTCCAGTACTATGCGGGAATTTAAACCAGAAGGAATCGATCTGAAGTCCGAGGTTCTGCTGTCCAACGACAAGCATTCAATGCCCCTAGGGTGTTCAACCATCGCTGCAGAAGGACTCGCTTGGGAGCCGCCGCTCGCGCCCTTTTCGAGTAACAGCACTACGTAATAGTACTAAAGTTTTGTTATGGGGGTTTCGAACAAAAGCGGGCGGGGGTATTATTGAGAGACGAATTGAGCGCTCCTTTCTATCTGGGAATGCACGGTATGCGTTAGTTCGGTATTCTTGACGGAGGCGAAGCGATAAACATGACGCGTTTGCTGATGATTGCAGCCCTGTGCATTCTTGGTTGCGCCTGGGCACAGGTGGCTCGAGCTGATTCTGTCGCCGGGCATTACACCATTACGCTGACGGACTGGGACCCCTGTCCAGGCACAGCCACTAACCCTTGCCAAACGTTCAACTTCATTCCCAACCCCTCCGACGTGGATACTAGTGACTACCAAGATACTTTCTGTCCCGGCCTGGAGTTCTGCACCGATCCTAAGGTAGGTCTCCAAGGCGGCGGCAAAAGCACGCCGGAGGATGGAGAATTCTCCTTTAGCTCCGGCCCTGGAACTGAAACGTTGGATTTTCAAAATACCGGACCAGAGATTAACGAGGTTCTGATTGACCTCACATCCAACGACGGTCAACCGAACCCCGACCAGGAGGGTGCGTTATTTTCTTGCTCCGGTGGCACTCTCTTTAACAGTTGCGGATTCAATGACGACGGCCTCGGAATACTTTTTTATAACAATCCGGATCTACCCCTCGGCACTGGCATTGCTACCGCTACTCCGGAGCCAGGGCAATGGATCATTCTGCTGCTCGCGTTTGCCGGGATAATCGTGGCGCGGGCTCGCAAAGGTTCCGCTAGTTCGTCTTTCGCTCGAACTCCGCGATAAGTTTTTCCAGCTCGGGATTCGTAGCCAAAGCCTTGAGTTCCGGGTCGTTCTTGGCTTGTTGCACCGGATACCCCTTCTGGAGCGCGGCACGCAAGCTGGCCAGGGCCTCGCTTTGTTGTCCGGCGATCGCATCCACCACGGCTTCCTGGTACATCAGGTCGTTATCGTTGGCGTCGATGGTACGTGCTCGGTGGATGAAATCGAGCCCTTTCTTGGAATCTCCGTTCTTGGCGTAGAATGACGCCAAGTTGCCAAGGGTAGTTGCGTCCTGTGGATTCACACGCAGGGCTTGGTAAGCCAGCGCGATGGCTTGCTCATAGGTGGCCTTGGCCTTGACTTTGTCGTCCGACCAGCGATAGCTATCAGCTAGATTGCCGATCGCCAAGACGTCATTAGGATCCAGTCCCACGGCCTTCTGGAACATGGTAACCGCGTCGGTGCGATGTCCAAGATAGAAATACGCCGTGCCCAAATTGGTGTAGATGCGCGCCTCGGGTTGAATCTTCAGCGCCTTGCCCCACGCGACGATGGCATCATTCCACTTCCCGTCCCGAAAATAAACCGCTCCGAGGTTGTCATACCCCAGCGTCGAGTCCGGCGCCAACTCCACTACGCGCCGGAAGGCGTCGATTGCTTTTCCGTTCTGACCGAGCTGGAAATAGGCCGTGCCCAGCCTGTTTTGGTTCAGCCAGTAATAGGGGTTCGCGTCGATGGCCCGCTGGTAAGCCTCCCGAGCGTCGTCTTCCTTCCCCGCGGCCAGGTAGGCATCGCCCAGCCGGCGATAACCTTCATCAGAATTCGGGGCCAGCGTCAGAGCACGCTTCAGCTCGACTATGGCCTGCATGGTCTTCCCGGTGTCATTGTAAACATTGCCCAGCGCAAAGTGGGCTTCCGGAAGTTCATCGTTGAGCGACTGCGCATGCTGGGCGGCGCTGAGTGCCTTCTGCGACCAGACCGGGTCCTTGTTTAGGTCGTACATGACCAGACTGGCATCCGCCAACCCCGTATATGCGAGCACGAACGCGGCATCCATCTTAATCGCCTGCTCATAGAGATCCACAGCCGACTGCACGCGTTTGACATCGCGCTTCCCGCGCAAGATGTCTCGGCCCTTAAGATAAAGTTCGTAAGCCGCCACGTTCTCCGTTGGTCGCAGGGCGTTGCGCGCCAGTTCTTCATCGCTGGGTTTGAGCTCCAGCGCGGTGGCCAGGTCGTTATAAATCTGATCTTCAATCGTTAGCAGATCCTGACGCACGCCCGGAAAATCCTTGGTCCACAGTTGCTTTCCGCTGGCATCGCTCAAGCGCAGCACCACGTCGATCTTGTCGCCCGCGCTCTGAATCGATCCCTGCACAATCAATTTGGAGCCCAGTTGATGCGCGATCTTCGGCATCGGATCTGAGGCATTGATTTTAGCGGCTGCGCCGGCGGAAGCCAGGTGGACATTCTTGATCTGAAACAGCTTGGCGGAAAGAGCCTCGGTAATGCCGGCTGATTCATACTGCAGGGCAGGATCGTTTCCTACCACCGCCAGCGGCAACAAGGCCAGGAACTTGTCGTTAGCCGTTGAGCGCATAACGGAGACAGGTACAATCGCGCGCGCCTTGCCCAGCACGCGTTCGCGGATCGGACGGATGGCCATCCCGACGCCTGCCAACAACACCACGCCAGTGACCGCAAACAGCCACTTGGGATAGCCCATCTCCGCTTGCCGCAAACGGACAATGCGCGTGGCCGGGGTTACCGACTCGAGATCCTCAAGCAGCTGCTTTGCGTTTTGATAACGCAGAGCGGGATCCTTCTCCAGACACTTCAAAATGATGGTCGCCAGATATTCAGGAAGCTCGCGATTAAGCAGCCGGGGATCTTTGGGCTGTTGCTGGACGTGCTGGAACATCACCTGCAACGACGATTCGCCGGTGAACGGGACTTCGCCCGTGAACATCTCGTAGAAGATGATGCCCAGCGAGTAAATGTCACTACGGTTGTCTGCGGTTTTCGATTCGGCCTGCTCGGGCGACATGTAGCGCGGCGTGCCCAGCACTTCACCCACGCGGGTCATGCCGGTCTTGTCGGCGTCCAGCGATTTGGCCAGGCCGAAATCGGAGACATAGATATGATCGTCAACGTCGATCAGCACGTTGCGCGGTTTCAAATCGCGATGCACCACTCCTTCGGCGTGCGCCGCTTCGAGAGCACCCGCAAGTTGTTTGGCGATGTTCACGGCACGCTCGGTTGGTAACCGTCCCTGCTTCGCAATCAAGTCGTGCAGATCCATGCCCTGCACAAAGGCCATGGAAATGAACTTCACGCCCTCCACGTCGCCGAGATCGTGAATGCGCAGGATGTTACGATGCGAAATACGGCTGGCGAGCAGCAGCTCCTGCTTGAAACGTTGCAGTGAGCTCGCGTCTTTCGCCAACTCGGGCCGCACCAGCTTCAGAGCCACCGTGCGGTCGAGATCGCTGTCATGGGCTTTGTAGACCTTGCCCATGCCGCCTTCGCCAATCACTGATTCGATATGATAGCGCGGGCCGAACTGCGATCCCGGACCAAGCTCCGCCAGGGAAATGGACGACGCTTGGGAAGGAGAGCCGCTGGGAGTCGAACTCGCGCCCAATGACGAACCGGAAGGCCCCATGGTCTTGGTGTCTCCCGAAAGATCGTCCAGAATCTCGCGGATGGTCTGATAGCGCTTGGTGACGTCCGGCTCCAGGCATTTCGCCACCACGGCGCTCACTCCGGCGGGAATCGTGGGATCAATCTCGGTCACCACGACGGCCCGTTGCTGCACGCGTTGCAGCAGCTTGGCCATCAGGGTATCGGCCTGGAATGGCAGCCGGCCAGTGAGCATTTCGAAGAAGATGATGCCCAGGCTGAACAGGTCGGAGCGTGCATCTACCTTCTCCGCGCGAGCCTGCTCGGGCGACATGTAATCCGGCGTGCCCATCAGGACGCCCGTGCGCGTCAAACCGGACAACTCCATGGAGCGCGCCAAGCCGAAGTCCATCAGCCAGACCCGGCCTGCGTCATCCACCATGATGTTCTGCGGCTTCAGATCGCGATGCACCACGCCTTCGACGTGCGCGGCTTCCAGGCCGCGGCAAATCTGCTGTGCGATCGGCACGGCTTCCACTGCCGGAAGCTTCCCGCGCTCGTTGAGAACGCTCTTCAGGTCGCGTCCTTCGACAAAGTCCATAGTGATGAACTTGCGTCCATCGGCCGTGCCGAGATCGAAGATGCGAACGACGTTCTTGTGCGTGACCTGCCGCGCGAGAATCAGTTCCTGCTTGAAACGGCGCAGAATATCGGGATGGCCGGCCAGCTCCGGCCGAATCACCTTGAGCGCCACCATCCGGTCGAGCTCGTGATCGTGGGCCTTGTAGACGGCGCCCATGCCGCCTTCTCCCAGACTTTTCAGGATTTCGTAGCGCTCGCCCAGCATCATGCCTGGCTGAAGCGACGTGCTGGGATTGGTGGCTGTAAGTTTCTGCACCGGCACGGACCACCCGGTTCCACCGGCCGCCGTCCCCATGGATACTTCCGTGAAAACCTGCGTGGTGTCCGGATCCAGCAGAGTGGTCGAAGTTAGCGCCGAGTCGATGGCGAGAGTAGCGCTGTCAATCCCGAAGGGAGCGCTGCATTTGGAGCATAGTCGCGAATCTGGCGGATTGCTGGTGTGACATGCTGGACATTCCACCATAAATTACACAACCTTACTTGCGGGTCTGTATTATTCACGGTAACGCAGACGTACAGCGCCCCGCAAACTTAATGGTACTAACATCGAGCAAGCTTGAAATCCGCCCCTAAAAAAGTTGTCGCGCATGGCGAACCCAGCAAGTGGGCCGCATGCGCGACTTGAAACTTTGGCTAACGTGAATCGAAAGTTAGCTACTTCTTTTCGGTGCTGTCTGCGGGCTTCGCCTTTTTCTTCTTCGCCTTCTTGGTCTTGGTGGTCGAGTCAGCCGGCTTGTCCTGCGCGAACAGGCTCACCGTGCCCATCAAGAACGACAGGCCGAGCATCAGAGTCATGATTTTCTTCATTTTTAAAAAGTCTCCTATAGGGTTGTCAGAAGCTATATCGATAACTTCAGCCCTATCATTTCAGCCTTAGATGAATGCAACCTTAACTGCTGGTTAAAACCGCTTCATTTGGGATAACGAGTCACACTCTTCGCCGAACCGAATCCTAATCGTATCTTTATGAAACCAAACCACAAATCTGGCTTGTCTCGTCCGCGCGACGAGGGCGAAGGTACTGGACCTGCATTATGATCTGGTTTGGAACTGAAGAAAGAACAGCTCGCGCGACGTTTGGCGAGGCAATCGGGGATCACGCAGGCTGCGGCCGCCGATCAGCTGGACCGCATCCTCAGCGATATCCTCAAACGACTGCGCCGTGGACAGAGCGCGTCGCTTCCCGGGTTAGGAACCTTCTGGCCTGGCCCGAAGCCTGAGTTCTATTTTGAACAGGGACTGCCCCCGAGCGCCCAGCGTGTCAAGGCGCCAAAGCGACCCAGATGAGCCGATCTCGCGCGAACGCAGCCCTAACGCGGCGCATCGCCCGCCTGCTCCGCCGAGCTCTGGAACAGGGGGCCACGGTAGAGATCGAGGGCTTGGGCAGATTCGTACCGACGGGCAGGCGCGGCGTCCGCAACATTCGCTTTGTCGGCCAAACTGAGCCGCGGGTGTTCATCGCCTATGTACAAGAGGACCTCTCGCTCATCAAAAAGCTGTATCACGCTTTCGAGCGATACGGCTTCCGCCCCTGGCTCGACAAGAAGAAGCTTCTTCCTGGACAGAATTGGCCCAGGGCCATCGAGACCGCGATTCAGACATCCGACTTCTTTGTGGCGTGCTTCTCACGCCGCGCCGCCTCCAAGCGCGGAAGTTTTCACAGCGAGCTCCGCTACGCCCTCAATTGCGCCGCCAAAGTGCCTCTCGATGAGATTTTCTTTATCCCTCTGCGCCTGGACGATTGCGTGGTGCCCCACCGCATCGCAAGACAAGTGCAGTATCTGGATCTGTTTCCGGAATGGGACGCAGGCGTAAACCGTGTGATCGACGTGATTCGCGCACAGGACGCAGGCCGCGCGCGCAAACGCCTGGCTTTGCCGGCTTAACGACGGCGGGCTAGCCAAGGGGGATGGCTACTTGGAAGCCAGTTTTTTCTTGATCGCTTCTGCTTGCTTCTC
>Ga0206831_1031_pt1 | contig 51896 bp, 50 predicted proteins | sample Alteio_BWOrgCont_73_FD_152876 | JGI IMG/M metagenome (GOLD analysis project Ga0206831, IMG submission 152876) | Enriched cells from forest soil in Barre Woods Harvard Forest LTER site, Petersham, Massachusetts, United States -... | ecosystem: Environmental > Terrestrial > Soil > Temperate forest >...
TCGAAGTGCGCGTTGCGGAAGAAATTCAGCAAACGCAGCAACAGGAATATCAAAAACAAATTAATAAAGCCAATATGGATGATCAAAAAAATAAAATTGATATGGCTGCGATTACCAAAGATCAAAAATTTGCGCCGGTTACGGCTTTGGCTAATCAAGTGACGAGTCAATTTTTAAATGCCTATGCCTATTATTTTGGGGGTATTTTGTATGAAGCGAGCGGCGAGTCCAACAGTGCGTATATTGATTACAAGCAAGCTTTAAGCATTTACCCAGGCAATCCGTATTTGCAACAGAATGTGTTGCGCTTGGCGAAACAATTGGGTATGAACAGCGATTATGCCTACTATTCGCAGCAATATCCAAATGTGAGTGCGGCGCCAGCAGGGGCGAATCAAGGTCAGGTTGTGGTTTTGTTTGAGCAAAATTTTATTCCGCCCAAACAAAATATGTCGATTCCTATTCCGATTCCTAAAGCGGGGATTGTGCCGATTGATTTGCCCACCTATGCTCAACAGTTGCAGCCTACGCCCGCTCTGCAAGTGAATGTTGCCAATGGACAAACTTTAGGAAGCACGGTGCAAATCGTCAATTTACAAGCGATGGCAGCTAAAGCCTTGTCAGAAGATTATACGATTATCATTACGCGCGCCGTGCTGCGGGCAATGGCTAAAACCGCCATTGAGTATGGGGCAGGGCAAGCTGACCAGGATAACTCGCTTGGTAGCTTACTTGCTAACTTATACGTGATGGCAACCTCTAATTCAGATTTGCGTAGTTGGCTTACTTTGCCCAACGATGCGCAAATTATGCAAGTTTTTATGAATGCGGGTGATCAAACCTTAATTTTAAACTATAATGGGAACTCGCAGCGTTTGCCGGTGAAAGTGGCGGCTGGCCAGACTACCTTAGTTTGGGTGGTTGCTTATCCGGGGCGTTTAACTGCACAAACTTTTTTACTATAACCAAACAGGGGTTAACACATGAAAAGATCTTTATTATGGGCATTTATTGTAACTTGCGTTGTGGCGTTGGCGGCGTGTACAACGGGCGCCTATTTATCAGCGGCTTCTAATTCAGATGCAGCGATCACCGGCGGTGTGGTTGCCAGTGGGCAAGATATTTCGCTGACCAACTTCAAAACCCGTATGGTCGGTGGCGTGATGAATGCGGTAGTGACAGTGACCAACACTAGCATGGGCAGCAGCACTAAAAATATTTCTTACAAATTTACCTGGTTTGATAAAGATGGTTTCCCGACCGGTGGTGATACACCTTGGCAACCTTTATCGGTAGCAACCACGAATCCGCAACAGTTAGTAGGAGTAGCTCCTAATACACAAGCTGTGCTGTGTCGAATTAATATCCATATCATGAACTAAAAGAGAGGCAGTAATGAAATCCTTATTTAAAGTAATAGTTTTAACAGCGGCAGTGGCCGTTTTAGCTGGCTGTGGTGGTAACAGCGGTATTCAATATACCGATCCAACCGCAGTTGATAACAGCAGTTTGAATTTCGGTTCGACTGATTTGCAAACCACGGCGCAGAAGATGACGGATAGTATGTTAACGTTTCCGCCGGTGGTGAGAATCACCGCTAACAGCACGCCTGTGTTATTCGTCGACTCAATTAAAAACGAAACCAGTCAACAAATTAATACCGATAATATTTCTAACATGATTATGACGGAACTGATTCAGTCGGGTAAATTTGAATTTGTGGATCCATCGGTTGCAACCAGTGTGAAAGCGCAATTGACGTATCAACAGGACAGTGGTTTGGTTGATCCAGCTTCAGCAATGAAAGCGGGCACGCAAATTGGTGCGCAATACATGATGTATGGTAGCGTTACGAATATGGCGGGCGTTGGATCGAATGGTCAAACGGTCAGTCAATATTATTTGATCACGATGAAATTGTTGGATTTGAAAACCGGCATTATTGTGTGGGCGGATCAGAAACAAATTCGGAAAGTTAACAATTCGTAGGAAAAAAAATCCCCCTGCCCCCCTTTTTCAAAGGGGGGATCCGTAAATTGATTTTATGTTGATTTCCCCCTTTGAAAAAGGGGGATAAAGGGGGATTTAAATATTTTAAATCATGAAATCTGTCATTCGCTTTTTAATCATTTTATCTTTTTGCAGCATTCTCGCTGCCTGCTCCAGCTCGCAGTCTTCTTACACTGATGCAACTGCGGTTGACACTTCGACAGTGGGTTTTAGTTCAACTGATTTGCAAACCACTGCGCAGACAATGACAGATAATATGCTGACTTTCCCGGCAATTGTGAAGTTGACCAGCAATGGCAACCAACCGATTTTATTTGTCGACACAATTAACAATCAAACGGATCAACATATTAATACTACTAATGTTACCAACATGATCATGACGGAGCTGACGCAATCGGGTAAATTTTTATTTACCGATCCCTCCGTGGTGCAACAAGTGCGGCAGCAATTGAGTTATCAACAAGACAGCGGCTTAGTTCAAAAGGATTCAGCTATTAAAATTGGTCAACAAGTCGGTGCGCGTTATATGTTGTACGGCAGTATTAGCAATATCAAAACGCGCAACAGCAGTGTGACCGATAATTATATGTTGATCACTATGAAATTATTAGATTTAAAAACCGGCTATATTATTTGGGCCGATCAAAAACAAATTCGTAAAACTCAAACGCGTGCAACGTTTGGGTGGTAACGGGTATAACTTAAACTTTAAATTTTGGAGAATGTAACAATGAAAAAATTAGCGGTATTTATTTTAATGGCTTTTTTGAGTGTGGTAACAGTGAATGCGTTTGCCGATGCAGGTCAAACTGAGGCGGCTAAAAAAGAGCACATTACTAAATTTTATGATCAAAAAATTGCGGATGAAAAAACTCGTTTTCAGAAAGATGTTTCTGATTTAGATACACGTTACAATCAGAAAAAAGCGGCAGCTGAACAACGTTACGAAAAAGCCATTCAAGGCAAAGATGCAGCGGCTAAAGCCGGGATTGAGCAAAAGCATGTAGCCGAAATCGCACAAATTGATAACGACTACAAAGCTAAATTGGCAGCCTTGCATCAAAAGCACGATGCGCAAGTGCAGCAATTGATCCAAACGCGTGACGCGAAAGTAGCCGCGGTGCATTAACAAAAAATCCCCCTTAAAAATCCCCCCTTGCCCCCCTTTTACAAAGGGGGGAAGATCCTTTTTCAAAGGGGGAAATTTAAATGAAATTAGTTTAGGGATCCCCCCTTTTGTAAAGGGGGGCAGGGGGGATTTAAAGGAGATTGAAAAATTTTCAATAAGGCAATCAATGAACCCTCCCACCAACCAAACCAAAGTTCGTCTTCTCAATCGCGATTGGCAATTTAAATGTGCGCCCAATGAAGCTAATAAATTGCAAGAAGTGGCTTTGCATCTTAATCACGCGATGCAAACCATAGAAAGCAAAAACCATAACTTGAGTTATGAAGAAACGGTGGTCATGGCAGCGATCAATATTTGTTATGAATTGCAAGCCGAAAAAAATCGTGCCAAACGATTAACAGAGGCAGGTAAAAAGATTAAACTCCTACGCGATAGACTTGCCAAAAAATTAGCTTTACTAGAAGTTTAAAATCCTAGCTGATATGGATGACGGGTTGGGAGGCTCCGGGTTGTGGCGGTGGTGTACCCAAGAGGTCGAGTACCTGGCGCATGGCAATATTGCGCCCCACCATGTTATTTGGAACTGGCTTCCTACATATATAGCATTGCTTATACCAAGCGCGAGATGAAGCGTCAATCGTATAAGCAGTTCCCTGGCACTCAGGACTATGGCAAAGATAAACAAGAGGATCTTGCAGCTTTGCCAAGCCTACTGGACACACAATTTCCTTGGCCCCCACTCTCAATTGCTGAGCGGAAACTACTCGTTGCTCAGCTGCGCCTACCATTTCTTCTTGCTTAATTTGGACAGCACCAGTCGATTGAGCGGACTTCTCATTAGCCGCGTCTAACGTGGCACGCAACTGCGCGTATGCTTGTTCCCGTTTTTGCAATGCATCTTGCAGTGTTCCAATTCTTGCTTGTAGCCTCGTGATTTCTGCTTGCAATGCTATCACTTCCGAATCAGCAGGCGCTGCAGCGTTGGCGGAAGGCATTGCCGCCGCCGGTGGTGGCGCTCTTCTCGCAACCGGTTGGATAAACAGTTTTTGAGACGGTAAGACAGGCACATAATGCTTTGATGAAACATTCAACGTCGCTAAAGTTAGCGTATCATAAAAATTCATGGAAGGTTGATAGGTGGAGTCTCTTATCTCTCCAGATGCTTCAAGCAAGCGTTTATTAAGGCCAAGGTTTTCGTGATACTTTGTAATGAAACAAATATTTTTCAGTCTGTGTAGAGGCGAACCTGACGGCAAATTTTCAATGTATTTTAAAATTAATCGCCCCTCAACATCTATGCTGCCACCTGGCTTATTGGGCGACAGGAGGTATTCAGGATAATTCATTTGTGGCGTAATAAATGGTTGAATGGAATTAAAAATGGAAGAATTTGGGTTTTTTTCTTCCTTTGTGTATTGTCCTGCACATGTCCCACGTAAAAAAAGGATATCCCATCGCAAGCCAAAAACATAATGAATATACTGACAAATAGCTGCAAAAAAAGAATCACTGTCATCCGGGATTTGGCCTACTGTAAAAGCCGGAGGCAAACCAAGCATTTCCAACACTTGTTGTCCATAATCTGACATGGCTTGAGCGGGTGGTCCACTCCGTGGGAGCGCTGCTGCCGCAGTGGGCACAGGAGCTGCAAAGTTTTGGACAGGCATCATGGCTAAGCTTTGTCCTAGCTCTGCAGTCATGGCTATTTCTGCCGGCGTATATGGACGTGCCGGGCCCGGGTTGACTAACTGATAAAACACATTACGAGGGGTTGGTGCCCGTAAGGAAGATAAAGGTTGCCCGCGCTCAGTGAATGCATCCAAGGCACGCATAAAATTTCCATAAGATCTTTCTGTGAAAATTTTTAATGATGGGAAGTTGTTAAAAATATCGGGCGCCAGGAACAGCTGCTTTTCGGAATATCTCCCAAATGGTTCATAGGGAGCTAGTCTGAGCGTACAGTTCTCCGGGGAGAATAGTGCCGTGTATAGCCAAGTTCTTTTCTTCTTTATTTCGTCGAAAAATGCATTTGTTATGAACATCCATAACTGGACCAATAGATCCAGATTCGCCACTACCTGTTGATGGGTCAGTAACAGCTCGCTATGCTTACTCTGATCAAGGTATTGCTTGGCTCTTTGCAAGAGAATATCGGTAAAAAACTTATACAAAGAATCACCAGTGAGATTAGACTGCAGGTGCCGGAATGCTTCTGGTGGTAACTGTCGAAGTATTTTAAAGATCTCATTGGGGTTCTCACGTCCCAAGTAATCAGCTAATGCGGGCGGTATCGTTTTGTGTCCGTGATTTCTGTAGCTGGCTTGTTGGGCCAAGAGAGGGTTTAGATCAGCCAATATCAGACGCGATATGCATTTATCTGTGAAGCAATCCATCAAGGGAGCAATGAGAAGGCATGTAGCTGTAGCCAATAACACAGATGTAAATTGTTCAGGGGTAAGAACTTGCGGTTCAGCCGGCGCCTCCATTCGCTGTCTTTTTGGTGGTGGTGATGAGGAGTCGTCTGAGTGATAAGCCATAGGAAAACTGCTCATTTATTAATTTTATCGCTTGAAAGATACAGCAATTTTTTGGTCAAAGCAAGCTTTCATCAGAGCGCCAAACAGTTGTTTACAGCGAAGATTGACGGGAGTATACTGAAAGTCCCTGCGGTGTACGTTATCAAATTTTTCATTTTGAACCAATATTGTTTCATATAGGAAGTTCTGTCATATCGCGGTTGTGCTTGCTCGACTAGACTCGAGACCCTGAAGCGATACTTGAATTTCCACCTGATTACTCAGGTTCTATATGGGCGTTTTGAGACGGCATTGCGGGGAACTTCTTATATTTTTTCCAAATTCTATCTGTAGGGGCCGCTCACGAGCGGCCCCTACAGTTTCCCGAAAAATGTCTCAGCTTCAACTCCGCACCCAACTCAAACAAACCCGTCTCGCTTTATCCACTACAGAGCGTGAGGTGGCCGCACAAAAAATTACTGCAAAAATTTTAGCGTTGCCTGAGTGGCAGGCAGCCGATCACATCGCGATTTATTTAGCGGTACAGGGCGAAGTGACAACTGATGAGCTAATTAAAGCGACCTGGCAGGCCAATAAAAAAATTTATTTGCCAGTCGTGCAAGGTGATGGCACCTTGCAGTTTTCACTCCATCAAGAAAATGATACGTTGATTAAAAATCGCTATGGCATTCTTGAGCCACAAAGAAAAGAATTTTTTCCGACTGAACAATTAGATCTTGTTATTACTCCTCTAGTGGGTTTCGATGATCAGTGCAATCGCTTAGGAATGGGCAGCGGTTATTATGATAAAACCTTTGCGTTTTTAAATGTGCCTAATCGTCCTCTCAAACCTCAGTTAATCGGATTAGCGTATGGAATTCAACGTGTGGAAAAATTAACGCCGCAAAGTTGGGATGTGCCGCTCAATAAAATAGTGACTGAAAATACCATAATAAAAAATATACTTTATCAACCTTAGAAATATTCTTTTATTCTTCATAGAAAGAGCTTTGCAATTGTAGCGCATGTAAATATTGTTCGAGCTCCTGGATAAGTTTTCTAATTTCGGTCACGGTATGTGTAGGCAAGCCTAAATAACTCCAAAGCCTGAAAGAGTGTTCATGAATCGATTTTGAGAGAGGAAGTCCACAGGCTGGATTTATTGCTTGCTTGAGCAAGGTTAACACTGTGCGCAAGTTTCGAGAATCAATCCCGCCAATTTGAGTTCTTAAAGCAGCAAGTGTTTGTCTTTTCGCCGGGATTTCAGTCCTGGTTTCGCATGCTTCTAGTACGCCAAGAATTTTACTTTTTAATGCTGGCGATCTTGAATCGGCAATGGTTTCGTAGGCATCACGAATAATAATCTGCCCCCTCTCCCAACGAAAAATTTTCTTGGAGTCAGGCCTTTTCTGTATTCCAAGTTGTCGCATTTGTTCGATAACCAATTGTCTTTGCGGCGAATTGAATGATAGCTCGCTAGCTCGTTGATAGAGTTCTGTATGTTGCGGCACATTTTCGGAGTCTATGGTGACTTTAGTTCTTCCTGCAAAAGTATCCAAGAGTACCGTTAAAGTTCGGGCTACAATATCAGCGTATACCCCCTGGTTGGCTAAGGCACCACATAAGTTATATGCAAAACTCTCTTGGCTAACATTGCCAGCAGCACCAGCGCCCGCTCGGCAGCCAAGCAAGCTAATTTTTAGTCGTTGTTGAGAAGAAGGATTTCCTTTTGCAAGAGGGCTCAGGTTCGTAGCTAAAATATTGGCAAGCTGATTGTAATGGAGAAAGAAACTCTGGTCCCAGGCAGCTAAAGTATCAGACCCTGCTAGATTGTGGCTGATAACATACAATCTAGAATGAGCATCTAATTTCTGTAATAAAAAAAAATACGGGGCAGAAAAAAATTGTAGAGAAGGAATAAAGATAATATCTTGCTCAGCTGTAGAGGCTAGATTGCGTTTCTGCTGAAACGCACTTTGTAGCGCTTGAGCATATTTCTCACTACCCTGTCCTAAAGCAATAGTAACTTGGTGGCTATAACAGCGCATTTTATTATTGAATGTTGTTGTTAGTTTTTATAAAACTATAACACTCAATTCTTAAGGTAAGCTTAAAATGCGCAAAATTAAGGTGAAAATTAGGGCGGGCGAGAGAAAATAAATTTCTTATTCTCTAGTAGCGACTTTCTTCAACAAGGCATAATAAAATCCATCATGCCCATTAATTTCTGGTAGCAATTGCCAATCGGGCGTGGTGCTGGTTTTGCCGGGATGCAGAATGGTTTGTAACGCCGCATCAGTTTGCGCCTGCAGGAATTTTTGAATCAACTCACTATTTTCTATGGGCAAAACTGAGCAGGTTGCATACAGCAACAAACCATTGGGTTTTAACAGCGGCCACAGAGCAGTTAATAATTGCCATTGCTGTGCGGCAAATTTTGCAATATCACTGGCACGACGCAATAATTTTATATCGGGGTGACGGCGGATCACACCGGTGGCTGAGCAGGGCGCATCTAACAAAATTCTATCGAATAATATTTTGTCCCACCAACTTTCAGGTTCGCCGGCATCAGCTGGGATAACGTTGGCATTTAATTGTAAACGCGCTAAATTCTCATGGATTTTTTTGGCCCGCAAAGGTGAGAGTTCCACCGCGGTTAATTGAAGAGTCGGTTCTGTTTCCAGCAAATGACAGGTTTTTCCACCCGGTGCTGCGCAGGCGTCCAATACGCGTTGCTGTGGTTTTAAATCTAATAAGCTTGCAGCCAGTTGTGCTGCTTCGTCTTGTACAGAAACTTCGCCATCCATAAAACCAGGTAATTCTGGCACGGGAATTGCGTTACTTAGATAAATGCCGCATTCACTTAAAGGTGCGGCGGTGGCTTGGATAGAAAATCCCCTCCCCGCCTTCGCGGGGACAGGCTCTGTCCCCCCTTTTTCAAAGGGGGGATTCAGAGGATTTCCCCCTTTAACAAAGGATTCTCCCCCCTTTGAAAAAGGGGGGCAGGGGGGGATTCTTAAAGGGGGATTTAAACTATTTAATTTCTGTAAATAATCTTCCCGATTTATCTTTTGCACATTCACACGCAGCGTAAACGGCGGTTTCACATTATTCGCCGCACAAATTATTTGCCACTGTTGCGGATAGGCTGTTTTGAGAGCTTGCAAAATCCAAGTGGGGTGCGCAAATTGTGCAACGTCTTCCGTTTCTGCTTGCGCGACTAAAGTATCGCGTTGACGTTGAAAATTACGCAATATCGCATTTACTAATTTACTAGCCCAGGCTTTTTTTAATTGTTTGGTCGCTTCCACCGTTTCTGAAATGGCCGCATGGGGGGGCGTTTCTAAATACAGTAATTGATATAAGCCCACTAAAATTAATACGTGCAAATCCGTGTCTTGTTTACCGAGAGGTTTTTGCAGCAATTGGTTAGCAAAGAAAGTTAAGCGCGGATAAAAGCGCAACGTGCCATAACACAATTCTTGAATAAACGCGCGATCTTGCGCATTGTTAACAAAGGCATCATTTAGTGCTTCATCCAAATTGATTTTGTCAATGAGTACTTTACAAAGAACTGTGGCGGCGCGGGCGCGGGAATTGTGCATAAACAAGGAGTCCTATTTTATGTTAAAATTTTAACATATGCAGCCTCATACTATAATTTTACTTCCTGGTTATACCAATTCCGGTCCTGAGCACTGGCAAAGTTTATGGGAAAAGGAACATCCGAATTTCCTAAGAGTGCAACAGAAGGATTGGGATAATCCAGAATGCACATTATGGGTAGATACTTTAGAAGCTACGCTACAAACCGTGAAATCTCCCGTTATTTTGGTAGGACACAGTTGTGGCAGTTTGATGATTATCCATTGGGCTAATCGTTACCATAATCAGTTGGTAAAAGGTGCTTTGATTGTGGCTCCTGCCGATCCGGACAGTAATAGTTTTCCTTCTGCAGCAATAGGTTTTTCACCTTTGCCACAGAACGCATTGCCGTTTAAAAGTATTGTTGTGTGCAGCAGTAATGATTTATATCTGTCGGTAACAAAAGCAAGCCATTACGCTAAAGCATGGGGTAGCGAATTGGTCAATATTGGCGATCACGGGCATATTAATACTGCAGCAGGATTAGGGGATTGGCCACAAGGAAAGAATTTACTCAACCAATTAAAGAAAAGATAAAAAAAGAACAAGGGTTTTTTCATATGTACGAATTCATTCAAGCCGCTTTATTTTGTTTCGCCGCATTATTTCCGGTATTAAACCCATTTGGTACAGCGGTGATTTTTGTCAGTTTTACGAAAGGCTTATCTAAAAAAGCGATTCATCGTTTAGCGTTACGTGTCGCTTTTAACACATTTATTTTATTGCTAGTCGTGTTGTTAGTCGGCACTTGGATTTTGAAAATTTTTGGCATTTCTGTTCCGATTGTGCAAGTAGCAGGGGGATTAGTGGTCGCTTACATCGCTTGGAGCATGTTGCAAAAACCCAGCGATGATATTGATAAAAAACGCGCTGATGCCAGTGACTATGACGACAAAAAAATTAATGAGCTGGCGTTTTTTCCACTCACGATGCCCTTCACCGCCGGTCCCGGTGCGATGGCTGTGACGCTTGCCGTCAGTGCGCATGAAATGGGACACAATAGTTTAATTCGTATTGCTTCGGGGCAAGTGGCAGCTATCGCTGGTATTTTATTATCAGCCATTGTGGTCTTTATTTGCTATGGTTATGCCGACAGGTTGACCAAGCGGCTAGGCGCAACCGGCGAGCGCGTCATTATGCGAATCTTTAGCTTCATTAATTTCTGTATTGGCTTGGAAATTGTTTGGCATGGCGTGCAGGCGTTGTTGGGGCTATAACTTATTAAGTTAAATAACACAAAAAATTGACTTTTTGACGAAATTTCGTTAAAATATCGATAAATTTATCGTTATCGGTGCCAAAATGTTAATTTCTTTTAGTGTGAAAAATTTTGCTTCTATTAAAGAGAAAATAACTCTACAGTTTGCTCATATGGGCAAAGAAGAACAAAGTGGTTTGTATTTTCGTGAACACGATTTAAATTTTTCTAAAGCCGTTTTAATTGCTGGTGGCAATGGTTCTGGTAAAACGAACATTTTGAAAGCTTTGCGTTTTTTAATTGGATTTATAAGTTTTTCTTTTTACAATAAACAACCTCAACTGCCCTATCAGACGTATTTTGACGATAAAAGCCAACTGACTGAATTAGAAATTGAGTTCGTTTTTGAAAAGCATCGCTACCGTTATATTTTGCATTGTAGTCCAACTACGGTTTTCTATGAAGCGTTATTCATAAAAAAATCCAGCTTTAATTTTATTTTTAAACGTACTTGGGATCCGCAGACGGAAGCTTATACTATTTCCAAGAAAAATCATTCCGATCCAGTTATACAATTTACTTGGCCACGTGAAGCAAAATTAAGAAACAATGCCTCACTCATTTCTACTGCAGTACAATTTAATCAAGATTTTTCTGTTAGACTGAAAGCTTATTTCGAAAAATATCAAGGTAATGTAGATTTCTTGGGGAAAGTAGACTTTGATTTAGCTGATGTTTCCAAATTTTATTTTGAAAATAAAGATATTAAAGAACAAATGAGTCAGCTTTTAAGCCAATTGGATCTGGGATTGTCTGCTATTGATGTTGTAAAACTCAATACGCCACCAACGGAGAAACAAGAGGTATATATACCTTATGGTACACACATTGTTGCAGGAAAATCCTTTAATTTAGGTTTGGCGGTTGAGTCTGGGGGGACTAGAAAACTCTATACTTTGTGCTCTGCTATTTTACCTGCCTTAATTCAGGGCAGTGTAGTTATTATTGATGAACTGGATGCGGAGTTGCATCCCATGATGGTTGAAAAAATAGTTCAGCTATTTTTAAGCGAAAGGAGCAACCCTCATCATGCACAGTTAATTTTTATTTCTCATTGCCTACAGCCACTTAATATGTTGGATAAGGAACAAATTGTTTTAGTAGAAAAAGACGAAACATTAAATACTTCCGCCTGGCATTTAAGTGATACAGAGGACGTGCGTAATGATCAGAATTTTCTAAAAAAATATTTATCGGGTACATATGGAGCAGTGCCACATATTGGATTAATTTAATGCTAGCCAAATCGAATTACAAACACAAAAGTAATATAACCAAACTGGTTGGTGTGGAAGGAGAAGACGGGCCTATTTTTATCGAACATCTAAAAAACCTTTATACTAATAGAAAGAGCTTGGTCCAAGTTACTGTTTATCCTGCTGGTGGTGGTTCAGTTCAAGATATTATTAATCGCACGGCTAAAAAATTTGCAATGGCTGATTATAGCCAAGGTTTTTGTATTATTGATGACGACAGGGATGAATGGAAAAGGTGGCAAGGCAAAATTAAAAATGATGCTACCGAAAAGGGCATTCAAGAAATTATTGCTTTGCAGCCTATTTGTCTGGAGTGCTTTTTATTAGGATTACTTAATGAAAAAACATGTAATTCTAGCAAAGATTGTAAATCTGCTTTTAAACGGATTTTTAAAACAGAAAGGAAAGTTGATTTTGACAATCAATTTATTGCCCGCCGCTTCCCTAAACAGCTTATTGAGCAGCAAAGAAAGAAAAATCAACTGCTCGATTATATTATAAAAACTCTATTCGAACGAGGTATCTAAATGTGTGGCATCATCGGCGCGGTAGCGCAACGTAATGTAGAAGCGATTTTAGTCGCAGGTTTAAAACGCTTGGAATATCGGGGTTATGATTCCGCTGGGTTAGCGCTGATTGATGCACAAGAAGAAATTGTGCGAGCACGCGTTGAAGGCAAAGTAGATTTATTAGCCGCGCAACTGAAACAGCATCCCTTGCATGGTCACACTGGCATTGCGCATACACGTTGGGCCACGCATGGCGCTCCATCGGAAAAAAATGCGCATCCACATATGTCGGGCAGTGATTTTGCTTTGGTGCACAATGGCATTATCGAAAATTATAGCGAATTACGCGAAGAGTTAATTAAGCTGGGTTATGTGTTTAATTCGCAAACCGACACTGAAGTTATCGTTCATCTATTAGCAGAACAATATAAAGGATCTAAGGATCTGTTAACTGCGGTTAAACAAACTATTGAACGTTTACACGGCGCATTTGCCTTGGCAATTTTATATCGCCCGGAGCCGCAGCATATTATTGCCGTACGCAAGGGCAGCCCTTTGGTGATTGGTTTAGGGATTGAAGAAAATTTCTTAGCGTCTGATCAATTAGCTTTATTGCCCGTGACACAAGAATTTATTTATTTGGAAGAGGGCGATATTGCCGATTTACACGCTGATAAAGTGTTGATTTATGATGCACACGGTAAATCCGTGGAGCGTAAAATTCAGCATTCGGATTTGCAACATCAATCCGTCGAACGCGGTGCCTATCGTCATTTTATGTTGAAAGAAATTTTTGAGCAACCGATCGCGATTAGCAATACTTTAGAAGGACGCATTATTAACAGTCAAGTGCCCGATGAAATTTTTGGTGTGCACGCGAGTAAAACATTTGAAAAAATAAAGCAAGTACAAATTGTGGCGTGCGGTACGAGTTACCATGCCGGTTTAGTGGCGCGCTATTGGTTGGAAAGCATGGCGCGCATTCCTTGTCGCGTGGAAGTGGCGAGTGAGATTCGCTATCGCAATCCGGTTGTGCAAGCAGGCACTTTATTTGTGACGCTGTCACAATCGGGTGAAACAGCCGATACTTTAGCCGCATTACGCGAAGCAAAAAAAACCGGTTATGCCGCAACACTGGCGATTTGCAATGTGCCACAAAGTTCGCTAGTGCGCGAATCCGATTTGGTGTTATTAACACGCGCCGGTCCTGAAATTGGCGTGGCATCTACCAAAGCCTTTACCACGCAGTTGGTGGCCTTATTATTATTGACCATCGTGTTAGGTCGTCGGCATGGTTTAACAAATGAAAAAGTTTTACTCAGTGAACTGCAACAATTGCCACGCTTATTGGAAGAGACTTTAACATTAGCCAAACCGATTGAAAAATTAGCCGAGCAATTTGTGTTAAAAAATAATAGTTTATTTTTAGGTCGCGGCGCGCAATACCCCATCGCCTTAGAAGGCGCGCTCAAATTAAAAGAAATTTCGTACATTCATGCTGAAGCTTATCCGGCGGGTGAATTAAAACATGGGCCTTTGGCCCTCATCGATGAAGACATGCCGGTGATTGCCATTGCGCCGAACGATGATTTATTAGAAAAATTAAAATCCAATTTGCAAGAAGTACGGGCACGGGGTGGAAAATTATTTGTGTTTGCCGACGCGATCGTTGCGATCGAAAAACACCCTGATATTCAAATTATCACTGTGCCAAGCGTTTCAGCAGTGATTGCCTCGATTGTTTACACTATTCCAATGCAATTACTAGCCTATTATGTTGCATACCTCAAAGGTACTGATATCGATAAACCACGTAATTTAGCCAAGTCGGTGACGGTGGAGTAAGATTACAATAGGGTGCAACAAGAAGAGGGCCTAGGTGGTGGTGGTGGTAATGGCTTCTTTTCTTGCTGTAACCCTGCGGGTATCGATGAGCTTGTACCTACTGGAAGTGCTTGTAATTTGCCAGGTAGTGAAACCGTAAAATCATAAGCTCCCAACGCCGTGGCGTCGAGTTTGGGTCGTTGCGGTGGAACAGAGCTTCCAAGCTGCGTTATCAGTTGTTCCAACTTCGGCAATATAAGATTTTTCAATGGGGTACCAAAGTAATAATTTAGTCCCGGTAATTTAATTTTGCACATGATGGCTATGAGGTAAACTACCTGCTTTCCCGGTTTTGATAAACGGCTAGCGGGAGCCAATAATTCGTTCAATAGGTTGGTTACTCTCAATTTGCGATCTTGCAAAAAATCACGTAAGACATTTATTGACTGACGCAGGGTGTCAACATTAACAGGGTTGTGCAGTCCATGGCTAAAATAAGCTGCAGGAAAAAAGAATGACAGCAAAATGATTCCTAATGCATAATAGTCTGATGAAACATCTGTCTGATAATTAAGTTGGCAAGCATCAGGATCAGCGTAAAGCGGATCGCCTCTTGGTTCGTCAACAATGCTCCCTATAGGCAGAGTAAAATCTGTATCAATGTATGCTAACTCATAATATACATATCCATATCTGTCCCAGTAGTGGATCATAATATTTTCTGGTTTTACATCACCATGCCGCAAACCTTTCTGGTGGAAATCATTATCCAGCGCGACTACTGAAGAGTAAGCTATTTGTAATTGGGTCAGTCTATTTAAAGGATCCTTATCGTTTGCCATTAATACGTCAAGAAACTCGATGCCCAGCGCTAATTTTTGCAGGACGTAGTGTTTGCGTACGGGATTGATTCGAGTCCAAGTCAAAGCTTGGTTTCTGGTTGCAATAGTTCCATCTGTCAATAAATCTTCTTCAAATAAACGTTGTAAAATTCCTTGATTAGCGAATAGATATTGCCCGGTGTCAGGGTGAAAACAATGTGCTTTATCGCTGATTTTTAAAATATTCCACGAGCTTCCTTTAATAAATAAAGCTGGCTCGCCAGTGGCTGACAAACAAAAATGGACGGGAGCTAATAATTTCACATGTCCACAAACACCGGATGGATTACTACGATCTTGCTTGGATGAATTTTTTTGCGAAACGACCAGATAAAACTGTGTCTTTACTCTGTGTAATGAGCATTGGTATGGAATACCTTCTGGGTCTATTACCCGGCTGTTTTCTAATTTGATTTTTTGCAAGGAGGGTGTATGGTACAACTCTAAAATATTTGCTTGATCAATCGCATTTAAATTTTTTAATATGTGATAGGCAGTATGGATAGTAGATGTTTTTTTAGCATTAGCTTTCTCTATGTCAGCATTGATAACATCTTCCGGTGCGGACGGCATATCTCATTTCCTCTTATTAGTATTAGATGCAAGAAGTATAGCTATTAATCAGAAATTTGCTGTGAAATTATTCCAAACGCATGCCAATCATCGTCTGGCATCACAGGCTTGCCCGCTTGCACATTTTTGCTGGCGTAAGCTGGGGTGTAGGCAAGGAGTTCGGTTGGGTCAAAATTGTTTTCTTTTTTATAAAAACGCGCTAAGCTAAAATCAATTAATTTAATCTTGCTATTAGTTTGCAAAATAATATTGCCCGGCTTCACATCGCCGTGCACAATGCCTTGCCCATGCAGATAATTTAGCGCTGCTTTTAATTGCCGCAAGATAGTTGTGCGTGATTGCTGAGTCGCAAAATAAATTTCTGCTTGCTGCAAAGCTTGTTTAAGTGTAACACCGCCAACATATTCCAGAATTATTTTACTCGCATCATGTTTGAGTAATTGAACGATAGCGGGATGATTTAATTGTCCTAAAATTTCAGCTTCATGTTGCAACGCTATTGCGGCTTTAGGATGCGCGGCAAACTCTTCACTTATTATTTTAATCACCACCTGATTTTTATTATCCTGCCAATCTTGTGCAAGATAAACCGCTGTCATGCCGCCTTCACCTAATTTGCGTTCAATCAGGTAGCACGCGTCGATAAAATCGCCGATATGGATGGGTTGGTGAGAAGAGACAGGCATTTCTAAAGAATAGACGGTTATATGGCAATTGTAAAATACAGGATTATTTGCATAATATGCAATGATATATTAAGAGTCACCGGCAAGGAGATGCCGTGGTAAGTTTTGCTAAAATTCAGCTAGCTATTTTTCTGAAGATAATTAGCAATCAGTTTTAAGGCGGTATCAATATCTGTTGAACTATTATAAATATGCGGAGAAAGCCGAAACCCTCCGGCACCACGGTAATCAACTGACAGATGATTGTCAGTAAAGAAACCTTGTGCCTTAGCCGGATTTGGCAATTTGACTGTGACAGTAGGGCCGCGTTGTTCATCTAAAACCGGGCAAGTTAATGATAAATCTAATGCCTGCAATCCACTGATAAGCTTTTGCGATAGCAGTTGATTATGCTGATAAATAGATTCTATGCCAATTTCTAGCATCGTTTTTATACCTTCATTAGCAACCACAAAAGGTATCACGGAGGGCGTGCCTCCCCAAAAACGTCGCGCATCTTTTGCGTATTCAAAACGATAAACATCAAATTCAAAAGGATCTTTGTGAGAGAACCAGCCTACTGGTTTTGGCTCGAAATTTTCTAAAGAATTTTCATTAGCCCATAAAAAGCCTGCGCCTGGCCCACCACATAACCACTTAATTGAAGAACCTACTACAAAATCAGCATTCCAAGTATTAACATGAATAGGTAATACCCCTACTGTTTGCGCAACATCGACGATACTATAAATACCTTTCGCACGTGCCATTTGTAATATTTCAGTTATTGGATAACGAAACGAATTAGTAGAAGTTGCGTGAGTTAGTAAAATAAGTTGCACATCTTCTTGTAAAACTTGCTCCCAGATTTTCAGCACATCTGCGTAGGCATTGGTATCATTTTCTAAAAATTGCATTTCATAGATGCCTTTACCTCCAACTGATAAAGCAAATCCTGTCGACGGAAAAGCAGATGTTGAAATAATAATTTTTTGACGATTTGCACGTAGCGGCAAGGCACTTAATATTTTATAAGTTGCTACAGAGATATTAACTTGGGGACAAATTTCAGTAATTTTACCGTGTAATACTCCGGCTATATTGCGGCGAAATAATTCGAGTGAGTCTAACCAATCATGCCATGCATGAGTGCCAGTATTTTTCCAAGGAGTAAAAAAATGATCGGTCACTGTTTGTTGCGCAGCTTTTGGCAAGCATCCTACTGCATGGGAAGCTAAATAAATTCCATCCGGGATATGAAATAAATCCTGATAAGAATTATTGATAGGGTGATGAGCCACGGCGTCTCGTCCACTGTTCTGTCATTTGAGTGCGAATATTCCACAATTCGGGGAAAAAATTGCGGCTGGCACTTATGCTTAAGGCATCCGTTGAACGACCTTTTAAAGAAGTTGCACGTGGTCCAATTGTGCGCTCTACCAAACGTAAATGGCTATAGAGAAATTCTTGGAAATTAGAATCAAACTCAATTAATTGTTCCGCTATGAGATAAGCATCACAATGATTATATTTTGTATCATAAATTTGTTCTATAGTTAAATCAGCTTTTTCTAAATAATGTTTTTTGAAGGTTTGCCACAAAGGAGCAGGCATTTGTAATAATATTTTAAAACCAGGAGATTCTTGCCCACTACCATTGCCTAACAAAGCACGAATTGGAAAATATTCTTTAGGCGACATCGTTTCGAGCATGCTTAATTGATCGATCATTAAGCGTTGGATTTTATGCGCACGACGAAACAAAGTTAGAACACGATTAGTATTTTCTTTTACTAAATAACTGTCAATTTGTAATAATGTATAAGCCAGTAATTTCATCCATAACTCTTCACTTTGATGTACAATTTGAAATTGTAATTCATCAGGGAGAAGGTCAGCCACTTTCTTTTGCGCAGTCAACAACTGAGTTGTATTTAAGTATTTTTCATAGTCGGTGTTATCACTATGCGTTTCGAGGAGTTGGTGGAATAGTTTCTTATTCATAGCTGATAGAGTATAATGTGTTCACTTTTTTGCTTAATATATTTATTTCTGACTCAAAGGTCAAGGGTTCTTAAGGGGGACATATGCTGAAGTCTTTTGATTTCGCACAGCTAATAGACCACTTCAGCTTGTTTACAAAATTGAGCGGCTCCCCTCTCATTCTTTTAGACAAAAACTTACATATTAAAGCCATTACCGCTAATGCCAGCAGTATTTTTAAATGGCAGTCTGCTCAAGTCCTTAACCAAAATTTTTCTTTTTTGTGTGAAAAATATCAAATTGACTTTCCGCTTCCCTTTACTCATCCTGATTCTGAAAGTGTAGCCGAAGTTTCAGATTTTACCGAAATACAAACAACTATTTATGATCAAAAATTACTTTGGCGGATAGGATTTATTAGAAATCAGGGGTTATTAGAGGGGATACTGCTAACTACCCCCGATGAAGTATTTAATTTTACACCTCAGACAACGAAGCAACTGCCTGCTAGTCAAGAATATCAGGAGTATTTAGAAAATATTTTAGAAAATTTACCCGGGGTCGTTTTTTGGAAAGATATACAAGGAGTATTTTGTGGTTGTAATAACGAATTAGTTAGGTTTTTCAAGTGTAAATCGGCAGCGGACATTATTGGTAAAACAGATCGAGACTTTTTTAGTGAAGAGATAGCAAAGCAATTTCTTGAGGATGATAGAAAAGTAATAAAAGCTGGAAAAATGCTGCAATTTGATGATGTCATTACTGCTCATGATGGTACGCGGAGCGTATATTTAACAAATAAAATTCCCTTGCGCGATAAAAGAGGAAAAATAATTGGGGTATTAGCAATCGGTACTAATATTACTGAGCGGAAAAATTTAGAAAATATTCTGCGGCTTGCCAAAGAAGATATAGAAATAGAAAGTGCAGAAAAATTTAAATTTATCGCTAAACTAACTGAGGAAGTCACAGGTCAGAAAGTTAACGACCATAAAACTATTGAGCAATGTATTTTACAAATCAGAAATTATTTGGAAAATATTATTGCTAATATGCCGGGTGCTGTTTATTGGAAAAATAGAAATGGAGTTTTTTTAGGATGTAATGATAATTTAGCAAAGCTTTTTCAGCTTAATTCGCGCCGCGATGTTATAGGAAAAAGAGACGCTGACTTTATGCCTCCCGAAGATGTAGAAATGATGCGGCGTAATGATTGGCAAGTAATGGATTCGGGAAAGGCAGAAAGTATGGAAGAAACAGCTGTTATGGCAGATAACATAAAGCATACTTATTTGACTAACAAAGTTCCACTCTACGATGATGCGCACAAAGAAGTGGTGGCAGTATTAGGTATTTCGCTTGATATCACCGATCAGAAAAAAGCCGAAATCCTCGAAAAAGAAAAAGCCATCGCTGAAAAAAATGCGGAGGTGATGCAGACTCTGGCGGGGTCTATTGCACATGAATTGCGAACGCCACTATCGGTGGTGAGTATTAATTTAGATCGCTTACAATTGCAACGTGGAAAATTGGACTTTAAAGACCAAGAGGAAGCTGCAGCATCATTTGATAAATATTTTCACGATACGAAAGGGGCGCTAAAAGAAACGGCACAGATGATTGATATGTTGCTAGTGAAAATAAAAAGCGTGGCTTCGGAAACAGTGGATACCTCGCATTTTACGCCCTGCTCAATGTTTGCCAGCATTCAAGATCTTTTAGAACGCTACCCTTTTAAACCCAGCGAACAAAATATTGTTATTTGGCAGCCGAACAAAGAGCAAGATTTTACTTATCAGGGCGATATTATTTTAACGCGGCATGTGTTGTACAATTTAATTAAAAATGCGCTGCGAGCTTTAAAAGAAGGCGATGGCGGTAACATTACAATTCGTTTGAATCAACACGAAAAACAGGTTAATCAGTTAATTTTCCGCGATACTGGCCCGGGTATCCCAGCCGAATTTTTGCCGAAAATTTTTAATAAGTTTGAGAGTAGCAATCCTATCACCAGTGGTTCAGGTTTGGGTTTGGTATTTTGTCAAATTGTGATGCAGGGTTATGGCGGCGATATTACTTGTCGCTCGGAGTTGGGGAAGTATACCGAATTTATTCTGCATTTTCCAAAGGTACAATAGGATGAACGAACTTCCTAATATAATCGGTATTATCGGCGTTGCGATGATTTTAAGCGGCTATTTTTTCTCTCAAACGCATGATAAGTTTACTAAGACAATTTATTATTCTTCACTCAATTTGCTGGGTGCTATACTGATTTTATTTTCTCTGTTTTATCATTGGAATCTGGCATCCGTTATCATTGAGATTTTTTGGATCCTGATTAGCTGTCTGGGGATCATAAGATTTATTAAAAGAAGAAAATAGAAGTCAGCAAATAAAATCCAGATAATTTTCTGGATGAATAATTTGATAATCCGCTTCTGGATACAATTCTCGCCATTGACTCGGCGCTTTGGTTTTTGCTTTTGGATTCCATTTGAATTCATATGCCGTTAGTTTGCCATCGCGATTTTCTACCCAATCAATTTCTTGCTGAGAATAGCTGCGCCAAAAATAATTTTGTGTGTAGAGGTCTAAATAGCTTTGTTTTTTCAGGCGTTCAACGACTAAATAATTTTCCCACAATTCGCCCACATCTTGTCTGAATTGCAATTCGTTAAACTGGTTGATGAGTGCATTGCGAATGCCGGTATCATAAAAATAATAATGCTGCGATTTACTGATTTCTTTGCGTGGGTTGCGGCTGAAAGCTGCAAGTGGGATCAAGACAAAGGCTTTTTCTAATAAATTAATGTAGCGGGCAACCGTATCTTTGCTCATGCCTAATTGGGTGCCTAATTCCGACAGCGACACTGCTTTACCGATTTGGAAAGCCAATAGTTGCAATAATTTTTCTAATTGTTGCGTTTTGCGAATGCCATCCAATAATAAAATATCTTTGTACAAATAATCGCGGGTTAATTCTTGCAGATAAGTGCGTTTGTCGCTTACTTTTTCTTGTAGAACTACTTCCGGATATGAACCATAAATTAAGCGTTGTGCTAAATTAGTTTTGGTCTCTTGCGGTGTTTCGATGGCTTGCAGTTCAAGTTGCGCCAAGGGAAATAATTGCCAACTGATTTTGCGTCCGGTGAGTGGTTCACCCATTTGGTTTGCTAAATCAAATGCCGAAGATCCGGTCACAATAATTTTTAACTCTGGAAAATGATCCACCAGCAATTTTAAATTGGCAGCAATATTTTTTATTTTTTGTGCTTCGTCGATCACCAACCATTCGTAACCTGCTACAAACTGAGTTAATTTGCTGAGCGATTCGCTGCTCAAATAATCGTGAATATCTTTGTCATCGCCGGAAATAAATAGATAATTTTCACAGCCTGCTAAAAAATGCTTTAGCAAAGTTGTTTTACCAGACCGACGTGGACCATAGAGAACTAGAACTTTTCCTTTAAAATCAAGGGAATTAAGCTGTTCGAGGCGATGTTGATAAACGTAGTTTGCCATGGTAATTAGCCAAATTTATATTAATTCAGCTAATATAATAGCATAATTTTTATAAATCTGGCTAGTATATTAGCTGAATTTATATAAATTCAGCTAGTTTAACTACTTTGGTTTTGAAGAGTCCTAGAAAATGTGTCGGCTGGTTCGTTTCGTTTAATGCGGGCGGGTCAAGCCCCGCCCCTACAAGCCGACCTACTCCACTAAGCGACCCGCTTCAATTTTGATTATTCGATACGGCAAAGTTTTGATAAGTTCAATGTCGTGCGTGGCAATCAGCACCGTGGTACCGACTTGATTGAATTCAGTAAAGAGTTGAATAATTTCGCGGGCGAGATCCGGGTCTAAATTGCCGGTTGGTTCATCAGCTAATAATAAATCAGGTTTGTTGACGATAGCACGGGCGAGGGCAATGCGTTGTTGCTCACCGGTGGAAAGTTCTTCCGCTAAAAAATTTCCTTTGCTTAATAGCCGTACTTTGTCTAAAGCAGCGTGCACGCGTTTTTTGGTTTCTGTTTTATTAAAGCCCGCGATGATGAGCGGCAATGAAACATTTTCAAAAGCAGTTTTATCCGGCAATAAATGGGGGTTTTGTAACACGATGCCAACGCGTTGGCGAAAGGCGGGGAGGGCTTTTCTCTTAATCGTCATTAAGTCGACGCCATTGACTTCCGCTTGTCCACGGGTGGCCTTTTCGAGTGAACCGGCAATGTTTAAAAAGGTACTTTTTCCCGCACCGGAATGACCGGTTAAAAAGGTCATTTCACCTTTCTTCAAATGAAAGTGAATACGAATCAAAGCTTCGTGGCCGTTGGGATATTTTTTGTAGAGGTTGGTGAATTTGATCATAAGTTTAGTTGCTTCGTCATTCCCGCGCAAGCGGGAATCCAGCGTAAAATAAAGTTTTCTTCAATTTTAATTCCAATTGACGTGAAAATTATTTTTAATTTGCATCAAACATCGCGCTCACAAAATCTTCTGCCTTAAACACTTGCAAATCATCGATCGCCTCGCCCACACCAACAAAGCGGATCGGCAATTTATTTTGTGCAGCCAGCGCAAATAACACACCGCCTTTTGCGGTGCCATCTAATTTAGTGATCGCAAGACCCGTTAAACCAATCGCAGCATCAAATTGTTTTACTTGTTGCAGCGCATTTTGTCCGATGCCGCCATCGAGCACTAATAAAATTTCATGCGGTGCTGAAGGATCAGCTTTTTTAATCACGCGGACCACTTTTTGCAATTCGGCCATTAAATTATCTTGCGTGTGTAAACGGCCAGCGGTATCAGCGAGTAACACATCAATATTGCGCGCGCGTGCAGCCGACATCGCATCAAAAATCACTGCCGCGGGATCCGCTCCTGCTTGTTGTGCAATCACCGACACTTTATTGCGCTCACCCCAGGCCTGTAATTGCTCGACGGCTGCCGCGCGAAACGTATCGCCCGCAGCAAGCATGACGCTTTTGCCTTCCTCTTGCCAATGCTTGGCTAATTTACCGAGTGTAGTGGTTTTACCTGCGCCATTGATGCCAACCATTAAAATCACGAAGGGTTTTTTATTGGTATCAATTATTAAAGGCTGTTCATGCGGCGTTAAAATTTGTATTAGTTGGCGACGTAAGCCTTGCAGGAGTTGTTCGGAATCGTTTAATTCAGCACGCTTTGTACCAGCCGCTAAATTTTCCATGATTTTTTGCGTCGTTGCAGTGCCGACATCCGCAGCCAATAAATGTGTCTCTAGTTCTTCGAGTAGTTCAGCATCAATTTGCTTTTTACCGCGCAATAAATCACTTAGGCCGCCGAATAATTGTTGGCGAGTGCGGCTTAAGCCTTGTTTTAAGCGTTGGAAAAGGGAGGTAACGGGCATAGATAATGAATTATAAATTTTAAATCCCCCCTGCCCCCCTTTTCCAAAGGGGGGATCTTGCAATTAAACTTCTGCTCTGATTTCCCCCTTTGAAAAAGGGGGATTAAGGGGGATTTTTTAGGTTAAAATTTCGATTTAGTATACCATATCTCTATGACCCTTAAACCCAACCAATTTCGCATCATTGCTGGCCGCTGGCGTTCACGTCGCTTTGCGATTGCAGATCATGCGGCCGTCCGACCCTCGCCTGAGCGCGTGCGCGAAACTTTATTTAATTGGTTGATGCATGATATCCATGGTGCTGTTTGTTTAGATGCCTTTGCTGGCACTGGTGCATTGGGTTTGGAAGCGCTGTCACGTGGCGCACAAAAAGTGTATTTTGTGGAACAAGAAAAAACCGTATTCGATGTGTTGCGGGAACATGTGAAGCAACTTGCAGTAGAAAATGCGATGCTCTGTCACGCCAGCATGCCGCAAGTTTTAAGTCAATTTTCTGAAAAATTTTCTATCGTGTTTTTAGATCCACCGTTTAAGAAAAATTTAGTTTTACCTTTGCTCGAAGCTTTGCAAAAAAATAATTGTTTGCAGGAGAAAGCATTGGTGTATGTTGAGACGGAAGCGGAACTTGATTTGCTTTCAGTGCTGAGCGAGGATTGGGAAATACTTAAGTCCAGTAAAGCAGGACAAGTTAAATTTTATTTGTTGCAGATTACCAATTAATTTCCTAATGATTCGTCATCCCCGTGAAATGTAGGTCGGCTTCGAAGCATGCTTTAGCATGCGCACAAGCCGACGCCCAATGTCGGCTTACGCACTTCGCTTGATGCGAAGCGCGGGAAGCCGACCTACACTATGTAAACATCAAACCGAATCACTTTCGTTTCAATCACATGGGAAGGTTTTAATTCCGTGATAGTAGGCGAATGACGGTGACGTTTCACCACCACTCGCTTTTTTGCTTGTTGCATGGCGGCTTGAAATAATTCAGTTGTATCATTATCAAAACCCACCAGTTCCCGCAATGACTGCATCTCTTGTTTTACTAACGCGGTTTTACGGCTCGGTGGATACATTGGGTCGAGATAAATGACATCGGGCTTTTGTTCAGTGGGTAAATGTTGCAGATAAGCAATGCTATCGGTTTGAATCAGCTGCATGCGCGCGATAATGGGTGCGAGATGAGGCTCTTGCTGCGCTTCAAGCAAAGCCTGTTGCAAATTAGCAGCCACTTGCGGCACGCGTTCTAATAAGGTGATAGAGCAGCCAAGCGAAGCTAATAAAAACGCGTCGCGACCTAAACCAGCGGTAGCATCGATAATAGAAGGGAAGTGATCTTTTTTAACGCCGATGGCGCGGGCGAGTGGGTCGCGCAGACTAAAACCTTGGCGGTGGCGGTGGGCGAATTTACTGGATGTGAAGTTAAATATTGTAGGGGCGGGTCGCGACCCGCCCGCGGGCCGTTCACGAACGGCCCCTACATCTATTTTTTTAAGCAAAAACCTTCACCACCATCACCACTTTTTCTGCACGGCGCAATAAAGTAGAATCCGCATTTACCACGATGGCAGCATGCGAAGCTTGCCACACCGGCAAATCCGCGCTGCTATTACCTGCGTAATCATAACGGCCGCGGCCGTAACGCTGATTAAGCGCAGCGGCTTTGTTAGCTGAACGTAAATTGGTTTTGCCATTACTGGCTAACACTTCATCAAAAATCGGCAAATGCTTGGCGACAGCTAAAGCATATTTTTCATCGGTCGCACTCACGAGCACTAATTTACGGCCGGTGCTTTTTTCGGCTTTAATCCAGTTTAAAAATGGTTGATTGTAAGGAAAGGTGGCTGGGTCCAATGTGACGCGATTAGCAATTTGACGTTTTAAATAGGCGCGCCCACGGGTGAGCCAAAACAGCACTTTTAACAAGCGTAGCGGGCTCTTGCCCACCCAGGGCCAGAGGGCTAATTGTAAAGTGTCGGCACGGATTAAGGTGCCGTCGAGGTCGATGCAGAGAGGGGTCATTTTTAAGCAGCCAAAGGTAAAGGATGAATATTTTCGAGATCGGTTTTAACGCTATCTTTTTCCATGGTTTGCCACAGATCATATTTCATTTGTAAGTTTAACCAATAAGTGGAACTCATTTTAAATAATTTACCTAAACGTAAAGTGGTATCGGGCGTAATGGCGCGTTTACCTTTAATAATTTCATGCACACGCCGACGGGTAACGCGCAACAATTTCGCCAATTTTTGTTGGCTTAAATCGTGTGGCTCCATAAATTCTTCTTGCAGGATTTCGCCGGGGGTGAAGGGGTGGCGTTGAATTATGTTCATGGGATGAACTTTAACACAATCTGAGAGTGGGAGACAAACGAGAAATCGTAGTTTAGTGGAAAATCGCGATCAAAACACCTAATATCGCTGTGCAGCCAACAATAGCACTGCCTAATTTGATAATAATGTCACTACGTATAGTTTGTATTTCAGCCTGCAATTCTGTGCGCACGCTTTTAATTTCATGCTTCAGTTCCAGGCGAACTTGTTCGAGCTGATGTTGGGTTGCAAAATTATCGTTAATAAATTCGGAATTGGCTTCTGCTAAGGCTTCAGCTTGTTGGCGAACAAAGCCCGCTTTTTCCAGGCGCTTTATGTAATGGATAGTGTTGATAGCGGCATGTGACATAATGAGTTCATTATAGCAGAATCAATTTAAAATGCAATAAATTTTATTTATGCATTTGACATGGATGCCTTACTAGTTTAATATTTGTGCAATTTAAAAAGTAGGTCGGCTTACGAGAGTTTCGCGATTAGCGAAACGACCAAGCCGACGCCAAACGTGGTGTCGGCTTGGTCGCTTAGGCGGAGCCTAAGCTCTCGTAAACCGACCTACAACAAAAACTAAACCCCGTGCTTAACAACCTCTTTTCCCCCACCCACCAAACCAGCTTGCAAACTTTTTTGCAGGAGGGCGATTGGCAAAAGGCTTTTAGCCTGTGGTGTTACATGGAAAACATCAGTGAGGCGAATGAGCCGCAGGTTTTATTGCGGCGTGTTAATCATCAAATTGCTGCCTTAGATGAACTGATCAATTTGCAGCTTAATAACATTCTACATCATCCTTTATTGCAAGCCTTAGAAGCGCGTTGGCGCGGGCTTTCGTACATCATCGATGCCAAAGAAAACAGCAGTGAAATTATTATTAAACTCTTGGATATCACTTGGCAAGAGATGCATCGCGATTTAACCCGTCATATGGAATTTGATCAGAGCGAATTATTTGCCAAGATTTACAGTGCCGAATTTGGCAGCCCCGGTGGTAAACCGTTTGGATTATTGATCGGCGATTACACCGCGCATATTCAAGGCCCCACCACCAAATTTGATTTTGATGTGTTGGAAGGCATGGCGAGCATCGCCGCGGCAAGCTTTGCGCCGTTTGTGGCCGCGGTGGCACCCACCGCGTTTGGTGTGGATGACTTTGCTAATCCCTTATCGTTTTCATCGCTGGATAAATTATTCAAGCAAGAAGCTTATGGCCGCTGGCGACAATTGCGCAATCACCCCGATACGCGTTTTGTCGGCCTCACCATGCCGCGTGTGATTTTGCGCGCGCCCTATGAAAATTTGCGCATCCACCGCGGTAGTTTTCGCTTCCAAGAAAAAGTCACCGAAAATATCGAGCATTATTTGTGGGGCAATGGTAGCTTTGCCTTTGGCGTCGCGGTAGTGCGATCGTTTTTACTCACTGGTTGGCCCGGCACCATTCGCGGTGCTAAACCCGCCGACGAAGCCGGCGGCATCATCGAAGGTTTGCCCGTCATCACGCATTATCATGGCAATCTCATCGAAAAATTTTCCACCGAACTTTTAATTGACACACAGGATGAAAGTTACATTGCCGATTCTGGCTTAATTCCCATCTGCCAATACGCCGACACCGGCAAAGCGATTTTATACAGCAATGCCTCGGTGTTTAACTCGCATCAATCAGGGGATGAGCACGAAAACATCAACATGAAACTCTCGTCCATGCTGCAATATATTTTGTCAGCGAGCCGCTTTGCACATTATGTGAAAATTTTGGGACGGGATTGGATTGGGACTATGCATTCGACAGTGGAGGTTGAAAATAAATTAAATCGGTGGATAACAGACTTTGTGGCATCCAATGATGTCGATGGTGATTTACGAATTAAATATCCTTTACAAGAAGCTAAAGTGGAAGTAACAGAAAAAATAGGAACGGCCGATAAATATCGATGTGTCATTTATTTGCGACCCAAGTTGCAATTAGAGAAAGTAGATACTACATTGAAATTAATTACAGAACTACAGTCAATTCAGTAACCAAACCTTCTTTCTTTACTTCAGAAAGAAGGTTTGGGCTACTAATTTTTAAGCCACAGTACTAGCTAGCAGCACTTTTAATCACATGTGCTGTTGTAGTGGCTGGATGGCGTGCTTCAATGAGTGCCTTTGGATCAAGACCATTAAAGCCCCCACTTACTGCATAGTATGGGGTACCTGTATTATCGGTGATTGCTGTATTAATCACAGAAACCGCTTTTGTGTCTCTAGGTTTTACGGTTGTATTCCAACCCATCTGCCATTTAGGAGTCTCTTTGCCTGTTGTTTCAAGAGCAAAGATCTTCGCTTCTTTCACGCTTGCGGGTAAAATTTTTTCTCTGCTGAAAATAACAAAGTTTAAGTTCGTATCACTACCTGCATAAGCGGCGGCGAGCTGTATTTGAGCGCGATAGAAAGCGGTTAGGCCAGCGTTAGCGTCTGCGTTTGAGTTGACGCCAATGGAACCACCACAATACCCGCCGACCTCCGGCATAATGGGAAATGCATTAGGAAATTCTGTTAATGCATCAGGGTTTTTGTTTGCGACGCCAAGGTCCACATACAAGGCGCCAGCTGCAGGTTGCCTTGTTGGCATGGCTAGCCCATTGGCTGGAAGCGGAGTATACATAATTAATTACCTCATATTGTTTAGTTTAAATTAAATTATTTTTGTTCTGCAGCAAAGCGTGCGCTTGGCTACATGTTCACAACTATATACGAGATTTATTAAGAGAAGATTAAGACACTTAAAATATTTTTTAATGCTTTTCTTTTTGCTTCCCGTATATTCCCCCTCATCGAGGAGTCGAAACAATACTAGACCATCGCTTAATTTTTTTCCAGCGCTAATTGCGAAAAAAACAGAATAAAATTAAATTTGTAGGAAACTTTCGTATTTGTCATCTTCCTCGCGTTTGTGCGAGGGATTTTGCTTTTTGTCTTTAAAATTGTTGGCAAAATTTAAAAAATGGAGTTGTAGGTCGGTTTACGAGAGTTGCGCCGTTAGGCGCAACGAACAAGCCGACATCAATTTGACAAACTCTTTGTAACTGTATATAGTTACAACATGACGAAGCATGAAAAGTTGTTAGCAAGAGCTATAAATAATCCTGGTGATTTAAGTTTTGCTGAATTTCAAACTCTTTTACAGCAATGTGAGTGGGAAAAAGATCATCAAACCGGTAGCCACCAGATTTGGTATTCGTCCAAAAGGTTTCGACTTTCTATTCAGAATAATAAAGGCAAAGCAAAAGCTTATCAGGTGAAACAATTTTTAGTGCGTTATGAGGAGGAAAGTAAACATGGCTGATAGAAAAACAAAAATGAAAGATGGGGTCGAGCATCACGATGATGAAAAGGAAAAACTTAAAACCGGTGATGAATTCGATGGATATAGTATTTATTTAGCTGAAGATGAAGACGGTGATTTTTTAGCACACTTTGTTGAAATGCCTAATGTTTCCGCTTTTGGTGCAACACCCGAATTGGCGTTGGAAGAGTTGAAAATTGCTTGGGAAGGCGTTAAAAAAAGTTATTTGAAGCATGGCGAAGAAATTCCGTTGGCACCGCGCCGTAAAGAATACAGTGGTCAATTTAATGTACGAATCGATAAACGGGCACATCGTCAATTAGCAATAGAGGCCGCTCAGGCGGGTATTAGCTTGAATGCCTTAGTGGCGCAGAAGTTAACGCAAACGCCCGTTTTGAAAGCCGCCTAGGGAATTAAATTTAAAAACTCTTATGAAAACAAAAAACTTTGAAGAATATTTATTGGCTCGCCTTGATAAAAAAGAAATTACGGAAATTGAAAGGGTGGCTAAAGCAGAAGCTGACCAATTACAAGAAACGCAAGATAAAGCTTTCGGCATGTGGAAAGATCGTGGTATCAAAGATTCGGTTGAGTATGTGAGGAAATTACGTAAAAAAGAGTGGGGCGATTAAATATTTAGATGCTAAATCCCCCTACCCCCTTTACGAAAGGAGAGATCTCTTGAATTAATTTTTAGATTGTTTTTATGAGAATGATAAAAAATATTTATGTCCATCAACAAACCCACTCAAAAACCTGAGCACATCACGTTATCATTGCTGGATAGGCTCAAACCACCGCCGAAAAATGTGCCAGATTGGGCGCGCGATAAAGTGCAAGAGCTGACAGCGTCCGTTGCACAGGATTTGCAGAATTTATTGAACACTCACAAAGTGATTGGTGCGGAAGAATTGCCGGACGACTTTCCGGAATTGCGTCCCTCACTGGTTGATTACGGCATCCCCGATTTAACGACGATCAGCATTTATTCTGACGAGCAAAAGCAACGTTTCACTGAAGCCGTGCAGCGCGCGATTGAAGTGTATGAACCGCGCTTGAAAGATGTGCGGGTAGAATTGTTGGAAGCCAATAACGAAGTGGAACTCATTTTCCGCTTTCGCATTAAAGCCGTACTGATCGTTGAGCCGAAACCGATTCCCATCAGTTTTGATACGCCTTTGTTTTCCGATACGCGTTTGTTTGCGGTGAAGGCGGAGGAGTAGGGGTTTGTGGTATAATTTTACAATTCGTCATCCCCGCGAAGGCGGGGATCCAGTGGTACAACTTCATTTTCAGCGGGAAACTTGCTATGTTGCAACACGTAAAATACATCATCTATCGTGAAAACGAATATTATGTGGCTCAATGCTTGAACGTTGATGTGTCAAGTTTTGGCAAAACAATTGATGAAGCTGTGAAAAATATTAAAGAAGCGGTAGAGCTTTATTTGCAAGATGATGAGGGTCTCTCCAATTATCACATGATTAATGAGGCGTTATTGGGAGAAGCTGAATTAAATGTCTAATGCTTTTTCATCGGCTCATATTATTTCTGTACTATTAAAGCATGGTTTTATTGAAGTTAGTCAAAAAGGTAGCCACAGAAAATATCGGTATAAAACTTATACGGTAATTGTGCCTCATCCACGCAAAGATATTCCTTTTGGTACATTTAATTCTATCGTAAGACAATCTGGTTTAAAAAAAGCTGATTTTTTGGATGGTTAATGTTACCGACTAAAAGAAAATAAGTTTAATTTCTATGTTAGATATAAATGATGTATCTCTAGATTCCCGCTTTCGCGGGAATGACGTAAACTTCGGAGTTTCCCCCATGCCCACTCGCCAACAACGTGCCAATGCCATCCGTGCTTTGAGTATGGATGCGGTTCAACAAGCTAATTCTGGCCATCCCGGCATGCCGATGGGCATGGCCGATATCGCTGAAGTGTTGTGGCACGATCATTTAAAACATAATCCGGCCAACCCTGCTTGGGTCAATCGCGATCGATTTATTTTATCGAACGGCCATGGCTCGATGTTGCATTATTCTTTGTTACATTTAACCGGCTACGATCTCAGTATTGAAGAGCTCAAAAATTTTCGACAATTGCATAGCAAAACACCGGGCCATCCCGAGTATGGTTATGCACCGGGAATTGAAACGACCACTGGGCCTTTGGGGCAAGGCTTGAGCAATGCGGTCGGTATGGCGCTCGCTGAAAAAATATTAAGCACGCAATTTAATCGGCCCGGATTTAATATCATCGATCATTACACCTACGTTTTTTTAGGTGATGGTTGTTTGATGGAAGGCATTTCGCACGAAGCCTGCGCGATTGCGGGCACCTGGCAACTCAATAAATTAATTGCCTTTTGGGATGACAATGGCATTTCGATCGATGGTTTTGTGGAACCGTGGTTCACCGATGATACACCCAAACGTTTTGAAGCTTATGGTTGGCATGTGGTGCGTGGTATCGATGGACATGATGCGCAAGCCGTTGAGCAAGCTGTATCGCAATGTCAACAAATCACTGACCGGCCGAGTTTAATTTGCTGCAAAACCCAAATTGGTCATGGTGCGCCGAACATGGCGGGCACGGCGAAAGTGCATGGTGCCGCTTTAGGTGCAGCGGAAGTGGCTGCGACGCGTGAACATTTAAATTGGCCGCATGCGCCGTTTGTGATCCCTGACGAAATTTATCGTGATTGGTCGGCGCGTGAACAGGGTGCGCAATCGGAAAGCACTTGGGAAACTTTATTTGCTAATTATCAAACACAATTTCCGGAATTAGCTGCTGAATTAACGCGGCGCTGGCAGCGGAAATTACCTGCTGATTGGTCTGCACGCGTCAGTACTTTGTTGAATGACACCTTAGCCAAACCGGAAACCATTGCCACGCGTAAAGCCTCTCTCAATTGTTTAAATGCACTCGCGCCACATATTCCCGAAATTCTCGGCGGCTCGGCCGATTTAACCGGTTCTAATTTAACGCAATGGAGCGGCAGCGTGACACTCACCCGTCAGCAATTCAACGCGAATTACATTCACTACGGCGTGCGGGAATTTGGCATGTCGGCGATTATGAATGGCATCGCTTTGTATGGTGGATTGATTCCGTTTGGCGGCACATTTTTAACCTTCAGTGATTATGCTCGTAATGCGGTACGCATGGCCGCGATCATGAAACAGCGGGTGATTTTTGTGTATTCGCACGATTCGATCGGCGTGGGTGAAGATGGTCCGACGCATCAGCCGATTGAACACGCTAGCGCTTTGCGTTTGATTCCGAATGTCCATGTGTGGCGGCCTTGCGATATGGCAGAAACCATCGTCGCGTGGCAAAGCGCCATTGAACAACAACACACGCCTACTTGTTTATTATTAACCCGACAAAATTTACCGCCGCAAGTGCAAACTAAAACGCAAGCAGAAAATATTAAACGTGGCGGCTATGTTCTGCGCGATTGCGAAGGTATTCCCGAAATTATTTTGATCGCCACGGGTTCGGAAGTGCAGTGGGCAACGCAAGCGGCTACGCAACTTGCTAATCGCAAAATTCGCGTCGTTTCGATGCCTTGTACAGAAATTTTTGATGCACAGCCACAAGCCTATCGCGACAGCGTATTGCCGCCCAGCGTGCGCAAACGCATCGCGATTGAAGCCGGCGTGTCGGATTATTGGCGCAAGTATGTTGGTTTAGATGGCCTGGTAATTGGTTTAGATCACTTTGGCGAATCAGCGCCGGCAGAAAAATTATTTACGCTGTTTGGGTTTAGTGCGGAGAATGTGGTTGCCAAGACAAATGAATTATTAAATTAATTTAATTGCAAAAAGGGATTTTTGGTATATAATTCGGGGATGAATTATAATGTCATTTTTACAGAAGAGTGCCACAAATGGTTTTATTCCCTACCCGAATCTACCAGAGGTGCTGTGTACGGATATGTGGAAATGTTGGAAACGTATGGGCCACATTTAGGGTTCCCCTATTCTTCACAAATACAGGGTTCGGTCTATAATCATCTACGTGAGTTGCGAGTTCAACATCGAGGAGAGCCTTACCGGATTTTGTATGCCTTTGATCCAATGCGTTCTGCTATTTTATTAGTAGGTGGCAACAAAACAAGCGATGGACGTTGGTATAAAAAGCATATTTCCCTAGCTGAAAAATTTTATCAGCAGCATTTGGAAAAATCAAGAGGAAATAAAAAATGAAAACCTACACATGGGAAGAAATGAAAAAAAATTTATCTCCGGAAGTAAGAATGGCTGGAGAAGCAAAAGCCAGGGAATTAATGGCCGAAATGCACTCAAAGGAATTACATAAAGTTCATCAGGTTGTTCAAGCGAATTTAGCTGAACGATTAAAAATCGATCAAGCAGCCGTTTCGAAAGTAGAAGAAAACACCGATGTATATGTGGATGTGCTCAGGGATTCTCTTAAGAAATATGGCGCGGCACTCGAAATAAATATTCGCTTTAATAATGAAGTTGTTTCTGTCGAGCATTTCCATTCATTAGCTTAATTTTTTTCTCTATCACTTAAAAACAAAAGGCCTCCGGAAAACCAGAGGCCATTTTGTCGACCGGGTACCCCAGTCCTTATTGAGAAATATAAAACAAATTAGTGGGTTTTTCAAGTACCAGTTAATGCTTTATTTCACTCAATAGAATATAATATCACCAACTTTATCAGGAGCAAAAAACATGGCAATTCGTGTAGCAATTAATGGTTATGGGCGTATCGGCCGTAACACTTTACGGGCTTTATTTGAAGCGAAACGGCAAAATGAAATTAATATCGTTGCGATCAATGATTTAGGCGATTTAAAAACCTCAGCTTATTTAACTAAGCACGATAGCGTGCATGGGCCTTTTCCTGGCACGGTGGAAGTGAAAGACGATAGCTTGATTATTGATGGTCATGCGATCAAAGTATTTTCTAAACGTGATCCAAAAGAATTACCCTGGGGCGATTTGAAAATCGATGTGGTGTACGAATGTACCGGTATTTTCGCGACCAAAGACAAAGCCCAAGTGCACCTCGATGCCGGCGCAAAAAAAGTGTTGATTTCTGCACCAGCAGGTAAAGATGTAAAAACGGTCGTGTTTGGTGTGAATCACAAAACTTTAACCGCTCACGATAAAATCGTTTCGAACGCTTCTTGCACTACCAATTGCTTAGCGCCCTTAGCCAAAGCTTTACACGACAAATTAGGCATTGTCAGCGGCTTAATGAATACGGTGCACAGTTACACTAACGATCAAGTGCTCACCGATGTCGCGCACTCTGATTTACGTCGCGCGCGTTCTGCGACGCAATCGATGATCCCGACCAAAACCGGTGCCGCTGCGGCCGTTGGTTTAGTGTTGCCAGAACTCGATGGTAAACTCGATGGCTTTGCGATTCGCGTGCCGACGATTAATGTGTCAGTGGTTGATTTAACCTTTGTTGCGAAACGTGAAACCACAGTGCAAGAAGTGAATGAAATTGTAAAAGCGGCGAGTAGTGGTGAATTGAAAAGCATTTTAAATTACAACACCGAACCATTGGTATCGGTGGATTTCAATCACAACCCGGCCTCATCAACCTTTGATGCCACTGAAACTAAAGTCATTGGCAATTTAGTGAAAGTATTATCGTGGTATGATAACGAATGGGGTTTCAGCAACCGCATGCTGGATACTTCATTGGCAATGATGAACGCAAAATGAGGAGCAAACTATGAAACTATGTTACACACTGTTAGCTGCAACTGTTGCTTTAATGGCTGTTTCCGTCACTGCAACTGCCGATCAAACTTTCAATAGTACTAATCAAACTTTAAACCAACCGTTTGGTTCGGGTGAAAGCGCTTATTTTAGCGGCGGACACCCTTATGTGGGTTTGGGCATAGGCTTTGGTAATATCGATGTCTCAGGTTTAGATAATGGTGGTTTTGGCTATGGCGTTAATGGTGGTTACTTAATGTATAAAAACCAATTTGCCTATGGGGGTGAATTTGGTTTTACGGGCTATCCGGATAGCACAGGCCCTGGAGTGACTGTCAGCGATAACGCCTTGAATTTTCTGGGGGTCGGTAAATATTATTTGACCCACACTATTAACCTCACGATGAAAGCCGGTTTTGTAGTAGCGATGGAAAATACGAGCCTGGGCGGCTTTGGTGGCACGAGTAGTAGCAATACGAATGTACAACCGGCTTTTGGTTTAGGTGCAGGCTATCAACTCACGCAAAATATCGGCCTAACGATGGATTGGCTGCATGCTTTTGGTAGTGATACGAGTAACGATGGCGCTTTCCCGTTGGACTCACTGTTATTTGGTGTCAATTACACCTTTTAATGCGACGGCAGCGTAAAAAACGGGAGCACTGCTCCCGTTTTTTATTTATACTATGTCATCTTCAATCAAAGGAAATCGTATGACCATCCAATACATGCAAGATTTAGATCTGCAAGATAAGCGCGTGTTAATTCGTGAAGATTTAAATGTGCCGCTCGATGAGAATTTACACATCACCAGCGACGCGCGGATTCGCGCGGCACTGCCAACGTTAGAATTAGCCCTGAAAAAAGGCGCGGCGGTGTTGGTGATGTCGCATTTGGGTCGGCCCACGGAGGGTACATATGAAGAACAATTTTCTTTAGCGCCAGTGGCGAAACGGTTGGGTGAATTATTAAATCAACCAGTGCGTTTAGAAAAAAATTATTTGCAAGGTGTAGCGATCAAACCCGGTGAAGTCGTGTTGTGTGAAAACGTGCGTTTTAATGTGGGTGAGAAAAAAGATTCTGATGAGTTAGCCAAACAAATGGCGGCACTGTGCGATGTGTTTGTGATGGATGCTTTTGCGACAGCTCACCGTGCTGAAGCTTCTACGCATGGCATTGCAAAATTTGCCAAAGTCGCGTGTGCGGGGCCGTTGTTGCAAGCGGAGTTGGAGGCGTTAGGCAAAGCGCTGGAAAATCCCAAGCGGCCCGTGCTGGCGATTGTTGGTGGTTCGAAAGTGTCGACCAAATTAACGGTGCTGGAAACTTTGCTCACTAAAGTTGAACAGTTAATTGTCGGCGGCGGTATTGCCAATACGTTTTTAGCGGCGCAGGGTTATGCGGTCGGAAAATCGTTGTATGAACCGGACTTAATCGAAGCCGCCCGCAAGTTGTTTAGTAAAGCTGAGGAGCAGGGCAGCCGGATCCCCTTGCCGGTCGATGTGGTGGTTGCGAAAGAGTTTTCAGCCACTGCAACAGCCACAATAAAAAATGTAACTGACATCAGCGTCGATGACATGATTTTAGACATCGGCCCCGTCACGGCCAAAAATTATGCGCAAATCATTGCGCAAGCGGGTACCGTCGTTTGGAATGGGCCGGTGGGCGTATTTGAATTTGACGCGTTTGCGAAAGGTACGCAAATTGTGGCACAAGCCATCGCAGAAAGCAGCGCATTTTCGATCGCTGGTGGGGGCGATACTTTAGCCGCGATTGATAAATATAACATCGCCGATAAATTGTCTTACATTTCAACGGGTGGTGGCGCCTTCCTCGAATTTTTGGAAGGGAAAACGCTGCCCGCGGTAGAGGTTTTGAGCAGGCGGTAAAAAATCCCCCTACCCTCTTTTTCAAAGGGGGGATCAAGCATGATTTTTCCCTGTAAAAAGAGGGGATAAAAGGGGGCTGTAAAATTTCAAAATATTTCTCCATTTTAATATTTCCTTAATACAGCTTACGATATACTGCGAACGGTTTAATGGGCTTTTCTGCCTGTTTTTTAATTTTTTATAACAGAAATAACAATGACTTCTTTCAATCACTTAAAAAATTTATTCTTCGCTGCGCTATTCGGTGCGGTGGTATTTTTTGCGCCCGCAACGTTTGCCGATGACAGTGGCGGTGGTGGCGGCGGATTTGGTGGTTTTAAACCCGATGCATTCAAGCCCGACATGGCCAAAAATTTATTGGCTAATAAAGGCGGTGGTCAAAAAGATATTGAAGAAAAAGATTATCGTCGCTATGGAATACGCAATTATTTTTATGTGGGTTTGCAAGCGGGGATGGTGAATTACGCGCAACCGGGTGATGAAACTCTTGATGAATCTGAGCATACCGACGGGGCTACGTTTCCCTTTGTTAACACTCAATTGAAAAGTGGTTTTGTGGGTGGATTAAATGCGGGTTATCAGCTTACGACCGAACATGAATTTTTCTTCCCGGCTTATCGGTTTGGTGTGTCAGCCAATTATTTTGGTGGCGCCAAGCTAAATGGTGAATATTATTATTTGTTTGAAAACCCGGATACCTTAAATTCTTACCAGGCATCAGTGAGTTCACAAGTATTGTTTCTAACCGCTGAAGCCGATATTTTTAAATGGGGTCCGGTGCGGCCGTTTGTGTTGGTGGGTGTCGGTGGCGCGAGAAATGTGTTGTCGTCTTACCAGTTAACCGGCCCACAAGCCGGGATTTTTGCTATTGATGGCCAAAGCCAAATGGGTTTAGCCTATGAGGCTGGCTTGGGGGTGTCTTATTATTTTACCGAGCGTTTAAGTGCCTCGATATCGTATGTGTATAGCAACCTGGGGACGGTCACCAGCAAACCGGTGACTTGGCAAGTAGGTGATAAGCCAATAGCATTAGGTAGTTTAAGTTATTCGTTGAGTAACTCAGAATATTTATTAGGTGTGCGGTATTTAATTTAAATAACAGGTTAAAGAAGGACAGCTTATGTTGACCATGAAAAATTTTTGTTTGGCATTATTGGGTTTGAGCGTAACTCTGCACGCCTGGGCGGCAAACCCTTTCTTTTCCGCAACGACGGATACTCCTGAATTATCTGCTCCTGTCAATGGGGAAGTAAGAGTCGTGTTTCATTTACAATCTACCGGCCCTACTTATAAAAAAACATTGTATATGGCAGGCACGCCTAAGATTGATTTTACAGCAGGTGCGGTAAAGCCTAAAGAAGGCAGTTTAATCAACGCCTGTGCCGAGCAAATTAGCTCAACGCCTTGTGAATATTCGCAAACTTTTGTTCTGGAGAAAAAGGGCGAGACAACCGTCACGTTTAAAATGCAAATAGTGGGTCAGTCTGCTCCTGTTGAAGTTTCAGTGAAAATTAGCGATGTTACCCCTATCGAAGTGGTAGGCGACAAAGCGTATGTTTCCTGGGATACCTCCACTGGCACCGGCGTTGCTTTTGTAGGGGACACTTATTACATCGGCTATCTGATTAGAAATCAATCCCACGCGACTTTGAAGAACTTCCTCGTGAAACAGTCTACTGATACAACAAGCGCTTATAAGCTCGACAATGTAGCGGGTAAGCCGGATAATTTGCCCGGGTTTCCTCCTAACGATACGTGTAAATCTTTTGCAGAAGGCTTACCAGACGAGAGCAGTTGTTTATGGTTGGTGAGTGTCAAATTTGAATCGGCAAGCCAGAGTCAAGATTTTAAGATTAAGCCTGGTTTAACTTTTACCGTGGGTGAGAGTACTACGCCGATTGAAACTTCTCTGCCGCCAGAAACAGAGAGGGTGAAGGTGAATCAAGCGGAGCCAACAGTAACAAGCGATGAAAATAACCCCGCTACCATCTATGCCGGTGCAGCTGAGTCAACTGTTTTAAGCTATAACGTTAACAACAAATCTGGTCTTATTCAAAAATATACGTTTGCCGTCAGCGAAGAAAGTGCTACCAAGGGTTTAAATTGGCAGCGTTTAACGAGCGAGAAGGGAGATAGCTGCCCTGCCAGTAATGGCGATTTAAAGCCGGATGGCTGCACTATGAAGGTAGCAGTGAAGCCGGTGCTTCCCAATCCAGAATATAAATTGCTGATTATTTTAACGCCCTCGGCTGCTTCTGCTTTGCCTTTCAATTTTACTATTAGTGCCATTGATCCCATCCGCGTAAGTCCGGATTCACACACCATTGATGAAGCGATAGCGCATGTAACACAAACGGTGACGTATGATCTAACAAACCTCACGAAGGGCAGCATCGAAAATTTTAGCTTTGCTAATGATGCGAGTGAAATTACAGCGGATCCCCACCTGACAGTTAAAGTCGAAAAAGCGGCTCAAATTGAAGGAGCTGCTAATTGTGCGGCAACGACAACGATTGAAAAAAATGGCAACTGTAAAATCCAACTGACTTTAGATTTTCAAGCAGCTAATGATGAATCGGTTGACTACACCAATAAATTACCGTTCAGCTACAAAGTACAGGAAGTCGGTGGTCAGGTGTTTGATATGACGCAACATTTGCCTTTGGTGGTCACCAAAATTATCACTCATGAAGGTCAACCCGATCTGCTAGCTGGCACATGGCCACCACAAGTCTTTATCAATCATACCGGCGCCGCGACTCATGCGGTAGATTATCAATTTACCAATAATATTCAGCCGCAAGTGAACGTCAGGATGCTAACGCCGTTGGAATTTGTTGATAATTTGGCACCGGCAGAAAGTGAAGAGTCTATGGTTCAGACAGAAGCCAGTCCGTTTGAACTTTCTTCCGATAATAATAGTTGCTTTACAACAAGTTTAGGGCCAGGTAGCGCATGTACCATGAAGATAGATTTCAAGCCCCAGGTGGCCGGTTATTACAATTACACGCTAGGGTTTAAATATCAGCTCGAGGGTATAAATCCGGCTACTAGAGTGGGCGATGCGCCGGTTGAGCCTAGCAAGGTAGCAGCCGATATCAAAATCCGCGCTTATGCAACCGATAGTTGGAACAAAGTCATTACTTTAAGCAAAGGCAGTGACAAATTCAGCATTAATAGCTTAGTGATGTTTGATGGTCATTTGCTGGCCGCTACGAATAAAGGCGCTTGGGTGATTAACCTGAATTCCACTAATGCATTAGAGTCTGAAAATATAACCAAAGGAATTGCCTCGGGTGATGCAGATATTACCAGCCTGTTAGTGGGTAGCGATGGATCTTTATATTTAAGCACCACAGGGACAACGGGTGCTGTTGAAGGTGTTTATAAATTTAAGAGTGGCGCTTCGCTTGATACACCTGATTGGGAAAAAATGGGCACTCTGAAAGATGTGAATACTTTGAGTATAGATGAAACCGGTGGGCTTTATGCCGGTGCTAAAAGCGGATTCTTTAAGTGGAATGCCCAGGCGACCCCGGCTAAGTGGGAAAGCGCGGATCCGGATTCCGCTAACATCGGCGACAGTTATGCCAGTATTTTAAATTACCGCGATGGCGCGGGTAATGTGAATGGTTTATTTGTCGGTACCGATATTGAAGCAGATAACAGTGGAAAATTGTATACCAAAACAATGAGTGAGGCTAACTGGTTAGCGAGTGAAAGGCGCAGTTTACAGCGGTTTACGATAGTCGAACCGGGAGATGGTCATGCAGCTATGTTGTTTACGGGTTATACGACCATCAGTAAATCCAATGGTGTATTAGCATGTCAATATGTTGCGGGCATAAGGTTAGGAAATAGCATTCCAGGTTGTGCGATGAATTTACCCGCTAATCCACCGGTGCTGGCTTTGACCAACTATGATAGTACGGCCGTGGTGGGAACCGATTGTGGCGTTTATCAGTGGGACAAAACGGCATCTGCTGAGAGCATCTATAAGAAACCGTGGGCCGTTTTAAACAATGGGATGCATAATGAATTTGATGCTTGTACTGAAAGCCATGGCGATCATGCTTCGGCTGATTTCTTTCAGATAAGTAGTTTATATGTAGCGAATGAGGCGCCTGCTGATATTTTATCAAAACCGAAAAATAATCCCAATGTATTATTTGCCGGTGCATCAAATGGTACTATTTGGATCTATATTCCGGCTGCTTCCGGGAAGAGCTAAGATTAAATCAACATCTATTAATTAGGGTAGAAAAATGCAACACAAACGGTTAATAACAGTAAATGGGGTTCGGTCTGTCTTGTGGGCAGGCCTTATAACATTAGTAATGTTGTGTAGTGGTTTGACATATGGTTCCACCGCACTACGAGGTGGTTTAGTAACGGTGTGGCCGCCCGAACCGACGGGTGCGGCCATTTATGTGGGCGATAAAAATACCTTTACTTTTAAGATACGTTCGGAAGGTGAGACTACTATTCCCAGTGATGAGGTGGGTAGTTTCACGGCCAAAGTCGAAAAAAAGAATGGTGATTCTTATCAAGAAGTTACTGAAGGTTATATTTCGACTGACAATGACAATGGTTGTGAAGGAGGAATTCCGGGTTTCAGTGGCGAACCTTGCGAATACACTTTGGCATTTACTGCTAAAACAGCGGGTGAATATCGGTTTGTGCTAAGTTTTTTAATAAAAGGTAATGCAGAAGGCGGGACCTCAAAAGGCCTTTTTAATATTACTGATTATCCAAAACCCACGCTGGAAGGCCCCAGCATTGCGGCGTCAGGTGGTGGAACAGTCGTTTTACCAGCAACCACTGAAACCAAAAAATTACCCATCGGTGGCTTGTTGCCAATTCAGTACACTATTACACCCGCTGCCAGTGCAGGGACCAGAGGTGTATATTCTATTGCGTTGAGAAATGGCGATGAAACCAGCACTCCGTTGGGTGCGGATATCAGTGGCGATAAAGGTTGCGCCCCTAACCAATTGCCTGCTGGCGGTGGTGTGTGCACTCTGGTGGTCAAAAATGCATTGCTGTTAGATAGCAACCAGCTTAATTTAAAGCTGACTATCAATAGCGCGCAGAGCACAGAGTTAACCAGTATTGGGCCCTATGCGGCAAGCACCTATGAACCGCTTACCGTCACTGCGCCTTCGGCTGCAGAGAGCACTCTGGAAGTGGAAACAGAAGGCGATGCCACCACCAAAGGCAAAACTTTACAGCTGAAAACCTATCGTTTCAAATATACGCTGGCCAATGCCAGCTCAGAAAATACGTTTTCGGCTGTTAAAATCGGTACCTGGCCAACTCCGGCTGGCAACTATCGTGCTGAGCCGCAAACTGTGACACCTCCCATCGTAAAAACCGATGATGTGTATGTGCAGCAAGTTGATGACAGTACTGATCCTCAAAGCTGTGCAAACAGCACCCCACATTCTGCCAGTTGCGTTTTAACCGGCACTTATACTCCGCTCATGCAAAGAGATGCTGAGCATAGTATTACTTTCCCCATTAGTTTTTTGGTGCAAGTGCCCGCAGGAGCAAGCTCCTCCGTGGTGAATATTCAGACGCAAAAAAATCTAACGCTGACCCTGCCTGCAACCATGCCTAATGACAAAGCCTTAACGGTGAGTCTTGCCGATAGTTTAGCGCCTATTTTGCCAACACAAACCTATGTTGATGCTAATGATGCGCCTAACAGTGGTGCTACTGGTACTATTAGAGTGACCAATAATATCCAAGCGGAGAATATTGTTACCGTGAGCAATATTACTCTGGCTCTGGCATCTGCCAGTTCCGCTGATAAAGCTTTGTGGAATTTTACCGCCCCCGGATTAGCGGAAGGACTATGCAGCAAACCTAATGATCCACTTGCTAATGGTAGATCTTGCGATATCAATTTTACGTATAAACCAAACACTGTAAATATGACAAGCCAATCTTGGTATGGCAAAAACCCCTATGAACCTGAAATAAACATTGCCTACCAGTATAAAATTGGACCGGCTAATGCAGTCAGCACCTCGCAAAGTCTTATCCTTTCTACCCGCACTTACTTGAAAAATCAATGGAATCAATTGCCCGCTTTTAATGTTGCTGTTCAACCAGCGGTAAATGACTTTGCGATTTATCAGCGTCATTTAATCGCAGCAACCAGCGAAGGGGTTTACGTGCTCAGCTTTGATAGCGATAGTAATAAAGTAGAGTGGGAAAATATTTCTCAAGGAAAAATTACAGGAATTACAGGCGTTCCAGTTAAACCAGATCTCGATGCGACGCGCTTATTGGTCGCGGGTGACACCCTGTTTGTCGGAACTAACGAGAAAAATGGCAATACCGTCGGAGTTTATAGAATTCAAAGTATTACCGAGCCGCAATGGCATTCCGTTGGAAAAGATGCAGCCACCAACCCGTCGGTACAAGATATTACAACACTCAGCTTCTCGCCGGCAGCAGGTGTCACGCCAGCCATTTTATATGCCGGGACAGTCAATGGTTTGTATAGCTTAAGCGATCCGATGCAAGATAATGGCACGATAGAATGGCTCTCCGAAAGTGAGGTGCAGGGTAGCCCAACCGAACCCTGGGCGGTTAATATGGCTATTTTGCCACAGGCAAGCAACGCCAATGAAGATTTATACATTGCCAGCAGCCATCCGCAAGGTAGAGCAGCTTATCTTTATACTAAATTGCCGGGTAGTGCCTGGGTTAAAAAGCCTTCACTTGATCCTTTTGATAGCCCAACGTACCTGCGCCCGACGGAACCTGCCTATAATGCCTTCGCGATATTAGAGCGCGATGGTAAAAAGTATATTTTCCTGGGACACAATGGGGGTGGTCTGCGTTGCCAAACAGCCACTGATTTAATCGCTAACAGAGATAATAACACCGATATTCTAAGCTGCAGGAATGGTTTTTCCCGTGGTGGAACTGAGGTAGCAAATCCCCGTATTTTTAGTTTGGTTAAATTTGATAATACAGTGTATGCCGGCACTCTGTGTGGCGTATGGAAGCTACAAGCACCTGTTGATCCGGTTCATAAGACACCCTGGGAAATTGTTGATACCAGTGGTATGAGCGACTACACAGCCTGTAATACAAAGAACGGCAATTCCTATAATTCAGCCGATGAATTTAAAGTGCTAAGTTTATATGCCGCTGATGCGACGGGTTCGAATAGTCTTGCTGCAGGGAGCCTATTAAAGGATTCTCATGCATTATTATTTGCCGGCACTTCTAAAGGCAAAGTTTGGATGTACATAAAAGGTTAAATCGGAGTAGCTATGAACACGAAAAATTTTAATAACAGAATCGGGCTATGTATCGGCTTGATAGGTTTATTTTGCGGTGCGGGACAACTTCAGGCAGCCGATTATTGTAACGGGGGCACAAGCTTGCGCAGCCAAGGTGAGGGCGCCCCCCCTTTTGTGATTTTGGCAGAAAAACCGGCTGTCGATATGGTTTCGCTCGCTGCTGCCGCAAGTGCTCAGTACAATTTTATTATTTGTCCTACAACGGAAGAGTTTAATCCCAAAGCCCCGGAATATGGTTCGCTGGGTATTCAATTTACACCTACGGTGTCGACAAAACTTCCGACGTCTAAATTAACGGCTGAGTCAGTAGTCACCACTAATTGTAATAATGGCGTGATTACAGTCGGCGCGGGTTGCAAAGCAACCGTGACGGTTTCCGCCCCAGCTGACGCATTCTCTAGTGAACCGCAAGTTTACACGCTGAAATTGACCAGTACTTTATCTAATTTAGATCCTCAATATGATCAAATGCAGGTGACTTTGCGCCGACCCAGTGGTGATGTCAGTGTCGCGCTGACACAGTTGACTTCTAATCCGTATAGTCCTCAGCAAGGTGCTTTGTTGAGTGATGATTTGAACAATGATCCGCCTACCGCACATTGGTATCTGTTACTAAATAATAACACTGGTTTCGCTATCAAAGATTTAGCAATTACATTTCCGGGTGATCCCACCGATAAAAGCCAGCCTTATGTGGAAGAACGTCCAGGAGCAACCCCGCCTTATTGGGGATGCAATGGTGGGCTTAATGTCCAGCCTGCTGGCGGCTGGCAATGTACTTATTCACTGAATGTTAGAGCGATAAATGGAACGGCGAAAGCTTTTAATGATCCTGCTGTCAATAATCTGGGGAAAATTACCGCGACTATCACTTATAAGATAGGTAATAGTAATGATACGGTGACTAAAGTGGTTGAAATCCCGATACGGGTTTTGGCAATGAACAGATGGAACAGTTTGGGTAATGCGGTGCCGGAACCAAAGGTGATAACAGACATTGAAGTTTATCAAAACCGGTTATTCGTTTTGTCAGGTGGCAGCCTTTATATGTATCAACAAGGCAGTGACTTGAAGGGAGCGTGGGTTGATGTGACCACTAAACTTAAGAGCGAAAATAAACTGGACGCTGTTACCAGCGTTGCAGTAAGCCCCTATGCAACAGATACCAGCGCTCCGCCAACTCTGTACGTGGGTACCCAAGCGGGGTCAGATTCACAATCTCAACCCGGGGTCTATAGGTTTGATCCGGCAGGGGGATTTTCAACCACGTCCACCTGGAACAATGTCGGGAATTTACAAAAAAGTGTTCAGTCTTTGGCGGTCTATGAAAACTATGGCGCTATTGATGGAGTATCGATTGTAGCGGGCACGAATACCGGCCTTTATACCGATACACGTGCAGGCAGCGATGTGTGGGTAGCAAGCTCCCCGGCAGGCGTCACAAGCTTTCAATCGGTGACAGCATTGGCAGGAGCGGGGCAATTTAATACCTTTTTAGCCAGTGCCCTCTCACAAGTTCCGCTTACAAATTACGGCACATGGACCAATAGTACCATTCAATTTAAAACGGTTAGCCGCACCGGGTACCTCAATGAAGGTGTCATGCCGGCATTGCTCGATTGGCAATTTGCCGGTAATTACAGCGTTAATCAATCTAATACGGTAGATAGGCTGACTATCGTTGGGCCAGTCGATACGACAAAATACGCTTTGCTCTATCCAAACAAGGGCGATGCCAATACCACCCCTATTTTGTTTGCAACCGATGGGTCAACGGTATTTTGTGAATATGCCGACAAATTACGGACAGAAGTATGGGGAAATAAAAGTGTGGACAGCTGCGGGAAGAAATTAGTTGTCGGTACGCTGATCAATAGTTTAGCCAATTTTAAAACCAAATTAAACGGTAATTATCTGACTACTTATGTGGGAACCAGTGCTGGCGTGTACGCATGGCAGCCACCCGATGGTATAGCAGCGCCGGTGCTTAGCTCAACAGCTGATGTATGGAAAATTGTGGGTGCATTTCCAGGTTCGACGCCTCGCATAAAAGTTCTCTATAGCCAAATGGCTGCTACCACTGTGCGTAGCCCCCCTACGACGGGTAGTGCTAGTGCTCCATATGCTGTTCCGGCGGTATTGGCAGATGACTTTATCCGGCCGCTTTTATATGCAGCCGATGATCAGGGCAATGTATGGGTCTATGTGGGAACGACGCCGTAAAACACGGTAACCATTTTTTAAAGAGGCGACTATGTTTAACAAAATAAAATCAATATTTTTTCCGCTGATTTTTTTTGTGGGAAGTTTATCTTTATTTCAATCTGCGTTGGCGGGTGATTATTGTAGCCCTTTGTTTCGGTGCATGGATGTCAAAGTCTACAATACAAGTACTAATCACATTTGGAAACCAGTCAATAAAGGGATTATCTACAATGCACGTTTTGGCAGTGAACCTGGCAATGTCCTACCGGGGCAGGATAATGTTAATACTTTTTACATTAGTCCTGACAATAAGAGTGATAGATGTGGACATGTTGAGTTTGGCGATACCTATTGGGATAACGGCACTTGCCGTACTGCTGCCAAAAATCCCAAAGTGTTTGTTACTTACGAATTATATATGAAGGATAGCGGTGGTAATGAATATAGAACCGGTAGATTTGCTACCCTCTATATAGAAGCGGATCATCGTACTTACAATGGTGGTTATGGAAATTGCTATGACTATGACAATGGGAATCCACATATATATACCAATACACCCAGCGCAAAAATATTGATTGGTGCAGATGAATTTGCCAAGATCAGAAACTCAAGGGAAGGTGAATGTGGTAATGGTGGACGTGTACAAAGAGTCCAACTGCGAGAATTCAACTTGTCCTAAGTTGCAGAGAATTTTTTTAAAGAAAATTTATGCGTGTAGTGGAGTGGGAACACGCAACGCAGCTAAATCTTTTGTAACAATGACTCTAAATCCAGGCTAAACCAATATACTGTTGACTGCCCGGTTTTTTTAATCCCGAATCGGTAGTCGTTAGGATTGATTGCGTTTTTACCAATAAAATATAAATCACAGCCTGCATTGAAAGAATCAGTCATTTGTGGATTGGCATTGGCAAGTGGATGCTGAAGACGACAGCCTGTGTGATTTAAAATGTATAGCGTTAAGGCAGAAGCAAGAGTTTCTCGCCCAAGGGTTAATATAAGCTCCTTCCCACGGAATTTAAAATTTAATAATTTTGAGAAAGCCCAGGTTGCAGCTATCGCAGTGTCTGCAGGATCACATCCCAACCAAAAAGGATTAGTTAGTGATGAATAACACATTATCGTTGAATAATTATTTATTACTAAATAATTTGTTTTCTCTGGCTTATCAATAGTTTCTAGTTGGCAAAATCCTACTTTTTGGCTACAAATATTATAAAGCACTTGCATACGCTTATAAATTGGAAATGCAGTCTGAATTTGTTCCTGCTTTAAAGAAAAAGAGGCATTATCTATTTTACCCTCAGATAAGTTTGGCTTATAACCATTGACTATGAAAGGTAAACTGACTTTGCAGTAGCTTGATTGAATAGCAGGAAGAGTGGTGCAAATAAAATTATACCCTTCTCCTGTTGTCGGCACTATTTCCAGAATCTGCGGCAGATAAAAACGAACAGTAGTCGTTTGGCCCGCTGTTTCATCTGTTATTTTAATAGTATTGAAATTAATTTTATTACACGCTAATAACTGCATTTCCTTTGAGTAAACTAAAATAACTCCCTCTCTCCAATATAAGATCGAAAAAAATACGTAATCTTGCAACACTTGCACATGATAACGAGGCGAAATATTTCCCAACATAGGAGTTGCCGGCAGAGGAATTTCCATGGCTTGCGGAGAATTTAATTTACGTGCCTGAATAGCAGCTGCTGAAAAAAGAGCAAATTTTTCAGCAATATTATGAGTAAATCCCCAAGCTTTTATTTTTCTTAACTCTATACTCGCCATCACAGTTTGTTGTTGCTGATTTTGCAAAATAAAGAGTTGCTGAGTTGGATTTTCTGTTATCCAATCCAGCCATAATCGCATCGCAGCAAGAGTTTGCGGCGAGTAAGTGTATTCAGTCACTGCATTAAATGCCGAAGGTAATGACGATCTTCGCTGAGGCGGAGCTGCCATCGTTGGACTTGGAGTTGCGAAAGTGCCTGTTCCAGGGCTTGGAGATCTCATGCCAACTGACACGGCAGCGCTTGATGGCGACGAAGCAGAATGAGCTAGGCCCGGCATAGGAACAAACGTAGATGCTGATGACATAGCTGGAGGTGCTGGAGGACTTGGTGGACTTGGTGGTCTTGCCAGCATGGGCGCAATAGCGGAAGCAGCAGCGGTTGGCAGGGGTGCAAACATAGCAGGAATTGCGGATAAACGGGGTTTAATTGCTACTGCTAGTCTGCCGGTAAGTTCAGCCAAAATTTGTTTATCACTTTTCCGATAGTCAGAAAGCCAGCCGAAATCTACCCGTTGGTAACTATCATTTATAGACCACAATCTTTCCCAATTATATGGGGTGAGATTTGCAAGATAATAAAATACCTCTAATCGCAGCTCCGGATCTATCACGCCTGCAGCAAGATTAGCAGCGCGCACACGTTCTGCGACATACAACATAGGGGAATTATTAACCGGCGGCGAAGGCGGTCTAACTGGAGAAGGTGTTCGGGGAAGCGTTGTTGCTGCTGGTCCGGCGGTTAGATCAAGGGCCTTAAATATGCCAGTTTCCATGTAGTATTCGAGACTGTTAAGTATGGGGATAAGCTTGAGGTTGTCGAGGCTGTCCTGTGATATTGGTAAAAGCCGTTGAAAAAGTTCGAAGGCTTTCTCGTTTCTCTCAACAGCTGTCTTAACCTGTTGTCGTATCGCTGGATTTAGAGTCGCGCAAAATTTCAATAAATTTTCTTTTATCTCAGAATTTAAGAGACGTTCTGTTACTCGATTTATAGCAGCTCCAGAAGCTTTGGGATCTAGTGATGATGGAAAAGACATAAAAAAAACCTAAATTTTTAGTTATTTTGCGGGTTAAATTAGCTCTTATCCTACCATGCCGCGCATTAAGAGAACCTTAACACTTTAAATTTTTTTTATTTTTATCCGATGCTTTGTTTGAAGCAATCTTAATATTTTCTTAATGCTTGAAGTATTATAATGCTGTTTATAAAACCTAGAATATCACGCGTTTACCCGCAGAGACATGCATGTTTAAAAAAATAAAAATAATATTCTTTTCGCTAGTTTTTTTTATAGGAAGTGTATCCTTATTCCAATCTCTGTTGGCGGATAATTATTGTCAGCCACAATGGCGCTGTATGGATGTGACAATAAATAATAGGAGCGCTGATCATATGTGGCGTCTGGTAACTATCGATAAAATGAATAATGTTCGTTTAGAGGATGATTTGCAACCCGTGGCCCGGCTCGAACCGCAGAGTTCCGATACGGTTCATATAAGTCCTAATGATGAAGACGAATGTTATTGGTATGATAATAAGTGTGATATAACAAAGGACGATGGTAAAAATCCCAAATTAACCATTACGTATGAATTGTATATGAAAGGGAGCAATGGTGAGGAATATAGAACGGATCGGTTTGTGACTCTCTATATAGAAGAAGATTATGAAACCTGGGATAGCTATAATAGCGGCTGTTATTACTACAACCACAACCCAGGTTTTACTACCAGGCCCACGGCACAGGTTTGGGTTGGCGCAGATGAATTTGCTACGGTAGGCTATAGTCGTGAGGGGGAATGTAATAATGACGGCAACCCTGATCGGAAGCAGCTACGTAATTTTGATTTATATTAGGGTCTGAAAATCATAAGAAGGCTCCTCTGCAACGATCAGGTATGCGCGCGCAGCGCCTTCAGGCACTTTCACTTTATGAATTTTAGTTTTAATTTTTTACCTTTTGCAAAGGCTAATGCTTCGCGCGCTCCACGCAATAAACTTTCACCTGCTTTAGGTTCCTCAATAGGTTCCTCAATAGGTTCCTCAATAGGTTCCTCAATAGCGTAATTATTAACTTTTTAACTTCCATACCGCTGTTTTAGCAAATCCTTCTAATTCAATTAAACCTATCTCTTTAAGCACAGCCAAGTCTTTTCTAATCATTCTTTCAGATGGTGGATTATTTAATTCACTGATAATTTTTTTAAGTCCTACAGCACCATATTGTTGCAGAATGGCGATAATTTCTTTTTGTCTGGTATTAAGCTGATCAATATTAATTTCATACTTGGTATAGGCAATTGGTTCTTTAAATTTGAACGTTATCTCAACACCGCCTGAATATTCTTCATAAGTTGGTGCTGGCAAATTATTCTGCTGACAAAGCTCAAAAATTTCCATGATGCCTGTTCCCCAGCCATCAAAATATGCGCGATCATAAAAAACTTTGGAGATTATTTTATTTACGGGATCAGAATAATGCTTTTTATTTAAATCGGTTGTTTCAAAATCGGCGGGCAATTTCCCAGTATTCCATATTGATAAATGATCATCAAAAATAGCGATGAAAATTGTTCCGGAGCGGTGTGAATAATCTCTATGACAAAGCGCATTGACTAATGCTTCACGAATCGCTAGCACAGGCAAGGCAAGTTGATCCTGGCGTTGCAATTGATCGGATTTAAAAAAACTGGCGATCGGTAAGTGGCGCATGATGAAGCTGTTTGCTTCCTCAAACATTCGAAACGCATTACCAAAAAATTGTTTATTGTCGATGAAATCACGATTTTTCTCAGTGCCACGGAAGCGCCCTAATTTCAAATGGCATTGGGAATAATAAGGCATCGTATTTTTAGCAAACAAAACAACGGCAGCATTATTCAGCTTGCCCTTTTTTAGTAAATTCCAACTTTTCAAAATATCTTCAAGGTTTTCATGTTGTGCCGTGATAGAAACTCTTTTTGCTCGTATTCCTTCTGCAACAGCACGACGAATTTCTTCATGGTCTAGATCATCTATTGTGTAATCATGTGTAACCAACGTTTCCCATGAGCGAATTTGTCCACGTTGAACCAGTAATTCATGATAACGATCCCGTAACATCAGCATTGTTGTCGATTGATTACGATAGAAAGCTCGGCCATCATATGTATAAGGTGCTTGTTCACTTTTATCTACGTGCATGACGATAAGCGATTTATTATTTTCAAGTATGATGTAATGGACATTAACAATAGCAGATGGTTCTAGTTTATTTAGCCCATTGGCAATTTCTTGCTGAGTATGATCGCTGACATCCTGGCCGATTAATTTACCATCGTTAGACACCCCTAATAAAACTGTTCCGCCTTTACCATTTAGAAAAGCACACAGCGTTTCCAGCGCAGCATGCAATTGCATGGTGGATTTTTTAAATTCCACACAGTCGGTTTCGCCGTGTTTTATTAAGGATTCAATGTGTTGGATATCCATTTAAGCAGCACTCAAAAATGATGGCGATAGTATAAATTATTTTTTATTTAAAATGTTAAAATAAATTAATTTATGGTTCAGCCACATCTCTCTACCAAATTCAACAAGGTCACGGCCCAACGCGCAGCGCGGCGTAAATGCGTATCGCCGATTTTGTTGCCATCACCATAATGGGGGCTGGCTAATGTTCGTCATTCCC
>Ga0206831_1032_pt1 | contig 49393 bp, 48 predicted proteins | sample Alteio_BWOrgCont_73_FD_152876 | JGI IMG/M metagenome (GOLD analysis project Ga0206831, IMG submission 152876) | Enriched cells from forest soil in Barre Woods Harvard Forest LTER site, Petersham, Massachusetts, United States -... | ecosystem: Environmental > Terrestrial > Soil > Temperate forest >...
CCTTCATCTCCTGGTTCGTGCTCGGCTCCAGGATCGGCATGTACATGTGTTTGCAAAGGAAGCGCGAGTCGGCCGGCACCTGCGTCGAGTCGCTCCACGGATCGTCGCCCATGACAACGACCACGCCGCCGTCGGGATGCGCGCCGGCGAGATTGCCGATGGCGAGCGCGTCGGTGGCGACGTGCAGCCCGACGCTTTTCATCACGCACATGGCGCGCAGGCCGTGCATCTGCGAGCCGTTGACCATGGCGGCGGAGAGCGCCTCGTTGTTGGCGAGGACGGCGCTGATGCCGTATTGCTTCGGGATTTCCGCGATCGCCTCGATGCAGTCGAAGAAGCCGGAGACGGGCGAGCCGGGATAGCCGGTCCAGAGATGCGTGCCCCCCTCGGTCTCGAGCAGGCCCTTGACGATCAGTTCGTTGCCGAGGAAGACCTCGGTGCCTTCTTCCTTAAGAAATCGGGGATCGACCTTCAAGTTCGATGCGTGGTTGGGGTGGGGAAAGAAACCGCTGGTTCCTCGGCCAGCGTGTCCTTAAGTCCATGTAATTAGGCGAATAACTTGTTTAGGCCAAGGAAAAGCTCCGTGGAATGGTACGGAGTAACTGGCTGTGCGGTTGCAACGAAAAGGGTTAAAGCTCAGTTTCGTCGGATGGGAGGACTGTGCCGATCATCCGGGGAGTGGCGAGGGCTATTTTGATCTGTCCGATGACGTGAGATGCCTCGATCTTGCGCATGCATTCGTGATTAAAATCGCACCGGTTCCAGAGCCAGCAAGGTGAGCAAGGGAGTTTCGTGTAGATGTTGTAGTTGCACGAATAACCGGACAGCCAAGGTGCCTCGCGTCCGCCGTAAATAATGACGGAAGGACATTCCATTGCGCGAGCTAGGTGCATGAGAAAACCAACATGGCCGATATTGAGTCTGGCGTTGAAAAGGATGGCAGCAGAGGAACGGATGCTGGTTTTTCCCCGCAAATCCGTCACTCCCTCCAACAAAGGGTCACTAGTTGACCCGATTTGGATGAATTCATGCCCGCCACGCAAAGCATCGATCACTTGCTGATACCGCTCCGGGTACCAGTTCTTATTTTGCATGGGCATTCTTGCCGCCAAACCGGAGCTTTGGATGACGAGCTTGCCCGCCGCCCAAGCGCCTTCCTGCTTCTCGTTTTCGGTCAGTTCCAGGTAGGGACGGAGGACAACTCTGCCTTGCATCCCCAGCCGATGGCACATTTCGGCGATCAGATGGCGATGAGGCGAGTCACCCCATTCATCGGTCACGGGTGTTGCGGAATAACCGAGGTGGATGTACTTCGAGGTCAACTTTGCGTAATCCATCATCCAAGGATCGATTTTTTTGATGATGACTGCGTCTGGATTGCCACGATAAATCTCAGGGTAGTTGGAGAACATCCATACCCTGTGGATGTCGCGTTTGTTCAGTTCGCGATGCACGGCGGTACAAAGAAGTTCGTCTCCGGGAGTGACGCCAAAGAATAGAGACATATCCGGACGACCGTAGCGGAGCCACGTAGGAATAGTGAGGACGATGCGCCGGCAGATCCAGTAGAACGAACGCGCGTAGCTAAAGATTTGTGCCGGGAGAAGACGCCGGAGAGTCGCGGTGATTTTGCGGATCATGGCTATACTCGTAGCTGAGCGAGGCCTAAATCCTCGATCCATCACCCACCGTACGGAGCGTATCCCAAGCCTGAAATTGCTCGGGGGTGAGGCGCTTCTTCTTCAGCGAACGCGAGAAATAGCAGGCCATTCCAAGCCAACTACCTGTCAGCGCTTCTTTCCAGTAGGTCCGGAATTGCGAGTTGCGGAGGATTTCCAATGGACTGAAGCGGATGGCGCGTAAAAATGAGGTGGGGAAGGGATAGTACCAGAGGCAAACGAGGACGTAATTGCGGGCGTACTGCCGGGTGCGGTAGCCCCAGTTGCGGCCGCCTGGCGCAACGCGATGCCTGACGACGATCGCCGGATAAGCGTAGGTTTCCTGCCCGAGAGCCATCGCCTTCGTGCAAAATTCCAATTCCTCCATGTAGAATTGAAGGCATTCCTCATAACCGCCCATGGCGAGAAAAAGTTCGCGCTTGATCAAGGCGGAGCAGCCGATGAAAGAGCGCACCGGGAAGGGCGGCTCGGTCTTTTTATCGACGAGCGGGGCATCGCCGATGAGGACGCGCATGGCCAATGCGCAAACATCGTTGCGACCGATGAGCCACTCGGTAGCCGTGACGAGATTGCCCGCGATGGGAAAGGAATCGTCATCCAATTGCAGGATCAACGGCGTGGAAAGCAGTCCTGCGATTCGATTTCGCTGCGCCACGTAGCCGCTGGAGACGTCAAAGCGGATGAATTTAATCCAGGGGAACTGGGTAGCGAAGTGGGAGGGGAGGGGAACAGTGGACCCATCATCGACGACGATGGTCTCGAGCGAATCGAGGCCTTCCGACTTCAGATTCGTGAGAGTGACTTCGAGGTCCTCCCAGCGATCCTTGGTCGTGATGCTGATGCCGATTTGGGAGGTGGCGGGAATCATGATCGCTCGTGTCGGGTGGGCTAATGGGGAGGCTATTCCTCGTTGAGGCGGTCGATGAGGAGGCGCAGGAAGCCAAAATGGATGCGGTTGAAGGTGAGGCAGAGGCGCGGGAGGTGCGCGATCTCGGTCTCGGCAGCTTCCTGGGGCAGGGCGTCGCGCTGGAATATCTCGCCGGGGGGATCGAAGATGCTGAGGAATTCCTTGCGGAGATGATCGAGCTTCTGGTCACTGAGCGCGCGCTGGAGGCGGATGACGAGGTAGGGGCCGACGAAGCGGTAGGAGTGGAAGTTGGAGTAGAACTTGAGGATTTCGTCGCGCGCGTCCTCGACACTGTCGGTGACCTTGAAGAGGTTGAAGTCCTCGGGGGAGATGAGTCTCTCGGCGCCGAGGTGCTCGTTGACGTACTGGACGAAGCTTTTCCAGAATTTGCCGCCGGGTTGATCGACGAGGACGACGGGGATGAGGCGGGCCTTGCCGGTCTGCATGAGGGTGATGACTTCCATGGCTTCATCGAGCGTGCCGAAGCCGCCGGGGAAGGCCGCGACGGCGCTGGCCTCGCGCAGGAAGGTGAGCTTGCGGGTGAAGAAATAGCGGAAGGTGACGAGCTTGGGGTCATTGCGGATGACTTCGTTGGCGTGCTGCTCGAAGGGGAGCAGGATGTTGAGGCCGAAGCTTTTTTCCGCGCCCGCGCCGGCCTGCGCTGCGCCCATGATGCCGTCACCCGCGCCAGTGATGGTCATGTAATCGGCCTCGGTCATGAGGCGCGCAAACTCGGTCGCGCAGGCAAAGGTGGGTGCGGGGGGGCGAGTGCGGGCGGAGCCGAAGATGCAGATTTTCCGCGTGTGCCGGTAGGGGGCGAAGACGCGCTGGGCGTAGCGCAACTCGGCCATGGAGCGGCGGAAGAGGACGATGTCACTGGAGGTGGGGTCCTGCTGGGAGAGTTTGAAGAGCGAGGCGACCATCTCGGCGAGGTCGTTGGTGTATTCGGGTTTGTTCCACTTGGAGACGAGGGCGAGAATTTCCTCATTGAGGGCCGGATCGTCTGTGAGGTGAAGGCCGGCTTTGCGTCTGTTCATAAAGTTTCGAGATAGAGCGGTTGCATCCGCCCGGAGTTGGAAAAATAGTCGGCACGCATGACATGGGCGTCGGCTTCGCCCGTCCAGATATAAACGTGCGCACCATCGGCGAGGTTGAAGCGGAAGAGGTGTCCGCCGGGGTATTCAGGCATGCGCGCGGGGAGAGTCTGATTGGATTGTTGCTGGTCATTACTGTCCCATTCTTCGTCCGGAATGCCACATTCTTTCAGCAACGCGCGAAAATGGGCCGGAGGTTTATGGCGGAAATAGGTGCGGAAACTCAAAACAGAAAGATCCGAGCGATGCTGTTCGCCGGAGGACTCGAATCGCGGATCGACGGGGCCCCACGCGAGCTGATCGTAGGGATCGGCGTAGCTGACGCCGGAATCGAATCCCAAAACGATCAGCGATATGCTAAAGATCAGAGTTTTCACCCGTCATAAGGCTGGCAAGCTTGGAGGAAGATGGCAAATCTCTTGGACATTCTCAACGAGCGCATCGTTATCGGCGACGGCGCGACGGGCACTTATCTCTACGAACTGGGCGTGCCGCTGAATCATTGTCTCGAAGAGGTGAACATCAGCCAGCCGGAATTGCTGGTGCGGCTTTATCGCGAGTACGCCGATGCGGGCGCGCAGGTGATCGAGACGAACAGCTTCGGCGCGAATCGCGTACGGCTCGCGCGCTACGGGCTCGACCACCAGGTGAACGAAATCAACTGGCGCGCGGCGCAGGTGGCGCGCGACGCGGTGAAGGGGAAGACGGATATTTTCGTGGGCGGGTCGGTCGGGCCGCTTTCGCTGCGGCCGGCGGATGGCGAGTTTTCCATCGATGATCGCAAAGGCCTTTTCCGCGAGCAGATCGGCGCGTTGCTCGATGGCGGGTGCAACCTGATTTTTCTGGAGACTTTTACCGCGCTGGATGAACTGCTCCTGGCGCTCGATGTCTTTCAGAACCTCAGCAACGTGCCTGTGGTGACGTCGCTGGCGGTGAGTGAGGAGGGGCGGCTTGTCTCGGGCCAGACTTTCCCGGAAGCGGTGAAGATTTTGCGCGCGGCAGGCGCGGATATCGTCGGGCTGAATGGGACGGCGGGGCCGCAGGCTTGCGTGCATTTGCTTTCGAAGATTGCCGTTTCCGATGGCGAGTTGCTTTCCGTGTATCCGAGCGCGGGGAAACCGGAGTTTTACGAGGGTCGTTTTAATTACGCGGCGAGCCCGGAATATTTCGCGGACACGTTGCCGCGTTGGGTGGAGGAGGGGGCGCGGCTGATTGGCGGCGATTACGGGACGCGCCCGGAGCATATCGCAGCGATGGCGGCGGCGGCGCGGGAATTGAAGCCGGTGCGCGTGAAGAAGATTTCCGCGCAGGCGACGCGTCCGCGCATCGAGGTGACTGAGGCGGCGGTGACGCCGATGGGTCGTGCGGAGGAGGTTTCCATTCTCGATTTGATCAAGACGCAGCCGGTTTCGATCGTGGAACTCGATTCGCCGAAGGGCCTTTCAATGGACAAATTTCTCGCTGGGGCGAAGGCGCTCAAAGAAGCGGGCGCGGCGGCGATTACTCTGGCGGACAATTCGCTGGCGATCCTGCGGGTGAGCAACTTCGCGGCGGCGATTCGCGTGCGCGAGGAGGTCGGGCTGACTTCGCTGCTGCACCTGGCGTGCCGCGATCGCAATCTGCTCGGCCTGCAATCGGAGATCATGGGGCTGGGCGTGCTCGGTTTCCGCCACATGCTGGCGTTGACGGGTGACCCCGCGAAGGTGGGCGATCACCCCGGCGCGACCTCCGTTTACGACCTGAACTCAGTGGGGCTGATCAAGCTGATGGCGGGGATGAATCGCGGCGTGAATCATGTGGGCCGGCCGTTGAACGGGCAGACGAAATTTATCATTGGGTGCGCCTTCAATCCCAACGCGCTGAACTTTGATTCGCAGGTGAAGAAGCTGGAGAGCAAGCTGGCTGCGGGCGCGCAGTACGTGATGACGCAGCCGGTGTTCGATCTCGAGCTGGCGCGGCGGACGGTGGCGCGGCTGAAGCCGCTGGGCGTGCCGATTTTCCTCGGCGTGATGCCACTGCTGAGTTCGCGCAATGCGGAGTTCCTCCACAACGAGGTGCCCGGCATCAAGATCGCGGAGCCGTTGCGCGAGCGGCTGCGGCATTGCGCCGATGATCAGACCGCGACGAAGATCGGCCTGGAAGTGGCGCGGGAGGTCCGCGACGTGGCGCTGGAAGCGTTCAATGGCGTCTACCTGATCACGCCGTTTCTGCGGTATGAAGTGAGCGTGGCGCTGCTGGATTAGAGGCGCGCAGTTACTGCGCCTCCGGCTTCACGTGCTCGGAGGTTTGCGTTTCCGTCGTGCTTTGCGGGCCGGGGACTACGTCGGCGGTGGCGTCCGGCTTGGCTTCAGCGTTGTAACCGGCGCCCCGCCATTTGCCATCTTCCCATTTCAAGACGATGACCTCGGTGGCCTCGGCCAGTTTTTGGAAAGCGGTCTTGTACGTGATGATCATGAACTCGCCCTCGGTCCCTTCAAAACCGTTGGGCTTGTAGACGTGGCTGATTTGCTCGCGGCTGGTTACGGCGCCCCACGGAGTCCGCAACGATTTTAAAACCAACTCCCACCTGTCCGCCGGAACCTTATCGTGCATGGCGCCGCAGCCGAAGGCGTAGCTCTCGTCGTACTGGCCAGCGTCGATCTGGCTCACCCAGCCTTTGGAGGCGGCGAGGGCCTTGTCGACCTCGTCCGCCGCCGAGGCAAAGGCGGTCGGCGCGGTCGCGAAAAACAGTGAAACGATGGTGGCGAGGAGGAGGATCGATTTCATAGGGATGAAAAGCTGCGCTTTATTTTTTTGACCGGGATTACGATTTGAGTATAGCCATCGCGGGCCGTTTTGGGAATGTCATTTCGTGATTCTGACCAACCTGACCCGGGCCAACGAGATCGGCGCGAATTCGTACCTGCTTGATTTCGGCGCCGATGGCCGCTTCGTGCTCGATGCGGGGATGCATCCGCGGGGCGAGGGCATCCAGGGCCTGCCGCAACTGGAGAAGATGAAGTTCGATTCGGTCGATACGATTCTGGTCAGCCACGCGCACCATGACCACACCGGGGCGCTGCCGTTGCTCATGCGGGACCATCCCGGCGCGCGCGTCTACATGAGCGAGGCGACTTACTATCTCTCCGAGCCATTGCTCCACAATTCGGTACAGGTGATGCTGAAGCAAAAGGCGGAGAAGGGGATCGCGGAGTACCCGCTTTTCACGCATCGCGAGTTGGATCAGTTGGTGAAGGTCTGGCAGGCGTGCGGGCTGAACCGGGCGTGGTCGCCGAATGGGTATCCCGACCCGGAGAACGAGCCGCTGACCTTTGATTTCCACGATGCGGGGCACATTCTGGGCTCGACGGGAACGGCAATCCGGCATCGCGGGCGGACGATTTTCTACACAGGCGATGTGAATTTCACGGATCAGACGATCCTGCGCGGGGCGGAATTTCCGCGGCAGGACATCGACGTGTTGATTACCGAGACAACGCGGGGCGCGCAACCGAGGCCGGAGAATTTTTCGCGCGAGGCGGTGGTGGAACGGCTGGCGGTGGCGTTGGAGGAGACGTTCGCGAAAGGCGGCGCGGCGCTGATGCCGGTCTTCGCGATGGGGAAGACGCAGGAGTTGCTCGCGCAACTCCACTTTTTCCAGAAGAGCCGGCGCTTGCCCGAGACGCCGATTTATATCGGGGGATTGGGACGCTCGTTCTGCGAGATTTATGACCGGCTCGCGGGCCGCACGCGGCGGAAATATCCGAAGCTGAGTTTGCTCGACGACATTCGCCCGCAGGTGATGGATGGGCGGCGCGCGCGCGATTTCAGCCCGAAGAAGGGGCATATCTACCTGATCTCGTCAGGGATGATGACGGAGAACACGCTCTCGAACGTTTTTGCGCAGGAATTCCTGGCGCATGACCGGCACAGCATTTTCTTTGTCGGCTATTGCGATCCGGAATCGCCGGCGGGCCGGTTGCGCGCGACGAAGCGGGGCGATTCAGTGACGCTGAACGCGGCGTACGGCGCGCAGCCGGTCCGGTGCCGCGTGGAGCATTTCGATTTCACGGCACACGCGCAGCGGGAGGATTTGCTCAGCTATATTCTCGACGTGAAGCCGCGCGTCTGCGTGCTCGTGCATGGCGATCCGGCCGCGTTGGCATGGTTCCAGCAGGAACTGGCCGCGCAGGCTCCGGGGATGAAAGTGGTGATTCCCACGCCGGGTGAGGGGATCGAGCTTTAGGTCTCCGTGGTAGCCGCCGCTGTCCCAGCGGCGGTGGATAGAGAAAGCGTGTTGCAAGGCCTTCGCCCTTTCATGTTTTCATTTCTTCATGTTTTCCTGTTAAAAAAAGGCATGAAGTCGCGCCCGCGTCATGACAGCCAGCCCGACTCGTATTGGCTGACCCGCTTTGTCCTTTTGCGGTGGATGGGGTTTGTCTACCTCATCGCGTTTTATGTGGCGGCGCGGCAACTGGTGCCGCTGGTCGGCGCGGATGGACTTACGCCGGTGAATTTGTTTTTCCAGAGGGTGATCGCCAGTCCCGATTATAACAGTTGGCTCGCGGGTTTCATGGCCTTCCCGTCGCTCTTTTGGCTCAACTCCTCGGACTTCGCGCTGCGTATCGTGCCATGGATCGGCGTGATTCTTTCGTGCGTGGTGCTGGCTGGTTATGCCAACGCGATCATGATGACGGTGCTCTGGTTTTTCTACGTGTCGATCGTGCATGCGGGGCAGGATTGGTACGGGTATGGCTGGGAAATCCAGATGTCGGAGACCGGTTTTCTCTGCATCTTCCTCTGCCCACTGTTGGATGGGCGGCCATTCTCGCTACGGCCGCCGCCGATCCAGATCATCTGGCTTTTCCGGTGGCTGATCGTGCGGATCATGCTCGGTTCGGCGTTGATCAAGCTGCGCGGCGACTCGTGCTGGCGCGATTTGACCGCGCTCTACTACCACTTCGAGACGCAGCCGATCCCGGATCCGATCAGCCCGTTCTTCCACTTTCTGCCGCATCCAGTTTTGCAATTCGGCGTGATCTGGACCTTCATCGTCGAGCTGGGCGCACCGTTCCTGTGTTTTTGGCCGCGATGGGGGCGGTACATCGGAGGTGCGCTGATCATTTCGTTTCAACTGACCCTGATCGTCTCGGGCAATCTTTCGTTTTTCAACTGGCTGACAATCCTGCCCGCGCTGGCCTGCTTCGATGACCGGGTCTGGCGAAAGATCGTGCCGACGTTCGTGACGAGCCAAGCGGTCGAGGCGCAGCTCGTTGCCAAGCCGAGCCGCCAGATGCAAGGCGCAGCCTGGGTGGTGGTCGTGCTGGTCGGTTTTCTCAGCATCGAGCCGGTGCTGAACTTGGTCGCGCCGGGTGCGGGCGGGCAGGCGATGAACGCGTCGTTTGAGTACGATTCGCTGCACCTCGTGAATACCTACGGCGCGTTCGGCTCGGTCGGGCGCGAGCGGCCTGTGATTATTTTCGAGGGGACCAATAGCGATGATCCCGACAACACGACCGACTGGAAGGAGTATCCCTATGTCGGTTCGCCGTGGGACCCGAAGCTGCGGCCGCCGTTCATCGCGCCGTACCAGCCGCATCTCGACTGGCAGCTCTGGTTCGCGGCGATGGCCGCGCCCGATTACTATCCGTGGACGCGCAATCTTGTCTGGAAGCTGCTGCACAACGACCCGGCGATGCTAGGCCTCTTCGCGGGCAATCCGTTTCCCGATCATCCGCCGAAGTACATCCGCGCGGTGCTCTACAACTATCACTTCGCTCCGCTGGATAATCCCGAGCATGTCTGGTGGACGCGCGATCGGCTCGGTCTGTGGCTGCCGCCTTATGCCGTCGATAGCCCGGTGTTGCTCGATCTGCTGCGCATGCAGGGATGGATTCCGTGACGGTGTAACCTTTTTGCTGGCGCGAACGTCCCTCTTCCTATGCGTCCCTTACCGAATCCGATTGGATTGGGAATCTCCTTTCTCGTGCTGGCGGGGATTTTTCTCGTCGTGCAGAAGCTGAGCCCAGGGCAGCGCGGCCAGCCCTTTTTCCGGCGCGGATTCGGCTTGGACGTTCTCTACTGGTTCTTCACGCCGCTGGTGACGGGGCTGATTTCGCGCCTTGCGATCGTACTGACGGCAGTGCCGCTGATCCTCATCCTAGGGTTATCGTGGAAGACGTTTCAGAGTCACGGCTATCACGGCTTTGGCCCCCTCTCGCGGCAGCCGCTCTGGTTGCAGGGTATCCAGATTTTTCTGCTCGGCGACCTGATCGGGTATTGGATGCATCGCCTTTTCCATGGGCGCAGCCTCTGGCCGTTCCACGCGGTGCATCATTGCTCGACGGAGGTCGATTGGCTCAGTAGCGTGCGGCTCCATCCGCTGAACGAGGCGGTGACGCGGAGCATCGAGGTGATTCCGCTCTTCCTGACCGGGTACAATCCGGCGACGCTCGCCGCCTACGTGCCGCTGATCACGCTTTACGCCATCTTCCTGCACGCAAACGTGAACTGGAGTTTCGGGCCGTTGCGGTACGTCATCGCCAGCCCGGTTTTTCACAGGTGGCACCACTCCAAGGAACCAGAGGCGATCGACAAGAATTTTGCCGGATTTGTGGCCCTATGGGATGTGCTTTTCGGGACGTTTTATGTGCCCAAGGCCAAGGTGCCGACCAACTTCGGCGTGAGCGATCCGATTCCGGAATCGCTTTGGGGTCAACTGGCGCATCCTTTTCGAAAGCGCGCGCCGGAAAATACTTAATTCCAGTTTTTTTGTAAGAACCGCGCTAAGCCGTTGTTGTTAACAAAGCGCTACAAAGGAGAGCGCCGTCGCGAAAACGTAACATTTTGGGTCTTGTCGGCGAGTTATTCACAAGTTATTCACAAGGGTAGCGGTGAATAAACCGCCTTGGATTTTGAAGAAAATTCTCATCCTTACGGCCGGTTTCGGCGAAGGGGAAGATGTCGCCGCTTGGAACCTTCGCGAAGCCGTCGAGCATCTCGCGCCCCACGCCGCGCGGATCGAGGTCCTCGATCTGCTCGATTCCTGCTACGGCCGCTTTCATGAGCTGATGCGGCATACGTATCAGGCCGCGGTCAGTCGCGCACCCCGGCTTTGGCACGGCTTTTATCAGTTGCTCGGGCAATCGCAATTCGTCGAGGGCCAGATCGACGGGCTGACCCGGCTGCGCACCACGTTGCGCGATGCACTGAGGGGGCTCGAGCCCGATGTGGTCATCTCGACCTGCCCGATCTACAGCTTCATGATCGAGGAGCTTTATCGCGACGGCCGCACGCGCGACTTCACGCTGATCTCGCTCGTGACCGATGCGGTGGTGAAGGATTCGCCCTGGTCACGCACCACTTGCGATTTTTTCGCCGTAGCCAACGAGACGGCGGCGCGGGTCTTGTCCGCCGCGGGTGTGCCGGAAAAGAAGATTCAGGTTTTCGGTTTCCCGGTGCAATTCCGGTCGAAAGGAAAACGTGAAAATGAAGTTTCGCTGCCCGATCTGGCCGCGAAGGGGCGCCCGCGAATTCTCTATGTTATTAACAGCGCCCGGAAAAAAGCACCGAAGCTGATCGACCGGCTGCTGGAACATCCCGATTGGGACCTGACCCTCTGCGTCGGGCGCGACACCGACCTCGAGGAAATGGCGCGCGAGAAAGCGGCGACCGCGCCAGATCGCGTGGAGGTGATCGGCAACATGCAGCATGTGCGTCAGATGCCGGAACTCCTGCGCGAACATCACGTCGTCATCAGCAAAGCGGAGGCGGCCATCGTGCAGGAGGCGATCGCGGCGCGCTGTCCGCTCGTCGTCAACAAGCTCGGCTCGGGACAGGAAGAGGGAAATTTCTCGATCCTGCGCGAGGCCAACGCGGGCGTGCTGGCCGAGAAGCCGAAAGAAGTCGTCGAATGGCTTGAGCGCGCGTTCCGCGACGAGGGGCGGCTGCTGTCGCTTTGGCGGAAAAATCTGGAGCCGCTCGGCAAGCCCGACAGCGCGCTGAACCTCGCCCGCTTTATTCTCGAACAGGCGGTCGCAACGGGTATGCCGGTCCCGAAATTGCGCGCGTTGCCCGCACCGGAAGCTGAGGACGCGTCTGCGGCGAAAATCGAGAAATCGGTCAAGCTGCGGCATCTGCCGAAGAAGCTGCTCCTTTGCGATCTGCATACGCACACGACCTGGTCAGACGGCAAGCTGACCGTGCCGGAGATGGTTGATTTTTACGGTCAGCGCGGCTTCGATTGCCTTTGCATCACGGATCATCTGTGCGATCCGAAACGGTTGCTCGGCAAATTGGTGAACCTGACCGGCATGGTGATACCTCCGGGCGAAATCGCCGCCTATTTCGAGGAGATCGAGCGCGAGAAAAAGCGGGCCTGGGCGAAATACGACCTGTTGCTGATGAACGGCGTCGAGTTCAACAAGGACGGCTACACGGCGAAGACATCGACGCATCTGCTCGGCGTCGACCTGAAGCAGCCGATCGACCCATCGCTCGACATCAAGCAGCTCATCGCGGAAATCCACGCGCAGGGCGCACTGGCGATCGCATCGCATCCGCACGAGATGAAAAGTGAGTGGGGCAAGAACACGCTTTATCTGTGGGAGCACGTCGATGAATACGCGCCGCTGATCGATGCGTGGGAAGTCGCCAATCGCGATGACATTTTCAACCCGGTAGGGCTAAAGAAACTGCCTTTCGTCGCCAACAGCGATTTCCACAAGCCGAAGCATATTCACTCGTGGAAGACGCTCCTTTATTGTGAGAAAGAGGCAGAGGCGATCAAGCATTGCATCCGGGTGAACCGCGATGTCTCGATCACGCTTTATCGCGATCACCGATTTGGCCTGGATGAGCGGCATCTGCACTTGGCGGCGCTGGAAGACGGGCCGGACATGGCGGCCTTCGAGGAGCCGAGCCTTGCCGCCACCCGGGGCTAAACGCCACGGGCTTGTGCACGAGTGTAAACTCAAAAGTGCTTTAGTTTGCCAATCTCTGGTCCTAATCTGAAGTGGCAATGGATTTCGATTCGTTCGTCACGCTAGCGTCCGTTCTGCTGGTTCCAGCCAGCATCGTCTTCATCATCCTGACGATCCTGCGCGTGCGCCGCAGCAAATTTCATCGGCAGCGCATCACCAAGAAAAACGGCAAAGTATCGTAGCCGTGAGGGGAGGCTAGTTCCGGCTCCAATCAAGCATCCGCTGCAGCGGGACGAGCGCCTTCTCGCGCAGATCGGAAGCCATGACGAGCTCGGGCGTCTCGTCGCGCAGCGCCTCGTAAGCTTTCTCCAGCGTGTTCATCTTCATGTAGCGGCAATCGGCGCAGGCGCATTTGTCGGTCGGGCCGGGAATGAAAACCTTGTCGGGCAACTCGCGCCGCAGCCGGTGCAGCATGCCCGATTCCGTCGCGATGATGAAGGTGCGCGCGGGATTTTCCCGGCAATAGCTGACCATCTTTTCGGTGGAGCAGACTTCATCCGCCAGCATGCGGACGGCGCGCGTGCACTCGGGGTGCGCGACGAGCGGCGCGCCCGGATATTCGTGGCGAATCTTGGTGATGCTCGCGTGCGTGAACTCGATATGGATATAACAATTGCCTTGCCAGAGCCGCATCTTGCGCCCGGTTTTTTCCATTATCCACTCGCCCAGATTTTGGTCCGGGACGAAAAGGATTTCACGATCGGCTGGGACGTTGCGCACCATTTTCTCGGCATTACCCGACGTGCAAATGACGTCGCTCTGCGCCTTCACCTCCGCCGTGCAATTAATATAGGCCACGACGTAAACGCCCGGATGACGCTCTTTATAGGCAGCCAGCTCGGCAGCGTCACAAGACTCGGCCAGCGAGCAGCCGGCATTGATGTCGGGCAGCAAAACCTTCTTGCTCGGGTTGACGATCTTCGCCGTCTCAGCCATGAAATGGACGCCGCAAAAGAGGATAATGTCGGCGTTGGAAGCCTGCGCCTGGTAGGAGAGACCGAGCGAATCGCCCACGTAATCGGCCACTTCCTGGATTTCGCGCACCTGGTAATTGTGCGCCAGGATAACGGCGTTCTTCTTCTTTTTCAGGGCCAGGATTTCCTCTTGGAGCGGACTCATCGACCTACCTTAGCCCATGAAGCCACAAGGGTCTAGATGCAAGGTTCAAGTATAAGTTGTCGCGCGACGTGAAAAATCCTGCTTTGCCGCGAGCCATGCTTGCCCTACTGTACTACTCTTTCCTCCCGCACGTGTGGGCGGGAATTCAGTCATGGACGGGTCGCATAGCGGTTTAGTGCGGTCGCCTGGAAAGCGGCTGTGGTGTTAAAGCCACCGAGGGTTCGAATCCCTCCCCGTCCGCCCTCTGAAGGCTTAGACAGACTTGCTTTTTAGTGACGGATTAGTGACACTCCGTGCGTGGCTCTCACGTTTCCGGTACGAATCAAAGCAGGATCGACTACGATCACGATCTTCCAGTCTCCTCTCAAAACAGAGGACAAGGAATACGATTCCTACGTCTTGAGCTACTACGAGGGAAACAAGCGAATTCGGCGTCGATTCAGCGATTACGGGACGGCCAAACTGGAGGGTGGTCGTGTTGCTGCAAAACTGATCAACACTGACACTCGGGCACTTCAACTTACGGGGGAGGATGCACGCATTTTCTCTCGGGCCAAGGAGGCTGTCAGTGACCTTCAGGTGCCACTTGATCTGGTAGCTGTCGAATACGCTGAAGCCTGCAAAGTGCTCGGCGGGAAGAGGATTTTGGAGGCAGCCAAGTTTTTCATCAAGCATTCAGCCTCTGCTCTCAAGGAAGGTACCATCCCGGAACTGGTTGCCGAGTACCGGGCACAAACGGAAGCAGACGGTCGATCTGAATATCATCTCCGTGACCTTCGTCTTCGTCTGGGGCGTTTCGCTCGGGACTTTACTGGAAGTTTGAGCAGTCTTACCTCCGACCAGATCAATACGTGGCTCCGTAATTTGGATGGCTCGATGAGAACTCGAAAAAACTATCGAGAAACCATTCGGACATTCTTTCACCACTTACAGCGTAAGGGCTATTTGGCACGAGGGCTACCCACGGCTGCCGACGACACATCCATCGTTAATGTGCCAGATTCGGAAGTGAGTGTGCTGACGCCTAATGAAATGCAGCTACTGCTGGATCTTGCTCCAAAACGGATCCTTCCCACGTTGGTGCTGAAAGCATTCAGTGGCATCAGAACGGAAGAACTTTGGCGTATGCAATGGGAGAACATCGACTTCGATCAGGGCTTCATTCGGTTGACGGGTAGCATTACGAAAACAGGTCAGAAGCGACTGGTGCCGATTGCTCCGAACCTGAAGGTGTGGCTCAGGCCTTATCAGAATGAGAAGGGCAAGATATGTGCGCGGTGGAAAAACTCTCACACTCTGACCGATGCATGGTATGTCTTTGGACAACAGGTCGGCGTTTCTGTGGGAGACAACAAGCTCCGCCACAGTTTCATTAGCTACCGAGTAGCTCAAACCTCCGACATCGCAAAGGTTGCCAGCGAGGCGGGTAACAGCATTAGGATCATCCAAAAGAACTACTTGGAATTAGTCACCCCCAAGCAGGCGAAAGAGTGGTTCAGTATCAACCCGATGAAGAAAAAACCGAAGAAGGACAAGGAGAGTAAGCAATCCCCAGCCTGACTAGGCTTACATCATTATGAATCCACGCAGGAAACTGGCCAAGATTATCCGCGATGAACTGACTCAGTCCGATTCCGTTCTCATTCCTGAAAGTACCCTGCAAGCATTCTTGGAAACCAGCACCACCAACCTCAGCTTGGAAGCGACGCTACTCGCCTACGAAAACGGGTGGACGACAAAGCTTACACCAGACGGACTCTGGCTATTTGAGAGAAAAGGTTCCTGATCGATATTTGTCGCCATTGCAGCAATTTTTCTCTCTGCTTTCCTAATCCGGACTAAATAGGTACGGTAAGTGAATGTCCGATCACCAAACAGTTTGGTCGTTCGATTTGGGTAAGGGATCGATTGGTGAAGCTGTTCGTGACATCAAGAGCAACAGGTTCCTGCATAAAGCTTCGTTGCTCATACCTGCTGAATTCGCCTCTACGAAAGAGGCCACTGCTCGTCGCCGGATGTGGCGCACCCGGATCGCACACAAGGCTCGTGAAAAATGGTTGGATGAAGTTTGGCTGGCTGCTGGCCTGGAACCACTACAAACACGCAAAGTTTGGAAAAATCCTGAGATCAGTAAATGGGAACTGAAGCAAGTTGGTGATTACCGGATGGAGCGGGAGTTTGCTCCACAGAACAGGAAACCCGGACGTGACGGGGCACCGGCGGATGGAACGATCTGTTACACCTCCTGTCTACTACGGATCAAATTGCTCAGGGGAGAAAAACTGGAGACGTGGCAAATTTACAAAGCTCTACATTCAGCGATACAGAAACGTGGCTATGGACGTGTGCCTTGGGCCGCTCGGGAAGAAAAGCGGAGTGGTAAGACCGAGGAGGAGCAGGAGAAAGAATTAAAAAAACTCGACCCAGATTATCGGGAGGCAGTCGAAACGTGGCCAAAATTCAAGCGCGCCGTGGGCGGGGTAGAATTTCATCTTCCTTGCTTTTACGACGCATGGAAGATGGGGCTCTGGTCGGTGGATTGCCCGGAGGTTTTTGAGAACCGTATCACCTGCCAAGCGGAGAGCACTCGAAAGGTGCGCTTTGACCGTGCCGATGTCGAACGAGAAATCGAAACGCTTGGTCAACGGGCTGCCGCGCAGTTGCTCCAACTGGCCGATGCCTTCGCCCAATGGAAACGTGACGGCTGGAAATCGATAGATTCTTTTCCGGTGACAGCCAAAACCTTCGGTGAATTTCTTGTCCATGGCCCCGCTGGCGAGCCAAAGGGGGATGCTCGAAACAATTTCTCTGATTATTTGAAGTTCCGTGCTTCAAACAACATCCATTCTGGCAGCGGTGACGATTGGATGGGGGCAATGGCACAAAAAACACCTCGCTTTGATAATCGCATTATCAACACCTGTGCTATTATACCCAGACTTCAAGTTTGCAACGTGACCATTCGTTTTAATAAGAGTGACAGCAAACCTGTACCAGAGTCTCTGCTCGCCACGGAAGTGACCTTTCTGATGAAGCTGAAAAATACTCTCGTTACGAGCTACCCCGCACAGCGAAAATTGACTGTGGAGGAAATACGAAAGATTTTTGAGGTCGTAACCGCTGAGGCCCTTACCAAGGCGTTGAGCATTGATCCTAGTGACAAAATCCGTGAGAAGAAGGTCGTCGAATGCTACGCGCTGACAAAAACGGACTGGGCTAGAACCAAAGGCATTAAGGAGTTGGGGTTATTCCCTCTGCCGGGACACATGGAAATAAGAGCCCCCAAGTCGGATGGGCGTAGCCGGTTCAGTCGCCCCGCTCTTCGCCTGATTCGGGCGTTGATTCTAAGTGGACAAAGTCCCTCAACCTTTTACCAACGATTGCTTGCGCGTGATCCTGCTCTGATTACTGAGATTGGAATGGATGTGCTCGATGCTGAGCCCGTTCGTTTTGTTGGCTCATTGGGTGGAGAGAAGAAATTTATCAAGACAGAGCGTTCTTGGGTGGTTGCTACCGATCTCAAATTCCTCACTGATCTAACTCGCAGCAACAACACATGGGATAATATTTATTTTCCAGAACAACGTTTGGATGCCTTGGAAACCCGTTACACCGATACCGATGGGAAGATCAACGTGCCTCAAGCCGTAAGAGAGCTTTTGGGTAGCATCAACGATCCTGTAGTCAGACACCGACTGGGCGTTTTTTCGGATCGTCTCACGAAGTTGCAATGGGGTGATGATAAGGAGGGTATTCCGCCGTGTGGCATTCCCGACACCGTTGTGCTGGAATTCGTGCGCGAAGATTTCATGGGAGAGCGAGCCAAACGTGAACTGCAAAAATTTATCAGTGACCGCGAGAAGGCGCGTAAAGAGGCCGGAGAGCAAGCCGCCGCACTTGGTGTCCATGAGAAGTCAGGCAGGCTGAAATACGAACTTTTCAAGTCGCAAGGTGGTATCTGCCTCTACTGCCAGCAGAATTTCAAAGAGACCGATCTGGCAGATTATCGAATCGAGCACATCGTGCCTCGCGCTCAAGGCGGCCCGGATGCCATGGTAAACTATGTGTTGGCCCATGAAGCCTGCAACGACGCCAAAGGTGACAAGACACCGTTTGAATGGAAGCACGGTCAACAAGGTTGGGATGGATACAAGGCATGCGTTGAAAAACACGGAACATTGCTTCGTAACAAGAAAGTACAACTCCTGCTTCGAGAGGATGCCGCCGAGTTGGTCGAGCGTTATACCGCTTTGGCGGAGACCGCGTGGATTACCAAGCTCGCTCAAAAAATTGTATCACTCCATTTTGGATGGCCGAGAGGTAATGATAGGGAGGGTAAACGACGTGTGATTGCTGTTTCTGGTGGTCTCACGGCTTGGATTCGCAGAAAGTATCGGCTTAACAGCCTGCTTAATCCTCCTCCCGCTGGTACCGTTGATCTCAATGAGTGGGAGGCAAAAGCCGAAAAGAACCGTAAGGATAGTCGGCATCATGCGCTAGATGCCATAGTCATTAACTTTCTGCCCCAGTGGATGCGTGACGAGAAAAAGGGTTGGTTTTTCCGTTTTCCAGAACCCGTAAGAAAAAATCCTCGTGGGGTTTTTGAAAAAGAGATCGCTGATGTCATGCCACGATTACTCGCTTTTGAAAAGGCACCGCTGGCCGAAACGATCTACGGTGGCAGATTAGATAAGGGTAAAACTACCATCGTCCAACGGGTGCACTTAAAAAAACTTGCGTTCAATACGATCAAACAGAAGGAGGTCTTTGATCGCAAGTATTTGGCCGGACAAATCAAGTCCGTCCGCGATTCAATCACAGCCGATATACTGCTTCGTTTCTTGGAAGAGGAGTCGAATGGAGAATCGGAATGGCATGATTTTTGTGAAGGGCTATTTCAACGTAAGCGCGATGGAACCAAGGGGGCAAGGATCTCCAAGGTAAACGTCACAGTGGGATCGGCTGACGAGTACGCAGAAATGTCGAAAGACGGCGGAGGCGCATACCGTAAGGGGAAAAAGGGGCATAAGGGCCAGATCATTTACCTAGAACGCACCGTAAACAAAAAGGGGGCCACCAAAGACATCATTCAAGTTCGGCCGGTTTACGCTTTTGAATCACGTCTCACAATTGAACGTAAACTCCGGGATGAATTGGGCGACAACATAAGAGTGTACGGTTTCTTCCAAAGCGGATGTCTCGTTGGAGTAGAGAAGGAGGTCGCACATGAAAAGAAGCCACTACCGGCAGGAACGTATTTGCTGAACACAATCATGGCAGACGCCAAGTGCATGAAGGTCACCACTCAGAATGGAGTGACCTATCCTGACATTCCTCGTTATTCGTTATCCAGCCTGATAGAAGCTGGCCTGCGTCGTGCTGATTAAAAATTCAAGGTAATACCAATGAGCTACCACGTTCTCCATGTCTTCCAGCACGGGGCAACGCTTGCCAAGGAAAGAGGTTTCATCGTTTGTCGCGCCCAGGACAAGTCGGAGCGAAAGCTGCCACATGAAGACCTTCGTGCCGTTATTATTGCTGCTCGTGGGGTGACACTGACATCCAATTTTGTTTCGGCTGTTTTGGAAACGGACGGGATCATTCTGCACTGCAACGAATCGTACCAGCCATGCGGTGTGACTGCTCCCTTGGAGCGAGTGATCGACCAGCGAGCTTTTCTGAACCAAACGTCGCGACCCAAGCGGCTCAACGAGCGAATTTGGCAACGCATTCTTCGCGGCAAGACCGTCAATCAGCAGCGTGTCTTGGAACACAAGGAACTCCGCAGTCCCCATCTGGAGCTTGCGCTCAAGTCGGGTAATATCGACGAGGGCAACTGCGCAAAGCGTTACTGGCAGCTCTATTTTCCTGCTATCGGTTGGACATCGACCAAACGGGATCGAAAGGAAAACACCGCACCGAACCAAATGTTGAACTACGGCTACACAGTGCTTGCCGCGCTCTGTCATCGTAGCTTGATCGTCCATGGCCTGACGACGGCCCTTGGCGTACAGCACGCCACACGCTACCGCTCGACGCCTCTCGTTTTTGATCTCATGGAACCGTTCCGTCCCGTGGTGGATATGATGCTGGCCGAGTTTATGACCGAGCCGGATGTCAACATGCGGGCATGGTCAAAAAAAGTTGGTACGGACTTGAGGGAGCGTCGAGTGTCGCACGACCGCTATTCTTTGAAGTTGATGGATGCTATTGATTCGTCCGCTAATTCGCTGGCTCGCAGCTATAGTCAGATGACTGTAGACCCCTTCTGGGTGCCTGAGTTGTGATCGAAAAGAAAAGTGCGTACCGAATGGGCTGGTCTCTGGTCATGTTTGATCTGCCAGTTCTGACCGATAAGGAAAGAAAAGTGGCCTCGCGTTTTCGCAAGGATTTGCTCGATAGCGGATACCTGATGATCCAATGGTCAATTTATGCACGCCCCTGTGTGACCTACGAACAGATGGACACTCACATTGCCCGCGTCAAGGCGATGACCCCGGAGGCAGGTAACGTGCGTCTCATGTTCATCACCGATCAACAGTGGGGCAACGCCGTGACGATAGTTGGCCCCAATTACCATCAGGGGAGCCGAAGTCTTGATCCCACCATGCCGCAACAGGTCGAATTCTGGGAATGAAAACAAAAAGTGCCATTCGGACGTGCTAGGCAGTGGTCCGAATGGCACTAAATTAGTTGAGACTTCGCCCCCCGGCAAAACCAGCTAACTGAACTAAGTACAACTCGATCAACCATCTCCGTCAATCCTATTGTAACTGACTTTGCCGGGGGGTGAAGTCAGAACTATCCTAGTTGTTTTAAACGCCTTCCTATGATTGTAACTGACTTTGCCGGGGGGTGAAGTCAGAACACCATAAAACGAGGTAGCTACTACGAGAACATTGTAACTGACTTTGCCGGGGGGTGAAGTCAGAACGCCGTGGTCTCTGGTGCCAGCGGTCAGTAGATTGTAACTGACTTTGCCGGGGGGTGAAGTCAGAACATTCCGGAGGGAGCGGGTAGTGGTCCGATAATTGTAACTGACTTTGCCGGGGGGTGAAGTCAGAACTGGTACGCCCGGAATATATCGTGGAAGAAAATTGTAACTGACTTTGCCGGGGGGTGAAGTCAGAACGAAGCTGGAGTGTTCCCGATGGACATCCCAATTGTAACTGACTTTGCCGGGGGGTGAAGTCAGAACGGTAGCCGGGTGCTCCGTTGGCTGTGAAATATTGTAACTGACTTTGCCGGGGGGTGAAGTCAGAACGGATTCTGCACGGCCAGAAAAGCTCCACGAATTGTAACTGACTTTGCCGGGGGGTGAAGTCAGAACGCTCATCAACTTCCCCTTTCGGAATTTGACATTGTAACTGACTTTGCCGGGGGGTGAAGTCAGAACGCCTTTTTCATCAACTTCGACTTACGCCATATTGTAACTGACTTTGCCGGGGGGTGAAGTCAGAACAATTCCGCTATTGTTAACGTGCAGTCATGCATTGTAACTGACTTTGCCGGGGGGTGAAGTCAGAACGGGTTGTCAGCCGTATCCAGTTGTGGCATGATTGTAACTGACTTTGCCGGGGGGTGAAGTCAGAACATTGGGGAAATGAACCACGGGCGGACGGCGATTGTAACTGACTTTGCCGGGGGGTGAAGTCAGAACTTGCCGTCCCTGCATACGACGGCAACATGAATTGTAACTGACTTTGCCGGGGGGTGAAGTCAGAACACTCTATCTCTATAGGGTGTCTGTTCAGTAATTGTAACTGACTTTGCCGGGGGGTGAAGTCAGAACTGAGGCGTCAAAATAACGTGGTCCGGTTTGAATTGTAACTGACTTTGCCGGGGGGTGAAGTCAGAACAGGTCTACGGCATCCCGTGGAATCTGATCGATTGTAACTGACTTTGCCGGGGGGTGAAGTCAGCAGCTAAAAAAGAAGTGCCCTGCTACGCAGAACACTTCCTTTACCGTCACCGGCGATGTGGCTTTCCACGCACCAGCCGACGACTCTCCCGACTGTCGTTGACAAGGTTGGTGCCGCAGGCGAGACCATTGATCCCTACCAACATGGCGAGACTTGGTAGACCCACCCACGGATCAGGGACAAAGAGGAGAGCACCTTCCATTATCACCACAAAACCAAGTGCTTTCATGGGGTGTTTGAAAGCCACTCGCGCCCAACTGAACACACTGAGGCCACTGTACGTCATCCCGCCACCAACCAGTAACCAGAGCATGGGTAATTCCTGCACATGATAGTGGACGACGAGATAACTGACCACGGGTACCCATCCACCGAGGACAAACCCGGCTGCCATCGCGACTCGATTCTGCTTATGACTTGCCCGCTTGACCATATCCACGATGCCCACCCCAGCGGCCTCTGAGGTGGGTAGAGTCCAAAGGTACGACATGGCTATTTTATCCTCCGGCTGTTGCGCTCGATCTCCTTCAAAGCAACTTGAACCAACGTGACCACGACGGCACCGACCTTGGTGATCTTCCTGCCCGTCCTCTTACTGAACTTCGGCATCTTGAATTTCCACTTCATACTGTCCTCCTTTCTTTGGAGGGGGTTAGTTCAACTGAGCGGCGGGTAAGCCGACATGGTTATCCATGAGTCCGTGTAAGGCTTGCGTCCTCTTTGGCAGCTCGTCCAAGTTTCCCAACTTGAGAATCTCAGTGAATCCGTTGAAGAGACTCCAGACGTTCCGTTCGGTAAAGACGGAGTGCCGTGGTTCCCTCCACTCTTTGATGATTGATGGAATCATGCGGTTGGTGCAGGCCCCAACATCGACCGCACGAATGACTAGATCGTGCGCAGTCTTGTCTCGAATCCGTTCATTCTTGTATGCCTCGATGCGTTGGTCTTGGTGATGCCAGCACTCCATGAGCAGCCCCACGGCCCGAGCTGACATCTGAGGCAAGTCACGCATGAGATGAACCGTATGGCGTCTGGACAACTTCACTTCTCCACTGAAGCTCAGATTGCTGCACACGAACACATTTGCCCCAGCTACGATTCCTGCCGGGAACCGCTTTGAATGACTGTTCCTGAGCCCAAGGACCCACGAGTAATCTTGTTGGGTATTCTGACCACGAACTTCCGTAAGTCCGAAATATTCGGAACCGCCGAGGTCGAGGGAATGAACCTGCTGACCGATCTGCAAACCGACGGCTCTCAAGGACGATTCGACTGTCTCCACCAACGTCAGATGTGGAATGGGAACCCATGTGGACGTTGGTTTTGGCGTCGAGGTTCGCGCCACCGCTATTCTTTCGACTGGTTTGCTGCCGTACAACACGAGGTTCGTGCGGCGTTGTTCTTTCAATTCTGGCATTTTGACTATTTCCTTTCTGGGTTGTTGGCCGCTGATGACGGCGACTTTGGTTGTGACAGGAGCTTTCAACGGCTCCTGTCCGTTCTTCGATTCGGATTTCCTGCTCGCTGCCGTCGCCTCGACGTAAGCTTTCAGGATCGCCTGCTGCTCTTCTCTGGGTGGATTTTCACCACGGCGGCGTGCGATGAGATCCTTGAACGACTCACCTTTCAGGTCATGGCCGGAGAGTTTGTTTTCGAGGATTTGAAGAAGCTCCTCTTCGTTCTTTCCCTCGATGGGATTCTTGATTCCTTGGTAACGTGCCTCTGACTTAGTCATTCCGACTGCGATGATCCAACCTGAGAGCGCGTCATAGAGACGTAGCTGCACAGGCTTTTTCGATTCATCCCGATGGATGAAAAGCTCTACACCTTTGTAGAACACAGTTTTGAAATACTGTTTCTTCGGTGGTTTAACTGCGCTTTCTTGAATGTTAACCATGGACTGATTCCTTTCTTTTGTTTGGGTTTTAGTGCCAGTGTCGGCACTCGTTTTGGAACTGACACGAGAGACATGCCATCCCCGGACTGGGGACGTAGTCCTCTCGCTTAACTCCTTCGACGTAGCTCTCGATTTGCTTGAAGAGCCGTGTCTGCTGGTTGTCTGTGATCGGCGGGAGCGAGGTGACGATCAACTTGGGCGATTTGGTTTTCACCAGATGATGCAATTCAAACCCTGATTCGATCTGGTCCGTCGCATCGCGATAGAGCAGGCCGTAACAAGTGAGCTGGATTTCATTCTGGTGAGCCACCGATTCGCCATTGGGCGTCTGAGCACTCGTTTTGAAGTCCACGATATTTCCATCCGGCCTGACCAGATCAATGAAGCCGATGATCTTGGGTAGCCCATGCTTCCCAAGGTCAGCTTCAAGCTGCACTTCCACCGCCATCGGTTTCTCGTCTGGTTTGATCGGCGTTTGATCGAGGTAAAGCTCCAGCGTACTGATGGCTGACTGCTTTTGCTTTCCCTCGTCACCGTCCCAGTCGATCTTCTGACCGTCTTGCTCTTTCTGCCACTTGCTGTCGAATACCTCGTTCAGGTTTTCCCGGAAGGCGAAGTCACCGCGCCAGCGTGCATGATTCCATTGCTGGAGTACGGCGTGAACGACCTTACCCACCGCCAACGCAGGCGTGGCAGGCTTCTTGATCTGAGCCACATAGTGGAAATAGAACTGAAGCCTGCACGTTGACCACCGCTTCAGACGACTGGCACTGACCTCTTCGATGAGCAATTCAGCAATGGATTTATGATCGGTGCCGTTGTTTTCGGCATGAGCGATCATCGGCGATTGCCTCCCCGCTGATACGAATGGGAACGGCTACCGTTCCGGTTTCCATTGCCGTTGGATTTCGAGGGACCGTATTTCTCCAGAAGCTCTTCAATCAGCCCGGATGCTTCCATCTTGTTGAGGGCCTTCACCGGCTTTCCGAACATATCCTTGGCCAAGTCCTCGATCTCATGTTTGTCGAGCCGGTGTTCATCGACAATCTTGAGGACCAAATCCTTTTGTTTATCGCTGCATTTCCAGTAGTCGCCACTGTGGGATGAACTGGAACGACCGTTGCCACGATGATTCCCTGACCCGTTGGCATTGGAGTATGACGGCTCTGGTGCTGAATCGTGGCCGTTTGGCTCGGGCACAAAACCCTCTTCCTGAATGTTCTTGTCGACCGTCTCTTGTAACAACACATAGAGCTGGTTGGATTGCTTCTCCACCTGACCGACGTCATCAACTTCTGTACGGACCGTGACGCTGTACGAATGGCTGCTGTAACCGGGCAGACCGATCTTCTTATAATAGCTGGCTTCGATTGTGGGCATGACGCCTCCTTTCTTGGGTTAGACACGAAAAAAGCCCTGCTCCACGAGGAGACAGGGCTGCTAAAAAACGTCAGACGTGACGCTTTCTTATCTAGTTATTATACCGCTTGGGCGGGCTGAACTATGGGAGGGGGTATCGAAGTGAATGGTCCCTTCCGAAGACGGATCGTTGTTTATCGTGGAGGCCGAAACTGGTCAGCGCAGTGCCATCTTGTACACCGTGGTCGAGTGCTGCCGACGCCGTGGACTCGATCCCCAATCCTATCTGCGCCATGTCCTCGTCCGGTTGCCTTCGGCCACCAACTGGCAGATCGGCGAACTGACACCACAAGGCTGGGCCGAACACGCACAACCACTCCAGCGTGCCGCCTAATCCAATGGTACATGTGGTGCACGTCGAACTGCACCACATATACCATCCGGCTCTACGTCAATAGGCACTCCGTTGGACGCTTACGATAAACATGGCTTCCGCCCAACTCGACATTCTCACGATGCAGCAACCTCACGTGACAATTGCACAGCCAATGCATCCAGCGACTCAGCTCCTCCATCATTTTAATCGAGACCACCAGATACCAGTGATTTCCCATGAGACAATAGCCCCACAATTGCATCTGAAATTTCTCTACGGACTGACCGAGAAGCTCCAGAAACACAGTAAACTCCTCCGACCGCCGAAACAACATCTGCCGATGATTACCCCTGTTGAGCACATGGAAATAGCCCTGTCCTAAGTTTCGCCGTGCGATCCTCGGCATTCTTCTTAGCTATCGCATCCATTCGCGCCCGACAAGAAAAGATGCCTGTCCCCTTTTTCCTGTGCAGCGGATCACGGAATAGCCAATTGGCATCCCATCAGCTATTGGTTGCTTCATTTCGAGCATATTAACCAAAGATACGAGCCTGCAAAGACAGCAATGGCAACGTAGAACCATATTCCTAGCGATTGAGCAATTGTTTTCGAGTTTTTATCGTCGCGGATAAATAACAGACTTATCGCCCAAAACCCGACAGGTAAAAGAGAGTATTTTAATGCCCTTCCACCAAGATGATCTCCAACCCCCAAAACCAGCGCAACGTAGATCAAGCCCCAAGTGCTATAATTTTTTATGATCATGGATATGATTTTATTTGCTAGATGATGCACTTGATCCACTGGCGCATGCTTTAGCCACGGCAAGATAAAGCGTTACTAAATATTTCACCTCTGGGCTCAACTCTGGAGCAATCGCCAGCGACAAAATTGCAGCCACATTAACCATCATGTCTGCAGTGAGCGGGGGCAAGTCAACCGGACCAGGTGATTGATTGAGAGTGGTATCACCGAAAACGGAACCCGAAGAGTCATCGTAAACGCTGTCTGCTTGAGCTTGAGCGTTTTCTGCTGCATTATACGGATATAAACCCATCGGGTCACGGAACCGAAGCGGGTTATTGCCAACATAATCGTACAAGTTAATGCCCATCCGTTCCCCCATGGGGTCTCTGGATAGCCATTCTGCTATCGACCTATCTTGAGGTAAACTTATCCCTGTTTTGAATGAAGAAATTGACTCCATCTTTTGTGATGTAAAACCAGAGGCCAGCAACTTCCCCTTCTGAAAACGTTGTTTCAACATACTGCTGTTTGGTAATTTCGTACCGATAAGCTTGCACCAGTTTGCGTTCAACTAAATTAAACAAACTGTGTGCGATCTCCTCGGACGAAAGATGTACATTATCGTTGCGAGCCAGGCATTTTTTTATTTCTGAAACCTCTTCATAGTCGTCAGCCACCCACTTCAAACAGTAGTAATCGATCTGGTTGAAGGAGTTCATTTTTTGCATTTAGGTCCCCCGGGACGATAATGTTGAGATATTATCTTCCCATTCTTACTTATGATGGTGTGTCTGGTGACCAAATTACCTTGGGCATCGACGAAGACTTCTTCAACGCTAACTGCCCCGTCGATACTTGTTGAGTCTTCCACTTCAATTTGTCCCGTCGGCGTGAGGCTACCTTCGGGGACGGGATTGCCGGCTGCATCAATAGCTTGTGCCAAGCTCTGTATGGCACTGGCTACGGCGTTGGCAATTGCATTGCTTGCTTGCTGCCCAGCGGGAGTGCTCCAAATATAAGCTCCGAGCGCCGCACCCAAAGCATAACCAGCTGCCGCATCGGCTTCCGCGGCATCGTCAACGCCGGCCACCAAGCCAAGTGGATCAATCAAGCCTGTCGGCTCGTTGTTGACGTAAGCGTACAGGTTCGGTCCGATGTCTTCCCCGAGAGGATCCCTTGCTAGCCATTTGGCCGTATTGGGATCGTAAGCTCTGAACAAGGTCAAATTCAGTCCACTAGCGACGTGCTCATAATAGCCTGCGTACTGATAATCTGAATCGAGCGAGCCGGATATTTTGGTTGCTCTTCCGTACGGATCGTAAGCATATCTGGCTTGGACCGCGCCGGAATTATCAACCATTTCGCGGATAGAGCCAAGGTGATCGCGGGTGTAGTAGTAGTTGGTTCCTGAAATCTGCTCACCTTGGAAAAAGAACCGTTTGGTCACTGTGTTGCTGGCGTCGCGTTCCTCGGCCATGCGGCTGCCAACCCAGACAATTTGCTTGGTGCTCGTGACCGTACCACTGGAATTCTTCTCCACAATCGAGATACGACGCCCCATGGCATCGTAGAGGAAACTGCTGGTACCTCCGCCGGTGTACGTGATTGTGGTCAATTCATTCTGGGCATCCCACGTGTATGCCTGGCCATTACCGTTACTGGTCAGGTTTCCGTTGCCATCGTACGTGGGCGACACCCCGGTTCCGGAAGGAATTACCACCTGATAGTTGTTGGTCGAAGTATTCCCGTCAACATCATGGGCAATAACCGCAACGGTGTTGGTGCCGGTCGTGACGGTGGCATTGCCAGCGAAATTGGTGCTGTAGCTGGTCGTGGCTGCGTTGCCGGCGACGGTGACTTGAGCAGGCTTACTGAGGGTGCCGCTGAATTGAAGTGGGCCTCCGGCCCCGGCGCTGGCGATCTGGTTCAGGTTGTTCACGGCGGTTTGGGTCACGTTCAAACCGATCTGCTCGCTGGTGCGGTTTCCGGCCAAATCGTACCCGTACACATACTGAGACAATACCGCTTCGGTGGAGGTATTCAACTTCGTAGCCGAATTCAACTGATCGGCGTTATCGTAACCGTAATTCCAGACAGTCGGCGTGTTGCTGTCGGCCTGCTCCTGCCAGCTGGCGAGAGTCCCCTCCGGGTTGTAGGTGTAGTCGAATTTGGACAGGACGGTCGTGCCGGTCGAATAGTTGCTGATATCGGTCAGGCGGAAGTCCTGGCCAGTCCCCGACTGGTAGCTGTAGCTGGTGTTGAGTCCGTTCTGGTCATTGCTGACGGTGTGGAGACGGGGCGTGATCCCATAGTAGCCATAGGTAAAGTTGCCGAGCGGATTACTGGCCCCGTTGACCCGGCCCAACGAATCATAGGTCACGCTGGAGGAGACGCTGTTGATCGAGGTGCCGGTAACGCGCCCGAGTTCATCGTAGGAGTAGGTGACGGCGGCTGTACTGCCCAATGGCCCGGTTTCAGTGTTGAGTCGACCACCCCCGGTAATCAATGAACCGCTGGTGTAGACGCCATTGTAGGTGAAAGTGGTCGGGTAAGTCGTACTCGTGGCGGTGATGGTCTTGTTCGCGCTGAGGAGCCGCAAATAGGGAGTATCGTAAGTCAGGGCCACGGTGCTATCCGCATAGGTGATCTGGCTTGGGCTGTCGTCGTCGTTGTAGGTGTAGGTTGTGACCTGGCTCTTGGGGTCAGTGATGGTCTTCAACCGGCTGGTCCTGCTCTCGTAGGTGTAGGCGTAAGCGCTGCCATCGGCAAAAGTCTTACTGGTGGTGCGGCCTTCGATGTCCTGGTTCCACGAGGTGCGATTTCCTTTGGCATCGACCAGCCCTTTCAACTCGCCACAGGTACAGCGTTCGTAGGTGGTGACACGCCCCTGGGGGTCAACCATGCCAGTCAATTGCTGGAGAGAATTGTAGAGATACCGGGTCCAGCGGTTGTGCTAACTACCATTTGATGGGGCCGATGGTGGGCTAAAAAGGGGTAACACTCCAATGATGGTAAAGGAGTGTTGTGATGGAAGAGAAGATCGAAGTTGGGAAAAAGTCCCCTCGTAAGAAGAGCCAAAAAAACCGGGCGAAGGTGGTCTATCCGTATGAGCTTCGGCTCAAGGCGGTGAAGCTGCAACTGGAGGATGGCATCAGCCGGGAGGTGATCGGCCGGGAACTGGGAGCGAGCGAAGGCTCGGTCTCAAACTGGGTCAAAGCGTACCAGCAGCAAGGCGAGGATGGCCTTCGCAACAAGCCCTGCGGCGCACCGCGTGGGCGAAAGAAGCTGCCGGAGCCGGTGACGGCCCGGATCGTGGAACTCAAAAAAGCGGAGCCGAGCTGGGGCGTAAAGCGGATCGCCCAAGTGCTGCGGCGGATGTTTTGGCTGCCGGGCAGTCCCGAAACGGTTCGCACCCGGCTGCACGAGGCTGGGCTGATGAACAATGAGCGGGCGAAGGGACGGCGCAACCTGACCCGGCCTCGTTTTTTTGAACGGCCACGCCGAATCAGCTCTGGCAAACCGACATCTTCACCTTCCGGTTGGGAGGGAAGTACGCCTACCTCATTGCGTTCCTCGATGATTACTCCCGTTACGTGGTGGGGGCGGACTTGTTTCGCAGTCCCACGGCAGCGGCGGTGATCGAGGTCTATCGGATCGCCATGGGTGAGTACCAGCCGCCGAAGGAAATGCTGACCGATAACGGACGGCAATACACGACGTGGCGAGGGACAAGCCGGTTTGAGGCCGAGCTGCAAAAGGACCGGGTGGCCCATATTAAAAGCAGGCCGCAACATCCAATGACGCTGGGCAAGGTGGAACGGTTTTGGTCGACGATCTGGCAGGAGTTTTTGGCCCGGGCACCGTTCGATAGTTTTGAAGCGGCGCGGGAACGGATCAGGCTATGGATCGCGTACTATAATCACAAACGGCCTCACCAAGGGATCGGGGGCGTGTGCCCGGCGGATCGCTACTTCGAAGTGGCCACCGAGCTGCGCAAAACGATGACGGCAGGCGTGGCCGATAACGTCTTGGAAATGGCCCTGCGCGGGATGCCCCGAGCACCGTTCTATATGGTGGGACGGATGGAGGGGCAATCGGTCGTGTTGCGGGCGGAAAAGGGAAAGCTCAAGTTGAGCGTTGATGGTGAAAACGAACAGGAACTGGTCTATGACCTCAAGAAAGGAGACAACGATGGAGAAGGAGAAAAAGGAAACGAAGGAGATCGTGAAAAAGAAGGGACGGCCCCGGCTGAGCAACCCGAGCCACAACGTGAGCGCGGCGGACAAAGCCCAAGCGGTGCTGGCGGTATGGACGGAACGGGCGAGACCGGCGGAAGTGTGCCGGCAGTTGGGGGTAAACCCGATCACGTTCTCGCAGTGGCAGGACCGAGCGATGGAGGGGATGTTGCAGGCATTGGAAAGCCGGGTGAACCTGGCGGCGGGACAGGTGTTGAGTCCACGGTTGCAGACGCTCTTGACCAAACGGCATCATGCGGCGGGAGTGAGCAAACTCGAAGCGAAACTGGCGAAGCTGTCCGGTGCTCCGGCGAAACCGGAGGAGGCACTGGCGTAAATGAAGTCAACCCAAGCACAGTTACGGGCCAGCGTGATCATGCGGGTGCAGAAGGGGGAGATCACGGCGACGGAGGCAGCCCGGTTGTTGGGCGTGTCGCGCAAAACCTATTATCAGTGGGAGAAGCGTGGCCTGACGGGGTTGTTGTCGGGCGTGAGCGAGCAAGAACCGGGGCGTCCCGTCCAGCAGATCGACCCGGAGAAGGAGGCGCTACAACGGAAGGTGGCCGAACTGGAAGCGGCGTTGAACCAAGCCAAGGAAGTGGAGGCGGTGCGGCTGGTCCTGCTCGACATGGCGAAAATCCGGGACCGGAAGGAGCGCAGTAAAAAAAACTCGAAACGATCCAACGCATCCTGACCATGAGCCACGAGATCCAAATCAAAACCGGCCTGAAGGCGCGGCAACTGGGGCTTCGCCTCGGCGTGCCGCGCACCACCTGGCAGCGGTGGCAGTCCCGTTCCAAAAACGGCGACTCAGTCCTGCACAAACCGGGACCGAAAAAGCTGGGGCCGTTGCCTCTGGCCCAAGTCGCCGTCGAGATCGCCACGATGAGACATCGGATGAAGCGCACCCATGGGACGGGTGCGCTCTATACGAAATACCGCGATGGGATGTCGCGCCGGGAACTCGCCGTGAAAGTGAACGAGGAGCGTGGCAAACAACGGCAGGAAAAACGGGGACGCAACCAGCGGCTGCGCTGGAAACAACCCAACCTCGTGTGGGCCATCGATGCCACGGAATACGCTCGGGATGGTCAGGGGCAGAAGCTATGGGTCCATGCCGTGAAAGACCTCGCCTCCCGTTACCAGTTGGAGCCGATGACGGCATTGGAAAGTGGCGGCGTGGCCGTGGCCGCACATCTGGAAAGGCTGTTCCGCAGTCAGAGCGCACCGTTGTTGCTCAAACGCGACAACGGCAGTGTGTTCAACCATCAGGCCGTGAATGAGGTCCTTGCCCGGTGGGGCGTCATCCCGCTCAACAGCCCCGCTTACTATGCGCCCTATAACGGGGCCATCGAGCAGGGCATCAAGGAGCTGAAGAAAGAAGTGGCTCGGGCGTTGCCCGTGCCGGAAAGCTGGAACGTGGCGCAGGTTGGCCCGTTCGTGGCGGTGGCAGCCGCGCAACGTAACTACCAACCCCGTCGCTGCCTCGGCGGGTTAAATGCCAAGGACATCTATAATCAGAAACAACGGCGCGGTCGCTGGAACCAGCGGCAACGCCATCAGGCTTTTGAGTGGATTAGCAGCCGCGCAAAGGCCATACTAGAAACAAGGATGAAGTCCGATCAACGCAGCGTCCAAGCCGCATGGCGGCACGCCGTGGAAGCCTGGTTGAGTGATCAGGCGCTGATCGAGGTTCATTAAACCCCGCGAGTGTTACCCCTTTTTAGCCCACCATCGGCCCCATCAAATGGTAGTTAGCACACGTCCCTGAAGGAGATCCAACTCAATTTCAACAGGATTACCCTTATGATCATTCTTGGCTAGATAATACACCTGAAGAGAACTTTAGTAATTTCATGAAATGGTTTTAATGACGATGAGTAAGTCTACGATTTACTGGATGTTTTACATAATGGCAGTACTGATGGGATTGTCTTTTGGCCCACGCGTTATGTATATGATTTACGGTGGGAATAAAATTGATATATATAGTGAAACTCACGTATATTTTTGTTATACTGGTTCATTAATAAGCTCGATTGGGGTTTTTTTTCTAATCCGAAGAATTAAAAACTCCAAACTTTACCTTGGAATTCCGCTAATAAGTGGCATCGGTTTCGTTTCTTTCCTTCCAGGAATTTGGCTTTTGGCATTTTTAATGTGAGGCGTCCAACCCAGACAAAATATCAGCGCAGTATTGGCTGCAATCACATCAACTTTGAAGCAGCCAAGTGATGACACTACACTAGGCTCAACAATCTGAATGACGAATAAGATGAACTTGACGAGAATTATTTTGTTACTTACGACAACGCTCTGCTTGACGGCTTTCCACGCCTTGGGACAAACCGCCAATGACTACCTTAAGCAAGGGAGTGCAAAGTGCCAAAAGGGCGATCTCGACGGCGCTATCGGCGATTTTGACAAGGCTCTTGAACTTAAGCCGGGCGATGCGGAGATCCTTTATTATCGTGGTCAGGCGAAATATCACAATAAGGACTTACCGGGCGCGATTGCTGATTTCACCGAAGTCATTAGGCTCAATCCCAGTTATGCGGCGGCCTACAACAAACGCGGCATCGCGAAGTCGGAGAACGGAGATCTGGACGGTGCTATCGCCGACTACAATAAGGCGATTGAGCTCAAACCTAACTACGGGGCGGCCTACATGAATCGCGGCGGGGCTAAGCTCGTGAAAGGCGACAAGGAAGGTGCCGAAGCCGATGGTCTCAAGGCCATTCAACTCGATCCTTCCTTAAGCAATCTGGGCGAGCAATCTGGGCGAGCAATCTGGAGGCAAGTGAAAACGGCTTTAAAGCGAGGCACCACCACAGGCGTTGGATAAGCGCCAGGGAATCGCCCCCCCCCCAAGTTCCGTGCGCGTTTAGGCGCATGGGATCAGGCCCGATAACCCAGATCCCAGAGATTTTCTCATTGCGAGTGAACATCAGCTCTGCCGACGTTTTGCCGTCAGCCGTGTAACGATCAGATTGGCATTGAGTGACTTGGAGAATCGTGGCCTTATTTATCGCCGACATGGCAGCGGCACTTTCGCACACGGGTGTTCTAGCCGAGCACATCGAAGCATTGGCATCCTTCTCAAACCCATCCGCGCGCCGAACAGAATGTCTGGCAGAGGCTAATCTGGCGTTCCAGGTCTTTCCTTTCCTGCCTCGGATTTATCCGAGCATAAATCACCGCGTTGGAGTTACTTGGTTCCCTTGCGTTTCCGTATCGATCCGCAGGAAGCCCGAGTCGGCCTTGGCCGTGTCGCCGCTGACCACGGGTGACGTCAGGCAATAGCCGTCATAGGCTTGCGAATCAGCGAGATTCTCGAATGGAGCATACATCACGCCTCGGTTGGCCTCGTGTAGCCAGACATGGCTCGTTCCGCTGGTAACGGTACTGAACTTCGACCCAGCCATCCGACTTGGCCCCGCATCCCGCATCTTTGCCGACATCTGCCTAGCCTCACGGCACGATACTAAGCGGTACAGCACCACTTGACTGTGAATTGCCGGTCGCCCGATAGCAGAGGGAACTGATATGTCGGTCCAGCTCGTTCAGCGATCCCCGGATATCGTTTCCGTTATTGCGAACAATCGACAGCGCCTCGCTTGGCAAAATCGGAAATCCCTCCTCTTCGCTGATCCAGACCAGTCTCTTTTCGATCATGGATGCTAAGCCATGATCGCTAAAGGCAATCGGGTGCAAGCGGCTTTTAAGCGCTGAGCCGAACTTTGCCGGAGGCACATTGCTGGTGAATAGCCAGTGGGTGTTGAAGCGGAAGCTGCGCTCGATCACTGTGCGTAAACCCGCCTGGGCCTTTTTGGACATGGCGTCGGCTTCATCAATCCAAACCACCTTGACCTGGTTGGCCAGCAAGTTCGGCTCGCAAAAACGACGACTCCACTCTTCCACCATTTCATCACGCACGCGAGTGCCCACCTCTATGGTAGGAACGGCTCCTGCGCTTCGTGCGAGGTGCGCCATTGCCAAGCGCGCGAGCGTGGTTTTGCCAAGGCCCGGAAGACCGTGGAGTAACCAAGCCGTCGGTTTGGGGTGGTTAAGGTAGTGGCGGAACGCGAGAAGCCTCTCTTTGGTGGCCGGCGCCAAGAGCATGTCATCGATCGAAGTGGGGACGTAGCGTTCAATAATGGATTGATTGGTATTATTGGATAGATTCATTTGGTGGAGTTAATTTTGATTGTTAGTGTGTTCTTTCTTCAGATAACGCCGGGTGATTTCGTTGAGATCTGCTCACTTTTGTAACAGCTCAAAAAGAGAAAGCTCCAGACGTCTGCATGGGCGTCGTTGAGCTAAACAAGTTTCATTTGAAGCTTTTTCCCGGCCCACTGTGGTATCGAGAACCCATTCCGAAGTTGTCCGGGGCTCCAAGGGTGATCGGGTGGACTTTGAACGCTTCCCGTGAAGAAAGCGTTCAAGGTCGCGAATTATTTCAAATCAGTTGGGGTTAGTGCGAGTTTGATAGGTCACGCCGCGATGAACCATGCGCAAGGTATGATTCGCGAGAAACAAGACGGTGTCCGCGTTCAAGACGACGCGAGCGAGCCAGGGAGCCGATTGGACGGGCAAGCGGTCGATCCGATCCGAAGGCGAGAGGGCCATCAGCCGCGCAAAGTAATTAAGGCGGCGGAAACTGCCGCTGGTTGCTTTGTGGACCAATTTGACGAGTGCAAGGGCCTCCTTGTCCTTCGCTTCCACCTTCGACGCCAGCGCGGCGAACCGGTCATCCCATTCCCGAAGGACGCCCAGCATCAGTTCGGGGGACATCGGAGTGAAGGATTCGCAACGCAGCGTACGGGACAGGCCTGACGTATAGTTCCCGAGCCACTTCACCATGTCCGAAGTGCCGGCCAAAAGCAGACTGATGGGTTGGTTGCGCTGCGCCGCCCAATCATAAAGAGAAACAACGCCTTCGAGACTGTCGAGGCCCCACGAGTCAGCTTCGTCGAGCAGCAGTAAACGGATTTGTCGGCTGTGCAATTCCCGCAGGGCTAGTTTGATCGTCGACTGCAACGTGGCATTCGGCGGTAATAGGGAGGCGCGGATGCCGATTGAATCCAGGATGTCCTTAATGCCGCGGGTGGGCCCCTGAACGATACAACAACGCAAGTAGAGAGGTTTGCCGTTGTCGCTCAAAGTGGAGTAACGGCTTTCGACGGCTTGCAGGGCGACCGTTTTGCCCGTTCCAGATGGACCGGATAACATGCCCAGGCAATTGAGGCCGAGACAGTCGCGGGCCAGGGCCAGGGTTCGCTCAAGTTGGGGCGTCGTGAGGATTTTTTCGGCATTCATCCCTCGAGATAAGTATGTCAGGAATTATCGTCACCTGATTCGAGTTTCGGAATCTCACGGATTTCGGGATCAGTTTGACCAGCCGCATCGGGCGAGGATTCGGGTGGGTTGAGTCCGCTGGCGGTGGCGAGGGGCGGCATGGGAAGAATCTTTTTCGCGGTCGCAATCAGATTCTCGCGCAGGCTCTGAAGTTCAATAATTCGGTCGTGGCGCGCCGCGTTAATTTGCTGCGCCAGCTCTGGGTTGGCTTCGACGCAGCGAAGATCAGCCAGAAACTCACCCTTATAATAGGCTGCGACCGTCTTTCCCGGGCCTTCCGGTGGCAGGCGCAGGGTGATGGTCTCATCGACCAGGCCGGCCAATTGAGGCGCGTGATAATGGCGGCCGGGAAGCAATTCAACGCCGTCGCGTTGCACCTTGACCTCTTTTCGAAGCTTGCAAGCTTCGAAAACTTCCTCGGGATCGAAATCCAAACCATGCGCGTCCGCGAGTCGGTCATGCCACGCCTCCCACGGTGTCAGGCCGAGGCTGGTGTGCTTGTTAATATGGTATTCGACGAGGTATTTATTGAGAAGATTTTGCATGAGAGGCCACGGGATGGCTCCCTGCTTCGCTTTTGCCAAGCCCTGATGTTGTTTGCTGTATCCGATGAGACGTGTGGCCAACTGGCCTTTGCACGTCCGAAACCACCGCTCAATCTTACCGTCCTCCGACGGACATTCGACGGGGATCCAGGCCCGCTCGACTTGCAGCCTCAAGAGTGCGTCCAGATAGTCAGTGGAAATAAAAATAGATCCGTTGTCCGACTGGATTTCTTTAGGGACTCCAAAAAACGGAAAACGATCATCGTCCTTGGGGAAAAATGCGGTGCGTAGAGTGATGAGGACATCTGCGGTCGAGGGCACATCCCGTACTAGCGTCGCAACCGGCACGACCCTCGTGCAATCGTCAATGCATCCGATGAGGTACCTCCGTCGAGCGCGGGGATGCGTTGCGCCTGCTGGAAAAATACGCGGGACTGAAACCGGCTGAATTGACCGAAATCCGGCGGCAAACAACCGAGCAATACCGGCAGGCCGTTCGGGAATTCTCTGTTGGCCATGCGGTGGCTGGCTTTGAGAAGCTGGATCAGTTGGGTGCCGTCAAGGAATTGCCGGAGGACGAAAGGTACAGACAACTCGCCCAAGATTATGCCGATACCATCGCCCGGCGTAAAACGGCCTTGGTTGTTTCACCCACCCATGCCGAGGGCGAGAAAGTCACGGCAGAGATTCGGGAGGAACTGAAACAACGCGGCAAGCTCGGAACCACAGAGCAGACTTTTACACGCCTTATTAACCACCAATGGACGGAAGCCCAGCGGGGTAATCCTCAAAGCTATCGTGCCGGCATGGTTGTCCAGTTCCATCAAAATACCCCCGGTTTTACGAGAGGAGAAAGGTTCACGGTATCGAGCGTAGGGCAGGACGGTTCCGTACGCATCCAGAACGCACATGGGCGGCAACACGCGCTGCCGTTGGAGCAAAGTTCTCGTTTTCAAGTTTATGAAGCCCAAACAGTAGCTCTAGCTCCCGGCGACAAGATACGCATCGCGCAAAATGGATTCACTGCCGATGGAAAACACCGCCTGAATAACGGAGCCGTGTACCAAGTGAAGGGTTTCACCAAGAGCGGCGATCTCAAGCTGACGAATGGCTGGATCATCGACAAGGATTACGGGAACCTGACTCACGGCTATTGCCAGACCTCCCACGTCGCCCAGAGCAAGACCGTGGATCGGGTCTTTGTCGCGCAATCCGCGGCGTCTTTAGGTGCGTCATCTGCCGAACAATTTTACGTCTCCGTCAGCCGCGCCCGCGAAGCCGTTATGGTTTATACCGACGACAAGATGCGATTGGCGGAATCCATCCAATTCAGCGGTGCGCGCATGACCGCCCATGAATTGCTCAAATTGTCAGTCGCAATAAAGGTCATCGATCCTTTCGAGTCGATCCTGCGTGAAAAAGCAACAGTCCCTACCGTCAAACAGAGGCCATCAGATTCAGAGCACGAAAACGAGACTGGTGGTGAGAAACTCCAACGCAAAACATCCGCCTCAGAAGGTCGGAAAATAAGGCCTTTGGACTTCTCAAAATCCGAGCGGGTGAAACATGGAGTTGCGCTTTAATCACTTGGGTCAAATTCCCCGAAGCTTGCTTCAGGCTTCTTTACTTATAGAAGCTTCGTGGTGGAAGGCGCTCGTTACCAGTTGGACGGTGTTTAAGTAAGCGAGTCGCCTTTCTTAATGGTAGCTGGGTTTTTTAGTTTCACATTCCCCATATGACTAAAGCTGACTATTTTTTGTCGTAATCCGCGATATTTTTTCTTATCGTGTGCCACTTTTCCAGTGCGCTTAGGCGAATCCGGAGTATTTTTGTGGCGCCGGCCGCACGGGCCTTGTCTTCCGCCATGTCCAATGCGGACTGCATAATGCCAACTTCATGCATCGATCAATCCGGACTACGAGCCGGTTCTCATGGGCACAAGGGACTGGACCCAGTCCCAACCCATAAACTCAATTTGCCAGAAACGATAGATCGGTCAAGAGATCGGTCACGGTTGAATTGCTTTCAGCCGAAGATGGGCTGGATATGCCGCGCCAGCAGATTTTCCGTCACGTTGTGTTCAATGATGGCGCGGTTTGAAATCAAAGCGTCCGTGTAGCGGGAACCCATTTTGGCCGCCAGCTTGAATGAAACGTGGATTAACTGCCGGAATTGTAGGTTGTAATCAGGACAGCCCTGGTCATGCCTCAAGGTCCGGGTAAACTGATCCGGGCCCCAGTTCGCGACCTCCTTCATCGACGGCAAGCGTTTGGGATCGATGTCGATAACCGTGGCATAGGGCTGGGTCAGTTCCTCGAAGCGCCCGAGCGCGCTGCCGTAAATTTCCTTGGCGATGGCGAGGCCTTCGCCGCCCGCTTCCGCCAAGCCGATGACTTCCTCGAGCCAGGTTGTTCCGGCGGTTTTGACGTGCAAGCCGGCGTTGTGCTTCCGGATCAGGCGGCGGATGATCGGATAGAGCGAGAATTTGTCGCTGCCGGAATGGACGCTGAGTTTCAAGGCCGAGGGAAGGCCGAACTCGCGGATCGCGAAGTCAAGGACCAGCAGGTCTTCCTCGAATTCCTTTTCGAATTGGGCGAGGTCGCCCACGTAATCGACGCCTTTGTTGAAGCGTCCCGTGAACTTGGGCGCAATGGTCTGGACGGGAATTTTTTTCCGCCGCGATCATTGCCAGGATGAGAAATAATTCCCCCGGAGTCTGTGGCGTGTCGGTTTCATCGACAGAAATCTCGGTCACAAATTGGCCCGCGCCTTTTTGCGATTCGATCCGGCGATAAATTTCACCGGCGGAGGTAATCGCGGCCAGAAACTTGCCGGCGGTGGCTCGCGCAAGTTCGCGCGTGATCGACAGCGGCTCGGACATTCCCGGAAGGGAGAGCAGACCCAAGCGAGGTTGAATAGCGGTAAGGAATGCCTCCGTCATTTGCGCAGGTGAGGGCTTGCCAACTTCCTCGGCGACGTCGAGGGTGAAGAAATCACTCGGCTCGATAAAGCGGTCGACGGTCTTCAGGTTAATATGGTCGGCATCGACGAAATAGGCGCCCTTCCAGTCGAGGCTTTCGACCGCATCCCGGGCCTCGGCCCTGACATCGGAGGGATCGCTGCCGATGAGGGTGTGCTCGCGATTCGATTTGTTCCAAACCGGATAGACGTCGATGCCTTGATCTCGCGCCGATAAAAATGCCCGTAATTGGGCTTTGCCTTCGTGGCCAAAGCGGTCGCCAACGCCAAAAGTGTATTTGGGAACTTGCATGGATGAATGGGAAGGAGGATTGAGGCGCAAAAATGTTTGCGCGATTCGACGTACTGATATATCAGTAAAGCGATGAAACGTGCGCTGGTCAAGACAAACGGGTCCCTGGCCGGCAAAGCTTACGAAACGATTCGCGAGAAAATTCTTCGCGGCGATTTTTCCGTGAATACGGTTTTGTCTCGGCGGCAAATCGCCGAGGAACTCAAGATCAGTCTTCCTCCGGTTTACGAGGCGATTCAGCGTCTCGAAGCCGATGGGCTGCTGGAAAGCAAGCCGCGCGTGGGCACTCGGCTGCGTATCCCGAGCAGGCAGGACGTGGAGGATCGGGGCATTGTTCGAGAGGCCTTGGAAAGCCAGTCGGCGCGTCTTTTCGCCGAACACGCGTCGGCTAAAGAGAAGCAGGAGCTCGTGCTCATGGCGAAGCGGCTCGATAAACTCTATATCGTATGGGAATCCGGCCGAAATGATCGTGAATTTGTCTACCAGCTCAACACCCTGCATCTGCGGTTGCATGTGCATATTGCCAGTTGCTCCCGGAGCCGGGCGCTAAGGGAAGCCATCGAGCGGGAACAAGCGCTCATCTTCAATTGGTTTTACGACGTCGTGGCCCAACGCCGTGTGATGGGCCACGATTTTCACTCCAAGCTCGCCTCAGCGCTGATCAGCGGCGATCCGGTCAAGGCAGACGCCGCAATGCGCTCGCATATTCAATTTGGGTTGGGCGAAGTTCTGTCAAAAATCGTCGATCTAAAAAATGATGCCGGTTGGCGCCTGCGCAGGGCCTAGTAGTTTTTTGCTATTGAAGAAGAAACACTGCCACTTGAGGAATAAATCCTTTCGGCGTGACCCTCACCGACTTTACGGACAGTCTCAAGCGCCGGGAAGGCCTTGCGAATCTTGTCGCCCGGCTTAGATTATTTCATAAGTAATCAGGCAATGGTCCGATTAGATCCACGCTCTATTTCATCTCGAATTTAGTGTGCCAATGAGATTGATGCGCCATCGGCGCCGGCAATGCAAACGCTTTCGATCCGGAGTTCCTGGCCTTCTGTTAGTTGAGGAATCAATTCTAGAAGATGCTTTTTGGTGGGGTTGAGGCCCTGTGCCAGGAGCGGAACTCAATGCATATTTCCATTTGCGACGTGTGCACTATAAACCCCTTCGGGTTTTTGCCTGATGACCGGTTTGCCATCGATCTTCACAAGGAGTTTACCGGATAGCGCAGTAGCTTCGCCGAAAAGAAGAGCCATTGAACCTTGGTATTCCAGTCGAATCGGTTCCGCGCCAAATGCGGCGATAGTAACGTCGTCGAGCCAGCGAGACATGTAGAAGTCGAAGGCCGCGCCCGTTGGATGAGGCAAACCTACCCGCCAACCGTTCGGAAGGGCACCGAGTCCGCTGAGCGGTTGGCGGAGCCAGTTCAGATAGGTAGCAGGATGAATCATTTTGTCCAAGGCACGACAGATCTTGCATTGGTCTACCGCTTCACGAAAGCCGTTCCATCCCGCCTCGGCGTAGAGAGCGTACCCTTTGTCTCCAGGGTGCGTCACATCGGGCGGGTAAGGCCACATCTGGTCGGGATCGGCTTTTTTGGTGAGAACCCTTTCTCGCATCAAACTGACCGAATCACCGACGCCCGTGTTGTAGCTGCGAGATATTTTTTTATACTCATCGTCCAGCGGACGGCTCTGTTTGGGGTTAGTTGCAAGATCCTGTTTGATCGCAAGTAACATTTGCACAACCGGAGCGCCGGCATCAAGAATGACGCGACGGACGAGCGACTCGTAGGCCGCGAGGCGTTCCGGATCGACCTCGTAGGGATGATCGTTTACGGCGAAGTCGATGAAGACAAGATCAGGACGTCGCTGCAGAACATCACGCTCGAGGCGAAACACGGCGAGTTGGGAGCCGGTACCGCCAATCGCGGCATCCCAGAAGGTAAAATGCGCTTTGGAGTAAAATTCGCGGAGCCGCTTGCCAAGCAGGGCGCGGTAAGAAGTCAGTTGTGGGTCGGTGGCACGCGCGCCCCAAGTAAGGCTGCCACCAAGGAAAACGACGTTGAGCGATTCGCCAGCTCGGGCGCGGTAATCGAAATGGGAGAAATCTCCAACGGATGGATTAGAAGCGGTCATAAAGGCATGTCACCTTCCTCTGATCTGAAACAGAAGATCGCATCATCCAATCGGTTGAGGGCATGCGGAGTGCCGCATGCGGTTTTGTGGCTTGAAACGGGACGAGGTGATCCCAATAGAGTAGAGGCGATTGGTAAAATGATCCTCTTCTGGCTTCTCATAGCACGAAAACATGTATCCGATTGTGCAAAGATTGCCAAGCCAGAGGCATGTTTTCCACGAGAACGGAGTATCATCCTATTTAAGCTAGGCTGGTGCATCTGGTGGAGTGGGCTGTCGCGGCAGACTGTTTGATGCCTCATTCGCGAGGCTATCCAAACGATGGCTCATTGTCACTTATTTATTGGCTTTATATGCAAAAGAAATTAAAGTCGTAATTTCCAGGGATTTATTTACAACTTGGTGGCTATGGAGAGTCACCCGATTGAGAGCATGGGTTGCAATTGAAACAGAACGTTTGCGATCCCCGCCTATCCCGTATTTTATGACACGACTAATATCTTTGACCCGTTGCCTGAGCTTGGCTCTTTTCTTTGTGATTCAGAGACTGTCTTGCCCAGCCGATGTTCGGTTGCCCGCCATTTTTGGAAATCACATGGTGTTGCAGCAGGGAATCAAGATACCCGTCTGGGGTTTGGCCGATGCGGGAGAAGCCGTGACCGTAACTCTGGGCGATCACACCGCCAGAACCGTCACCGGCGCCGACGGGAAGTGGCGAGTTAATCTGGAGCCGATGCCACCTGGAAGCGTCTCGCTTACCCTAACCGTCACGGGAAAGAATAGCCTCAAATTTGGGGACGTGCTGGTAGGCGATGTTTGGATCTGCTCAGGGCAATCCAATATGGAGCTCGCTTTAAACCTCGCGAGTAATGCCGCCACCGAAATTCCCAAAGCGGATGATTCGCAACTTCGCCTTTTTGTTGTCCTCAAGAAGATCGCCCTTGATCCGGAATACGATTTTAAAGGCGAATGGCAAATTTGCACGCCCGCCATGGCAGCCAAGTTTTCCGCTGTGGGTTATTTTTTTGGCCATGATTTGCGGCAAAAATATAATTATCCTGTTGGCTTGATCGCCTCTTATTGGGGGGGCACTCCCGCCCAATCCTGGACAAGCCTTTCCGGGCTGCAAAAAGATCCGCCATTTACCAATTATATTGGCATTCATGAGAAAGCCGTGGCGGATTTTCCTGCTGCCAATGAAGCTTACCCTAAGCTGCAGGCTGATTATCTGGAGCAGAAAAAACAGTGGGACGTCACCGACGGCCCCTTCTACGAGACTGCCCTGAAGCAATGGAACGATGCCGCCGCGCAGGCTAACGCAAGCGGTCAGTCGCCGCCGGCCCGGCCGCAGTCCATTCATCCCATGCCGAGACCGCCCGAGTTGCCACAGGGAGGTCCGCACAGTCCGGTAGTTCTCTATAACGGCATGATTGCGCCCATGATTCCTTACGCGATCAAGGGGGTAATCTGGTATCAGGGCGAAGCAAATGCAGGCAACGGTCTCGAATATCGAACACTTTTTCCCCGGATGATTACCGACTGGCGCGAAAAATGGAACCAGGGAAACTTTCCCTTTCTCTTCGTTCAACTTGCCAGTCTCGGGGCGCCCCAAGTCAAGCCCTCTGAAGGCGGCTGGGCTCTCTTGCGGGAAGCTCAATTGATGACGTTGGCATTGCCCAATACCGGTATGGCCGTGGCTATCGATATCGGCAATCCCTATGATATTCACCCCAAAGATAAGATCGATGTGGCCAAAAGACTTTTCCTAGCTGCGCGGCATGTCGCCTATGGAGAGGAGCTGGTTTATTCTGGACCAATCTACGACACAATGAAGGTTGAGGGTGACAAAATTCGTCTGAGTTTCAAGGAAGTGGGTAGCGGGCTGCAAATGAGCATACCCCCCTGGACCTCAACTGGCGTTCTGCCACCTGCGCCCACCGAATTGAGGGGATTTACCATTGCCGGAGCAGATAAAAAATGGGTCTGGGCAAATGCGCAGATTGAAGGAAACCAAATCATTGTATCGAACGGTCTAGTCCCCGAGCCGGTCGCCGTCCGTTACGGATGGGGCCCCAACCCTCCGTGCAATCTTTACAATAAGGAAGGATTGCCCGCCTCTCCTTTTCGCACGGATGATTGGGCGGAGCCGACAAAGGCACCGCGTCCACCCGTGCCTGTTCCTGTATCAAACTCAACGTCCGGTACTAGTCATGAGCCGCCTATACCACCAGGCACGTGATCTGATTGGTTTCTGGGCATCCTGCGGTCGGCTATGAAACATGGGCTGTCTTTGGCGTTGAGAACCGATCAAAAGGTGAAGCTCTTGATTTTATCCGGCGGGATTTCGATGCGCTGCATGATCGGAGCCGTTCCTACGCGCAGAAAAAAGAGTCCATCCATTGAGGAACGAACCTCGGCTGATACGAGTTTTCCGTCGAGCCAATGGAGGTCAACTTCGAAGCCTCCTCGGGCACGGAGTCCTCGTACTGAACCTTCTGACCAGACGGCAGGAAGAGCGGGAAGAAAATGGAGAACTGGGAGTGTTATCCCGTGGGCATCCTCCTCAATCTCTTGGCTTTGCAGGAGCATTTCGGCAATAGCAGCAGTGCCTCCAAAGTTGCCGTCGATTTGAAAGGGAGGATGGTCGTCGAAAAGATTGGGAAGGGTCGATTTGGCGAGGAGAGCCCGCAAGTTTTCCAGACACTTTTCTCCATCAAGGAGCCTTGCCCAAAAATTGATGATCCAGGCCCGACTCCATCCCGTGTGGCCGCCTCCATGTGACAGGCGAAAGTCGAGCGTCTTTCGTGCTGCTGCCGCCCCAGTCGGGAGTTTGTCGAGGCGAAATTTGATCGCCTGGGTGAAGCGCAAAGAGATGAGAGATATGGCGATGGCCGGGCTCGACTTCTTCGTATTCCTCCAGCCATTCCAGAAGGCGTCCATGGCTATCAATTGCGGGCTGAGGTAGCTTTTGGCGGGCGCGTTCCAACTCCTCGCGAAGTTCCGGATCGAGGTCAAGGATTTCGGCCGCTGCCTTGGTGCGACGAAAAAGAACGTCGAGAATTGCACTATCCATTGCCGTACCTGCGCACAGGGTTCCGATTTCGCCATTAGGAAGCCGATAAACATTCTCCGGCGAAGAAGAGGGAAAGATGACGAGGCGGCCCAGCGCATTGGTCACCAGATAGTCGAGGAAGAAGCGGGAAGCCTCGCGAAGAATGGGATAGGCGCGGACAAGGAATTCGCGGTTGCGGGAGAAAGCAAAATGTTCCCAAAGATGAAGGGACAGCCACGCACCGCCCATCAGCCAATACGATGCGCCAAGATTGCGGTCAGTGGGGCAGGTATCAGCCCAGAGATCGGTGTTGTGATGGGCTACGAAGCCTCGGCATCCGTACATGACCTGGGCCGTCCTGGTGCCGGAAGTAACCATCCGTTCCAATAGTTCAAAGAGAGGAACGTGGCACTCAGCGAGATTGCAAATCTCGGCCGGCCAGTAGTTCATCTCGGTATTAATGTTGATCGTATATTTAGATCCCCATGCAGGGCTGAAATCTTGGTTCCAAATGCCTTGGAGATTGGCTGGGAGGCTTCCCGGACGGCTCGATGCAATGAGAAGGTAGCGACCGTAATCAAAATAAAGGGCAAACAAGGCAGGGTCATCGCTGCCCTCGCGAATTCGATTGAGACGCCGGTCGATGGGAAAACTGGAGTTTTTCTCTACTTCCTCTTCTGCGCCGAGATGGAGGGTGACGCGGTCGAAATAGGTGCGATATTCGATTACGTGGGCTGTTGCCAACGCATCCCAACCTTTGTTCAGTGCTTTGCGAACATAATCCAGCGCAGCATTTGCCGGATCGGATTCACGAAAGGAAGAGGCACCCGCCGTACCGATGATGACTGAGTCGGCTCCCCTCACGATCACGGTATCACCTACTGTCGTGACGCAGCCACCGATTGCTCTTACCATGGTAGCGGCAGAGAAACGGATCCCGTGTGCGCCAGAGGTGCGTCCGGAAAGTAAGAGGCCATGTTGGTCCACGGCTTTGATCGTGTCGAGATAGCGGGTGGCATAGTTGTCCTGTTCTCCGCGATCGAGTCGAAGGCGGAATGAAATGGTCCCGGCCCGATCGGCGGTGATGTGAACAGTAATTACCCCGTCTGCTGCGCTGGCAAAATATTCTCGAAGGTAAGTCGTGCCATCAAGAGTGTATTTGACTCCTGCTACGGCGGTTTCGAGATCAAGCCATCTCTGGTAAAAGGAGGGGGGAGGATAGGGCCGATCGTCCGTAAATCCCTTATCGGCACGAGCTATCGAATCCACCGTAGTTGCGCTGGCAAAGCCATGCTCAAAAACAAGCAGGAGATCCGCCAGAGGTTCGTAGAACCGCATGATGTCGGGTGTGCCGGCCAGGGCGTCGGCAGCCAATTCGTGGGCTCGCGCCAATTTTCCTTCGGCGATAAGACAACACAATTCCGGAAGTAGACGGAGAGTATCCGGATTGTTTCGATCGCGCTGCCCTCCGCTCCATATGCTGTCCTCGTTGAGTTGGATCCGTTCTTTATGGGTATTGCCAAAGATCATAGCTCCCAGTCGTCCGGAGCCGAGCGGCAGCGCTCGGTCCCAATTGGAGCCAGCGGGTTGATCGTACCAAAGTTGACGCGGGCGAATTGCGAAAGAAGGCTTGGTCATTTGATGCTTGCTCACGAATAGCGACGGTCACTGAAAATTGTGGAATCAGGACGGTCAATGCCTTTGACCCAAGACTCCCATTTCATCGGCCACCGCCAGCTTGATCTCGGACACGGCTTGAATAAGGGCACGCCTGTGGTTGTTCTACTGGGATAGTTGGATGGCGGCTTTTCCCTGCGTGGTTACGCTCTCCATTGAAAGCAATCCCATTGATGGTGGTTGATATTGATTCCCCGTTTTAGGGTAGCGGGATAGCCCTCACTTCCATTCCTGAAAGGTTAAAACGGCCCATTTTGAGTTCGGTGTTATCCAGCATCCGTACTTTAAGTCCAGCTTCCATCGGCTCGGTGAAGAGGTTCATTAGGAATACCATCCGGTTTTGACCGTTGCCGCGGATGATAGCCCAAACATTGGGATTATCGCAGACGGCACTAGGGGGAGGGGCTCCGCTGCGGGCCAGAAATTGTTTAATCAAATCGCTGTGTGCTCTCTGAGAGTGGAACCACTGGAGTCCCAGCCACAGGGCGAGACCTTTGCCTTTTTGTAGCGCCCATCCGGCGGAAGCACCGCTTCTTTCTTCGACGGCGATCTCCTCCGCTCCGCGAGGAAGTGGGCATCGAAAGAGCTGTTGGTTGATGTGGATGTTCCGTAGGGAACCGGCGCTCAGGCGCGGGCCGGGTTGTTCGTTGCGTAGGGGAGGGGGCACACCTAAATAGTCCAACAGTACAGTGCACGGGCGCAGGTCATGGTCGAGATTAGGGATGATGGGGGAAAATATAACCCGCCCCCCTTTCTCTACAAAACGGACCAGGCGTTCCTGGATCGATCGCTCCATGCAAACGCTCGCGGAGATCCAAAGTGGGAGCGCAGTCCGGTTCAGAAGGGTATCCGAACTTAGGTTGGCTCCACATGGAATGCGGGAGCCGCACAGGGCTGAAGTGACGATTCCCTTCCGCAACAGGTTCCAAGCATCGGCCGGGGTGAAAGTGTGTTCGCCGCGGTTGTTGAAATAGGCGCCATCGCGGCTTTGGTTCCAGTCGATGCCGATTTGAAAATCGGCTTCCAGGGAGGCCTCGACGAGCCAGGGATGGTCGGTGAGAAATCGGTTAAGTTCCCGCATCACCTCATAGGTGGGCCGGATTTCACCCTCTGGCCCGATCGGAGCGCCGTAATCGTAAACGTCGCCGGTTGTCCCAACACCCGGAGGATTAGGGCCTCCGGTAAAGATATAGTGGTTTACTCCCTTCACGCCGAAAGCCAGATGAAGCCAGTGCGCTGCTCGAAAATCGGTGGGGGTAATCGGGGGCCATTCGCTGAAGCTCCCTCCTGGCATCTCCCAGACGACAGGAGGGCAGTTCCAGAGTTGCAGCATTTCCAGGGAGATGAAACATTTTACAGCATACTGCGGCGTCGGGTTATTCTGTTCCCATTGCTGGTCGAGGTTGTAATAGTGGTCGCTGCCCAGCAGGATTGGTGTTGCTGCCCGATCCATCGTTTCCCGGAAGTGGGCATTCATGCCTGGATTTGCCGAGTTGTGGCAGAAAGGCGTATCAATATCTCGTTCGCGCATCCAGCCGGTGAGGATGCCCGCATATTCGGCGATTGATCCGTAATAGAAAAGCATCGAATCCCGCACCCGTCGACGTTCGGCATCGGTGGTACGGTCGCGCCCCTCAAGAGGCAAGACGTCAGAGAAGCTAGGGAACGAGGTGCCATAGGCGGTGTTGAGTTCCCGGATGTCGGAATAGCGGCTCTGCAGGTAACGGCTATAGCGTCCATCGATGCGGCCAAGTCCGATCGTTTCCCGATTCCAGTCCCAACCCCCGAACCATTCATGGATTCCCGTCAACTCGTTGTCGAACTGGACTAGCGCAATTGGTCCACCTCGTGACATCGTATGCCGCGCCAGGATGGGGCAAACATGGTCGAACCACCGTTTTGCCCTTTCCAGGAAGAATGGATGGAGATAAGAGACTGAGAAAAAGGAGCGTGGTTTGCCTGCCAGGTCGGTGGCGAGGATTTCAGGATGCCCTTCAACTAGCCAGCGCGGCAGGCCCGCGAACTGGAGTTCCGAATATTGGTACGGTCCCGGACGCGCGATCACGAGAAGCCCCTCTTCGCTGCAAATATCGAGGAAGGCTTCCAAATCGAGCCAGGGTTCGCCTTCAAAGGTGAAGACTCCTTCTTTGGGTTCGTGGATGAGCCAGGGAACGTAGGTGGCCGCGGCGTTACCCCCGGCATCCTTTAGTTGACGAAGTCGTAGGCGCCACATGTTTTTGGGAACCCGGAAGTAGTGAAATTCACCGGAAATTAGAAATCTGCGCTTGCCGTGGACGCGTACGGAGATGGAGTCCCAATCAAAAGTTTGCATGGAGGATATGGTTTTTAGAGGTAGTCGGTGGTCTTGCGCAGCGAGGGCGAAATCTCTTCCTGATTAAGAACGAGAAGTTCGCGGAAGAGATTGCGAGCTGCCTTGGAGAAGGAGCGCATCGGATAAGCCAGCAATGCGTGAGCGAGAAGCTTCGGGTCTCCAGTGGCGCAAGCATCACCAAGCATGGTTTGGTGAATCGCCAGACCATTGGTGATGCCCTGCACTACCATCGGTACCGCGTGGCGAGCTACGGGGGAAATTTCCTGGCCGCGAAGTACCTGGGAATACTCGCAGACCACGTCGTCGGGTAGATTGGAAATTGCTCCGCGATTGAGGCGACTTGTGGCCAGCTTGACTGGCTCCGCACCCGCGATGCCACGCAGGACGCGAATGAATATATCATCTTCGGCCCGTGCGAAGGGGCTCAAAGGAGGCTGTGCCGTCCAAAATCGGGTACCGAGCTCCCTCGCCGCGTGGCTCGCCATTTCCACATTGTTGCGGGTTCGGATAGCCTTGCCTTCACGGATTGCTCGTCGAACCCGCGACGGGGTAAGGGGCTCCGCCTTTTGCTTGGTTGCCTCGGTGGCCAGCGCTTCTTCGTAATTCAGGTGCATCATGCCGTCCCCTTCCGTTGAGAATACCAGGACACCCAGGTGCCGATAGAAACCCTCCAGGCGGCGGACACTCTCCGTGATGCCTCTCTTTTGAGTGGTGCTCCAAATGGAGCGCAG
>Ga0206831_1036_pt1 | contig 46969 bp, 47 predicted proteins | sample Alteio_BWOrgCont_73_FD_152876 | JGI IMG/M metagenome (GOLD analysis project Ga0206831, IMG submission 152876) | Enriched cells from forest soil in Barre Woods Harvard Forest LTER site, Petersham, Massachusetts, United States -... | ecosystem: Environmental > Terrestrial > Soil > Temperate forest >...
CGCAGTCCAGCTCTTCGGCTAGCAACTGCGACAGGGAAGTCATCGGCCCCTGGCCCATCTCCGATTTGTGGATGGTGAAGGTAACGATATCGTCGCTGCCAACATGGATAAACGCGTTCAGCTTCGTCGAGGTGGTTGCGGCTTGGAGCTTGCTGCTCTCGGCCAGATGGAATCCAATGAACAGTCCGCCCGCGGTAGCCACGCCAGCCTTCAGGAAGCCGCGGCGATTCAGATCGGACAGAGTGGCACTCATGCTGCGTCTCCTTCCGCTACGTTCTCTGCGACCGTGGCGTTGCGATTGGCCGCGGCCTGATACTGCGCGGCGACGTGAACCGCGTGGCGAATCGCCTGGTAGGTTCCGCAGCGGCAGATGTTGCCGTGCATGGCCTCATCAATGTCGGCGTCGGTGGGATGAGCGGTTTTCTTGAGCAGGCCCGCGGCGGTCATGATCTGGCCGGACTGGCAATAGCCGCACTGCGGCACATCCACCTCAATCCAGGCGCGTTGCACGGGGTGGCTGTTATCGGACGAAAGGCCTTCGATGGTGGTGACGCTCTTGCCGGCGACCGTTGAAATCGGCGTTACGCAAGAGCGGATGGGCTGCCCGTTGATGTGCACGGTGCAGCAGCCGCACAGCGCCATGCCGCAGCCGAACTTAGTGCCGGTCATGCCGAGCGAATCGCGCAAAACCCATAGCAGCGGCATTTGCGGCGAGACGTCGACGGTTTGGGGCTTTCCATTCAGGGTGAAAGTGACTGGCATCCGGGCCTCCTTGGAACTGGTGGTGTGTATCTATACTATATAACCAAACGGCTGGACCATATAACCAATCGCTGGTGCGGTTTGGGCGTCGCGAGTGCTACGCTGGCTGTTTATGCAGTTGTCCGAAATCTTCCTGGGCCAGGGCGAGCCGCAGTTCACGGATCTGCTGCGTGGCATCTCCATCGGCAAGCTGAAGACGTATCAGCTCTACGACCGGATGAAAGTCCGCCTGCACCTGGCCAAACTGAATTCAGAGAACCTTCGCAAGGCCGCGCCGAAGTTTTGGGCCAGACTCGGCGAGCGGGACGAGGAGTTTGCCGGCGAGCTGGCGCAGGCCATCCTGGTCTCGCATCTGGACATGATCAAGGCGGTGATCGACGATCTCGGGATTCCCAATCAAGACGGGTTTTTCGACAAAGACATCGACGGATCGAAATATTTTACCGACGGTTGGCAGCAGCGGTCCTATGAGAAATTCAAGGGCGTGTATCCGCCGCAAGTGCTGCTGTTTTACATCAACCATTTGGCGTGGGAGTTGGCCAAGAGTGAGCAGGTGTTTCAGATTCCGGCATGAGCCAACAATTTTTCGATGCGATTCGGGCGGGGGATCGAGGCGCAGTGGAGACGCTGGTGAGCGCCGATCCAGGGCTGCTGGCCGCGAAAGACGAGAAGGGATTGGGCCCGTACACGGCAGCGAAGTATTCGGGACGCAATGAGATTGCCGCGCTGTTGCTCGAGAGGGGCGTGGAGTTGGACGTGTTCGCCGCGTGCATAGCGGGCGCGCTGGAACGCGCGGCTGAGCTTATCGGCCGCGAGCCTGAGCTGGTGAAAGCGTACAGCCACGATGGTTGGACTCCCCTGCATTTGGCGTGCTTTTTTGCCCAGCCTTCGCTGGTGGAAACGCTGATCGAGCAAGGCGCGGACGTGAACGCGCGATCGCGCAACGCGATGAAGAACACTCCGCTGCACGCCGCGGCTGCGGGACGGAATCGGGACGCCGTACGCGTGCTGTTGGAACACGGCGCCGATGTAAATTCGCAGCAGGAGGGCGGATGGACGGCGCTGCACGCGGCATCGCAAAATGGGGACGCGGAGATGGCGCGGCTGCTGATCGCTGCCGGCGCCGATGTGCAGATGCGAGCATCGAACCAGCAAAACGCGCTGGATCTGGCCTTGACCAAGGGGCATCCGGCCGTAGTGGAAGTGTTGGAAGCGTACGCCCAATAATTAAACCAGAGTGGTCGAAGAACAAATCCAACAATTAGAGTCGGCAGCGCTCCAGCGGATCGCGGAAGCGAAGAATCTGGACGAGATCGAGCTGGTGCGCGTGGACGTGCTGGGGCGTAAGGGATCGCTCGCGCAATTCGATCTGGGCAAGCTGCCACCCGAGGAGCGGAAAATCGCGGGCAAGGCGTTAAACGCGGCAAAACAGGTATTGGCGAGCGCGTTTGAAACAAGAAAGCACGCGTTCGCGGCTGAAGCGCTCGACGTTCGGCTGAAGCAGGAATGGCTGGATCTCACGCTGCCCGCGCCGGGTCCGCGTCCGGGAAGCTTGCACCCGGTGACCGTCATCCAGAACGAGATCGAAGATCTTTTCACGTCGCTCGGATTTGCCGTGCTGGACGGGCCAGAGGTGGAAACCGAATATCACAATTTCGACGCGCTCAACATCCCGCCCGAACATCCAGCGCGGGATATGCAGGACACTTTCTGGCTCAGCAACGGACATCTGCTTCGCACGCATACATCGCCAGTGCAAGTGCGCGGAATGGAGAAGCTGGGGCCGCCGCTGCGCATGATTGCGCCGGGGCGCGTGTTTCGCAACGAAGAAGTGGACGCGTCGCATGAGCACACGTTCTATCAGTTGGAAGGCATGATGGTGGACCGCGACGTCTCGGTAGCGCACCTGATCTATTTCATGAAGACGCTGCTGAGCGCGATCTTTCATCGCGACGCGGTGGTGCGGCTGCGTCCGGGCTATTTTCCGTTTGTGGAGCCGGGCTTCGAGCTGGATATTGCGTGCCTGATTTGCGGCGGTTCCGGCTGCGCGGTGTGCAAGCAGAGCGGCTGGGTCGAGTTGCTGCCGTGCGGCCTCGTGCATCCGAACGTGCTGCGGATGAGCGGCATCGATCCGGACGAGTGGGGCGGTTTCGCGTTCGGCCTGGGACTGACTCGCTTGGCCATGATGCGCTATGGAATCGACGACATCCGGCTTTTCGCCAGCGGCGATTTGAGATTCTTGCGGCAGTTCTGAGCGATGAAATTTTCCTACAACTGGATTCGCGAATTGGTTCCCGGCCTGGACATCGAGCCTGAGGAGTTGATGCGCCTGATCACGATGAAGACGGCCGAGTGCGAAGGACTGGAGTATGTTGGTGAGCCAGCCGACACGGTGATTGAAGTGGACAACAAGTCGCTCACGCACCGGCCCGATTTGTGGGGGCATTATGGGATGGCGCGTGAAGTGGCCGCGATCACGAGTAGGAGGCTGCACGATCCGGTGAAGCTCGACTTGCTGCTGCGGGGCACAGCGACGGTCGAGATCGCGATTGAGGATTTTGCTTTGTGCCCGCGTTATAGCGCGTCGGTTTTCGAGAACGTCACGGTGCAGCCATCGCCAGCGTGGCTGCGGGATCGCCTGGAAGCGGTGGGGCTGAACGCGATTAACAATATCGTCGACGTGACGAATTACGTAATGGCGGAACTGGCGCAGCCGATGCACGCGTTCGATGCCCAGAAATTGCACGGCACGGCGATTTTCGTTCGCAGCGCGCGGCCGGGTGAGCAAATCGTCGCCTTGAACGAGGAGAGCTACAATCTCGGCCCATCCAATTTGGTGATCGCCGACGCGGAGGCGCCCATCGCGCTGGCGGGCGTGATTGGCGGATTGCATAGTGCGATTGGGCCGGAGACCGAACGCATCGTGCTGGAGAGCGCGAATTTCCAAGCGGCGAGCGTCCGCAAAACATCGGTCGCGCTGAAGCTACGCACGGATGCATCGATGCGATTCGAGAAGTCGCAAGATCCCACGAATACGGTGCGGGGCTTGGCACGGGCTGTGGAATTGCTAGCGGAGGTCTCGCCGGGAATCCGGCTGGTGGGAGGCGTGGCCGACTTACAGGGCGAATTGAAAACGCCAGCGCCGATCGAGTTCTCCGTCGATTGGTTGAGACGCAAGCTGGGACGCGAGCTGGATGCGCACGAGGTGCGTTCCATTCTTGAATCGCTCGAGTTTGGCGTCGAGGAAAGCGCACCCGGCCGCTTCCTGGTGACGGTGCCTAGCTGGCGCGCGACGAAAGACATATCGATCAAGGACGATCTGCTGGAGGAGGTGGGCAGGGTGGTGGGCTACGAATCCATCACACCGCGGGCGCCGCTGATCGAATCCGTTGTGCCGCCCGAGGAGGCCTCGCGCAAATACGTGCGACGCCTGCGCGATATGGCCACAGCGCAAGGATTCACCGAGGTCTACAATTACTCGTTCGTCACCGAAGAAATGGCGCGTGCGTTCCACATGAACCTGGAAGAACACGTGGGAGTGGCGAACCCGATCGCGTCCGGTCAAACGCTTTTGCGCGCGAGCTTGTTGCCGGCAATTCTTGAGAACATACTCGACAACAGCCGGCATTTGACTGCTTTCCGGCTGTTCGAAATTGGTCGGGAAATTCACGCCCGAAACCGCGAGCTTCCCGAAGAAGTTCCGCATTTCGCGGCAGCGATGTACGAGCGGGAGGGTGATGGCCGCGAGTCGCTTTTCGAGTTGAAGCGCCTGGCCGAATGTTTGATGGACGGATGCGAAGCGCGTCCGGCGAAAGCGCGGCCGTTTGAGCATCCAGAGCGAGCCGCGATCATCGCGTGGCGTGGCGCAGACGTCGGACGTCTATTTGAATTACATCCCTCGCTGGGAGTCGAAGGCCGCGCCGCGATTCTCGACCTCGACCTGATCAAGATACAAAGGCTGGACAATCGTGAGCATCGCTACCAGCCGTGGAGCCGTTTTCCGGTGAGCGCGTTCGACCTATCCGTGGTAGCTGGCTTGCGCGAACTGTCGGTTGATATCGAGCGTCGACTGGCAGCCGCGGCCGGGGCCGATCTGGTCGAGATCCAGTTTCTGCGCGTGTACACCGGTGCGCCGCTTCCGCCGGATCGCAAAAGCGTGACGTACCGCTTGACCGTAGGCGCAGCGGACCGCACATTGTCGTCGGAAGAAGTGGGCGCTATTCGCGAACGGGTGATCGGCGCCGTTTCGTGAGCCGGCGGATTAATGCACGTGCATGGGATCGCCAAAGTACCCGATGATCCGCTCGGCGCAGAGCCGGCACGCCTCTAGTTCGTCGGGATCGCGGCCTTCGCAGTGCAGTAACTGCTCCTCGCGCACGGCCATACTGCGCCCGCAAACCCAGTCGTCGCCGTCGCGGGAGTGAATGTGGTTGAAATCGGTCAAGATAGCCAGAATATCAGATCGGTTGCGGCGGCAATTCGGATGTTGATAGACTGGTTTTGAACCCCAAGGAGCGATACGACAATGGCGAAAGTATGTGAAGTGTGCGGACGAGGGCCGCAGTTCGGCAATCGGATCAGCCATGCGCATAACGTCAGCAAGCGCCGCTGGAACATAAATCTGCAGAGCGTTCGCGCGCTTGTGAACGGCGCCGCTAAGCGCATCCGAGTTTGCACGTCCTGCATCCGCAACGGCAAGGTTCTAAAGGCCGGTAAAGTCGCGAAGGCTGCCGCTTAAGAACTCTCCTGATAAACTACACCCGATGAAGTTCGTAACGTTTCGCGGCGCGACTGCCCGCGCCGAAGCTGGCGTTCTTGTCGGTGATCGTGTAATTGGCTTGGCGGGGGCTGGTTTTAACAACATGCTCTCGGTGCTTGCCAGCGGGCGCGAAGGGCGCGCCAAGATCGAGAACTTCGTTCATAATCCACCCGCTGATTCGACGTTCCCTCTTTCCTCGGTCCAACTTCTAGCGCCGGTTCCGAGGCCGCCCAAGCTGATCTGCGTGGGGCTCAACTATCGCGATCACGCCGCCGAGGCCCGGCAGGAAATCCCCAAGATTCCGACCATCTTCGCCAAGTTTTCAAACGTGGTGATTGGTCCGGGACAGCCCATCGTGCTTCCCAAGAATTCGCGCAAGCCCGACTACGAAGCCGAGTTCGCGTTTGTCATTGGAACGGGCGGCCGGCACATTCCAAGCTACGAATGGCAAGAGCACGTTTTTGGGTACACGGTGTTCAACGATGTAAGCGCCCGCGATTTTCAAATGGCCACTTCGCAATGGATGATGGGAAAAACGTTCGACACATTCGCGCCCATGGGTCCATGGCTGGTGAGCGCGGACGAGATCGCAGATCCGCATGCGCTGGATATCAGCTTGCGCATTGGTGATGAAACGCTGCAGCATTCCAATACGCGCGAACTGATCTTCAAGATTCCCGAGCTGGTGGCGTATCTTTCGAGCGTGGTGACGTTGGAACCTGGCGACGTGGTGGCGACGGGAACGCCGGCGGGCGTGGGATTTGCGCGCACGCCGCCGCGCTACTTGCAACCGGGCGAGGAAGTAATCGTCAGCATTGAGGGCATCGGCGAACTGCGCAATCCCGTGGTGGCAGAATCGCACTAAGACGGCGGATCGCGCTCGAACAGTTGTTCCAAGTCTCGAGCCGTGGGCGTGCCTTCCACCGCTTGATGCATATCGTGCGCGAACGAGCGCATGATTTCCAGCAGATCGAACTCGCGCCCCAGCACTGCGTACAACTCGACGCCCGCGAGCAGCAGTGCGAGACGGCTGTCGCCACGCACCGCGACCTCGCGCCTCACTTGCCGGAGTAATTCCAGAGATTCGGGACTGGTTGGCCGCCAGGACATGGCGAAGCGAGCGGGAGATTTCTCCCCCGCTCGAATCCTCTCCGCTCGAAGCAAGGAGCGCTGCTGTTATCAGGCGGAAATGCTCTTGCGGGCCTCGCCCGACTGTATCTGGACCTGCCGCGGCTTCATCTGTTCGGTGACCGGAATCTGGATGTCCAGAATTCCGTCTTGGAGCCGACAGGTTAGCTTATCTACGTTCAGACCGCTGGGCAACGTGACCGCCGCGTAGAACCTGCCGTACGCAAGCTGCGCGTGCGCGTTGTTCTTGAAATTTTCGGGCGTCTTCCGCTCGCCTTCCATGATCAGTTGATTGTTCTGAACGCTGACCTTGAGGTCTTGCTGCGCAACGCCGGGAAGGATGGCCCGGAGCTGCAAATTCGAGTCGCCCCATGCGGTCTCTATCACAGGGCTGAAGGTCCACTGGCTGCCATTGGGCAGCGCTGCTGCCCGCCCTGATTCCGCGGGAAGCCCGTAGACGTTTTCAAAGAGCTGATCGACGGAACGCCGGAAAAGATCCAACGTTTGCCGAGCATCTCCGGCAAGAAACGTACTTGTCATCAGTTCACCTCTAGTCGACGCTTGACTTTGAGAAAGGCCTTTAAAGCCCTCTCAGTCCGGATAGTACACCTCGACTGGCGGCTGTGAAACAGGAATTTTTTCTGTAACCGTGAACCGCATTATCACCTGGACGAAAGACCTACTTCGCGGGCTTGTTGACGAGAAATCTCTCGTCGATCTCCACTTGATAACCGCTCGCGAGCCGGTTGCTTTCATTGGCCATTCCAACCACGGCCATCAACTCGGCCAGCATCGCATCGGTCATCCCAGCTTTGCGCGCTGCCGCGGTATGTGAAGCGATGCAATATCCGCACTGATTGGTCGCGCTGACGGCGAGATAGATCATCTCCTTGGTAACAGCGTCCAGCGCTCCCGGCGCCATGATCTCCTTGATGCTGTGCCAGGTGCGCCGCAGCGTGATGGGATCGTGCGCCAGCGCTTGCCAAAAATTGTTGATCCAATCGGTTTTGCGCGTGGCCATGATGTCGTCATAGATGGCGCGAACTTCGGGGCTCGCATCCGCATAGTCGATCAATCCTAGAGTCGCCATATCACTCATCATCACTCATCACTGCTAACCGTGTCGGTTCGCGCAATAATGGAAGTAATCCTTCATGCAAGAAACAATTTTGGAAGGTCTCACCTTCGACGACGTTCTTCTACAGCCGGCGCGCAGCGGAGTCCTGCCGGCGCACACCGACACCCGAACTTGCCTGACGCGGCGCATCGCGATGAATATCCCGATCGTCAGCTCGGCTATGGATACTGTTACCGAATCGCATCTGGCCATCGCGCTCGCGCAGCAAGGCGGCATCGGAATCATTCATCGCAACATGCCGGTGGACCGGCAGGCCGAGGAAGTGGATCGCGTGAAGCGCAGTGAAAGCGGCATGATCGTGGATCCAGTCACCATTGAGCCCGATCGCAAGATCTCGGACGCTTTGGAGCTGATGAAGCACTACCGCATCTCGGGAGTGCCGGTCACGACGCGCGGCAAGCTGGTTGGCATCTTGACGAATCGCGACTTGCGCTTCGAGACCCGCCACGATCTCCCCATTTCGCAAGTGATGACCAAGGAGAACCTGATCACCGTGCCGGTGGGTACGACGCTGGAAGAGGCCGAGAAGATTCTGCACCAGCATCGCGTGGAGAAGCTGCTGGTGGTGGACGAACATTTCGCGCTCAAGGGCCTCATCACGGTCAAGGACATTCAGAAGAAGCTGAAGTACCCCAACGCGGCGAAGGATCCGCAAGGGCGATTGCGCGTCGGCGCGGCGGTGGGCGCCGTGGGAGATTACCTGGAACGCGCACAGGAGCTGGTGAGCAAGAAGGTGGACGTCATTGTCGTGGACTCAGCGCATGGCCACAGCGACCGCGTGATGGAGGCGGTGCGCACCATCAAGCACGAGCTTCCGGATGTGGATTTGATCGCCGGCAACGTCGCCACCTTTGAGGGCGCGCGCGATTTGATCGAACTGGGCGCGGACGGGATCAAGGTGGGCATCGGTCCGGGTTCGATTTGCACCACGCGCGTGGTTAGCGGTGCTGGTGTGCCCCAGATCACGGCGATTGCCGAGTGCTCACGCGCGACGCGCGGCTCCGGGGTCCCGCTGATTTCCGACGGCGGTATCAAGTTCTCCGGCGACATCAGCAAGGCCATTGCAGCCGGCGCCGACGCGGTGATGATCGGGAGCCTGCTAGCGGGAACCGAGGAGAGTCCGGGCGAGACCATTCTGTATCAAGGGCGTACGTTTAAGAGCTATCGCGGCATGGGTTCCATGGGCGCGATGACGCAAGGATCTTCGGACCGATACTCGCAGGACGCGAGCGGCAAGCTCGTGCCGGAAGGAATCGAGGGTCGCGTGCCGTACAAAGGGCCGCTCTCGGAATTGGTATATCAACTGGTGGGTGGATTGAGGGCCGGCATGGGCTACTGTGGCTGCAAGAATATTCGCGAGCTGCAGGAGCGGGCAAGTTTTTTGCGAGTTACGTCGGCGGGGTTGCGCGAAAGCCACGTACACGACGTGATTATCACCAAGGAAGCGCCAAATTATCGGTTGGAATAAGTCGGACCAGGGGGTCCGACGCGGACGAGGGCGTCCGCCCCACGATAAATGCTGGATGCCACTTCCTTTACCTGAGCTATCGTCATGCGGGGATGCAGCGGCAGGCTGAGCACCGTGTTCGCACAGGCCTCGGCCACTGGAAAATCGCCCGCCTGGTATCGCGCGTCGGCGTAAGCAGGCATCCAGTGAATCGGCAGCGGGTAGTGGACCGCTGTCTGGATTCCCGCATTTTCCAAACCTCGCTGCAGTCCGTCGCGATCGGTGGCGCGAATCGTGTATAGGCAATATACGTGCCGCGAATTCGGCATTGCTTGTGGCCGCGTGACGGAGGAGTCTTCGAGCAAACCATCATATTCGGCAGCGAGCGCGCGCCGGGCTTCAATCCACTGCTCGAGACGCCGCAACTTCACTCGCAAGATGGCGGCCTGGATAGCAGGCAGCCGGTAGTTGTAGCCTTTCAGACTCGGGCGATAACGTTGTTCCTCGCCCCAGCTACGCAGCAGCGCGGCCGCTCGCGCGTATTCGGAATTGTTCGCGGTCAGCATGCCGCCTTCACCAGCCGCGCCGAGGTTCTTAGTGGGATAGAAACTGAAGCAGCCGATGTCGCCGATGCCGCCGGCTCGCCGCCCGCGATATTCCGCGCCGTGGGCCTGCGCCGCGTCTTCAATAACGATCAGCTGATGGCGCCGGGCAATTTCTAGAATCGGATCCATATCGGCGCATTGTCCGTACAGGTGCACCGGCAGAATAGCGCGCGTGCGCGGGGTGATGGCTGCCTCAATCTTACTGACGTCGATGTTGAACGTGCCCGGATCGATATCGACGTACACGGGAATTGCTCCGGCATAGCCGATTGCGGCGACCGTCGCATAAAATGTGAACGGAACCGTGATCACCTCGTCGCCCGGTTGAATACCCGCCGCGAGCAGCGCCAGATGCAGCGCGCTGGTTCCGGAGTTAACCGCGACGCCGTGCTGAGCGCCGCAATAGCTCGCAAATTCCTTTTCGAGCGCAGTGACCTCGGGGCCTCCAACGAACTGGCCGCTTTCGAGTACCCGCGCTACCGCGGCGTCAATTTCGGTTTTGAGTTCATGATATTCGGCGGCAAGATCGAGGAAGCGAATCATGCGAGAAGTAGTTCAAACTTGCGAGAAACTGCTTCCCAAGAATAACATGTAGAGACCATTTCCCATGCCGTCCGGGCCTGTTTGCGGCGCGCCTCCGCGCACCCGAGTAAGGCCACGCAGCGCTCGGCGAAAACCTCCGGTGAATCCGCAAGGGCGATGTTCTCTCCATCGCGAACGTCCAAGCCTTCGGCGCCGATGGTGGTGGATACTACCGGGACTTTGGCGGTCATCGCTTCATAGATTTTGAGGCGCGTGCCTCCGCCGATACGCAGCGGAACGATGGAGACGGCCGACTCCCATAGATACGGGCGCACATCGGTGACGGTACCGGTGACATGGATGCGGGAGTCGGTTTCGGCCAGGCGTAGAATTTCAGCGGTTGGGTTGCGGCCGACGACGGTCAGCGAACACTCTGGGAGCCGGCGGCGAATCAGCGGGAGAATGCTGGTAGCAAACCAGCGGATCGCATCGATGTTAGGCCGCCAGTCCATGGAACCGAGAAATATGAGATCAGTGCTTGGCTGGGGCGTCTTAGCCCGCGGCGCAAAATATTCAAGATCGACGCCAGTGGGTACGGCCGCAATTTCCGGGACGCGGTAAAGCGATTGCATTGTCTGCGCATCGCACTCGGAGACAGCGACAATTCTTTTCACGGCTTGGCACACGCGCTCTTCGTAACCGAGCATGCGTTCATACTGGCCCTGAAAGTAGATCTTGACGAGCGGCGTGCGCGCATGTTCGGCGTGTCGCTTCCAAATGATGGATTCCACGTTGTGCTGGAACAGAACCGCCGCGCCAGGGTCCGGAATGTTTGAGGCCGAGAAAAGAAAATCGCAGACAATCGCGTCGAACTTCTCCTTCCCAGTAAGTTTGTCTACTTGCCGCCTGAGCGCGTCTGAACGGTAACGCAGCACGGGCACCGGGAGTTTCGAGAAATGGCTTTCACAGATCTGACGAAAGAACCGCGGCGTGAAATTCAGCGGCGCCTGGTGCTCAACTGGATACACTTTGGTGCAATACTCGGCGCTGCGTTCGAGTCCGTCGGGCGCGGAAGGACGGTAGAGGGCTGCGTAGTGAATCTCATGGCGCTGATGCAGGCGCTTCAGCGTCTCGAGCGTGCGAATCTGACCGCCGCGCGTAGTGGGGTGCAGAAAATCCGAGCCGACCCACAGAATCTTCATGCGCGCGCCGCGGCCGCTTCCCGCGATGGGGTTCGTTGGCGTCTGCCGGTCAAGAACAGGTCGCCCCACAACTGCAGATTCACCAGACGCCAGATGCGATCGGTGGCGTCCTCGCGCCCGGAGCGATGCCGATGGATGAGTGCTTCCACCTCGCGCATGTCAAGATATGCCGCTAGCAAACCGTCGCGTGAACGCAGGGCGGCGTAAAGCGGCTCGGCGCGTGGATCGAGCAGCCATTTGCGTAGCGGCGTTGGAAACCCCATCTTCCTACGGTGAACGATATTGCGCGGAAGCAAGTCACGGACGGCTTCCTTCAGGATGTACTTTTGCGTGCGCCCCCGGATTTTCAGGGCGTCGGGGATGCGCGAGGCAAATTCCACCAAGGTGTGATCCAAGAACGGCACGCGGCTTTCAATCGACGCCGCCATGCTCATTCGATCCTGCTTCATCAGCAATTCGACGAGGTAAGTTTTCTGGTCGGCATAGAGAGTGCGCGCCAGTGGAGAATCTTCGTGGTGCGCGGTCCAGTAGCGCATATACTTCTCGCAGCTCGCGCCCGGATCGAATGCGCAATAGAAATTTTCCAGGTAGAGCGACTCGAAACTCAAATCCCGGCCGAGCACCGTGTGCCGCAATTTGCGCCTAAGACGGACACCAAGGAGTGGGAACGTCGCGGTCTGATGTCGAACCCAGCAGCGGGCGGGTTCAGGTACGATGCCGTACGTCCGAGCGCAACGCTGGTTGAGCTTTTGCCAGCGATAACGTTCATAGCCTCCGAAAAGTTCGTCGCTGCCTTCGCCCGTCAGAACTACCTTGACATGTTCCGATGCCAGCTTCGAGACAAAGTACAGGGGCACGCTGGAGGGCCACGCGATCGGTTCGTCCTCCTGCCAGATCAGCTGGGGCAGAGCGCCGAAAAAGTCGTCGACGCCGATGGTGACTTCGCGATGGTTAGTTCCAATCGCCTGGGCTACGCGCTGGGCATCGCTCAGCTCGCTGAATTGCGCCTCGGAATAACCCACCGCGAAGGTTTGCACGGGTCGAGAAATAGCGCGCTGCGCGAGCGCCGCGATGGCGCTTGAATCCAAGCCTCCGCTGAGGAATACACCGAGCGGCCCGTCGGCCATCAAATGCATTTCGACGGATTGTTCGAGGCGCCGGCGAGTTTCTGCGATCCAAGACGACGCGCCGAGATCCCCGGCGCTTCCGGCTTGAGGAATATCCCAGTAGCGCTCGATCGTGAGTTCGGGGCTGACGCCCGCAGTGTCCAGCACCAGCCGGTGGCCCGGCATCAACTTATGGATGTTGCGAAACAGCGTGCGATCGCCGCTGGTGTAGCCGAATGCCAGCACTTCGGGCAGGAGATCCTCGGCGAGCGATGGGGAAATCGCCGGATGCTCCAGCAGCGCCTTGATCTCGGAGGTGAACGCGAACAACCGCCCGTCCCAGTAATAGTAGAAGGGTTTGATGCCCAGCCGATCGCGCGCGCAAAACAGGCGCCGCCGCGCTGCGTCCCAGATCGCGAACGCGAACATGCCTTGAAAAAGCTGCAGGCATTCAGGGCCATGCTGCTCGAAAGCGTGCAGAATTGTTTCAGTGTCGGAACGCGTTTGATAGCGATGTCCGGCCTGCTCGAGCGCTGGACGGAGCGCGGCATGATTGTAAATCTCGCCGTTGAAGGTTATCCAGAGCGAGCCGGTCTCGTTCGTCATCGGCTGGTGGCCGCCTTGGACGTCGATGATGCTGAGCCGCCGCTGTGCCAGGTGAGCCCGCGCGTCGCGGTAGAACCCGAGGTCGTCGGGGCCGCGATGACGGATCGCCTCGGCCATTCGCGCGAGCGTTCCGGCGTCCCCAGGCCCGGGGGTCATACTCACGAATCCGGCAATTCCGCACATGAACAGTTAGTGCGAACTCGCCCGATGCTCTCTCAGGATTGGATAAACTGAGAACGGAGGAATGGGTGAGTGGTTGAAACCGGCGGTCTTGAAAACCGTTAGCGGGGTAACTCGCTCGGGGGTTCGAATCCCTCTTCCTCCGCCAGCCGCCTTATGTTTGTAAATTCGGACGGCGTGCGGCTATATGTCGAAGAAACCGGGACCGGAGAACCGATCGTCTTCGTTCATGAATTGCACTCGGACTACCGGGAATGGGAAGCCCAAGTCCGATGGTTCTCGCGCTTCTACCGCTGCGTTACCTTCAACGCGCGCGGTTATCCGCCGTCGGATGTGCCTGGCGACCCAAGCTTGTACGGCTTGCCCTTCGTCGTCCACGACATCGCCGCCGTCCTGCAAGGTCTGAGTATTTCTAAGGCCCACGTGGTGGGGTTGAGTATGGGCGCGTACGCCGCGCTGCATTTCGGGCTGCTGTATCCAGAGATGGCGCGTTCGCTGGTCGTGGCCGGCGTCGGATCCGGTTCGCCCCCTGCGAATCGAGCGGCATGGGTTGCGGAAAGCGAGACTACCGCTCAGGCGTACCTGGAGCTTGGATCGCCGGCGGTGGCCGAAGTTGCTGCCCGGACCCCCACCCGCATCCATCTTCACCGCAAGAACCCCCATGCATTCGAGGAATTCTTATCGCATTTGCAGGAGCACTCAGCGGAAGGCAAGGCGCGGACGATATTGGGATATCAAGCCCGGCGTCCTTCGCTCGAGGACTATAAGAACGAATTCGCAGGCCTTGCGATACCGGTGTTATTGATCGCGGGCGACGACGACCAACCTTGTCTGGAGACCACTCTCTGGCTCAAGAGAACGCTTCCGAACGCGGGACTTTGGATTTCCCCACACAGCGGCCATGCTGTCAATCTTGAAGAGCCGGCGGCTTTCAATCGCACCGTTGAGGATTTCTTACTCGCCGTCGAACACGGCCGTTGGGGTCGCTGATTCGGTGGTGCGGCTCATTGCACAATCACGATCGGAGCCTGCCAGAACGCGGCCTTCTGCCCGCTAGGATCAAGCACGGTCACTTGGCAATTGTATGCGCCCGGCGGAAGCTGATCGAGAGCCAGATCGAATCGCAGTGGCATCGTTTTCAAACGATTGTTCAGCCCGTCACTCACGGAGCGCGGCGGCGTCTCGAAAACCTTCGTTTGTCCGCGATAGAAAGTCACAAAAGCAACCAGCGGCTCGACGCTCGTAGCGGCCGGCTCATAGGCTTGAAGATAGACATACAATTGACGATTCTTGCTGAATACGCGCGTTACGCTCGGAATCAGTTTCTGCCCGTCTTGTACCAGCGGGTTGGTTATCTCCGCTTGGTCTTTGCTCTTTAAGGCGTTGTAGATGGCTTCCTTCTGGTCGACGCGCTGGCTGCTCAGAACGACGGAGCTGAGCGGAATCCGCTTCAGTTCCTTGTTCAAGTTGGGAATAACAAACGAAGTCTCGTAAGTTCCAATCCTGCCCGTCTCGGCATCGCGCGCCAGCAACTTAATCTTGTATTTGCCGGGAAGCAGCGTGAAGCCGGTTGAGTATTCGATGGGTTGTTTCGCCAGCTTCGCAGCAGTCTCGCCGCTTAGCTTGATATCCACTTTATCGCGGACGTTTTGGACGGTGCTCCCGTAGTCGTCTTTCACTTCACCGAGGAAATCGATGAGCGTGCGTTCCGCGCCTCCCTTGCGCGCCAGCGCCAACTCGCGGCCTGGGATCTTGATGAAAACCGGCACGAAATATTCGGCGCGATTCAACTGGAAGTAATCCACTTCCATGGCGATCGTGAGCTCGGTAATCGGATCGCCCAACATCAGCGCATCTTCGAGCTGCCGCTCCTTTTCAGCTGTGGTGAACTTGCCGAATGTTTTGCCGGAGAAATAGCCCTGGCGATAATCGAGCGTCGCGGAAATGCTGCCATTCAGAGCGATTTTGATGCGGCGAAACTTGCCGTCTAAAGTGGTGTTGGTGGTGTAGTAACCAAGGATGTAGTAATTCGAAACGCTTTTTTGCGCCTGCACGATTCCCATCGAAAGGTCATTGTTGTCGAGCAGCGCCTTCCCGCCGGTATCCGCGGCCAGCGCAAACAATGTATCCTGCGATTGCTGAAAATTGTTGGTCACGGCTAGCGCGGAAGCGCCCGTGTACATACCCTTGCCGCCCGGCGATCCCTGGGTAGCATCTCCCAGTGGCGCCTGCGCGACTAAGCCGCGCGCGTCGATCGGCCAAAACGAAACTCCAGCCCGAACCGCGGCATTAATTGTGGCGTGCAGTTGCGCTTGATTATCAATACCGTTGAGACGCAGGCCGCTGGCGAAATATAGGACCGACTTCTTTTCACTAAGCTGGCCCAACATTTTGGCCGCCGTCTGAAGCGCGGAAAGCTGGCGGTTGGTGTTGAAGATGTTGAACTCGCTATCGTCCTGTCCGAAAGCCGCTCCGGTATCCGGCGTGCTGTCATCGCTGGTGGTTTCGTTGAAGCCCTGAGACTCGCCGACGATCATGGTTTGAAGGATGCTAAGCAGGCGCTCGCGGTTATCGGTAAAATCCGACGCCACTCGAACTGCCCCGCCTTCAAATCTCATCAGCGCCATGCGATCCGCCGGCGTCATCTGCGTTCGAATGAACTTCTCCGCTGCCGTGACGGCGCGCAACTGGTCCGGCGGCGGCATAGCGGTCATGTCGAAATAGAGGACCAGCAAGCGACGGTTTTGGTATCGAAAATCGCCAGGCTTTTCCGCTGCAATCTGCGTCTCCGGAAGCCGTCGCAGGGGCACGCTTGAGGCTTTGATCGGGGGCTCGGCCTCAACCTCTTCGGGTACTTTCTGAAATTCGAAGAAACGGATGGTTTGCTCGGCCCCGTCTTCGGTAACCGTGAAGTCTTTCGCGGTCAGTCCCTCGACGGCGTGGCCACTTTTGTCTTTCACGTTTACGGTCTCGATCACCAATTGGCTGCTGGTGGAGAACGTGGCCGGGCCATTGCCGTTGGCCGGCGTGTTCTGGCCGATCTGCTGGGCAAGCGCCGTGAAGCTGAACAAGAAAAGGACGAGTGGGGCGCGGATCATCAAAACCTCACGATAAACCTTGTTGTCAGACTGCGCATCGGATTGGCGGTCATCGGAAGACCGAATTGGGCGTTGCCAAACGTCGTGTTCCAACTCGGGTAGGTGACGTGATTGATCGGGTTCGTGGAATCAATCCGCAGGTCGGAGGTCAACCGGTCGGTCAATCGAAAAGTGCGTGCAACCGACGTATTCAAAGTGAACTGCACCGGACCAGTTATGGAATCGCGTCCCGCATCGCCCCATTGGCCAGGCAGAGGTGCCGCGTATGCCGCTGGATTGAGGGACAAGCCCGGCGGGGCGTTGTACACGGACGCGCCCGTATAATTCGGGCGGAGCGTGAAGAATGCAGTACCTGGAACAGGCTCGAGATAGCTGGGAGTCAGCGGCAGTCCGCTGCCCGCCGAGATCGTCGTCAGAGATGTCCAGCCTTTAAACAGCGCTCCCTTCCAGCCGTTGAGCAGGGTTCCTCCAGCAAGTCCCATTCCGGTGGTGTACTGAATCTGCGCGCTCAGCAGATGGCGCTGATCGAAGCTGGAAAGACTTCGTTCGGCGCTGAGATCCAGCCAATTCTGCGCGATCAGCACATTCCGCGCGCTTGACGCCGCCCCGGCGCCTGGCGTGAGGGTATTGGGTGTGCCGGCGGAAGCTCCCAAGCCTCCTAACGCTGCGTCGTCATCGATTGCTTTAGCGAAGGTGTATTGCAGACTCGCGGTAAATCCGCTGTGCAGCCGGCGGCGCAACTGGATTTGCCCAGATTCGCGAGTGGAATTGCCGTTCGACGTCATATACGCATAACCGGACAGGCAGGCGAGACAAGGATTGAGTGCTCCCACCGGATACGTATTCGGCAAGAACTCTTGCGTTCCATGGGTGCCCTTAGTGCCAAGATACGTGGCCGTCATTTGCAACGATCCCGGCAGATCGCGCTGGACGGATAACTGCCAGATCTGCGCATACCCGGGCCGAAAATTCGGATCGATACCAAATGTATTGAGAGTGCCCGTGGGAGTGGCGTTGAATCCATCGGCCATCGTGAGCGGACTTGCGGCGCTGTTCTGCACGCTCAGGCTTTTGGAAAGCGGGAACTGCTGCGCCATTTGCGTCGCGATGGTTTGGTAAACCGACGTGTCGTAGTAGATGCCGTAGCCCGCGCGGATCACGAGCGACGATGCCGGGAAGGGCCGCCAGGCAATACTGATGCGCGGCTCAAACCCGTGCTTGTCCGGACGGATCAGCGAATCCGAATAGTGCTGACCTGTCAGTGTGCCGACTGGATCGCTCGCCACCACCGGAACTTCCGTCGAAAATCCAGGAGCAACGTCGAGATTGACCAGGCGGCCATACAACTCCGTGAGTGGCGAGCCGTACTCCCAACGCATCCCGGCATTCAGCGTCAAAGCTGAGTTGATGCGCCAATCATCGGTGAAGAACGCATCATACAAGGATCCACGAAAGTACTTGTCGGCATTGCCGAACGCGACCGCGGCCGCCTCCGGAACACCCAGCAGAAAATCCCCAAAATCTGAGCCGCTGTCGGCGCCGGTGAAGGTAAAAGTCCCGTGGCCGTTTTGTTGCCCCAGCAAGTTGAACTCCTGCCTCTTGAAATCACCTCCGAATTGAAAATTGTGGCGTCCATGACTCCAATAAAAAGCGGCAGAAACAGCGTTGGTCTCGTTGCGACTCAGCGACTGCTCCGAATCCGAAAGCCCTTGCACGCCGCTGGAAAAGCTCAGAGTCGGCGGTCCCCAATCCAAGGGATTTTGATCGTTCCCGGTAATGCCGGCCTCGCCCGAAACGTTCTGGCGATTCTCGAAGTAGGGAGTGACGCGAGTGGATAGCCGGCTGAACTGATAGCCGAAAGTCCCAAAGAATCCCTGCCCAAACCGGTGGAACCAGTTGGCGCTGGTGGTGAGCCCGAATGTGTCGGTGGTGTCCAAGAAGCCGAAAACGTTGGGATTATCCTGGCGCGTGTCCTGAAACGCAAAGTTGCCGAAGACTTGATTCTTACGATCGATGGACTGATTCCAGCGGGAATTCAAGCTGTCCTGATGAGTGACGCTGACAAGCGGGATCTGATAGTTGTAGGCCCCACCACCCGTGGAATTAGGCAACGGGTAAAAATTCAATAGCGCCTGGGCCTGCGGGCTGATGAGGTTTTTGGGAATCGTAACAGTCGGCGACACATCGCCCTCACGCTGCGCGACCGTGGGCATCAGCGCGGAGCCAATATTGTCGCTGCGGTTGCGCGTCCATTGATAGCCGACAAAGAAATTTGGACCGTTCTTGAGCAGATGAGGAATTCTCAGCGGGCCGCCAAAAGAGGCTACGCCGGTGAGATGATTGTAGGCCGGTTTAGGTGTGTTCTGACCCGTCAGAGAAAAAGGACTCGCGTCCAGCACGGAATTATCCAAGTAGACACCCAAGTTGCCGTTATACAGCGATCGCCCTCCGTTCCGGTTGTTGCCAAATGCAGGGACCAGAGAGAACGGCGAGCTGGCGCCATTATTCTGGCTGCCATTAATCAGAAAGCCATCGTTGGCGCGTTGTGCGAGTTCGTCCCTGGCAGGCTCTGTTTCACTGACGGAAGGGGTCGGTTCGGGCTTCTGCTGATCGGCAGCCTTGGGCGCCGATTGTGTTGGCGAAGGCTGTGCGGGCGGCGGTGGCGTGGGAGGCGGACCTTTGGGCTGAGCTTCGGCGTGGATCTGATCCAGCGGCAACATCTTCAGTTCCCACGTCGACGGTTTCGTTTCTGGCCCGACGGTAATGTCATCTTTGACGGCCGAAAAGCCGAGCATCTCCACTTGAATCGTCCACATTCCGTCCGTGAGATCCGGAAAGGAATATACGCCTTGTTGGTCGGTGACCGCCGTGATCTTCTTATCGCCCTGAGTAGCCGTCACGGTCGCCCCGGGAACTGGCAAGCCGCCAAAAGTGACTTCGCCATGTTGCTCGGCCGCGACTAGATTAAGCACAATCAGCCCCACTGCAACCAGAGACCGAAGGACGCCTCGAATCACAAAGTGGTCCTCTAGTTCTCGGAAAGCTCGCCAGTGAGACTGGTCTTATCCAACGCGGCCCAGTTCGTGAGGCGAGAAAGCATATCGATTGCGGCCGCTCGAAGCATGGCTATTGTTCCTGAATACCGCGCCCATCCTGCACGAGGAAGCCCGAACAAAAGAGACGTCTGACGGCCCGATTTGTCACTATTTCACCCGGCATCCGTTGTGCATTTGCGGAACACATGTGGCTTCCTCGCTACTAATTCTCGGACGGTCTCTCGATGTGATCGATGACGATCATTTCAACTGGCCCCTTCTGCGATTCCAATTTCAACCCGAACTGCTCCTGTAAGGCTGTGAATAGAGAAGGACCATTGGGATCTATCGGCGGGAGCGATAGGAGTCCGTTCGGCCCGCCACCAGGAGGAGGCCCTAGGATTTGGCCCTGGTCAGGCGTGTATTCCAGGTTGATATCGTACTTTCCTGTGAGGTTGGTTTTATCCACCACGATCCGGCCGGTGAAGCGCGAAAGCACATCCACCAATTGCGTTATCGGTACCTTCTGGCCATTGAGACGGCCCGGAAACATGAAGAAGCCCCCACAAGGCGGCGTAGGCACTTTGCCAGGCTCAGGCGGTGGCGGCAGACCATCGGGGCGCGGACCACATTCGCCTTCCGACTGGTGCAGCTTTCCGGATTTGGCGACCATTAACGCATAAACCGGCATTTCCTTGCTCTCGCGGTGGTACTTGAATTGGAGCCGGTCTTCAAGCAGCGTCTGGACCATTGCACGTACCGTATCAAACGGCGGATCAACTCCGCCTTCGGCCTTGGCCTCAACATCGTATCGCTCCGACATCAGCCAAGCCGGCGCCCCGGAGATCTGAAAATCCTTCACGTCATATGCCAGCGTAATGAGGAGTTGCAAAGGGACGTTGGTGGTAGTGAACCTTCCACCGCGGCCTGGCATGATCATCGCGCGGCCGTCGCCTGACTTGTTCAGCTTGATGGACGCCACTTCGAATTCGGGGCGAGGCGCGGCCGGTTGGCCAAACGCGTGGCAGGCGCTGAGCAGGAGACTCGCGATTGCGGCCGCTCGAAGCATCTCTAATTCTCGGAAGCCCTCTCTACGTGATCGATAATAATCATATCAACTGGACCCTTTTGCGGTTCCAATTTCAGGCCCAGCTGATCTTGCAGAGCCGTGAAAATAGATGGGCCATTCGATTCCCCAGCCGCCGGAGGATCGGCCCGCGGAGGTAATCCGATCGCCTCGGCACTGCCTTCGCCAGGCGCAGGAGTCCATTCCAAAGTAAAGTCGTAGCCGCCCTTGAGACCTGTATGATCGCTTACCGGGCGTCCCAATTGTTGGGACAGACGCGCGGCCAAGACCGCCATCGAGCTATTTGTGAAGGTTCCCGAACCACGCCCGAGCATGGCGGATGGCTTGGCCTTCGCGGGGTCATCCGGATTCGGCTTTAGCTTCGATCCATTCTTTGTGACCACCAGCTCATAAACGGGCATTTCCTTGCTCTCGCGACGTACTTTCAGTTGAAATCGTTCCTCGATCAATGCTCGAAGCAGCGCGCTGGACTGAGCGAGCGGAAGCTGCCCTTGAACGCCATCGGTCTTGGCTTCAATATCCCACCGTTCCGTGCCAATCCAGGCCGGGCCGCCTGAGATCTGGTAGGCGAAAACGCCGTAGGCAAGACCCATGAGCATCTTGAGGGTCACGCCCGTGGCGCTGAGGCCACCGCCGGGCATTGGGCGGAGCATGAAGCGGTCGTCACTCGACTTATTTGGCTTAATCGATGCCACTGTAAAGGCCGTGGGCGCGGCAGGGGGCGCCGGCGGCGGGTTTGTCGCTTGGCCAAAGAGCGCGCACGTGATGAGGAACGCACCAAGGAGTCGCGTCATATGTTTAATAAAGTGACGAGTGCGATCCTCATTGCGTGTAGGATTCCCTAGTTTTCTGAAGGTTTTTCCACGTGATCGATGACCAGAATTTCGACGGGACCTTTCTGCGATTCCAATTTCAGACCAAGCTGTTCCTGTAGGGCCGTGAAAATGGAGGGGCCATTGGGATCGAATTGAGGCACCGGCTCATCTGCCGGCAGCGCTTGAAGCTGGCTTTGGTCGGGAGTCCATTGCGCCTTAACGTCGTAATTGCCTGTCAGTCCCGTCTTGTCCACAACAGTGCGCCCGAGGATGCGCGAGAGCACGGGTGACAGTTGGGAGATCGGAATGCCCACCGCGGTGATTCGATCGGGGCCCATCCACATGCCGCCGCATCCTAACGCCGGTGGCTTGCCAGGCTCGGGCGGAGGCGGAGGTTTGGACGGGTCGAACTGCGTGCAACTGCCCTCCTTGGATTCCGTGAGCTGGGGCCCGAGCTTGCCGTCCTTGTTCGCAACAACCAGCGCATAGACCGGAAGCTCCTTGGTTTCGTGGTGAATCTTCAATTGAAACCGGTCCGTGAGGAGCGACTGGACCATTAGAAAGTTTTCGCCTTGCTGGGGGTTGCCTTCCGATTTCGCGGAAATATCATAGTGCGCGGACTCGATCCACGATGGTCCACCCGAGACTTGGAACGGCTGAATGCGCCAGGCGAGCACAATCAGTTCCTTCAACGGCATGTTGTGGATGTCGAGGCGTCCGCCTGGAGAAGCGTGGATGAACGTGCCATGCTGGTCCGGTGCTGCAGGTTTGACTGACGCCACCTCAAATTGAAGTCGGGGCGTGGTCGCCGCTTGCGACTGGGCCTGACCGGTCGGCGCATTCATTAGTCCGATTCCGATGGGCACGGCGATGGACACGATTCCCGCGACAGCCAGCATCAGTTTTCTAGACCATCCGAGATCGCGCGACATCGTGTGCGTCATGATCCCTTGGATCCGCTTCTTGAGATCGGAACCGCTGACGCCGGAAACGCAAAGCAGCGGCGTTTCCAAACAGTATTCGCAAACTTTGAGAATTCCTTCGGCGTAAACTTCGGGCTCACTCTCGAGGCGAAGGACATCTTGATCGCAGGCCGACTCCCGCTCCGCCACCAGCCGAGCTCCAATCCACCACACCAGCGGATGAAACCAAAAGGCGGCTTCCACAACCATGTGCAGAGCAGCCACCAGATTGTCGCGCCTGCGGACGTGACTCACTTCGTGCGCGAGGATTGCTTCCATTTGCGCATCTGCAAGCCGCTCAGAAATGCCCGCCGGCCACAGCAAAATTGGCCGCAGGATGCCGAACACCCCTGGTTCGAAACGTGCGTTCGAGGAAACAATCTCGATCGGCGCCTGCAAGCGCTTCAGGGTTTCTACTTCGCGGCCTTCCGTCAGCGGCTCTGAAGTGCGAATAATGCCGGCAGTCCGGCGCCATCGCACGCACCACGTGAGCAAAACCGCCGCGCAGCCGCAGCACCAGAGCGCCCAAAGCAGAATATGGATCCAGCTGATCGGATGCGGCTTTACCGCTGTGATAGACGCTGTGATAGACGTGGATATGACGGGCGTGAACACTGGACCGAATCGTTCGAAGGCGAGCGGAGCCACGGCGGGTAGGTAGGTTTTGCCAAATCCGAAATGGCTTCCGAGAGCGAAATGGTTTCCAAGAGCCACGAGAAGCGCGAACGGAACCAGAAACTTTACGGACGCGGCCAGCCAAAGCCAATAGCGCGCCCGCGCGTGGTTCTTTCGCAAAACCAGAGTCAGGAGCCCGGCCACGGCTCCAAACAAAGTCGATTGCCACAGATGATTGGTGAGTGCCGCGATCATTCCGGCTTCTCCTTTCTGGATAGCTTTCGGAGAGCCTTTTCCGCCTCCCGCACATCGTCGATCGTTAGCTTGCCGGATTCCACCAGGTGCGCCATTACAGGCTGCGTCCGGCCGCCAAAAAGAGCCAGCAGCTCGTCGATCAACTTGCGCTGCGCCGCCTGCCGCGAGATCACCGCTTCGAAAATGTGCGCGTTGCTGATCTTTTTGACGCGCCGCAAGGCCTTTTTGTCTTCCAAGCGATACACCGTCGTTTGAATAGTGGTGTAAGCGGGTCTGCGGGGCTCAGGAAATGCTTCTTGAATCTCGCGAATGGAAAGAGCGCCACTACTCCACAACGCTTCCATGATTTGAAGTTCTAGTTTGGTGAGTTTGGGCAGGGCCATGTTTGTTCTACTATGCTTGTGTGTGATTCTACTATGATCGTCGATGACCGTCAAGGGCTTCTAACGCTGCGCGAAACGGCGTAGAATTGGGGCACAAGTTTTCAAGGAGATCGCCCATGAAGAAGTTAATGACATGGATTATCGTTCTCGCGGCCTTGTCAGGAGGCGCGCTGCGCGCTCAGAGTTTAACTGGTACCTGGCAGGGCACATTGCAGGCCGGTAAGGATCTGCGGATAGTGCTTAAGATCTCGACCACGGACGCGGACACTTTCAAGGCCGTGATGTACAGCATCGACCAGGGCGGACAACCAATGCCCGCCGGGGCGGTCACGCTGCAGGGTTCGGCCGTAAAAATCTCGGTCCCTGGGATAGCCGGCACATATGAGGGAAAGTTAAGCGCTGACGGGGCTTCGATTACAGGGACTTGGTCCCAGGGACCCACGCCGCTGCCGCTGAATCTGAAGCGCGTGACCAACGAGACGGCCTGGACGATTCCAGAGCCGCCAGCCCCGCCGAAGCCGATGGCAGCGGATGCCAATCCACTGTTTGAAGTGGCCACCATCAAGCCCAGCAAACCCGAGACGCAGGGTAGAGGATTTATGGTACGAGGCCGTCAGTTCTCTACGTTGAATACTTCTCTGAGCGATCTCATCACGTTCGCCTATGGGCTTCATCCCCGGCAGATCACGGGCGGACCGGCCTGGATTGAATCGGAGAAGTACGATCTGGCTGCGAAGCCCGACGGGGAGGGCCAGCCCAACGACAAGCAATGGAAGATGATGGTTCAGAAGCTCCTGGGTGATCGGTTCAAGCTCAGCATCCATCATGACAAGAAGGAGCTCTCCGTTTACGCCCTCGTCGTTGGAAAAACTGGACCGAAGCTCACTAAGAGCGAAGGCGATCCGAACGGCCTCCCGGGCCTGTTTTTCAGGGGACTCGGTGTGTTGCCCGCCAGGAACGCGACTATGCTGGATTTCGCAGGCACGATGCAGACCGCCGTCCTGGATCGGCCCGTGGTGGATCAGACCGGTCTCCCCGGAAGGTACGACTTCCTGCTGAGCTGGACTCCCGATGAGACTCAGTTCGTCGGCCTCGGGGTGAAAGTTCCGCCCCCCACCGACAATGCGGATGCGCCCCCGGATCTATTTACAGCAATTCAGCAGCAGCTTGGGTTAAAGCTGGAATCCACCAAGGCCCCGGTCGAGGTCCTGGTCATCGACCACGCGGAAAAGCCTTCCGAAAATTAGCGGCAGCTTTCGGCTGCCAGCTCAGGCCGCTAGGGAATCGCCACCACGCGAACGGATTCCGTCGTCGCGCCACCCGTCGTCGTCACATCGAACTGGACGCTGACGTCGTTCGTTTTGGGTGTGTAAGCGACGTAGCCATCCCGAAGCTCCTGAATGTCGAACGGAATCTGTTCCGTGACCCCGGCTTCCGTGATACTCATCGAGCCTTTGAGGGCGGCTATAACGGTCGGGGAGGAACGGTTCCAGCGAATCTCCAATTGATGCGGTTGCGAAACTACTTTCAAGCCCAGAGGTGTTTGTTCTGCGGGCGCGGTTGCTTGTGCGGCGGGAGCAGAATGGGCTGACGTTGTCCCCTTGGAATTCCAGAGGATCTGAGTCGCAGTGATTCCCAGCACCACTAGCACTGCGGTCGGCCACAGCCTGGACCAACGAATGTCCCCGGCTGCAGCAACTTCCGGTTCTTCCGGAACCCGGTGGTAAGTTGATCGCGCGGGCGTATCTTGGTCTGTTTCCACCGGGTCGGGAAAGCGCCAACCTGGGTGCCCGCCCGCCAATCTCGTCGCATCAAACGGAAACCCGAAACCGAATTCACGGGGTTGGGGCTGGCCGTCTTGCCAATAAAACAGGGCGGCTTCATTATCGCCTCGCCGAGGGGCTCGAATCATTAACGCGATATTTCCGTCTTCGTAAAACCATCGATCAAAGGTTTGCAAATCGCGCGGGCCCAGCTTCATCTGGCCATCCCGTTGCGACCGGAAATATCCAATGGCGCGCAGCTCGCGTCCGTCGTTTTCCGCTGCCTGGCGAGCGCTCTCGAAGTCTGCGGACGGTGGGATCACCAGAAAATCTTCGGCTATCGTGGCGGCGAACGGCGTCGTGATAGAGCGCCCCAGCAAGATTCCGCAAGTTTCCCCGGACGCCGCGATTTGGGTGGACAGAGCCGAAAGTTCCCGGACCACGTGCAAGCTCACATGGATGGAAAAGCCGTCTGGCACCCGCCAAACGTAGTAATTGGCGGGATCGTATCCGTGCTGAGTATTCATCGCCATAGTTCCTGATCGATGATCCAACAATCCGGCGCAAGCTGGCATCGCCAGTTGGTACCAGCGGGTTCCAGTACAGTCCAGTCCAGTACAGTACTAGGCGACTTCGAAATCTAATGGAAAGTCTAATAGGCGTAGACTGGTTCCGTGGAACCCAAAGACTCTGCCGTATCCCGTAGAGGTGTGTTGGCCGGGGGGGTAGCGCTGGCGGCACAAAGCGGGGCCCTGCTTGCACAAACGACACTCGCTCAATCCAAACCAGCCTCGCCGGGCCGCAAATTCCGGGGATGGGTCTCGCGGGGCACTGGACCGGGCCGTACGACGTTGCAAGAGCTGACGCTGCGGCCTATCGGCGGCCGTCAAATCGTGGTCCGTACTGAAGCAACCAACCTCTGTTATTCGAATTCGACTGATGTGCTCGGGCTTCCGCAGCCGGGCGCGCCGCCCCTGCCGCCTGCCGGCGCTCCTCCCCGTCCAGTTCCACCCGCTTTCCTCGCGATGTCTCGCATGGCCATGATTCAGGGCCATGGCGGCGTCGGAATCGTGGAGGCTGTAGGTCCGGAGGTGCGGCGCGTGCAAGTGGGCGATCGCGTTTGCGTGTCTGGGACTCCCCAATGCGGCTCCTGCTATCAGTGCCTGCGCGGTCGCGCCGATATGTGCCAGTTTCTCGGCCGCCAAGGTCCTAGCGATCTGGTTCCCATCGCCGACATGCGCGACGGAACACCCGTGTATGCGAACTCGCACATCGGTGGACTCGCCGAGTTGATGGTCACGTTCGAAGAATGGGTGGTGCCGGTATTCACTAAGGCCTCGGCCGCCGACCTGGGGATGGTTTGCAGCTGCGTGACTGTCGCGGGCCTGGGTTGCACGGCATCGCAAGTCCTGGCGGACGTGGAGATCGGGTCAATCGTCGCCGTAGTTGGGTGCGGTCCTTTGGGATTGAGCGCGATCCAGGGCGCTCGGATTGCCGGAGCGTCGAAGATCATCGCGATCGAGCCGATTCGTGTTCGCAGAGAGCTAGCTCTGAAGATTGGCGCAACGGACGCGTTGGATCCGAATGTCGAGGGCAATAAGCTGGTGGACAAAGTGCGCGAGCTGTCGAATGGTCCTAACAATCGTCTCTGGGCCGGCGGACGCGACTCGGGCGGCCTCCTGGGCGGAGCCGGCGCCGACTTTGTCGTCGAAGCCGCGGGCGCCGATCGCGCGAAACCCAAGTTCGAAGCCGGGCCCGATCCCACCGGCATTCTACCGATTCAGCAGGCCTACATGATGTGCGCCCCGGGTGGCCATATCGTTACCACTAGTCTTCCCACGGGAAATATCACCCTCCCGGCGGTGGTGTTCACCATCGGTGGCCGCACGCATCACGCGGGACAATACGGCGGCGCAAATCCGATGCGCGATATTCCACGCTTCGTGGAGCTGTTGGACCGGGGTCAATTCGATGCGAAGTCCTTGGCCACCACGGTGGTCCCGATCGAGGGCATGCTGGATGCGTACCAACAGGTCATCGACCGCAGCACCGTAACCGCGATCATGACCGCATAGTCCCGATGGATTATATCCGCCGTGCGAATTTGGACGACGCGGAGTTTCTCGCTTGGGTGACGCTCACGGCCTCGCGTGCGCATCTTCGGCGCGGTCTCTGGGATTTGATCATCGGTGCCGACGAGGCAGGATGCCTCGATTATCTGACGCGTCTGGCGGTAGCCGAGCCTCGGTCGCTGTATCATCACTCGAGTTATATCGTCGCTGAAGTCGACGGCGAGCGCGCGGCGGCGCTGTGCGGATTTGACCCTCGCGACGGCGGATGGGCAATCGCAGGCGAGGCGATGTCCAATGTTCAGCGCGATCTTGGGTGGACCGAGGCAGAATCCAGGGCATCCTACCAGCGCATTGCTCCGGTATGGGCCGCCTGCATGCCCCCGGACGCTGGCGCGGATTTTATCGTCGAGAGCGTTGCAACCCGGCCGGAGTACCGGCGGCGCGGGCTCGCCGACATCCTCCTGGACGTAATCACTCGGGATGCGATCCGGCGCGGTTGCAGTCTCGCTCAGATCACCACGTACATTGGAAACGATGCAGCGCTGTCGGCGTACAAAAAAGCGGACTTCAGAGTCCTGGACGAAAAGCGTTGTACAGAGGTGCAAAAGATCCTGGGCGTACCAGGCTTCGTTCGCCTGACGCGTGACCTTGAAAATTGACTAAAGGTTTTTCCACACGGCATATCGTTGTAACCAGAAATTATTCAAATTGAAATACTGCGAGGTTATAGTGGGCAGGCTAAAGCTAAAGGAGAACTATGGCCGCTGCAGCACCCGCACCCGCAGTACATCAAAAAATGTCGAGAAACCCCGGGAAGATTGGCATTGCCGTCTTCGGGGTGGCTCTCGTTATCGGTTTCATTTACACCGTCATTAGCCTTGCTCGCGATTTGTCGGTAGAGCGCGGCACTTCCGCCTACCCGTACATCTTGCTGGGCGTCGCGCTGTTCGTCGCCCTCGCTTTTGAGTTCGTAAACGGTTTTCACGACACCGCCAACGCCGTGGCAACCGTCATCTATACCCACACCATGGAGCCCCACTTAGCCGTAGCGTGGTCCGGCTTTTGCAACTTCGTTGGTGTCTTGACTTCCAGCGGTCTGGTCGCATTCACCATCATCACCTTGCTGCCGGTGGAATTGATCCTGCAAGTTGGCAGCGGCTCCGGCTTTGCGATGGTTTTTGCCCTATTAATCGCGGCCATCCTTTGGAATGTCGGCACCTGGTACTTCGGATTGCCGGCCTCGAGTTCGCATACCATGGTCGGCTCTATCATGGGCGTCGGCATCGCGAATCAACTGATGAATCCCCGGCAAGGGACCAGCGGAGTCGACTGGGCCCAGGCTGCGCAGGTCGGAAAATCCCTGCTGCTTTCGCCTCTGGTGGGGTTCGGCATCGCGTGGCTGTTGCTACTGATCTGCAAGGCGGTTATCAAAGACAAAAGGCTGTATGAAGCGCCCAAGGGTACCGAGCCGCCGCCTTTCTGGATTCGGGTGCTGCTTTTCGGGACCTGCTCCGGTGTAAGCTTCTTCCACGGTTCTAATGACGGACAGAAGGGCATGGGCCTCATCATGCTGATCCTGATCGGTACGGTGCCCACCACCTACGCTCTGAATCGCGCCGTAACACCGTCCCAAACCCAGGACTTCCTGGCGGTGTCGCAACAAACCGTTCAGGTGCTCAACAAGTACATCGACCCGTCGGCGGTAGTCGCCAACCCGCCTGACGATTTGACGGCCTACATCCGAACCCGGGATTTCAACGCCAACACCATGCTGGCCCTGCGATCGGTGATCAGCGACATAGGCAACGAGACGTCACTCTACAAGGAGCTCAAGAACGTGCCGCCGGACATGACCCGCAACTTCCGCAACGACATGTACGTTGTCAGCGAGGCCATCCGGTTGATCCAAAAGTCTGGCAAACCGGTCTTCACCCCCGACGAGTCGAGCGTTCTCGCCAATTACAAGAAGCACATCGATCTTGCCACCAAGTTCATTCCTCTATGGGTGAAAGTCGCCGTCGCGATGGCTCTGGGCATGGGAACGATGATCGGTTGGAAGCGCATCGTGGTCACGGTTGGCGAAAAGATCGGCAAGGACCACCTCACCTACGGGCAAGGCGCGGCCGCCGAAATCACTGCCATGATGACGATCGGCATGGCCGATCACTACGGTCTGCCTGTCAGTACGACTCACGTGCTTTCGTCCGGCATCGCCGGGACCATGGCCGCCAATCACACCGGGCTCCAATGGGGCACGGTGCGCAATATCGCGCTGGCCTGGGTGATGACGCTCCCCGCCGCCATGATCCTTTCGGGGTTCCTGTTCTGGGGGCTGAAGAACGTGTTCTAATGATCCTAAGATGGCGCAGTTCGCCGACCGCCTGATTGAAAAGATCCAAGCGAAAGACAGCCGCTGCATCGTAGGCTTGGACCCGCGCGTCGACCAGATGCCGGCGTTTGTCCATGGACACGGCGCTTACGCCGCCATCACGGTATTCCATGAATTGGTGATCGATGCGGTGGCCGATCTGGTCCCAGCCGTAAAGCCGCAACTGGCGTTCTTCGAGCAATACGGCGTCGTGGGCATGCAGGCCTTCGAGAACACCGTCCTGGCGGCCAAGCAGCGCGGCCTTCTTGTGATCGCCGACGGCAAACGCAACGACATTTCGTCTACGGCCGAAGCCTACGCGAATGCATATCTGGGGGGCGGCGGGTTCGATTGCGATGCTCTCACCGTCACGCCCTACCTCGGCCGCGATAGCCTCGTTCCGTTTGTCGAAGCATGCAAGACGCAGGGCAAGGGTCTGTTTGTCGTTTTGAAGACTTCGAACCCTGGCTCGAAAGATTTTGAGGATCAGGTGCTCGAAGCTACTGGCCGGCCGCTGTACGAGAAAATCGCAAGCGTGTTGAACGAGTTGGGTGAAGATCTGGTTGGCGAGTCTGGCTACAGCGCAATCGGCGCAGTGGTCGGCGCAACATTTCCCGAAGAAGGCCGCCGATTACGCGAACTGATGCCCCGGGCGTTGATCCTGGTTCCGGGCTACGGAGCGCAAGGCGGAAGCGCCCAGGCCGCCGCGGAATGCTTCGATGACGAAGGTTTGGGAGCGATTGTGAACTCGTCGCGTGGCATCACTTATGCGTTTGGCGATCCCGATATCTCGCGCGATGCTTTTGTGCGCTCGGTTCGAGAAAACACGCTGCGCATGATCCAGGACATCAACGAAGCAGTCAGCCTCGCAAATCCGCGAACGCCTCTTCAATCTCCTGCTTTGCCGCGGGCGTAGGAACCTGCAGCGGAAGCCGCGGCGGACCGCCATAGTAGCCGGTCAGATCCATGGCGTACTTCAGTCCGCCGATGCCGTGCTTGGTCGTCACAAGCTTGGCTGCGCGGCCGATCCTGTTCTGCCAATCCAACGCGGCCTCGGGCTCGCGCATGCGATGCGCCTCCCAGATGGAAATGGTCGCGTAGGGCGCTGGATTCGCGAACGCGAGAATACCGCCAGTGCAGCCGATCGCGAGCGATGGCGCCAGCGTGGTGGCCGACCCGGTTAACACTTGAAAGCCCTGCTTCGATTCGCGCACCATTTGCATCAGCTTCTCGACGTTTCCCGAGCTTTCCTTGATCCCGACGATGTTGGGATGATGCGATAGCTCGGCTACCGCTTCGGCCGCGAGATCGATGCCGGTATTCTGCGGAAAATTGTAGAGCAGCACCGGGATCTTGGCTTGGTCGGCCACCGCCCGGAAGAACAGCATCTGCGTGGCGGCGTGGCTGAACTGGCTCTTGAAGAACGACGGCGTTTTCACCAGCGCCAGTTTATAGCCGATCTCGCCAGCGCGATTAGTCAACGCCACGGTTTGGTGCACGCTGTCCATGCCGGTTCCCGCGATCAGCAGCTTTTCCGGAGTTGCAAACTGCGCCACCCATTCCCACAGCTGGACCTTTTCGTCGGTGCCCAGCATCACGCTCTCGCCGGTAGATGCGACCACCACATAGCCGGCAAGTCCGGTGGCGTTCCACTTCTCGATGTTGTGCTGGACTTTGACTTTCCACAGCTCGCCTTCGTGATTGAAGGGCGTGGTGATGGGGCTGAAAATGCCTTGGAGTTTCATGCTGGGATGAGAAATGGGAGAGGGGCGTTCCGAGAGCCCGCCCCTCGATTCAACGAAGCTACTTCGCGATGTAGGTAATGACGAGCGTATACAGCGCGAGGGACTCGATCAGCACGAGACCGAAAATAAGTGCGAACCGGATGCCCGCTTGGGCTCCGGGATTACGCGCGGAGGCTTCGCAAGCCGAGGCCGCGAGTTTCCCCTGTCCAAGGCCGCAAAGTCCGGAAGCAAGACCCATGGCGAGGTACGCCGCCGCCAGGTGCCAGTCGCTGCCTCCGCTGGTGGCAGCGGGAGTTTGGGCAAAGATCGGGCTGGCCAGCGCCATCGCGAGTCCGCCCGCGTACATCAGTTTACGTTTCATTCGATTGTTCTCCTTGTACAAAATAGTGCGCCAGTGGGTGGTTCCCAACCTGCCCTGGGGGACGGCGGGCTCACGCTAGCGTACGGATAAAGCCGTTAGTGTTCGTGCGCCACCGCGCCACCGACATAAATCATGGCGAGCAGCATGAAAATATAAGCCTGTAAGAATCCGACGAAGAGGTGCAGCCCCATGAAAACTGCGGGAGCGACCAGAAATGTAAGGGACAGGAAAGTCAGTGTTACCTTCTCGCCGGCGAACATGTTGGCGAAAAGACGAACCGTGAGAGAAAGCGGCCGCGCAAAATGACTGATGATCTCAATCAGGATCATCAACGGCGCAAGAGCGAGCATAGGACCCATGAAGTGCGCCAGATATTTTCCAATTCCCTGCTCGCGCAGACCCATCCAGTGATAGTAAAGAAAGACGACCACGGCCAAGCCCAGGGGAACGGAAACCGTCATAGTGGGCGATTCAAATCCTGGAATGACGCCGATCAGATTCATGAAAAGAATAAAAACGAAAAGCGCCCCGAAGAACGGCGCGTACTTCTTGCCGTGTTCCACCGCGTCGTCGGTCTGGCTCATAACGAACTTATACATGGCTTCGAACGTCAACTGCAGCTTGCCGGGATTTTCCACCGAGAGCTTGGAACGCAGCACGCCGAACAGCACCAGGATGATCGCCACCACCAGGATTTCCATCGTGATCCAGTTCTCCCACGGATGGGCTGGATCGGCGGCAGGGCGCCCGATGGCGCTCAGGAAAGAATCGAGTGGCGCCGCCAGGAAGCGGTTGAACAGGGCAGTACTCCAGAGTTCGGTTTCAGCTTGCATAGATTAGTTCGTAGATAATTTCGAGGACCACCGCCGCGCCGGACACAAGCAGCCCCAATGCCGCGGCAGCCAAGTTTAATCCAAGAAATTTGATTATAACCCAGGCCACGCCGACGAGCGCGAGCAGGCGGATCACGAAAAACACGGGTTTCCGAGGCTGCGGATTGGGTCCTAAGGCGTCTACCAGGTAACGCCAACCCCAAAAACTGGCAAAAGATATGGCCGAGCCGATCAGAAACGCGAACCCGCTGCCGGCTCCCTTGCGCACAGCCACGACGACCGCGCCAACGACACCCAAGCCGACAATGATCCGGCTGATGCGCCGGACTACCTGATCGTAGAACTCGGTCTCATTTGTCATCCTTGCTCAGTTCACGGAACAGGTCAATCACGCCGGCCGCAACTCCAAGGAACAGAAAGACGATCTTCAGGAAGGTGGTATGAAAGACTTTGTCAAGGCCGTATCCGATGCCAAATCCCACCAACACGGCGGCTGGCAGGACGAAAATCATCCCGTAGTACTTGCCAAATTGAACCGGCAGACTGTCTTTATTGGGCACGTTTGCGTTCCAGAATCGCACCTGCCTGTTCGGCCGTCTCCTTCACCAGGAAGCCCATCTTCGGATGAGTGGGCGTGACATCCGCCGAGAGGCCAAACTCCTCGAGCGTTTCGGTAGTCGTGGGGCCGATGGACGCGATTACCATCCGGCGCAGGGCCTGCTGCATCGGGTCATTCAACCGTTCCTCGGTTGCAATCCGAAACAAATGCGGCAATTGAATCGACGTTGTGAACATCGCGACATCGGCGCGGCCCTCGGCAATCCGATGCACGGCCTCGCGCAGCGGCGCGATATCTTCGGGCAGATCCCACTGATAGACCCGGACAGCCGTCACTTCGGCGCCTCGGGAACGAAGACCATCCAGGAGTTCGGGATTCGATTTGCCGTATTCCTGGACCGCGATCCGCCCTTCCGGCCGGCCTTCCAGCGCGGCCAACAATTCACGCCAGGTGTTTGGTTCGGGCGCGGTCACCGTCACCGGCACCTGCATCTCGCGCAACGCGGCCATCGGTTTGGGACCTCGTGCGGCCACCTTGATTTTTCGCAACGCCTCGGCGAACTTCCCGGCCGTGTAGCGGGACGACAGCACTTTATCCAGCGCCCGCGTGCCGACGCCGGTGAGAAAGATCATAAGATCGAACTCGCCATTGAACAACCGTTCGGCGAATTCGAATGCTTCCGAATTGTTCTCGATGGGCGCCTCGCGCATGGAAGGCGCGATGAACGGATCGCCGCCCTGCCTCCGAATCAACTCGCCCATCTCGGTGGCGCGCCGGCTCTCAAACGAGACTACGCGCAGGCCATCGAACGGCATCACCTCAGGTTAGCAGCCTGCTCTTTTTCGTATTGCTGGAGGACGCGCTTCACGTACTGGATGGTCTCGGCGTAGGGCGGGATGCCGTCATATTTGTCGACGGCTGCCGGACCGGCATTGTAAGCGGCCACGGCCTTGGAAACCTGGTGCGGATCGTTCTGGTATCGCTGCAGCAAGTCGCGCAGATACCTGGCGCCGGCTTCGGCGTTCTGCGCCGGATCCAGAGGATCGGCATTCAATGCAGCGGCCGTCTTCGGCATGAGCTGCATCAATCCAATGGCGCCTTTCGGTGAAACTGCATCCTGGCGGTAACCCGACTCGGCCCGCGCGACGCTCTGTACGAACGCTGGCGGCAGACCGGCGTCAATGGCGGCTTGCCTAATTAGTTCCTGGGGTGTCAGAGTCGCTTTGGGAGCGATCGGCGCCATTGCAGGAATGGCCGCGGCGGCAGGCGGCGTGTAATCTTCCTGCTCGAACGCCGCCACTGTATTGGCCTGAATTTCGATCACGCCCTGACTGGTTTGGAGCCGGACGACGGGTCCATCGGCCGAGTGGCCGTCGGCATGGATACGAAAGCCGTTGGATAGTACGACGAATTCCCCGGCCTGCGCTGCCAAAGCAATCGCAACCAGACACAGTACCAGTTTTATCGGGCGAAGAGCCACTAACTCATTTTGACGCATTTTGGCCCCATGGCGTGCAACATGATTACCTTAGTCCGAAATGGCCAGTTCGCCCGGCAAGATCGGTCGGGTTCTGGGCAATACTCCCTGATGCGCTAGCCAGCCAAAAAGCGCCAGAATCGCGGTGAACACCACTAGCTTCACCGCGTCGGCCGGGCGCGTATGCGGCAACAGTTTCCACATGATCCCCAATACCGGCTGCGCGACGCAGGATGCCCAGACCGCGCCATAGAAATAGCGCCGCTCATGGCCTTCGCCCTTGGTGGACGCCCTGACGCGCGGGAGCATACCCGCCACGCCCATCGCCCAGATCGTCCCAGCGACCGGAAAATACGCGTCTCGATAGATTTGCTTCAAATGCCATACGCCGGTAATCACCGCTTCCACAAGGCCAGCGAAGTTCAACAACGCGAACGTGATGACGACGCTCCAGGCGAAGGTGTAGCAGATGCGGCGATACAACGGATTCGGCTTGTCCTCGACAAAGCGGATGATATAGGGCCGCGGCTCGACGCCAGGTAATTGCCCACGCAGCGCGGCCAGGCCGGTCCCGAGCATCACGATGGCCAGCCAGACCAACTTACGGCGGTCAAAGCCGCGCTCAAACAGATCGAAGGTGGACGGCCCGGGCGCGATGAAAAAAACGAAAATCCAGATCGGCCAATGCGCCAGCCGGTACGCCGGTTTGTTGCGGTCACGCAGCTTGCGGCCGCTCGCAAGCTCTACTCGCACCGCTGCCCGCTACTGCCCGGGAGGCTTGGATGGAGCAGGCTTAGGCGTTGTTGCCGCTGGCGGCTTGGCGGCCGGCGCGGGTGCGGGCGCGGAAGCACCTGCCGATGCCGTGCTCTTGTCGTACAGCTCGATAACTTCTTTCGTGATTTCGACGCTCGGCGAAGCGTAAATCACCGGGGTGTTCGGATTGCCGACGTCCACCACCATGCTGTAGCCGTTGTCGCGTGCGTAACGTTCGATCACCGCGACAATCTTCTGCCCCAGCTGTTGCATCAGCTTATTCTGGTCGGCTTCGAGATCGGCCTGAGCATCTTCCACCTGGCGCTGCAGGGTCTTCTTTTTCGCCTCGATGTTCTTGTACAGATCGCTCTTCGCCGTTTCGCTTAGCGTGTTCTGACCCTTGTTGAGCTGGTCCTGCAAAGAGTTAATGTCGTTCTGCTTTTGCTCCAGCTCCCGCTTCTTGGGCTGCATCTTGGCGTTCAACTCGGCGGCAGCCTTCTGGCCGTCCTTGGTGCCGATAATGGCGGCCTGGATATTGATTGCGGCCACCTTGGTCTGTGCTTGAACCGTCAGGGTGGCAGCCAATGCTAGAACTGGCCAGAGAAATACCTTACTTTTCACAATGAAGCTCCTAAACTCCGAAATCACTTTATTCTATCCAATCCGCCAGCTCTCTCGAACCGCGGGGTTTGTCCTTTGTCCTTAAAACGTCCGCCCTACCGTAAAGCGGAACATGGCCGAGCGCTCGACACTGTACGGAAGCACGGCTCCAATGGAACTGATCGCGTTATTGTACGTGGTGGCATTCGGGAAGTACGATTTGTCGGCGACTATCGGCGCCTGCAGAGTGCCTTCGAAGCGGGTCGGGTTATAGGCCCAGTAGACGCGGAATGGCGCGTTCACCACAGGCATCAGGACTTGGAGTTCCAGTCCGGCGGAAGTGCGTATCTTTTGGGAGCCGGGCTGAATGTAAGCGTTGCCGGTGAAGCCTGCTTGCGGGAATTCTTCATTCAGCTGGGCGATTCGTCCGGAGTTCTGCTTGAGCTGCCCGGGGAACAGCAGTTTATCGAGGCCGGCATCGGCGAAAATCGCGAGTGTGACCGGCCCGACGATCGGAATGCGGTATTCGAAATTCCCCACCACATTCGTGTCGCCGCCCGGAAAGGTGACCTGATAGGAGGGAACCGTCATCGTCAAGGGGACGCCCTTTTGGGTACGGATCGAGCCATCGTTGTTATAAACCTGGATGGATGCAACATCGCTCGGCAGATAGACGATCGGGCTGATGGTCCAGATATTGAAGCCGCGAACGTCGTTCTCGCCGCCCATGAAATAGCGCGAGAAGGGAGGCGCCACCTTGCCCCCGTAACCGGTCAAGAGGCGCGCCGAGAGATGCATCCCGATGACGTGGCCCTTTTTCAATCCGGGGCGGAAATACTTCACGTCGATGGTCGGCTGGATGGTATTGACGTTCCCGCCCAGTTCGCTGCCCGAGAATGCCAGTGCGAAATATACCGATCGCCCGCCCGATGGATTAATGGGATTGTTGATGCTGTTGTAGGTGTACGACGGTGTTACGGTGCTGGTTCGGATCCCGGTCAACTGGTTCGGGCCGCCCACACCCTCGAAATCGAGGTAATCGAAATAGTTGGTGGCCGCGGTGGTCAGCGTCTTCAGGTTGGAAATGTTGTAGCCGTAGCTCAGCCCCAGGCGGGCGAAGCTGCGCTTTAGCGGATACGACACGAATACCGTGCCGCCGTATCCGTTTTGGATGTAGTTGAGCAGGTTCTGCGTGCCGAGCGAATTGTAATAGGAAATCAGGTTGGTTCCCGCCAGGATGGATGCCTCTTGGGCCTGGTTGTAGTCGTACCGCTGTATATACAGCGTGAATCCAGCCTGTACCGCATGGTCGAGGAAGTAGGGCTCCGTGAATCCGAACCGAACCTCGCGCAACCGCGTGCCGAGTTGCGAGCTCAGGCTTAGCGTCTCGCCCAAACCAAGAAAATTAGCAGTGGAGTAGGACGCGCCGATAAAGCTGCCCGCTATACCGGATACGCCTCCGTTCAGTTGGATGGCGTTTTTGCCGCGTTCCTTCACCTTCAGCGTGATGTCCACCGTATTGGTCTTGGTGTCGCGCTTAATGTCGGCCGCGTCTTCGGCCTTTAGCGGATCGAAGTATCCGAGTTGGTTTAGTCGCAGGATGCTCAGTTCCCACAGGCGATTGTTGAAGATCTGGCCTTCGTCGATCAACAGTTGGCGCCGGATGATTTTGTCGCGTGTGGTAAGGTTGCCCGAGAAATCGATGCGCCGGACGAAAAATTGATGACCTTCGTCCACTGACAGCGACATGTCCATTTGCCCGCTGTCGGCCATGGGTTCGAACGACGGCTCGGCCACGAAATCGATGAAGCCGAAGTCGCCGTATAGCTTGCGCATGTTTTCCAGGCCCTTGCGCAGTTTGACTGTGGAGAAGACATCGCCCTTGGCCATTTGGAACAGGGGCGTCATCAAAGCCTCCGGAGTGCGGAAAAACTTAACGCCGGTGAAGGTGATGTTATTCAGGTGGTATAGCTTGCCTTCTTCCACCGTTATGCTGACATCGGCTGCCGTGCCCGGTTTGTTGGGGTGGAACAAGGGAATATGCATCCCCTCGCCGCCGGTCTTGCGCATGGTCACCATCGATTCGGTGACGCGCGCCGTAAAATAGCCGTGATCCTGATAGAAAACCTGCACGCGGCTCTTGTCTTCATCGAGCTTGGACGGATCGTAGGTCTTGGCGAACATGCTCTCGAACAGGATGGAATGCGGGATGCCGAAAGGATGCAGGTTCTTCATCGCGCGGATCACGTCTTTATCGCTGAACGCCGTGTTGCCCACAATATCGATCTCGCCCACTTTCACCTTCGGGCCTTCATCGATCTTGAAGGTCAGCTCCAGCGACGACGGAGGAACGCGCCGAAGCTGGGGATCTACCTTGGCGGACAGGTGCCCGTGCGCCGCCAGCAGATCGAGCAGCACGTTCCTGGCGCGCTGTACCTTGTTGGGATCGTACTGCGACTCCACGACCAGGCCGACCTTCTTTTCCTTGAACGCATCCAGGATATCGGACTCACTGACGGACTTATTGCCGTCGTACTTGATGGTCCGGACTACCGGACGCTCCACCACGACAAAGCGAATAATCCAGCCTTCCTTGCCGGGCTCGCGCTCGATCCTGAGATCGTCAAAGCGTTGGCTGTTCCACAGCTGCATGAAGTCGCGGTGCAAGGTGTCTTCGTCAAGCGGGTCACCCTTTTTTGAAAAGATGAGCGATTGCAGCGTGTCCTGGCGCACGCGTCGCGCGCCGCGAAACTGGATCTCCTCGATAACGTTTTGCGGCGGCTGTCCAGGTCGCGTGACGACCGCGGCCGCTGCGGGCGCAGCAGGCTGAGCTGGTGGTTGGGCCGGTTTGGGGGCTTCTTCCTCCTTGCTCTGGGGCACGGCCTCAAAAGGATTGGGCGGCTTGGGTGGCTGTTGTTGTTGTGACGGTTGCTGCTGAGGGGTTTGTTGATTCTGAGCTGCAGCCTGCCGAACGCCGACCACCGGCAGTATAACGACGGAGCAGAGCACCCAGGCTCTCAGGCAGCCTAGCCTGTGAAACATCATCTAAACGGCGTTCCTTTCCACTCTGCGCAAATCTTTTCCAGATGGCGGCTTCATTTTCCAGACACCAGCTTTCGTCCGCCGGTATGGCGCATTCTCCAGACCTGTTTCATCGCGTGGTCTGGCAGCGCCAGAAATCGAAGTCTTATTCTAGCTGAAGTCGGCGGGGCGAACTAGTGTGCCGGATGGGAAACAGAGGGCGGGTTTTTGCACAGGAAGCTTTTGTAACCGTGGATACGGTCAAGCCTGCCCTCGGCGTCCTCCGTTGGCGATGATTCCCAAGACATTATTCTGGCCGAGCCACTGAATCGCCTGGCCCATCGCTTCCCCCCTGGTTGCGCCCAATCGCGCGACTAGCAGCGTTCCGTCCACCAGCGTAGCCAGCAGGCTGGCATCGGAGGCAGACTGCAGCGACGGGCTATCCAGTATCACGCAACGGAACCGGCTGGACAGGATTTCCAGCAGCCGCCCGGTCTGCTCCAGGTGGAGCAATCCAAGGGGATTGATTACCGGCGTGCCTGCCGTCATCACGAACAGGCCGCTTGCGCCGATTCTCCGGATCGTTTCAGAAAGCTCGGCTTGCCCCAGCAAGTAGTCGCTGATTCCCGGGCCGCGATCGATCTGAAAGATACGATGCAGGCTCGGCCGCCGTAAATCGAAATCGCACAGCAGTGTCGGGTTGTCCGCCAGTTGCGCTTCGGCCAGCGCCAGATTCGCTGCGGTAAAGGATTTACCTTCCCCCGGCGACGAGCTGGTGATCAGCAACGTACCTACGCGCCGCTCCGCTTTCAAATGCGCAAGGCTGGTTCGCAGTGTTCCGAACTCCTCGCTCGGCGTCTCGAGCGGCCGCAGAGGATCGATAAGGACTGCATCCAGCGCGGGACGAAACGGAACCGCCCGGACCAAATCGAGATTCAGTTGTAGTGCCGTGCCCGCCGCGGTATTTCCAGTCATGATGCTTCCCTTTCCGTCTACAACTTCGTCGCATAGTAATGCGCCACCGAGCTGAGCATGATGACGATGCCAGCCAGACATCCGACGGACCAGGTCAGCCAGGCCGCGCGCCGCCGCCGCCGCACCGTTTCAGCCCGCTCAAACAGCCCGATGTTTCCCAACACTGAAATCTGCGAGTACGCTCCAATATCCTTCACGTTGTGCAGCGCCCTGTTGCGCGTCTCGTTCACGCCCGCCAGGCACAGGCCTAGCAGCAACCCGAGACCGGTTCCAATAGACATGATGAGCGGACGCTTCGGCTGCGTCGGCGTTTGTGGCAGGGACGGTGGATCCAGTTGCTCCAACCGCTCCCCTTGCTGGCGGTTCTGAAGCGCGGTAGACATGGCCGAGCTGTTCAATCGCCGGTCCAGGTCTTCGTAGTCTTTCTTGGCCAGGTCCCGGTCCCGAATCAGCTCGTCGTATTCCCGGATGCCCACTGGCGTGCTCTCGATACGCGCCTCATAGTTCCGGATGGTCGCATCCACCTGCGCGTTCTGTTTGCGGTAGTCTTCCATCTCGATGTCCTTCGCCTGGATCAGCCCTTGCGTTCTTTGCGCCTCCGCATCCAGGTCGCGCTGTTCGCGAAGAAATGGCCCGCTCGCCGCTCTCGGAGCTGCGGTATCCGGCCGCGGCGCGGGTGTGGCCGCCAGGGTGTTCTCGCGCTGTTTTCTCGACGCCGATAGCAGATTCAAAAGCCGCTGAACGTCGGGATGGTTTTCCTTATAGCGCTCCCGCGCGGTCGCAAGCGAGTCCTCGTACTGCGCAATTTCATGGTCTTTCTCCGCTAATCTGTCGTCGCTCCTCCCCGCCGCCTGCTCCGGAGCGTTCGGGTCCTTGAGCGATGCCAGTTCGCCGCGATAAATCCGCAATTGATTTTCATACAGCAGCCGCTCCTGGTTCACCCGGTTCATCGACATGTTCAGATTTAGCTTTTGCGCCTGCATGGCTGTGAGTTGCTGGTAGTTATTCTGCTGTTCCTCCGGCAGCCGGCCGATGTTCTGCGCGCGAAACACGCTCAATTTTTGCTCCAGCTCGTTCAGCTTCTTCTTCGATTCTTCCCAGCGGTCCTGGAGAAATTGCGTCGTCGAGACGGCTTGCTGCGAAACCTCGCGGACGTTCTCTTCCAGGAAACGAGCCACCAGGTCGGTGGTGACCTTTTGCGCCGTGAAACGCTCATGGTACGCAAAGCGGATCTCAAAGGCCGGGTACTGCTCGGTTTCACGCTGCCCGGCGTTTAAACTTTGCCGCACCGGCGCCACCTGGACGTCGTTCAGCTTCATCTCTTCGATGACGTCGTCCATGGGCATCCGCGCCAGCTTCTTCTTGTAAAGGCCGTGTGTGTTGATGATGTTGGTCAGCGTGGCGCGATCGAGAATTAGCTGAACCAGGGCGTTCACGCGGCCTTGGATGTCCTGGCTGGTATTGGCCGGCACGAAGCTTTCCGGCACTTGCGGCGGCGCCACGCGCATGGTCGCCACTGAAACGTAGGTATCCGGCCAGAGGTACGCGATCACCACCGATCCGACCAGCGCCACGAATAAGGGCGTCAGAATCCAGGTCCGGTTCCGGCGCAGAATGCCGATGTAATCGTCAGCGTCCAGTGGCCGCCGTCCCACCACCGATGGTTCTTCAAGCTGCACGTGTCACGCTTTCACTGGCCTTCACGGAACAATTATGTGGTCGCCGTTCTCCACCGCGATGTTCTGCTCCAAATGCTTGCCGTTGGTCACCTCTCTATAGTTGAAATGGCGGATCTGGCCGTCGCGTAAAACGCGGATCTTCTTGCTGTTCGCGAATTCGCGAAAGCCGCCGCTGTGGCTGAGCGCCTCGAGGACTGACGTCGGCGTCACGAGCGCAAAGGATCCCGGGCGGTTCACCTCGCCATCGATATAAAACTTCTTGCTGCGGACTTCGGTGACGAACACGCTCACGTCGGGATTGTTCAGGTACTGCGTCAGCAGTTGCTTGAGCGTCGCGGTCAACTGCAAGGGGCTCTGCCCGGCCGCCTGCACTTCGCCGATCAACGGCATGGTGATCTTGCCGTCCGGCCGTACCGCCACTGGCAAAGTGAAATCCGGCTCGCGCCAAACGCGGACGAACAGCAGGTCTTCTGGGCCGATCGGGTATTTGCCGGGATCCACGGCAGCCGCTGCGGAACCGTCGATTGGCCTAGCGCTGTCCACCTTGGCATCTTCGACAGCCGCGGTTAGAGCGATTCCGGTCGCCAAAATGAGAAATCCCAGCTTCACCTTCCCCTTGCTCCCTTCCTACAGGTCTCTTACAGTAAGTAAGGTTCATCCAGATGAGATACTTTCTCGCAAAAACTGACCCCGAGACATACTCCATCGATCAATTGGAGAAAGAAAAGAGAACAACCTGGGACGGCGTCATGAATCCGACGGCCGTGCGCGCCATTCGCGAGATGCAGACCGGCGACAAGGTGTTCATCTATCACAGCGGCGGGAATTCCGCAGTAGTCGGACTCGCCAAGGTGGTGGCGGATGGACGGCCCGATCCCAAGAATCCGAAATCCGCCGTGGCCGATTTCGAGTATATGGGCCGCATCGAGCCCCCGGTGACGCTCGCCGAGATCAAGCAGTCGAAACTGTTCGATGATTGGGCGCTGGTCCGCCAGGGACGTTTGTCAACCATGCCAGCGCCCGAGAAGTTCGTAGAGTGGATGCGGAAGAAGAACCCGAAGGCGAAAATCTAACTTCGCAACGCTCGCATCGTTGCGACCGCGGCCCCAATCGCGGCTCCGGCGTGAACCGCGGCTTTCCTCAAAGACCATGGCTGGTCCCATGCGCCTTTCCTGGCGCCGGCGACGTGCTCCGGACGCACGCCGACTCCGACCACGTACCCCAGCATGGTCCGTCGTCCTGGCACGTAGGTCATCGCCTTCAACTGCCACGGGGCCTGCAAAGGACCGCTGGTTTGAAACAGCCGTTCGAATGCCTTGTGAGCATTCACCTGCAACGCCTGCGTCACGCGCGTGGGAAACTCGCGCCTTTGCTGCACTCGCGCCAGCTCGGCCTCGGTCACTCTTCCCTCACGCAACGTTTCGGCCAGGATATTTGCTGTAGCCACCGCATCCTGAATGGCCAAGTTGATCCCCACGCCCCCAGCGGGAGACATGGCGTGCGCGGCGTCGCCAATGCACAGCAGCCCGTCGCGATACCACTTCTGCAAACGATTGATCTGTACCGTCAGCAAACTGATCCGGTCCCAGTTTTCCAGCTCGTTCACGCGATCACCCAAATATGGCGCGATGCGGGAAATCGATTGGCGGAATGCGGGCAGGCCACGCTGTTTGATTTCATCGAACGATCCTTTTGGAATAATGAACCCGGCTTGAAAATAGTCGCCGCGATTGATCAGTATCAACACTCTCCCGTAGTTGACGTTTCCCAACACCTGCTCCGGATCGCCCGAGTGCCTCGAAATGCGAAACCACAGCACATCAATCGGCACGCCGAACTCCTGCACTTTGAGACCTGCTGCTTGGCGCATGATTGAATGCCGGCCGTCGCAGGCGATCACTAAATCGGCCCGGATCTCCACCAGTCCGTCAGGCGTTTTCGCCTCCACCCCGGCGATGCTCTGGCCGGATCGCAGCAGGCCTACTCCCTCGTACTCCATTCGAAGGTCGAACCCGGGGAACCTTCGAGCCCGTTCCGAAAGAAAGTTTAGGAAATCCCACTGCGGCATTAGCGCGACGAATTTGCAACGCGTTGGCAGGTGACGGATGTTCGCCACCGTAAATGAGTAGTCGCCGATTCGGACCCCGACCGAGCGGACTTGCTGGTGCGGCACCTTGAGAAAATCCTCCAGGAGTCCGAGCTCATACATTAACTGGAGCGTCGAGGGATGAACGGTATCGCCGCGAAAATCTCGAAAAAAGTCCCCGTGTTTCTCGAGAACGACGACATCCACGCCCTTGCGGGCCAGCAAATACCCCAGCATGACGCCCGCCGGCCCGCCGCCAACGACACAGCAAGTGGTCTGTAGTGACTCCATTGGTTGGCCTCTACCGGTGAGACTCCAGGTGGGAAGCTAGGTTACTATCTTTCGGTCCGCCCCTACTTGGCAGCTACCGAACAAGCCGGCACCGCGGGCGCGGTTGGCATGTTATCGGAAAAATCCTTTGGTGGTTTGAGTTCTTTGACCGTAAAGTTCTTGTCGTCCGGTATTTTCATCTCCTGCAGTGGGGCCGCATATATCGATGCTGACGCGGACAGGGCTGCCGCGGGCGGTAGGGGGGCGATTACCGCGCCTGGGTTTGGAACCGCATTTTGCTCAGTCTGGCCGAACAAAGCAACGCCACGGGGATGAGCAACAAGATTCGCAGCGCCGACATTGCAGGGCCTCCTTCGACCAACTAGCGCGCGTTGTCGTGGTGCTCCGAATTGACGTAATGCCCGGCGTCGTTGTCGACGCAGCGGGCGGCTTCATCGAGCGTGTCCGGTTGGAGCGTCAAAGTTCGGGAAATAACCCATGGCTTGGCGAGAACCGCCGGATCGTCGGCCGTCATTTGATACTGAATCGTATCTCCAACGCGCCGCAGCCGTTCCACTACGTGCAATTTGTTGGTGTGATAGAAGCCGTTGTCGGCCAGCCACGAGTCATCCGTCAACCGCGTCACATCCACCACCAGCGTGTCGCCGTCCCAGCGTCCGATGGAGTCGCCGTTATAGGAATCTTCTAGCTCTGGATTCGTATTGTGACCGCGACCGTCCACGGGAATCGCTCGCCAATAATTGCCGGTCGAATCCGCGTACAGGAACACCACCTGTTTGGACGTCTGCACGATTTCTTGCGGAGGGCCCATCCGTGGCACTCCTGGAGGCCCGCAATGCAGCGTTTGATCCTCCTTCACCTGATTGTCGTTGAGCTTCTTTACCTTGGCCATGAATTGCGGCTTGTATTCCGGGTCCGGATCGGGCATGGCCTGCGGCGCAGGCGGACCGCCGGCCTTGGAGCGCGGCACGGATTGTCCGAAATTGACAACAAAAGAATTGTCGCCGACCTTCGCTACCAGACCCCCAAAAAAGTGATGCCATACCCCGGTCAGATCGGGGTGCCCGTCCGCAGTATGAGGCGTCGGTTTCGAGGCCGCATCCGGGTATCTGGCGGCTTCGACGGCGTAGCTGGTGGCGGGAGGACCGTAGTTCGTTGCTTGAGTCTGGCAGAAAGCGTTCACCGGGACCAGCAGGGCGGCCGCCAGCCCAAGGCCAACGATGCCCGCGGCATGAGTGGCAAAACGGAATTTCATGAATTTTCCTCCTATTTGGCCGGAGCCTCTGCTGGAGCCGGAGCCGCCGGTGCGGGACCGCCCCCGAGATTATAGAAGTGACCATCCGGATAGGCCAGTTTCAACACGAACCCGAAGGCGTCGGTCCCATCTTTCGCCGGATACGCCGTGACCGTCGCCTCCGCGCCGTCAAGTAACTTCTCTTTTGTGAGGCCGCTGCCTTTCATGAACATCGGAGGCACCGACTGCAGCCTCCACGTGGTGACCTTGCCACTTTCATCCTTCACATCCAGATAAATAAAGATGTGCGGATTCACCCAGTCTACTTTGGACACGACGCCCTTTAGAGTGACTACCTTGCTCGAGTCGAACTCAGCCGACACGGCGTGATGCGCAACCAAAGGCAATGCGGAAGCAAGAGCTACTACTACGGCGAGTGTTCTCAAGGTTGGCCTCAAGGCGGATCTCCTTCGCGTTAATCGGTTATATCGTTCAGCCGCAACGGTGTCAAGCCCTGACCTTTGGCCGTGGTACCTTCAGCTTTTGAACCTCACTCAGCTTTTCGATCTCTCCTTCGACGCCCGCCGCGATCAAATCGCGCTCGAATTCCAGGGGGCAGTCTATACCTTCGGCGAAATCGACGCCCGCAGCAATCGCCTGGCTCAGTTGCTTGCAAGCCGCGGCCTCAAAACAGGCGACCGCCTGTGCGTCTACCTCGCGAATTGCGTCGAGATGATCGACCTATATCTGGCCTGCGTCAAGCTCGGCGTGATTTTCGTCCCTATCAACATCCTGTATCGCGAGCGGGAGCTCACGCACATCCTCACCGATGCGGAGCCCGTGGCCGCTGTCTCCGCCACCGCTTTCCCGAGCCCCGCGCCAGTGTGGAATCCGGCCGATCTTACGCGCGAAGCCGCAGCCTTCCCCAGCCGACGGCCAACAGTCGCCCTCGACGGCGACACGCCCGCCGGCATCATCTATACCTCCGGCACCACAGGCGTTTCCAAGGGCGCCATCCTCACGCACAACAATTTCGCCGCGAACGCGCTTAATCTGCTGACCTGCTGGCAGGTATCGAGCGCCGATCGTTTTCTGCTCACGCTGCCGCTGTTCCACGTACACGGCCTGGGGAACGGATTGCATTGCTGCCTCATCAGCGGTTGCCGCACACGTTTGCTCGAACGCTTCGAACATCAAAGAGCCGCGTCGGAGTTCCTCGATTTCCGGCCGACCCTGTTCTTCGGCGTCCCCGCGATGTACGTCCGCCTTCTGGACATCGCACCTGAGCAAGCGCGCGAAATCGGCGGCTTCGTGCGGCTCTTCGTCTCCGGCTCGGCACCGCTCCCCGCGCAAATCTTTGAAGAATTTCGCGAGCGCTTCGGACACACGGTACTCGAGCGCTACGGCATGTCGGAAACGCTGATGAACATCAGCAATCCCTACGCCG
>Ga0206831_1037_pt1 | contig 46087 bp, 37 predicted proteins | sample Alteio_BWOrgCont_73_FD_152876 | JGI IMG/M metagenome (GOLD analysis project Ga0206831, IMG submission 152876) | Enriched cells from forest soil in Barre Woods Harvard Forest LTER site, Petersham, Massachusetts, United States -... | ecosystem: Environmental > Terrestrial > Soil > Temperate forest >...
AAGAGTAATCAGTAGGCGGACTAATTAAATCGCTGGGGCGTGGTGAGTGCCCAAGATGTTTAAAGACTGATAATAAAATAACCGTCAAAATCAATAATGCCAATCCATGTACTGCCAGCCGCCAATGTTTACGCCAGGCTAAATAAATAAACACTAACACACCCAAGGGTAACATGATTTTTTTCTCACCCAACTGGGTGATGAACAACATGAGGTAATCTAAACCCGGGTTGCGAATAGCCAGCAAATCTTTATGCAAGGGCATATTAAAAACTTCTAGATTTACCCCACTGGCAACCACTGCAAATAAAATCAAAAAGCCAATTAAACTGCACAATACGCCTACCGCTAACCAAATTTGGCGGTTACTCTGAGGTCGATCGGTATCACGCAGTAAAAATTTTAATAATGAGTCTTGCATATTTTGCCATCCTTTGTGAAGTTGTTGATTGACATGTGCGATATAGCTAAGAATTTGGCGTCGCACTAACCAATAGCATAACCATAACAGCAACACAGCAACCGTAAACTCAACAATCACTCGCCCCGCGTGGTGCGGAAAAATATGTCCGGCTCCAGCACCAACGAGGATACCCGGCACCATGTAACCGGGTGCCCAAATTAACGCGGAGAGAATATTAGCGAAAAAAAAGCGATGCGGTTTTAAATTCATCATGCCCGCGATCATTGGAATCGTCGGTCGCAACGGGCCTAAAAAACGGCCTAAAAATACACTCATACCGCCGCGTTTAGCAAAAAATTGTTCGCCCTTGTCGAGCATGGCAGGAAATTTAGAGAAAGGCCAAATCTGGCGTACTCGGTCGTGGTAAAAATAACCTAATAAATAACTTAAAGCATCACCCATGATCGCGCCTAAAATTGCGCAGACAAAAATAAGTCCAGGCGGCAAAATACCAGCGCCCACTAAACCACCTATCATGCTCAATCCTACCGAACCTGGAATAAAAAGACCCACAATCGCGATGGATTCAACAAAGGTAATCAGAAAGGTAATAGCGCCAGCCCACTCGGGATGTGCCTGCAACCAATGGACTAATTGTAAGAGGAGATTAAGCATGAAAAGTAGTTAGTTAACTATTTCTCCGGCTGCTTGTTTGTCGGCGTGATAAGAAGAACGGACGAGCGGCCCACTGGCAACATTTTGGAAACCCAGTTGCTTGGCAAGTTCAGCCAAGCGTGCAAATTCATCCGGATGCACATAGCGATCAACGGGCGAATGAAATTTACTCGGTTGCAAATACTGACCCAAGGTTAGAATGTCTACGCCATAGCGACGTAAATCGGCCATCACTTGTTCGACTTCTGCAGTCGTTTCACCCAGGCCTAACATCATGCCAGACTTGGTCGGAATGCCGGGAAAACGCTGTTTAAAATTTCGTAATAATTCCAGCGAACCAATGTAATCGGAACCCGGTCGCACCGCTTTATATAAACGTGGCGCGGTTTCAATGTTGTGATTGAAAACATCCGGTAAACCAGCGGCTATGGCATCGAGCGCTTTATCCATGCGACCACGAAAATCCGGCACCAACACTTCAATCTTAAGGGTGGGACTGTGTTCACGCGCAGCACGAATGCAAGCGGCAAAATGCGAGGCACCACCATCACGCAAATCATCCCGATCCACTGAGGTGATCACCACATATTTTAAAGCCATATCGGCAATAGTTTTAGCTAAATTAAGAGGCTCTTGGGGATCTAAAGGATCCGGCCGACCATGCCCGACATCGCAGAAAGTACAACGCCGCGTGCATTTGTCGCCCATGATCATAAAGGTTGCAGTACCGTGGCTAAAACATTCATTTAAATTAGGGCAAGAGGCTTCTTCACATACAGTCACTAATTTATTAGCACGCAATTTTTGCTTCAGCTCAGCGACTTTAGGCGTGTTATCTAAGCGAATGCGGATCCATTCAGGCTTGCGTACCAAGGTTTCGGTGGGAGCAATTTTGATGGGAATGCGAGCAAGCTTATCTAAGCCCTTTTTCTTAATGGCGGGATCTAATAACGTATCAGACATGGAGGAAAGTCCTTTAAAAAGATACTCATATTGTACAATAAAAGCGCTGTAAAAGCTATGCCTTAACTCATCACAATTTAAGCTAAATGCTCATCGGCAACCGCATAAATTCCAGGAGCGTTACGTAAATATTCTTTGTAATCGAGGCCATAGCCAAACACATAATAATTGGGGATATTGAGGCCGGAAAAATCTGCTTTGGCCAGACCACCGGGTAAGCGGGCTTCGGCTTTATCTACTAAAACAGCGGTATAAATAGCTTTGGCGCCTTGTTGCTCACAATATTCAACAATCGCGCTGAGTGTCACACCCGCATCTAAAATATCATCGACAATTAATACTGTACGACCTTTTAAAGGTGTGCGAGGTGTGGCCTTCCATTTAATTTCACCGCCACGCACACCACTGTTGTAACGCGTAGCGTGTACGTAATCTAGTTCCAAAGGAAAATCTAAACGCGTTAATAAATGCCCGAGTGGAATAATGGAACCGACCATAACGCCTAAAATCAACGGGTTTTCGTCTTGTAATTTAGCATGAATTTCTTGCGCCAGACGATCGAGCGCAGCTTCTACTTCTTGCTGCGAACATAGGCATTTGGCTTTGGCGAAAACTTCGCGGATGTGTTTGGGTAAGCTCATTTATTTTTTCCTCGGTTTTAGAGTTTCAATCTTCTGCCAATCGGGCGCGTAATTTTTTACCTGATCTAACACCGCAATCGCACCGGCACGATTATTGCATACTAAACCAATATCGCAACCCGCTTCTATCGCGGCGTTAAATCGTGCTGGATAATCGCCGATTTTAGCGGCCGCTTGCATAGTTAAATCATCACTAAAAATAATGCCGGTAAATTTTAATTGCTCGCGCAAAATTTTTTTCAACCAATATGGAGAAAAACCGGCGGGTTGTGGATCAAGCGCTGAATAAATTACATGCGCTGGCATTATACCTTGTAATTTTTTAGCGAGGCGAACAAAAGGAATTAAATCAGTGGCCATGAGTTCAGAAAATTTGCGTGGGTCAATCGGTTCTTCGCAGTGCGAATCCGCCAGCACGGTACCATGACCCGGAAAATGTTTCCCTACCGCCGCCATACCTGCTGCATGAAAACCAGCAATAAATTGCTCACCTAATAAAGTAACAATGTGAGGATCGGCATGAAATGCGCGATCCCCGATGACGCGGCTTTGTAAATTTTGCAAATCTAATACGGGTGCAAAACTTAAATCCACACCGACCGTTTGTAATTCTCGCGCTAGTAATCCGGCAGTTTGCTTAACCTGCAATAAAGCTTCCGCAGGATTTTCATCATACAATTTTCCCCATTCTGCTGCCGGTGGAAATTTGGTAAATTCTTCACGGAAGCGTTGCACACGTCCGCCTTCTTGATCAACAGTAATAATTAATTCCGAACGCAGTGCATGAATTTGCTGCGTTAAATCGGTGAGTTGGGTTTTGGAAACATAATTGCGGCTGAACAATACTAACCCACATACTAAAGGATGCAATAAAATTTCACGATCTTCAGCAGTTAATTCCAGCCCGGCAATATCGACTAATAAGGCGCCTGGCATTTTAACTCGCGCTATCAGTATTATTAGTAGGCGTATAAATCGGGGTAGGAAAAGGCGTGATGTTAGAGCCTTTAATAGAAGTAATTTTAGCTACGCCGGTTTTTTCAACTTCATCAATGCGGTTAACCGCATGCATCGGAATAAAGGTGCAGGTAACGCCTTTAAATTCATTGCGCAGACGTTCTTCCGAAGGATCAATCACCATGCTGGTGTTGTTACCCCAAATGATGTCTTCAATTTCTAAAAAGCCAAACAAATCGCCATGCGCGATGCCTTTAGCATAAATTTCATAAGCTTCGCCTTTATTAATAAAACTGATGCGATAAATGCGTTCTTTGTCTGCCACTTTGTGCCTCTACTTACTTGCAGGTGGTTGGTCCGTATTAGCGGGAGTCACCACTTGATAAAATGTTTCACCTTTTTTAACCATACCTAACTCGTTACGAGCTAATTCTTCTATAGCAACATGGCCTTGTTTTAAATCTTGCACTTGCGCGTTTAATACTTGGTTGCGCTCAGTCATGGTTTGGCTGGTTTTTTGTTCTTTTATTAATTGCTCTCTTAAACGCCAAGCGTGAAAATAACTACCATCACCGAGCCATAGTTGGTACTGCAATAGCACCAATAAAATAATAAATATACCTAGCAAAATTTTCATAAGGTTCTTTTTTGTCATCCCGGAATCCCGCACTTAAATCTATTGATAAGAAGAAATTTCGTTAACTGAATGTTCCTGCTTTATCTTATACAAATTTAAGTGCGGGATATCCGGGAACCAAGCTTCTCATGATTATGCCTGGATTCCCGCTTTCGCGGGAATGACGCATACATCAAAGATGCTTAAATGCCTTCCTTCCCGCATAAACCGCACGGTTACCCAAAGCCTGCTCAATCCGTAATAATTGATTGTACTTCGCAATCCGATCGGTACGACATAAAGAACCAGTTTTAATTTGCCCGGCATTAGTAGCAACCGCTAAATCGGCAATCGTGACATCTTCCGTTTCACCCGAACGATGCGAAATTATATTGCGATAATCAGCTTCTTTTGCCATATTAATGGCGGCTAAAGTTTCTGTCAATGTACCAATTTGATTGAGTTTAATTAAGATAGCATTGGCAATATTTTTATCGATCCCTTGTTGCAAAATTTTAGTATTGGTGACAAATAAATCATCACCCACCAATTGCACTTTGTTGCCTAATTTTTCAGTGAGTGTTTTCCAACCTTGCCAATCATTTTCTGCCATACCATCTTCAATAGAAATAATCGGATATTGTTTTACCCACGCGCTTAAGTAATCCGTAAAATCATCCGAGCTTAAAGTTTTATGCTCGGACTCTAAAACATATTTGCCGTCTTTATAAAATTCGCTGCTGGCTAAATCAAGGCCTAAATAAATATCTTTACCAGCATGAAAACCCGCTGCATGAATAGCCTCCAAAATAATTTCAACTGCGGCGACGTTAGAAGGTAAATCGGGTGCAAAGCCACCTTCATCCCCTACTGCCGTGTTGTATTTTTTCTTGGCCAAAATTTTCTTCAAAGTATGAAAAATTTCTGCTCCATAACGTAAAGCCTCACTGAAGTTAGAAGCCCCAACCGGAATAATCATAAATTCCTGCATATCGACGTTATTATCAGCATGCGCACCGCCATTGATAATATTCATCATTGGCACCGGTAATGTATGCCCTTCCCCTTTGCCTAAATAGTGATACAGCGCTTCGCCTTTTGCTATTGCTGCCGCTTTCGCAACAGCTAAGGACACGGCCAAAATAGCATTGGCACCCAATTTACTTTTGTTTTCGGTGCCATCTAAGTTAATCATGTGTGAATCAATTTCGGCTTGTGCAAACGGATCGTGACCCTGCAAACTGGGCGCAATGATTTTATTGATATTGTGCACGGCAGTCAGCACACCTTTGCCGGCATAGCGTTTGCTATCGCCATCACGTAATTCTAAAGCTTCACGTGAACCAGTTGATGCACCTGATGGTGAACAGGCGCGCGCAGTGGTACCATCACTTAAAGTTACTTCGGCTTCCACGGTTGGGTTGCCGCGGGAATCGAGAATTTCTAGGGCGTGGATGTGTTTAATAGTTACAGACATTTTTACTCCAAATTATAATTCAGTTTAGGAATTAGGATTGAGGATTCGGTTTGTCATTCTCAGCAAGCGCAGCGCAGCTGGGAATCCAAGGTTTTTATTGAAATAAGTCTGGATTCCCGCCTTCGCGGGAATGACGACAAAATCCTGTTTTAGTTTTTCCTCAATCCTTGTTTTTCCCTCAATCCTCGCTCCTCATTCCTCAATCCTCTCTTCTACCCACGGTTTACTTTTCACCGTGGTATCAATCGCGATTAAAGTTTCTAATAATTCTTTCATCAAATGCAATGGCCAAGCATTAGGACCATCGCTTAATGCTTTGGCAGGATCAGGATGCGTTTCCATAAACACTCCGGCTACACCTGCAGCAACCGCTGCCCGCGCCAGCACTGGCACAAACTCACGTTGGCCACCGGAAGAAGTGCCCTGTCCGCCCGGCAATTGCACTGAATGCGTTGCATCATAAACAACCGGGCAATCAGTTTCGCGCATCACCGAGAGTGAACGCATATCAGAAACTAAATTATTGTAACCAAATGAAGCGCCGCGCTCACAAACCATAATGTGCTGATTGCCAGTTTTCTTAGCCTTTTTCACTACTTGCTGCATATCCCAAGGCGACAAAAATTGACCCTTTTTAATATTGACGGGGATATTTTGCTCACATACTTTGGTAATAAAATTAGTCTGGCGACATAAAAAAGCTGGCGTTTGTAATACATCGACCACGCTCGCAACTTCACTCATCGGTGTATCTTCGTGTACGTCAGTTAATACTGGCACACCAATTTGTTTTTTAACTAGCGCTAGAATACGCAAACCTTCCTCAATACCCAAACCGCGAAAGCTGTCACTGGATGAGCGGTTGGCTTTATCGAAAGACGATTTGTAAATAAAATTGATACCTAATTTCTGTGTCAGTTCTTTTAAGAACCCGGCTGTATCAAGCGCAAGTTGCTCGCTTTCAATCACGCACGGGCCAGCGATTAGGAATAAGGGTTTAGTGATACCCACGTCGAAACCACATATACTCAGTTGTGAGTTGTGGGTTGTGAGTTGTGAGTGCTTTAAACTATTAGTTTTGCTCATGATATCTACTCTCAAATTGTTTTAATTTTTTCATTCTCACAACTGATAACTGACAACCCACAACTTCTTTTCAATGCGGCACGAATAAAGCTCATAAACAACGGATGCCCATCGCGCGGCGTCGAAGTGAATTCCGGGTGAAATTGACAAGCCACAAACCAGGGATGTTCCGGTAGCTCAATCATTTCGACTAAATGTCCATCCACTGAACGACCCGCAACCACTAAACCTGCTTGTGTTAATTGCGGTAAAAATTGTTCATTGACTTCATAACGATGGCGATGGCGTTCAGTGATCACATCTTTACCATAAATTTCCCGCACATGACTGCCCGACACTAAATGGCAATGCTGCGCACCTAAACGCATGGTACCGCCAATATCAGATTGTTCATCACGGCGTTGCAAAGTGCCGTCTTTATCTAACCATTCATCGATTAACGCGACGACCGGATACGGCGTTTGTTTATTAAATTCGGTGCTATTGGCATCTGGCATATTCGCTACGTGACGCGCATATTCCACCAGTGCCACTTGCATGCCTAAACAAATACCTAAATAAGGAACCTTATTTTCGCGCGCATATTGTACGGCTTTAATTTTGCCTTCAATGCCGCGTTTACCAAATCCGCCGGGCACTAAAATTGCATCCATCGTTTTCAATAATTTTTCCGCGCCCTGTTCCGCAACATCTTCTGCATCAAGATAATGAATCACCACTTTTGTATGGGTATGGAAACCAGCATGCAATAAAGCTTCCGACAAAGATTTATATGAATCAGCCAGCTCCATGTATTTACCCACCATGCCAATGTTCACAATATGTTTAGGGCTGGCTTGTAAATCCAATACTTTTTGCCATTCCGATAAATTAGCGGGTTTTGCTTCCATATGTAATTTACGTAAAATCAATGTATCAACATCTTGTTCGTGCAATAAAAATGGAATTTTATAAATGGAATCGGCGTCGTGCAAAGAAATCACACCCTTTTCTTCTACGTTAGTGAACAACGCAATTTTTTTGCGCTCTGCGATGGGAATCGGTTTTTCAGAACGACAAATCAATACATCAGGTTGAATCCCGATGGTACGTAATTCTTTCACTGAATGCTGAGTGGGTTTAGTTTTTACTTCGCCGGCCGTCGGTAAATACGGCACTAAAGTTAAATGGATAAATAAAGTGTTTTCGCTACCTAGTTGCATGCGCAATTGACGAATCGCTTCTAAAAACGGCAGCGATTCAATATCACCGACGGTGCCACCGACTTCGACAATGGCAATTTCCGCATCGCCTGCCCCGGCAATAATAGAGGCTTTAATTTCGTCGGTAATATGTGGAATGACTTGTACGGTACTCCCTAAATAATCACCGCGACGTTCTTTCTTGATCACATTTAAATAAATTTTACCGGTCGTAAAATTATTGAGTTTACCCATTTTGGTGCGGATAAAACGTTCGTAATGGCCTAAGTCGAGATCGGTTTCCGCACCATCTTCGGTGACAAATACTTCTCCGTGTTGAAACGGACTCATGGTACCAGGATCAACATTGATGTACGGATCTAATTTTAAGAGAGTAACTTTAATCCCGCGCGATTCGAGAATCGCCGCGAGCGAAGCGGAAGCAATGCCTTTCCCCAATGAGGAAACAACGCCACCAGTTGTGAAAATGAAACGTGTCATAGTTGAGAATAAAAATTAAGAATTTATTGGTACATCGGACGGGAGGGTATTATAACCGATTATAGCGGTTCCCGCTATCTTCTTTACGCGATGGGGGATTTTTGTTGAAAACCATCCCTGGTTTTCACCGCTACGCGGCGCGCTAAAGCGCGACCCGAAATTCGCTCCCGGCGAATTTGTAAGGGGGAGGAGAACCGCGATTCTCCCCCTTAAATTTTAGCAAAAATTTATTTTTTGCTAAAATCAAAAAAAGGAAGCAAATTCCCGCTTTTAGCGGGAATTGCTGAACCGATTATAGGGAGCTTGGGGTAAATTTAGTTTCATCCACAAATGTAAAACTTGCCTGCAAGGGCAAATGATCGGATAAATTACGCCAGGGTTTGCCGCTCAAACATTGGCATTCGAGTAATTTTAGGCCCCGATAATAAATCCGATCCACCGATAACATGGGATAAAAAGCCGGGAAGGTTTTAGGTTGCTTTTGCGCAGTTTGAAGAAACGCGTCTTGCAAGCCAAGGCTCTCGCCCAGATGCTGCGTAGCTTGCTGCCGCCAATCATTAAAATCCCCACCGATGATTAATGCTTCAGCCGCAGGCACATGTGATTTAATACGATCGCTTAAAGTTTGCAATTGTTTTTTTCGCTCTGATTCAAACAAGCCCAAATGTACACAAATCACGTGCAAAATATGTTTTTCTTCTACTTGCAATTTGGCATGCAACAAACTGCGGGAAGAAAATTTATTCAGCGCCACATTAATATTTTCCCATTCCAAAATTTTAAAGCGCGTCATCAAACCATTACCATGATGTCCATGTTTATACACTGCATTTTCAGTATAAATACGCTGCGGCCAGTGCACATTATCACCCAAATACTCTACTTGAGATTTCTCGGGCCATTTTTTTATCAACTGTTCATAGTAAGTGTGTTTGCCACATACTTCTTGCAACAAAATAATTTCCGGATTCTGAGTTAACAACGCCTGCCGCATTTTATGCAAACGAAAATGCGGAAAGAAATGTGAAAAACCCTTGTGAATGTTGTAAGTTAAGATACTAAACATTTTTTTTACCGCGCCTGGTTTTTAGGTACACATCAACATCGGTTAGTATAGTACTAATGATGATGATTGCACCACCCATAAAAATATCACGCGTCACTACTTCATGTTGCAACAAATACGCAAAAAAAGTGGCAAACACCGGTTCTAAAGTGAAAATCAATACTGCTTTGGTAGGGGTGGTATCTTTTTGATACCGCATCTGTAAGTAAAAAACGACACAAGTTGCTAACACTGTGCAATATAAAATGGGTATCCATACTTTGGTGTGTAACAGCGCTGACCAGGCCAGTGGCGGCAGCCACGCTGCAGCAAGCGGTATGGTAAATAAAATCTGATAAAAGGCGAGTAGCTTCACTTGCGTTGGATATTTTGCCGAATAAACTTGAATACCCAGCAAAGCTAGAGAATAGGTGACTGCACCCAAAAAAGTCCAGGCATCGCCGCGCGATAAAGTATGGAAACTTGCACCACTTAAAATATAAATACCCACCAAACATAATACCGCTGCCACATAATCTAACATGCGTGGATGGCCTAACTTGAAAAAAGGCATAAATAATGGGACTAATACGACAGCAAGGCTGGTGATAAAGGCGGAACGCGAAGCGGGAATCGTTAATAAACCAATCGCTTGAAATAAATAAGAAGCACCACTGAAAATTCCAATAAATAAACCCGCCCAGAATATTAAGCGATAATCGCGCCATTTACAGTAAATGATGAAAGGAATAAAAAGGATTGCCGCCAAGGCAAAACGAATTAATACCAAAAAAGCCGGCGAGACTATTTGCACCGCCATTTGCACCAGGGGGAAGGTCATCCCCCAAATCGCGGTGATCAATAATAAAATTAAATTGGCACGGGTGGAACGTAGCATGACATCGGCAGCCTCGTCTTAAGGCATTGCAGCGAGTGAATGCGCCACTAACCACAAGCGTACCAACACAACAATTAAACATAAGACTGCTAAAGTAGTTAACAAACGCCGTAATTGCAACAACCAATAGGGGAAAATATTTAATTTTACTAATCGCACATCAATAAAATATTGTGCAATATAAGCCAGCGCTAAAATACCAAAACCAAACCAGTAAGGCGGCCAATATAAAACAATCCACCCCACAATCGGTGGACAACCCCCTAAAATCCAATAGCTATTAAGTGATTCGGCTTGACTAGAGGAACGCGCAGCTGCCAATAAACCCCACTGTAAACCGCCTAAAAATGACAAGACAATGACGATATAATCTTCAAATCCACCCAACACGACAAGTTGATGTGGATATAAAAATAAGAACACAGTAAAAACTAAAAAAGGTATTAAGCCGACCAGGCCTAAAATTGTTGCCATCCGAAACTGCATAATTCACCTCTTTGAAATATTATCAAAACTTGCTAGACTTCCATTTACTCATTGTAAGGACATCTTCATGGCATTCATTACACGGACCGTTATTATTGTAATAGCATGCACGCTGCTGTTGAATGCTTGCCATAAAACACCACCTGCTTATACTCCGCCGGTGCACTCAATGCCTTCCGTCGACACTACACGCTACAAAGGCATTTGGTATGAAATCGCTTCTACACCTTTATTTAATGATAAAAACTGCTATTGCTACCAACTCAGTTTTACCGATTATCCGAATTATACACTGGGTAAAATTACTTGTCGGGAAAATTCAGCAACCGGCCCAATAGATTCCCGCACCATGACTGCTTATCCGGTTCCTGGTACGAATCATAGTCAGTTTAAAATCGACTATCTTTGGCCGTTACAATTTGATTATTGGATTGTTTATCTTGATAAGGATTATCAAACAGGGATTACCGGCACACCGGATCACCGTTATTATTGGATTTATGCCCGTGAACCGCAAATTAGTCACAAACAATATAAGAAATTATTAAAAATTGCCGCAGAAAATGGTTATACGCAAAAATATTTACATAATTATCAGCAGTGTGTGAATGGTCGTTTGGTGTTTCCGGTTAAAAATTAGGGGCTGCTTACAATTACTCCAAATCAAACAACATATCCTTCGACAAACCCTCATCTTCCATCAATTCGCGCATGCGTTTTAAACCTTCGACTTGAATTTGCCGCACCCGCTCACGAGTCAGGCCGACATCGATACCGACTTCTTCCAGGGTCATGCGTTCAAAGCCTAATAAACCAAAGCGACGCGCGATAATATCGCGTTGTTTATCCTGCAATTGCGACAACCATTTTTCAATGTGTTGACTTAAATCTTCATCCTGTTGCTTTTGCAAGGGATCGACATTATTTTCATCAGCAATCGTTTCGAGTAAAGTGCGTTCTGAATCCGGACCATACGTTGCATCCATCGAAGTGGTTTTTTCATTTAATTTCAGCAAGCGTTTTACATCTTCAACCGGCTTGTCAACATGTTCGGCAATTTGTTCCGCCGTCGGTTGTACGCCATGGCTTTTTTGCATCAGCTCACGCGCCGCACGCAAATACACATTTAATTCTTTAACAATATGGACGGGTAAACGCACGGCCCGCGATTGATTCATGATCGCGCGTTCAATGGTTTGACGGATCCACCAGGTGGCATAGGTTGAAAAACGAAAACCGCGTTCGGGATCAAATTTTTCTACCGCGCGAATTAAACCTAAGTTACCCTCTTCGATTAAATCTAAGAACGCAATGCCGCGATTGATATAACGCCGTGATACCTTCACCACCAAACGCAAGTTACTCACAATCATGCGTTCACGCGCAGCCGCATCGCCTTGCAAAGCTAAGCGACCATATTTAATTTCTTCTTCAGCAGTTAATAAGGGGGAAAAACCAATCTCATTGAGATACATCAAGGTTGGTTCGTAGGAACGATGGGTACCTGCGGTAAAAACGTGGCTGGGCGCTTCTGCTGTCGCAGCAACCTCGTTTAATTCTTCTAATTCGGTTTCGCCAGGTTCACTTTCTTCATTTGCTACATTGAGCTCAACAGATCCCAATAATCCTTCTGCTTCTGTTTCATCATTTTGTTGTTCAAAATCTAATTCAACGTTTTGTTCGACTTCTATGTCTTCCTCTACACTAATGTCGTCGTGAGGCGCTGATTTTTTGCTCATAAGTAAAACCCGTCTTAAAGATTGGATGGCGCATTATCCCCCATTAAGACAAATATTTCAATGGATTAACTGCGTGGCCTCGTTTACGCAATTCAAAATGTAAGAAAACCTGATTAGCACCGGTGCTGCCAACCGTGGCAATGATTTGCCCAGCATATACCTGAGCACCCTCTTGCACATACACATTATCGCTGTGCGCATAGGCTGTCATATATTCGGCGTTATGTTCAATGATAATTAAATTGCCATAGCCACGAATGCCGTTGCCACTATAAACCACCTCACCCGCCGCCGCTGCGCGCACCGGTGTACCGCGCGGTGCAAGAATATCAATACCGTTAGTGCTGGGCGAGAAATTATGCCAAAGCTTGCCATTGACGGGCCATTGCCAGGCTTTTACCACTTTGAAAGGAGGAATTTTTGCAGGCGGAATTTTTTTGCCACTTAAGCGCAAACGCTCACCAACATATAAGTGATACGGTTTAGATAAATTATTGTAAGCCGCTAAATCGTGATAATCGAGATTCAAACGCCAGGCAATAAAATATAAAGTTTCACCGGGTTGCACCGTGTAATAGCCTTGCGCTTTAGCGTGTTCGGCTTTGACGTCGATGATCGGGACGTTGGTATCACTGTTGTTGGTACAAGCGGTGAGGGAGAAAATTAAGATAAGAAAAATAAGACTAATGAGACGAACTGACATGCAATTTTTTTCCGATGTAGGACGGCTTCCCGAGCTTCGCATCAAGCGAAGGTAGGTCGGTTTACGAGAGCTTGGCGAAGGCCAAGTGAACAAGCCGACATAAGTCTAATGCGGGCGGGTCAAGCCCCGCCCCTACAAACCGACCAATACTACGCGGGGATGACAAGAAACTCTTAAATCTCCAACTCCTTAACCCACTTCGCTGCCCGCTCAAACGATTCGTAATTGGTTAAATCCGCGTGCAAAGGTGTAATCGAAACTTTGAGATTATTAATCGCATGAAAATCGGTGCCGGGCCCCGCATCATCCACTAAACCGGCCGGCCCGACCCAATAAATTTTGGCGCCGCGCGGATCGGTATCCGGAATAATGGGTTCAGCGCAATGACGCGTGCCTAAGCGGGTAATTTCGTAGCCTTTGATTTCTTTAAAATGCACATCCGGCACATTGACATTTAAAATCGTCGCTGGTGGCAGCGGATCGACTTGTAAACGCTCAACAATATTACGTGCAATAATCGCCGCCGTTTTGTAATTTTTGCACTCTTCGCCATCTGCACTAACTAAAGAAATTGCAATCGCCGGAAAGCCTAAAAAGCGCCCTTCCATCGCGGCAGCGACCGTCCCTGAGTACAATACATCGTCGCCTAAGTTAGCACCATTATTCACGCCAGAAATGACGATATCGGGCAATTTTTCCATCATACCGGTGATCGCCAAATGCACACAATCGGTCGGTGTGCCATCGACGCTCATAAAATCATTTTCGAGTGCTTGCACATGCAAAGGCCGATTCAAAGTTAAAGAGTGACTTGCGCCACTGCGATTACGATCGGGTGCTACCACTTTAATATGCGCGATTTTTTCCATGGCTTTCGCTAAGGCAATAATACCAGGAGCGTAGACGCCATCGTCATTACTGATTAAAACGGTTAATTTGCGACTATTCGATTTAGTTTTTTTTTCTTTTATTATTTGACTCACACACTCTCTCCTCTCTTTTCCAATAAAACCACCGCCTCTGCAGCAATGCCTTCTTCGCGCCCGGTAAACCCTAAACGCTCGGTGGTTTTCGCTTTGACACTGATGTTGTCAAGTATAGTTGATAAATCCGCACTTAAGTTTTGTCGCATCGCTAAAATATACGGCGCTAATTTAGGCGCTTGCGCAATGATAGTAATATCGAGGTTACCTAAACAATAAGCTTTTTCTGTGACTACTTTATACACCGCGCGTAACAAATGCCGGCTATCGGCGTTTTTATAGTGCGGATCGGTATCGGGAAAATGTTTGCCAATATCGCCTAAAGCTAATGCGCCTAACAATGCATCGCAGACGGCATGCAAAACTACATCAGCATCGGAATGGCCGAGCAAACCTTTTTTATGGGGAATTTCAACACCGGCTAAAATTAATTTACGATCTTCTGCAAACGCATGTACATCAAAGCCTTGTCCGATACGGATCATTGTGTTTCCTCTACTTATTGCACTCACTTAATTTTGTCACATTCAGTTAAAAACTCAGTCGTCATTCCCGCTTTCGCGGGGATGACGGGTGACAAAATTTAGGTAAAACTCAGCTAATTTTAAATCATCAGGATAAGTGAGTTTAATATTTTGCCGCGAACAATTTATAATTTGGGGGCGATAACCTAATAATTCAATAGCTGAAGCGTTATCGGTGATAGGATCAGCCTGCCGTTTAGCTCGCGCTAAAGCGCGGAATAATAAATCGTAACGAAACATTTGCGGCGTGGCGGCGTGCCACAAATTATTGCGATCGACAGTGCCAACTATCATCTGTTCATCGTCACCGCGTTTCAAAGTGTCTACCACCGGATAAGCTAAAATACCGCCAACAGCATTATCTTGCAAACTATCAAGCAATTGCTTTAAATCAGCTGCTTGCAAACACGGCCGCGCGGCATCGTGATCTAAAATCCAATCATCACCGCGCGCGATACCTTGCAAGGCGCGCAAACCATTTAAGCAGGAATCAATGCGCTCTTCGCCTCCTTCTGCTACGATAATTTTCGGATGCTGGGCAATTTCTAAACGCGGCCAATGCTCATCATCTTGCGCAGTTACCACCACAACATTGCTTATACACGGCTCAGCCAGCAAGGGTGCAATAGCGTGTTCTAGCAGGGTTTTGCCGCATAATTTTAAATATTGCTTTGGTATTTGCGCTTGCATGCGTTTACCATTGCCTGCAGCGACTAAAATTGCAAAGTAATTGCTAGCCACAACCTACTCTCATTTGTTAAAATATATGAAGGACGCTCGGTAGAGGCGGGGCTTGACCCGCCCGACTCACCGCATTTAAAAACGGGCGGGTCAAGCCCCGCCCCTACAAATTTACACTATATCAGGAAAATAAAAATCTATGGCAACTAAATTATTTATCGGCGTCGACGGCGGTGGCACTAAATCCCGGTTACAAATTCAAACTGAAGACGGCGAATTACTCGGCAAAGCGGTGAGCGGCATGGCCAGCATTCGAATTTCTGTCAACCACTCGTGGGAATCGATTAACAACGCCTTAAAAGAAGCCGCCCGGCAAGCGCAAATTGATTTAAAAAGTGATCGCTACGCACTCTATGCCGGCATGGGACTTGCCGGTTGCGAAATTAAAACCAAAGTACAAGATTTTTTACGTCGTCCACACCCGTTTAAAAAATTAGTTCTCAATTCAGATGGCTATTGCGCATGCTTAGGTGCCCACAATTGCAAAGATGGTGGCATTATCATCATCGGTACCGGCATTGTGGGTTTTGAATTGATTGGTCATGATGTGATGCAATGCAGTGGTTGGGGCTTTCCGCAAGGCGATGAAGGCGCAGGCGCGTGGTTAGGTTTAGAAGCAGCACGTTATACCGCTCAATGGCTGGATGGTCGCGAAGAAAAATCGCCTTTGCTGGAAGCAATTTACGCGCATTTTAATAATGATTGGGATTATTTTGCTGAATGGACCGATGCTGCCGGCGCGACAGAATTCGCAACTCTCGTACCGCTAGTGGTGAAACACGTCGACGAAAAAGATCCTCATGCCATCACACTCATTAAGCGATCGGCTGCTGAAGTTGATCGCATTTTCCATGCCTTGCGTAAAAAAGCCGGCGATCACCACGAGCGCATTCACTATGCTTTGTTTGGTGGCGTCACCACCTTTGTGCAACCCTGGCTGTGCGATGAACTAAAAGCTTTGTTGGTACCACGTCAATATAACGCCACCCAAGGCGCTTTGTTTATGATTCAACGCGCGGTATTAGGCCGTCACGTTGAACCGAAAACGGTAATTGATCATGACTAAAATGGAAATGGAGGCTCGCAGTACGCCGCAGTTAATTGCTGAGCAATTGCAAGATAACGTTGCTCCGATTGCCGCGCTGGTGAAACGCCTACGAACGAATAAGCCAGCTTTTGTGATGACCATTGCACGCGGCAGTTCCGATCACGCCGCCACTTTCGCCAAATATTTATTTGAAACGCAACTCGGCTTAGTCACTGCGTCAGCCGCTCCATCCGTTGCAAGTTTATACAATAGCTATTTGCAATTGCAAAATGCGTTAGTGATTGGCATTTCGCAATCCGGGCGCAGTGAAGATATTTGCGACATGATGCGTTTAAGTCGCAAAGCGGGCGCCATTACCGTGGCACTGGTTAATCATACTGATTCACCGCTGGCACACAGCGCCGAATATGTGTTGCCACTGCATGCCGGCACGGAACAAGCCGTTGCCGCAACTAAAAGTTATTTAACCAGCTTAAGCGCGCTGATTCAATTGGTGGCGCATTACGCCGAAAATAAAGCGCTGCTCACCGCGCTCGAAAAATTGCCCGCCGCTATGACAGAAAGTTTGGACAGTGATTGGTCGGCATTTTTTGCACACTATCAAAATGCTATCAATACCTTGGTCATCGGCCGCGGTTATAGTTTTCCGATCGCCCAAGAGTCTGCACTTAAATTTAAAGAAACCTGTGGTTTGCAGGCCGAAGCGTTCAGCAGCGCCGAAGTGCTGCATGGTCCGTTTGCGTTAATTAAAGAGTCGTATCCAGTTTTATTGTATGGGCAAAACGATAATTCGTTTACCGGTTTATTGGAAGTCGCCGATCGCATGCAACAATTAAATGCCAAAATTTTATTGGCTGCACCGCGGGATTTAATTCCGCAAAAGTATCAAGCTGCGCAGTTAGATTTGCCAGCCAGTTTGCATCCGATTTGCGATCCTTTAGTCGCGATTCAAGCATTTTATGTGCACGTTGCACAATTAGCTAAACAACGCGGTTATAACCCTGATCAACCGCAAAACTTGCAGAAAGTGACGGTGACGAAGTGAGGGGTGAGGATTGAGGATTGAAAGTTTGTAATGAGCAGTTAACCGTCATTCCCGCGCAGGCGGGAATCCAGTTTTAAAAACTGGCTTACTTTTCCCGTAAAGCCAATAAAAATTACCCATACGGAGTACATTAAAAATGGTTGCTAAAAAAAAGCTGCTTGACGAAGCGCAAATTGAACACGAAGTATTAATTGCCTTTGAAAAAGGAGAATTAAAAAGCATTCCCAAAGTCAAAGCTGAAATTGCCAGAACGGTGAAAATTTTTAAAGCCAGCGGCAAAAAAATTAAGCGCGTCAATATTCGCTTGACAGAAACTGATTTCGAACAGACGAAAGAAGCTTTTTAACTAATGCTATGCGCTAAAACTAACCATCATTCATCTCAGCCTCCAGCCACAAATAAGCCCGCGCACCCTGATAGCAGCCCCTCGCTAAACTGACCGAGCCACGCAATAATCGCCCTACCCCGCGTGCAATATGTGAAACAAGCGGCGAAACAATGGATACACTTTTTGTTAAGCGGTACTCTATATTGGTGATCATTCTCGATTCATAATATTCAGCATTATTGCGCCCCGCTTCCGTACCAATAATAAGCCCAGCTAGACCAGCGCTGCGACTACTGACATCAAATACAGTTAATATCGCTTGCCCCGACAGCAGTGCCAAAGCCACACTGTTAGCGGTGTTTAAGCATAAACTTAACCACTGCGCTATTTGTGGGATCAGATATTGAGATTCAAGCGCTTGATCCGCATTGCCTGGCAATAAACGCTGTGTTCTCAGTGCTAATTGAGTAAGTTCTGTCTGAATACTGGTGTGATAGGAATAGGCAAAAGTAAGCAGCCCAATCACGATGCTACCGCTGATGCCAGCGTAAAGCATCAATTCATTTCCAGCGCTGAGATCTAAAACGACACTGCTGAAAAAACTACTCACGGTAATACTGCGCAATAAAGCTGCTGGAATCGCTCGGATCCAAATATTTAATTTTTGTTTATGCGACACACTCTGCCATAATCTATTGCGATCATTTTGTTCTACGGCATTAAGCAACGCTAGATTATGAAAAGCAGGTCCTAAACGCGTCCCGATTGAAACCACAATCGATGACAAAGCTGCAATAACTTGCAAAGTAATGTTGCCAGTTTGGCCCACCCCCACAACATCACTCGCCTGAGTCACTAAAAATGCCGATGCATTGGCGCGATAAGTCATGGAAATAGCAAATTTCAAAGTAGGACCCAAGGTCGATGGCGAACCAATATTAAAGGCTATTTTATTTTTACCTTGTGCAAATTCAGCAAAGGCTTGGAGTACATCGCGCGCTGAAAGTAAAATATAAAAACCAAAACTGCAAATAGTGAAAGCCGCGCCCACATAAATATAAGCGCTATCACCGGTTTCGTTTGCCTGGTCTTGTCCGGCTATTAAGCCCGGTAATGAGTTAGCTAAAAAATTAACCGTCATCAATACACCGGGTAAAGCTTGAGAAAAACTAAAGCGCAAACTTTTACCGAAGCAAGTGCTTAAATTAAATTGCGCCTCTTTTACTGATGCAGGCAGCGCTTGAATCATCGCTGTGTTGCCGCCTACTAATTTTTGCGCATCGTCACGTGGCGCAAGTAAAACTAAATTACGGCCCGTGTTAACAACAGCAATCGATACGGCAATAGGATAAGTGATGTTTGTGAGAGTAGCCGGAACAATCGAGCTAAGGTAGTCATTTGTTGTATCGATGACATATTTCGTAAAAGCGATTTCGGATAGCAGGCTGCAATAGCCTACACCTTCCAGTAGGTAAGAAATTTTCTTACGCGTTGGTTGCGTTTGCATGTTGCCTCACATTCCCTACGCAAGTATTAACTTGTTCAGGTTCTAAGAGTTAAGCTTGCGCCTTCTCAGCCGTATTACGGCACCTCTAGTGATTGATAGTCAGAAAAGTATAGGCGATATTTTGCAAAGGGGATTACGATGGCGGTGTAACTCTTATTTTTACCAAGCGATTGCAAAAACTTCCTTTTGCTAACTAAAATTAATTTTGAAAAATTCTTGCAATTCAAAATTTTCCATGATAGATTCAAACCATTCTCAAAAAGAATAGTGAAACTAATGTATAACCTCAAGCACCCAACACATCCCTCCGTGTTTACCAACAGCAACAACGCTGTTGTATGTGTTATCTCTTCTGTCACTGTCGTCGTCAGCGTGATCCGCCTAGTTTAGCGGCCATTCCTGTTTTGTAACGCTAAGCTAGGACCCTCGTAACAAATTCTACAAAACCAATTAACACGTATTGTCGGCTTCTATTACACTTAAATTGGAGAACCAAAATGAAAATCGAAATGACTTTAGATCAAACTTTAACAGCGATTGCAGGCGATATCGAAATGCCGATTGAAGCAACAGGAGCTTTCCCTCCTCCTACAGCTGCTGGTTTGCACTGCACTTCGCACGGTTGTTTTTAATGGGATGACAACCTAGAAAACGCGATGCAACTGCGTTTTCTAGGTTCAACAATATTAAGGAACGAGCGGAGGTTACGACAGCACGTGCAAGCCTTTTTTTACAATTACCGAATAAAATATTTCTTTTTCCAATTATTGGTCTACACTTTTCCATACCTTACATCTAGCAAGCTGCTTAGAGCGCTTAATGTAAAACCATAACATTAACAAAAGTGGAGACTCCCCATGAAAATCGAAATAAACTTAGATCAAATCTTAATGACTGTTGCAGGTAATATTGAAATGCCAGTGGCAAAAACAGAGCTTAAAGCTGATATGACATGGCAGCACACGTGCGCTTGTTGAAACAAGCTATATAAACATGGGGGTCACGAGCATAGGCGCGCCCCTTTTTTTTGCTAAAAAACTTTCCAAAACTTATCAAAGTAAGTAGCAAAAAAAATAATTAACCCTCGCTAAGCAAAATCGATATAATCTCCAGCGCATCACATTGCTAAAAAATTGGAGTTAATTTTGTAGGAACGGGCCGCTCACAAGCGGCCCCTACATTATAAAACATTATGCCCCCTACCCTCATCACCGGCCCCCAAATTTATACTGAAACTGGAATTGTTCAGAACGGTTACTTAAGTTTTGAGAAAGGGAAAATCACTATCATCAATTCCCGCTCAGATTCTGACAACTCACAACTCACAACTCACAACTTTCCTCCCACCTACCACCTCATCCCTGGTTTCATCGACTTACAATTACACGGCGTGAAAGCTCGCGATGTGATGGATGCAAATGAAACTGCTTATCGCACTATCACGGAAAACTTACCCGCCGAAGGCACTACGAGTTTTCTTGCTTGCACCATGACAGAATTAGATGCCGGCATTCAAACCGTAATGCGCACTTTAAAAACCTTTTGTGAAAGTAATTATCAAGGCGCGGAGATTTTAGGCATTCATTTGGAAGGCCCGTTTATAGCGCCGAAATATATCGGTGCGCAACGGCCCGATGCGGTGATCGCACCGAATATCGAACTATTTAAACACTGGCAAAGTTTATCGGGTGATTTAATTAAAATAGTGACGCTGGCTACTGAACAAAATAATGGACTTGAACTCACGCATTATTTAAGCGAGCAAAATGTTTTAACTTCGTTCGGTCACAGCGAAGCGAATTATGAACAAGCGCTTGCAGCTATCAATGCCGGTTGCACCACGGCCACCCATTTATTTAATGCCATGCAAGGCTTGCATCACCGGCACCCCAATGCCGTCACCGCAATGTTACTCAGTGAAACAGTGATTCCACAAATCATTGTCGATGGCGTGCACTTGCATCCCGCTATTGTGAAATTAATCTATCAATTAAAAGGCCGTGAAAAAATAGCTTTAGTAACTGATGCTATGTGTGGCAAAGCTTGCCCGGATGGCGAATATGAATTGGGCGGTCAAACCGTGATCGTCAAACATGGCGAAGCCCGTTTACGAGATGGCACCCTCGCCGGCAGCGTATTAACGATGCGCGACGCGGTGATTAATACGATGCGTTTTGCTGAAATTTCTTTTGCCGATGCTCTCCACATGGCCACCACCGTCCCCGCCAAAATGCTCAACATCTTCGATCGCAAAGGCAGTATCGCTGTCGGCAAAGATGCCGATTTAGTCGTGCTCGATGAAAATTATCAGGTCGTCATGACTTTCTGTCGCGGGCACGTGGCGTATCAAAAATAGACCATCAATTTTTACTTGACTTCAAAAAAAAGTTTAACCTCGCCCTCTTGCCTTTTAAAAAAAGTAGTATACGCTTACTGACATAGGCTCATCTCTCAAAACTAATAACTCAATATGTTTAATATCACTCTGTGCAAAATTCCTTCCCGCCCTGAGAGCCTTGTTGCGTATGCGAAGTCGGCGCTTAATAATCTTTTTCAAATAATAATAGCACACCAGGCTTTTCCGAACAGATATACAATCGATTTGATGGATTATGCTAAGGCTCAGCATGCAATTGCAACAAAGCTATTATTACCCCCCACTACTCTTCATCCTGATACGCCACTTATTGATTCACAACAGCGGGGTTTTAGTGACATTAACCCTGACTTAATCAATTGGGTTTTCCCCCAAGGGAATTTTTCTCGAAGCTTTTCAAAATTGCTCCAAAGCCAAATCGCTTTTTTTATGAAATACGGTGCCGCGGGGGCATTAGTCGGCTTAAAAATGCTCAACCGCACCTATAGTGATCCATTTGAGCTGATACCTGACAATCCAGAACTGCAAGACAAAATGGCTAGTTCGATGCGGCAACTTTTTATCCAGACTAACAACGGGGCTACCCCGATGATCAGCAAACAACAAGAGGTTGTTGCTCTGTCACCCGCTGCGACTGGTAGGGCGCTTCTTCAACTCGCCAAAGGCTTGGGCATTCTCAGCAATCACTCCAGCGCAATTATTTTGTACAACAACGACCAGCGATGTAATCTGATATCCATTGCAAATACTTGTTTCGCAGGGGAATTCAATTTTATCACTATCGAACCTCCGCCTCCATCCCCCGATGCCTACGCTCATGATCTCAAAGCTTACGAACAAAATCTCTACCAAAATCTCTACGGGAATATTAGAAATACGAGATTCAGTTGTAACGAGATAGAAGCGTTCAGATCTAAATATAAACTGCCCCAGCCCTCGCAAGTATTAAAGTTAGTACAAACTGATTTAGTTTCTATCACTGAAAATCCACCTGCTGATTATGTAAGAAAATCTGCTCCGGCGCCGGTGCAGCCGCCCCTCTCCGCACCCCGTTCGTCCCCTCCGACTCAAGTATCGTCGCCCGTACCTGTAATAACGCCAGCTCCGGTTTTCGCTTCATCAGCCCCTGTTCTTCAACCCACTTGCCCATGGCCAACCGCACAAATATCTCATCCCATGTGTCCTATTGCGCCGGATGAAGTGCCTCCTATAAGCGTTGCAAATCCGCCGCCTCCGGGAACGTCATTTCCCGATCCTTCAATTCCGCCAGCGTCATCGCATGAAACAACGCAAGCGCAACAAGCATCTGATGCTTCGATTCCGCCAGCGTCATCGCATGAAACAACGCAAGCGCAACAAGCATCTGATGCTTCGATCAGCATCGATTGGGCTAATACACTGCTAGGCGCGCTGGGAAGTTCCGTGAGTTGTGGTGTCTTGTTACTCGTGCACGATGTTGCCCGGGCGCGGGGTTACTCAGCAGAAGACGCGAAATGGATCTCTCAAAAGGCAATGTTGGCTTGGAATATTGCTCCTGAAATATATACCCGCGGCCTACACCCTCTGGTTGCCCTTCCTACCGCGCTTTCTCTAACCACATCTCGTTTGTCTGCCAGAAATAGTACTGTGGCTGGTATTGCGATCGGGATGGGTATAGGTGCGTATACCGGCTCCAGCCTTTGGCAACCGATCGCTCAAGCCGCATTAAATCTTTTTTGTAATTATATTGTGAGCCTCGGAGTGGCAGGTTTTGTCAGATGGGTGTTAAAACGTTATTTGCCGGAAAAATTAGCTGAACTGAGAGCCTCTCAAGCACGATTTCTAAATCAATTACCTCCGGGGATTAATTTACGGTTAAGAACTTACTTAACAACAGGGTTTCAGCACGAACTTTATGCGCTGGAATATCGCTGCCAAAACAACCTCGATCCAAGCTGTTATGCCGATGCTTGTCGCTTGCATCAAACATTATTAGAAGAGGTAGATAAACGACCTGCGGGAGGTGAAATAGCGGCTCATTTAGCCACGCAGCAGCAACAACAACAGCAACAAGCTGCTCGTGATTTGGAAACGGAGGCGAACCGCCGTTTGGAAGGATTGCACGCAAGACTGCGGAAAAAAAATGAGGCTACATTGCGAGATTTAAATACTACGCATCAGCAAGGAATAGCTTCGCTCCAAGACGAGATCCGAACCTTGCAAAGCAAATTAACCGACGCTGAAGAACGCAAACGGAACCAAAAGATTGTTGAAATTGAGCAAGCGAAGAAATTTGATGCTCTTCGCCAACAAGAAATAAATCAACTGCGAACCCAATTGGCTACATGTCAAGAAAAATTAGCGGCTCAAGAGGTTGCTTACAATCAGGCATTAGCTACACACCAACACCAGCTTGAACAAGCATGGAAAGAAAAAGCGTCGCCGATTGTGTTAGAGCTGGGACTATACCGTTCGAAAAAGATACTTAAAAAATATATTTGCACATTGTGTATGGAAATTAAGACGGACTTCATTACTTTATCTTGCCAAGGTGCGCATGCTTTTTGTAGGAATTGTATTCAAAACCACTTTAGCGCTAACCTCGATCCGTATCAGAAAGAAAAAGGAACACATAAAGACTGTCCTGCATGTAGAGCAGTATTAAATCCTGAACTGGAACTTCGCAAACAACCCAACCCTATTCCTCAAGAACTAACTGATTTATTATCCCACGAGCTCATAAAGGGAGATGTCTCAACACTAAACGGATTATTTACTAAGTTAAAGTAACATAAATTCTTTACGTGATTTAAGCTTGCTTTAATATTATTCTTCTCATAATGCTTCCAACGCAGCGTGATTCTCAGGGAATAAAGCTGCAACTGCGTAAAGCGGATATGAGTGCAAAGAATCAATCACAGAATAATTATGATTCGAAATTAGAATCTCTTCAATAATCGCTTAGCTTGATCCATTAAATACAGCGGTAGATTGGTAATCGCACCATCGTGTTTTAAATTTAGCAATGAACTACGCAACAAACACGAAGGCGCATATTTTTCTTTATACAACAGCAAACTTTTTTTCTGCCGTGAAACACCAGCTTTTGCTTCCAGCGGAATAATGTCGCCCTCTTCTTCCAACACAAAATCGAGTTCTGCCGCGCCTTCGCTCGCCCAATAATATAGCGGATAATGTTGATTCACTAATTGTTGAGCCACAAAATTTTTCGTAAAAGCACCGTAAAATTCGGCAAAAATATTGCCATCAATTGTCAGCGCTTTAGTAGGTAAACGGCTCATGCTGGCCAGTAATCCCACATCAATTAAAAAGATTTTGAAAATATTTTGCTTACAATAAGCAGCCAAAGGTAATTGCGGTTTATTGATGGCATAGGATCGATAAATTAACCCAGCATCACTTAACCATTGAATCGCTGTTTCATACTCACGCCCGCGCGCACTTTTACTCAAGGCTGAGAAAATAAATTTTTTATTTTCTTTTGCCAACTGTAAAGGAATTGATTCCCAAATTTGGCTGATTCTGGCCACCTGTTCTTTCGGTGCATGTTTAGCAAAATCTAACAGATAAGCATCTAACAAAGCTTGCTGCACTTTACGTACTTGCGAGAAATTTTCTGTCGCAACAAAAGTTGCAACCGCTTCCGGCATGCCACCGATAAAGAAATATTTTTTTAACCAACTTAAACATTCTTCATGCAAAGCTTCTGGTAAAGGATTTAAATCGGCCAGCTCGGTTAATAAACTACTCAACTTCGTTTTGCCAACTGCGGTTAAAAATTCAGTAAAGCTTAATGGGTAGAGATCTAAAAATTCTACTTTGCCAACCGGAAAACCTTTGCTATGGCGCAATTTAATACCCAATAAAGAACCCGCTGCGGCGACCGCAACCTCGGGCGCTTGTTCAGCAAAATATTTCAAACTGTTTAGCGCGGTGGGTGCTTCTTGAATTTCATCAAAAATAAATAAAGTATCTTTAAGATCGAAATCCCGCTCGAGATGTAAACTGATATTGTTAATAATGGTGCTGGGGCTTAAATCATCAGCAAATAAACTTTCTAATTTGGGATCTGTTTCAAAATTTAAATACACGTGCTCGGCATATTCTTGCGCAGCAAAGGTTTTTAATAAATGAGTTTTGCCAACCTGCCGCGCACCCCGCAAAATAAGCGGTTTACGGACCTTAGCTTGTTTCCACTGGACTAATTCCTGATAGATATTCCGAAGTATCACAATTGCACCTTTGCGAGTAATCTTTCTTATTATATCATGGAAACGTGAAAATAATCACATTTCTCCATGGAGAAATGTGATTATTTTCACGTTTTACCATTGAGAAACGTGATTAAGCATCGCGTACCCAAACATTGGGTGGTGCTGCTATTTTCAGCAAGGCAGTACCATCGTCAATTTCTTTCACGATAAGCGAAATGCCTTCGCTAATTTCCACAGTGGAATTAACAATAGCATTGGCTTGTTGGCTATCTTGATAATGAATTTTTATTGTGAATGAAATTTGAGTTGGGGTGATGCGAGTGATCACGACGCGAACATGCTTACCTAGTCGAGTATTAAGATTTATCGTGTACAGAAAGCGGTCGGTAAAATGCGATACAAAATAGAGGTGCGTTTTATCACGCTTTGTAAAACGTGAGGCATGAAATTGATAATTATCAAAAATCAGTTTTCTTTTGCGGGTTAGTGTCGGCTTACGAATTTCACCGATGGTGAAATTCGGGAAGCCGACCTACAGGGGTGCACCATGCCCTTCCCACTTTTTATTGATCCAACTAACGCCGGTAAAGAATTGGCAAAACATTTGTTGCCTTACAAACAGCAAGCTAACACTTTAATTTTGGCTTTGTTACCCAGCGGTCTGGCTGTTGCAATTCCCATTGCTAAGCTATTGGAATTACCACTCGATGTTTATTTAGTAAAAAAATTTTCTGTGCCAGGGCAACCGAAATTAGTGTTAGGCGCGATTGCAGTGGATGATGTCGTAGTGTTCAATGATGAACTGCTGGCTAATCATTTTGTCAGCACCGATGAAATTGGAGTGCTGATTGAAAGCAATCTAAATCGCTTGGCTGAAAGAAATAATTTGTACCGTCACAATCGGTCACTGCCAGATATTAAAGATCACACTATTATTTTGGTGGATCACGGCAGCGAAACCGGCTCCAGCTTACGTGCTGCTATCGCCGCTTTAAAAAAACACCAACCCCAAAAAATTATTGTGGCAATTCCGGTTGCCTCTAAAAATGCGCTCGCCAAAATCAAACCGGAAGTTGACGAAGTTGTTTACCTCCACTCGCCTCAACCCTTCTATAAAATCCGCACTTGGTATAAAAATACTTTGTTGCAAACAGAGGCAGAATTAATCGAATTACTGGAATCAGCCCAATAGCAATTTAGCTTTAACCTACCGAAGAGTTTAACCTTTCTAGAGAGTGAGAAATAGTTGGTAAAGTTCCTACCACTGACTGGGCTTGCTTCTGGATTACAGTATCTAATTCTTTACCTAGTAAGTCTTGCTTAAACGGTTTTGTAACAACTGCATCCATGCCTGCCTCAAAAATGGCAGTGATACTTGTCTTATCTGCGTTGCCACTGATACTAATAATAGGCGTTCGTACTAAGCCGAATTTATTTTCAAACTCACGAATTTGTCGGGTAGCTTCCAATCCATCCATGACTGACATCTGTGTATCCATCAAAATAGCTTCGAAGCTTAAATGCTGCTCTTTATATAACTGCACAGCTTGTGACCCATCTCCTACTGACTGAAACTCATAACCCAGCGCCGTTAAGAAACGCTGCAATACTCTTTGATTGACAACATTATCATCTACTACCATAATTCTCAATCTTCCCTGCGTTACAAGAGGATTGTTAGCAGGCAATTCAGCTGCTTGAGGAAAAGGAGAAGGCGGGGAAGGAGGTTGTCGATCCGCTTGGGTGATAGGCTCAGAGAAAACAGTGACCTGGAATGTAGAACCCTTTTCAGGAACGCTTTCTATGCGGATTTCGCCACCCATTTGCGTCACAATTTCATGGCAAATCACTAGGCCAAGCCCCGTGCCGCCGTATTGGCTACTAGTTTCTTTAGTTGCTTGCACATAGGGTTGAAATAATTTGTCAGCTTGCTCGCGCGTCATGCCAATCCCGGTATCAATTACTTTAATCAGCACCTGCAGTCCACCATTGCTCCGAGGACTGGTTTTACAATCAAGTGTAATAGACCCCTGGGCAGTAAATTTAGCTGAATTGCCAATTAAATTAATTAATAATTGTTTGAAACGCTCTTTGTCGATTTTTAATTCTTGCTTTAGCGGATAAGCTGCAACAATAAGACTCAATTTTTTTTGTTCCACTAACGGTTTCATCATCTGCGCTACCGGATCAATAATATCCCCCAAGGTACACAAAACTGGGTCTATTGCTTTTTGATATTGAAGTTTTGACAAACTTAATGCCTGAGTTGTTAAGCCTTGCAAATGGTTTGCCGAAAGTTGAATGATATTGAGATTTAACTGCAAACTTTCTAATAAATCTGCCACCGAGCGAGAATCAGAAGTTCTTAAATCCATAGTGTTAAGTGCTATATTTGCGAGCAAACGTTGTAAAGCAGCTAAATCGCGTGGCATAAAATTCGTTCCCACAGCCAGCAAGCCTTGCAAACCAGCACGTACCTCATGAGACATATAACTAGTAAAATCACTTTGCTCCTTACGTTGCAGAGAAGCTTGTTTTTCTAAGGCCTTGGCTTGAGCAAGCTCAGCTTGTTGTAAGGTTGCACGTTCTGTATCATCCCACGAAATACCGGCTAATTTATAAGGCTTTCCCATTGCATCTTTAAAAATTTGGCCGCGCGTTATAATCGTGTGTGAACTATTATCTGGCCATATGACATCATATTGGATTTGATACGGCTTCGGTTCACTGACCGCTAAAGAAGCATCCGTTTGTTGCTTTGCCTTCTCAAAGGTTTGCTGTTCTACCATTTGGGAAAATTTTTCCCGCGGAATTAAAAAACTTTTTCCACCCGGCTGCAGGGGCTTAAAGTCTTGTTCGGTTTTACCATACAAGCGCAATGTCTGCCCACCATGCCAAATGATTTGCTCGGGATTTAAATACCACTCCCAATTGCCGATGTTGAAATTTTCAAATATAAGATTGATGTTAGCAAGCGTTTCCTGTAATTTTTGTTCCAATTGCCTTTTCTGAGTAATGTCGCGTACTACTTTTAGATATCCATATAAAGAGTTATCTTGATTATAAATAGGCGTAATAACAATGCTGGCTAAAAAAGCTTGCGTGGTAAAACTACCGTATTGGACTTTTACACGGCGAAAACGACGTTCCTCTCTATGATATCCACCTGGACTTTTAGCTTCCTGTAAAACAGTCAACATCATCTGCTGACGCTCAGCAGGCGAATCACTGGGATAAAACATTTCTATTGATCGCCCTAGCGCTTCTTGCGCGGTATAACCCTTAATGCGTTCCGCACCTTGATTCCAAGATAAAATGATCCCATTGTGATCAATAATAAAAATGGCGTAATCTTCAACACTATTAATACCCTCTACTAAATGGTTCTTAATGCCATTATTGTTCAGCAATAAAGTATACGCTTTCAGCTCAAGCTCATTACGATGCGCATGAACTACTATTTCCATAGGGCGTGGATTAGCATGGCAGTTAGTTAGAATAGTGTGAGTATGGTTTTTATTAGGGTGGTGATTTGCATTCTGCAATATATTTTGCAAGTAAAGCGTGCTCGCGGGCGGAAATAAAGTTGTTATATCCTGAAAAAGCAACAAACGACAACCCGTCAGTTGTAACGCGCCTGGACTACAATAAGCTAAAGTTTTATCCGGATTTAATACTAACACGGCAGGGTTAGTATTGTTTTCTATTACTTCAGCAATGCAACGATTAATATCTGCTCGACTAAGCCTTTGCAATCTAATCATAATAACTCCCTCATTTAATTACGCTCAAAAATCCGATAATTAAAGTTATTTAAACATCCAAAATAATTTTAATCGGGTTGCTATGTATGCCCACGCATCTTCTTTTAAGGTTATAATAAGCCATTTCCCCAATGCAAGGAACCTCCTCATGAAAAAATTGCAAAATATTTTTTATGCTCAATCGGGCGGTGTCACCGCCGTCATCAATGCCACCGCCTGCGGTTTAATTCAAGCGGCGCGGGAAAATAGCGATAAAATTGGCAAAGTGTTAGCCGGCCACAATGGCATTTTGGGAGCGCTGCGCGAAGAACTTATCGATACCAGTTTAGAAACCGATGAGGCCATTAACTCCTTGCTTTACACACCGGGCGGCGCATTTGGTTCTTGCCGCTATAAATTAAAAGCAGCCGATGGTAACACCGCAGAATATGAGCGTTTATTTGAAGTGTTTAAAGCGCATAACATTGCTTACTTTTTTTATAACGGCGGTAACGATTCGCAAGACACCACTCTAAAAATTTCGGAAATGAGCCAACGTTTGGGTTACCCTCTCGTGTGCATCGGCATTCCTAAAACCATTGATAACGATTTGCCGCTCACCGACAATTGCCCCGGTTTTGGATCGGTGGCGAAATATATTACCACTTCGATTCGCGAAGGTGCGTTTGATGTCGCTTCGATGGCGGCCACTTCAACCCAAGTTTTTATTATGGAAGTGATGGGCCGCGAAGCCGGTTGGATTGCTGCGGCCGGCGGCTTAGCGGCGGAGAAGAAAGGCGATGCGCCGCATATTATTTTATTTCCGGAAATTCCCTTCGATGAACCCAAGTTTTTAGCGAAGGTTACTGATTGCATAAAAAAATACAGTTCTTGCGCAATCATTGTGTCGGAAGGTTTGCGGAATCAACAAGGCAATTATTTAGTCGAATCAACCAAAACCGATGCCTTTGGTCATCATCAATTAGGCGGCATTGCGCCGGTGATTGCTGATATTATCACGCGCAATTTAAGTTACAAATGCCACTACGCCGTATGCGATTATTTGCAACGCTCAGCCCGCCATTTAGCGTCGCAAACCGATTTAGTGCAAGCGTATAGCTTAGGCAGCGCAGCGATTGATTTGGTGCTCAAAGGCGCCGACGGTATCATGCTCACTATCGAGCGCAAAAGTTCCGAACCTTATGAATGGGCTATTGGTACCGCACCCTTGAGTAAAGTCGCCAATGCGGAAAAATATTTGCCGCGCGATTATATCGATAAAGAAGGGTTTGGCATCAGTAAAAAAGGTCGTGAATATTTTCTACCCTTGATTCAAGGCGAAGCGTATCCGCCGTATAAAAATGGCATGCCGGATTATGGTGGAAAATTGCAGTTTAAAAAAGTGAAGAAATGTTTGGCATAGCATCCATACAAATTTGCCCCTTACTTTGAAATGTGTGTCATTCCCGCGAAAGCGGAAATCCAGTTTTAAACAAATGATTAGTTTTATTTTCTGGATCCCCGCTTTCGCGGGGATGACGAAGAACAAGATTAAACGGAGAAATAAATGAACCAAGCTGCACCCCGCAATTTAAAACTCGCCATCCCTTTAGCGATTATCGCTGCTCTCGCTATTTCGGCTTCGCTTATACCGGTCAAATTCTTGGCTGGCTTTCCTACGACTGGCGTGGTTTTATTCGTTCGCTATTTTATCATTTTGCTGATCGTCTTCCCCTTTATTTATGTTCACCGCGGTGAACAAAGTGTAGGGCAATTTTTAAAAACCAAGCGCCCGGTATTGCATATTGTGCGCGGCGTGTGTGGCACGCTAAGCGTGTTTTGTTATTTTTACGCTTCTACCACGCTGCCCTTAGCTGATATCACCGTTTTATTTAGCACCGCACCGCTGTTTATCCCGCTGATTGCACGCGTATGGGGCGGCATTAAAATTATCCACCAGCTATGGTGGGGGATTTGCATCGGCTTTATCGGTGTGATTTGTATTTTGCATCCTGGCAAAGAATTATTCCATTTGGATGCACTGTTCGGTTTATTATCCGGCTTCTTAGCCGGTGTTACTTACGTCGCTAATCGTTATCTCACTTATACCGAACCACCCTTGCGTAATTTATTTTATTATTTTGTGCTTGGCACTGTCTGTGCATTGTTAGTGGCATTGTCACATATTCATCAATTGGCTCAGCTTAATTTAAAAGCATGGCTTTTGTTAATAGCCATTGGGATTCTGGGATATATTTACCAGTATAGTTTTACAGTCGCGACTCGTAATGCACCGGTTCGCCTTATTACTACTTTTTTAAATTGTGCGGTTATTTTCTCTTTATTATTCGATTTTTTTATTTGGCATATTATTCCTTCCTGGCTTTCAGTGGCGGGCATTATTCTGACCATCGTTGGCAGTGTTTTATTGGTTGTGTTATATCCGAAAGAAAGTTGATTATCGTCAAATAATCATTTTTCTGCCCGGTATACGATCTCTCTGTGTTAAAAATTACTAACCAGAGGAGATCGTAATCATGAAAAAATTAACTTTTCTATCTATCTTGCTGATAGGCTTAGTGGCCGAGCAAGGCTGGGCAGAGGATGCCGTAAGCACCTATCTCAGTGGGCCTCATGCCTATGTCAGCTTTGATGCCGGCACGTCCCAAATTTATACCAGTACCTTTAGCCCCAACATTTATCCCAGCACTACGCGTTCAGTTTATCAGCCTGACGTCGGCGGTGCGATAGGGATTTTGGCCTTTAATCCAGACCATCCTTCCATGGCGTTGGGAGCTGAGTTTGGAATGAGCACCTATGGGCAAATTACTCAAACCGGAAGTAATCTAGATTCGGGCAATGCCAGCCAAGTAAAAATCGGTTCGACTGCAACTGATTTAATGGCAGTCGGGCGTTTCACCTTCATCCCAGCTTTTTTTACCACCGTAAAAGTGGGGGCTGCTTATGTGGTGCAAAATGTGTCGGTAAATGATCAAAGCAGTACGGATGGAGATTTTTCGTATAATGTTTCCAATAACCGGGTGGCTCCCGCTCTCGGTGTGGGGGTTGGCGCGAACTTTACGCCACATCTATCTGCCAGCCTCGATGCGGGTTATATCTTTGGCAAACGCCCGGATATGAATAATCCAAACACTTATAACCAAGGTGCTGCTATCAGTAGTTTGAATGCGACGATTAGTTATTTATTCTAAGCGGTAAAATTTCAGTGGTTCTTGCTGATAGAAGAACCACTGAAACTATTAATGAAACATGTGATGAATATCTTGGATTCCTTCCCAGGGTTCAAAATCAGTTATTTTATACCAATGGTGAAGGTTCCACTCCGTCACAACAAGCGCATAAGGGAGAGGGTGCTGGGGTTTTCGAAAGCTAATAATCACATGCTCAAAGTAACTACAATTTCCGTAGCACATCGCATCATTCCGAAGACCAAAGAAATCTTCTGTCAATTTTTTTATATCACTGCGACTACGCGTTTTCATCTCAAAAACCGTTTTCATCTCAAAAACGGAAACGGAAACCGTCATTGGTGCAGGCGGCTCTGGCAAAGGATAGGTATTGTCATGACTCAACTGCAAAGCAACTATCCAGTTGGTTTCAGGCATAATAATGTACTGTTGGGCATTGTAAAGCATATCCAAATAGCTGGCCGATGGTATATCAATTTTAAAGAAGTTTCTGGTTTTTAAATCAAAAAATTGCATTTGATTTTTATCAGGCCTTTTCATGATAACAAGCTCACCACGGGTGAGTGGACTGAGAAAGGGATAATAATAAAAGTCTGACGGCGCATATTGATCTGGTTGAGACAGAAAAAATTGCCAGGTTAGAGGTTCTATAGCCTTGGAAAATTCAGGTTTTATGCGCGTTTCCGGAAGAGAGAAACGGTGTAACTCATCTAAGCGGTAACAATATAATGTTGTTGGGTTTTGATCCCCTATTTGTAGCAGAACCAAATGCCTGTTAGTCACAGTAAAGCAATGATACCCATTTAGATCAACAACATCTTTTATGCCTGTATCAGATAGCCTGAGTATATGACTACCGGTGTCATAACGACATAACAATAAAGCAGTGTTTGGGATAAGATGAACTTTGTCTACGGCGGAAATTAACTGTCGTTGCCATAAATACTCTGCTTTCGTTTCTGAATCACAGCGATACAAATGTACTGTCCTAGTTTGCCGATTATATTGCGCTAAATAAATGGGCCACGGGAGTGGTGAGACCAAATGACGACGGTTTATTTTGTTGCCCATAGTTTCATAATCTAATACTGCTCCTAACGAAGAAGGAAGGGGAAATTGTCGCTCCAAAGAATGTTGATGTGCCAATAATCGCAGACCTAATGGCTGAATAACAGAGTATTCATCTATTACATATATATCATCTCTCGCGTCACAAGTTATAAGAGGAACCTTACACTTCAAGTAAGGGGCCATTGTAGCTGGGGAACATGGAAGTTCATTAGGATTCACAAGATAAACGGCGTATTGATGGTATTCTAGGTGACCTGTCAGATTAGTGCGTAGCAGCCATCGGTTATCATCAAGTGTCGCCAATAATTCACAGTGGTCAAAATTAAACTTTCGTTTTAATTTAAGTGCCTGCATGGTATTTTGCTCACTTTATTAAGAGATGTTATAGTATCGTAACTATAACCGTTAAGGAACCCTGCATGCAAGTCCAACCAAAAATCCGTGGTTTCATTTGTACCACCGCGCACCCAACCGGCTGCGCAGCTAACGTAGGCGAACAAATTGCTTATGCCACGCAACATACGCAGTTAAGCCCGGCACCTAAAAAAGTATTGGTGATTGGCGCTTCCACCGGCTATGGTTTAGCCAGCCGGATTGTGGCTGCTTTTGGTGCCAAAGCTCAAACTATCGGCGTGTTTTTTGAGCGCGCCTCCGACGGCAAACGTACCGCGACCGCTGGTTGGTACAACACGATTGCCTTTGAAGCCGCCGCTCAAAAAGCCGGTTTATACGCTAAAAGCATCAATGGTGATGCCTTCTCGAAAGAAATTAAACAGCAAACTATTGACTTGATTAAGCGCGATTGGAATGGTGAAGTCGACTTAGTGATTTACAGTTTAGCTTCGCCTAAACGCACCGATCCAGACACTGGCGAAACTTACAGCTCTGCTTTAAAAACGATTAATAAGCCATTCAAAAATAAGAATATTGATGTATTCAACGGGCTTGTAAATGAAGTTTCGGTAGAGCCCGCCAATGACGATGAAATTCGTCAAACGGTAGCCGTCATGGGAGGAGCGGATTGGGAATTATGGATCGATGCGCTACTCAAAAATAACTGCCTGGCCAAAGGAGCCATGACGATAGCTTACAATTACATTGGCCCGGCGATGACTTACCCCATTTATCATCACGGTACCATTGGCCGCGCTAAGCGACATTTGGAAGCCACCAGCAAAACCTTAAATGAAAAGCTTAAAGCTCTTAATGGCCATGCTTACATCTCGGTAAATAAAGCCTTGGTGACTCAAGCCAGCTCGGCAATTCCGGTGGTGCCTTTGTACATTTCTCTACTCTACAAAGTGATGAAAGCCAAAGGCTTGCACGAAGGTTGTATCGAACAAATGACGCGTTTATTTAGTGAACGCCTCTACGCTGGTAAACCCGTGCCGGTCGATGCCGAAGGCTTCATTCGCCTCGATGATTGGGAAATGCAGACCGATGTGCAACAGGAAGTGGCGCAACTGTGGGAAAAGGTCAACACTGATAACGTGCTGCAAATTTCTGACTTAGCCGGTTATCGCCACGAATTCCAACGCTTATTTGGCTTCGATATCGTGGGTGTGGATTACAGCACGGATGTGGAAGTCGAAGCACAAATTCCATCATTGCAATGATACCTTAGCTCGTCATAATTTGAGCTAAGGTATCGAGGGCGTGTCCCTAAACCATCCCTATTGCAAACAGCCTAGTGGTACTGTAACCGGTACACCATCTGCGGTAGTAAATTGTTCTGCATAACCTTCTGAATCTGACGCCGCTGTAATATTGTAAATCATCGAATTGGAGTAATGATTAGATTGCAAATATTCCACCACATCAGCAGCCGAAGGATAATTTACCAACGTTGACGCACCAATGGTTAAATTATTTTTGGTCATACCATTTTGTAAATAAGGTGCTAAACGGCCATCAAAGCTCGAATTACCATAGTCCATCTCCCAGCCATAATCTAAATATTCAGCTAATTTATGCCCGTTATAAGCGGTTTCAAAATCCGCTTCATCCCCATAAAGTGCCATTGTTAATAACTTACCTTTAAAAGCTGGATTAGTTTTTAGTGCTTGTGCAATCATGGTGATAGAAGTAGGGTTAAATGTGCAGAGAGAATATTCATCATCAATATCAACACCATCAGCTTGGTATTTGTTAAGCATAGCAGCAATATTATTGGCAAAAGTCGCGGCTGCCGCAGGATCAGTCATACACGACCAGCCCGCGTTTTGGCGATCTCCCAGTAAAGTAATTAACACTTTAATGCCTTTAGCATGTAATTGCTGGATGGCATCGGAGTGATTCAGTAATTGATCGACCTTCTGATTAAAATAAATTTGTGGGGCATTGGGATCATCGCCATGAATATTCGCTGCAAAAACAGACACTATATTAAAAAAGGGTTGGCCATTATCTTTACGTAGATAACACGCCACATTGGTAATGTTATTCGTATTAACTTCGACATAAACCATGTTAACGGGATTAGGCGTGGCAAAAACAACTGCAGTGGATCCTAACAACAGTAAAGCAATAATTATAATTATTTTCATGATAAGCCTCTTAATCTTGTTATTCAAAGCCTACTGTATTATATTATAAACACTCAACATGTACAACCTAGAGTAGCAACAAAGATGCGATTAAACATTTACTACCTAACATTGCTACTTTTTTGTAATTGTAAACAGACCCTATAAAGAATTGTGAGAAATTAAATATATGTGGACACTTAACCAAATTGATCAACAACTCATTGCTCTGGCTTTAGAAGAAGATTTAGGCACGCCTTATTTTGATGCAACGACAACAGCTTTGTTCACGGGCGGATCAAGCTCTGCCCCTACCATGCAAGCGAAAATTATTTCCAAACATCCAAGCGATGTGGTAATTGCTGGTTTAGTTTTGCTGCCAGCGATTGCTGAAAAATTCGGTGCGACACTCAGTATTGAAACTTCCTATAAAGATGGCGATATATTGGCACATGCTGCAACGCTGGCCGTGCTGCACGCCACCGCGCCTACTCTGTTAACCTTAGAACGCACGCTGCTTAATTTTTTACGACATCTGTCAGGTGTTGCAACACTGACTCACCAATTTAGCGAAGCCATAAAACACACGCACTGCAAAATTTTAGATACGCGCAAAACCACGCCTGGTTGGCGGCATTTGGAAAAATATGCCGTGCAATGCGGTGGTGGTGCGAATCATCGGCAAGGTTTGTATGATGCCATCATGATTAAAGATACGCATGTGGATTTATTGGGCGGCATGGAGCAAGCACTGGCCAAATTGCCGACTGAAAAAAATTTGCCGGTAATTGTGGAAGTGCGAGATTTGTTGGAATTAGACATTGTGTTGGCGCAAGCTGCAAAAGTTGATCGCGTATTATTGGATAATATGCGGGGGCCTTTTTTAGCTGAGGCCGTTGAGATGTGTCGTGGTATTATCAGCACCGAAGCTTCAGGCAATTTAAATTTAAGTAATATTGTTCAAGTTGCCGAAAGTGGTGTGGATTTTGCTTCGGTAGGCATGTTGACTCATTCGGCTGGGCAAGTCGATTTGTCGATGGGGATATAATAGGATGCCCTGAAAAACAGGATATAAAAAATGTTCTCGCTCGCTACCTACCAATTTGGCTCTACGCTTCGGCCCTTCGGCCTTAGGTTTTATGTGTTTCGTGAAAGCCGGTGCCTGCCAACTTCGCATTCCTTTTTTAGTGGTAGTCCCCCCCCTGTTTCTCCTTCTCACAAGAGCAGTGACTTTATTCGCTTAATTGGCCTTGATAACCCACTAATTGACTCAAGCGTTAAGGCGATAAATATAAATATAACTCCAAACCCACTGTCACTAAATTTGCATCTCCGTGACTACACTAATATTACCGAAACAGGCCGTGAACATCATGGGTTGAGACTAGATGATTTTAATAGCATCGATGCTTTATTATTTTTCATAAGCTCGACAACTGATCAGCAGCCTATAGAATTTTTTTGCGAGTGGTCTTCATATTTTAAGACTTTTCCTGATGATACAAGATCTCACTTTCTAAAGATTTTAATTTTGGATATCACAACTAATCACGTGCCAGATGCCACAGAAAAGAAACTTCATCAACTAGCCAACGAAAATAATATACCTGTTTTTTACGTTAACCCTAGTGCCAATACAGCTGCAGTGCTAAATGATAAAAAAATAATTCAGCCTCTCTCAAATATTGATGCAATGTTTTCTCATATCGCGCAAGGTGTTTGTGCTTTTCATCAGCAATGCTGTGATAGCGGGGCCAGGTGTGAATTAAAAGACACTTTGGATAAGCTAACAAATGGCCCAAGATTTCCTTATCCTCCGGATAGCAAAAGACTATATAAAACAGCATTGACGCCATATCAAAGGCGTCCGATTCTCTCGGCTCGACCGCCACAGCAACCACAACAGATTCCTGCTTTGAGGTTTCGATGCCAACAGTGCGAGAACCCTCTATCTCCACATGACATCTCTACGTATCGGAATTGTCCAAATTGTTACGGCCGAGGGCCAGAGAATCGACGTTCCAATGGAGGATGTTGCACTCTTTTTTAAAATCCATGCTAAACGTTTACCAAAATTTATTTCCAGCAATCGTTGATTTCTCAAATAAACTAATTTTAAATTAATTTAAACTAGTTTTAGTTTATTTGAAAGGAGCCAAAAACATGGCAATAAAAACCATCGCTAAAAAACTCGGGGTAGAATGCTGGTAGGCCGATAGTGATTGTAATTACCTCTGAAATGGTTTATAATCGGACACAATAAAGTTAGCATTTCCGTTCTCCAGTATGGTCATTAAGTCAGCAGAACTGTTTTGTCAGCATAATAATAATAAGAACAAATATCTAAGCTAAATGTATGACTCCCTTATAACGTTTATCCAGGAAACTATTGCTACTTTGCTTGGACAAGAGCAAGCTATTCACTTTGATATAGATAGCTCTCTTATGGATCTCGGTTTGGATTCCCTGAGACTCATGCAGTTAGCTGAAATTCTACAAGAAAAATTTTTGTACCCAATCGACCCTGGTTTCTTTTTTACTTACAAAACACCCCGTTCAATTGCCAACGCTTTATCGGCAGCTTTGACAAACACACCCCTAAAAGAAACGAGCTCTTCCCCCAAAAAAGATTACCCTCTGCAACAGGATAGCATTGCTATCATAGGTGTAGCATGCCGTTTGCCAGGCGGAATAGCTTCGCTAAATCAGCTTGCCAATACATTAATAACCGACACCAATTACATTGTTACGATTCCAACCAAACGCTGGGATACAGCACAGTATCCTACCGGTAATCACGCCGGTTTAATAAACGATGTTGATCAATTTGATGCGGATTTTTTTCGTATTTCACCTCGTGAAGCCATCGATATGGATCCGCAACAACGTTTACTATTAGAGTTGCATTGGGAGGCATTAGAACACGCAAATATTAATCCGCAAACATTAAGAGGGAGTGACACAGCCGTCTTTGTTGGTATGTCGAGCCATGATTATGAGCGATTAAAATTACAAAACTCTTCCGACCCATTACAAGTGTCAGGACATTTCGCCACCGGTGTTTCCGCTTCTATTGCTGCAGGTCGCATCGCTTATTTTTTTGATTTTAATGGCCCTGCTATCACAATAGATACAGCTTGCTCTTCTTCTTTAGTTGCAACCCATATGGCATGTGAAGCCTTGAAAACAGGTAAAACATCTTTAGCTTTAGTCAGCAGTGCAAATTTAATTTTGTCGCCGATCAATAGCCTTGCATTTAACAAGGCAGGCATGTTGGCAAGCGATGGTAAGTGTAAAAGCTTTTCTGCAGACGCAGATGGATATGTCAGAAGTGAAGGTGCTGTCACAATTATTTTAAAAAGCTTGTCTGCGGCTAAAGAAAACGGGGATCGCATTTTAGGCATTATTCGCGGTTCCGCGATTAATCAAGATGGTGCAAGCTTAGGTCTAACAGCACCGAACGGTTTGGCTCAAGAAAAAGTGTTGCAAGCTGCTTTACAGGATGCGGGCATAACAGCTAATGATATTAGCTATATAGAAGCACATGGTACCGGTACCATTTTGGGCGACCCTATCGAAGCACAAGCCATAAAAAATGTTTATGCGAAAAATCGAGCAGAAAGTAAACCATTATTAGTGGGTTCAATCAAAACCTATTTGGGCCATTTAGAAGCAGCAGCCGGTTTGACAGGACTATTAAATATTTTAGCAGCGTTAAAGAACAATCAGATCTTACGTTTACTACATTTTAAAACATTAAACCCCGCTATTCACTTAGAAAATTCAGCCTTAGAGTTCCCGCAACAAAATAAACCTTGGTTACCCGATAAGCAACCACGTTTTGCAGCACTTAGCTCATTTGGATTTAGTGGCACTAACGCGCATCTCATTGTAGAAGAAGCACCCCTTAATGCAAGCCAAACAACACCCAATCAAATCGATCATTTATTGACTTTGTCTGCAAAGAATTCTAACGCACTGAAACAGTTAATACGAAAGTACTGTGACTACCTTGAGAATAATACACGTATTAATCTTGCCGACATATGTCATAGCGCGAACATCGGCCGCTATCCTTTCAAAGAACGTGTCGCTGTGATGGGTGGCTCTCATGTAGAGTTAAAACAGCAATTAGAGAATATTTTGGAAAACAAAAAGCCTAACGCCAGAGTAAATGATGTTGACGCTAAGATGAAAACAGTAGCTGTTTCTTTTTGCGAAGGGCACGATATTGACTGGAACACATGGATGCAAGAAAAAAAATATTGCAAAGTATCATTGCCAAATTATCCTTGGCAAAAAAAATCATATTGGCTATCTGATAACAAATCAATCGTCAATCAGGATAAACCCACCTTACCCAGCGAAAAAGCACTACTATTAATTGCTAAATTATTTAGTATTCCTGTTACAGAAATAAACCAGAGCAAATCTTTTTTTATGCTAGGAGCAGATTCCATTATTTTAATGGAGCTTGCCGAACAAATTGCAACAAATTTTAATATTAAAGTAACATTGCAACAATTGTTTGACGAATTATCTACCATCGAAAAATTGGTGTATTACATCACTATCGAAGCAACTAAAACATCATTCAAAGAGAAAACCTTAGCGCAGCTATTTGAAGCGCAAGCTATGAAAACACCTCATGAAATTGCAGTGGTGTATGAAACACAAGAATTAACTTACCAAGAATTAAATGAGAAAGCCAATCAACTAGCACATTATATTCGTCGCGAGTATGAATTACACGCAGGTCATGTTTTATATCAAGATACCTTACTGGCCGTTTGTGTTGAACGCAGCGCAGAGATGATTATTGCTATTCTTGGCATTTTAAAAGCAGGGGCCGCTTATGTACCTATCGATCCCAATTATCCTCAAGAACGAATTGACTATATTTTAAAAGATACTAACGCACAATTAATTCTAACTCAGCAATCTTTGTGTCGGACCTTAAGTCATTATATGAACCACGCAAAAATTATTGCTATTGATGCAGTTACTTATCAGGAAAAAACCCTGGCTAATTTACAGCCTTACAATCAACCACATGACTTAGCCTATGTTATCTACACCTCTGGCACCACAGGCAAACCCAAGGGTGTCATGGTTAGCCATCAAAATGTAACGAATTTATTTGCCGATTTAGCAGAAATATATCATATAACCAGCGAATACAATAAAGTAGCAGCTTATGCTACCTATGTATTTGACGTCTCCGTAGCAGAGTTTTTTGCGACCTTAACCCAGGGTGGAGAGCTACACATCATTCCTGATAGCGTGAGATTAAATGCCCACGCTCTCGGACATTACTTAAATAAAGAAAAAATTAATTACTTATTTTTACCCCCAGCCGTTTTGGGTGTTTTACCTAGAATAACTTATCCGCATTTAAAAACCATTATGATGGGAGGAGAACGTTGCGAACAAAAAGTGGGTGAACATTGGAGCCAACAGTTAAATTTATATAATGCTTACGGCCCTACGGAAACAACTATATGCTCTATTGCAACACAAGCACACATTAATAATATTAATATTATTGGAAAACCGCTTGCTAATACGCAACTCTATATCCTGAATGAAGAGTTAAAGGAAGTTTCCCATGGCGAAATGGGTGAGCTGTATATTGGTGGCGCTGGAATAGCGCGTGGTTATTTAAATCAAGCAGCATTAACAGCCGAACGTTTTATTGATAATCCTTTTGCTACAGAAGAAGATAAAGCGAAAGCCTATGCTCGTTTATACAAGACCGGTGATTTAGTCAGATGCTTGCCCGATGGAAACATAGAATATTTAGGACGCAATGATCATCAGGTTAAGCTAAATGGTTATAGAATAGAATTAGGAGAAATTGAAAACACTCTAGCGCTGCATCAGAAGGTGCAACAAAGTTGTGTATTGTTAAAGGAAAGCAACGGTCAAAAATATTTAGCGGCTTACTATGTTGCACATAATGAAATCCCTCCAAAAACATTGCGAATATTTCTTACCAAACATTTACCACACTATATGGTACCCACTTTCTACAAACACCTGATAGCATTGCCTCTCACAATTAATGGCAAAATTGATCGGCGCGCTTTGCTGGACTTAAATTTGGCAGAACAATTCAACAACACACCAGTACTAAAAACCAAACCATCTGAAATAAGTTATTGTTACCCTTTGAGTATTGCGCAAAAACAACTTTACATACTATGCATGCTAGAACCCAATAGCGCAGGTGCTTTAGCTTACCATATCAGTTTTGGTCTGGAGGTGACAGGACCCATAAATAAAGTCATCTTGTCAGACGTTATATCCATCCTTATCGATCGGCATGATGCTTTGCGCACCAGTATTGATATTGAAAATGAACAACAAATAGTTCACAAAAAAATAGCAGCCGATTTTACTCAGTGTGATTTTTCTTCACTAACAGAAACAGAAATTGATAAAGAAAAATCCATTGCTTATTATCTGAATAAAATTTCCCGCATAGAGATTTCATTACAAACAGCACCTTTGTTTCGTGCTTACCTTTTAAAGATATCCGATACAAAACATATCATGGCATTTGTTTTTCACCATATTATTAGCGACGGCCGCTCCATTACAAATTTCATCCGGGAATTCAAGGAAATATATGAAGCACGATTAAAAAACTCTCGTAACGAATTGGCTGCCCCCTGGCAATTTAAAGCCTATCTTGAACAAAAGGAAAGCCCACATTTCCAACAACAAAGTCAGAAAAATCTACAATATTGGTTGGCGCAGCATGCAGAACTGCTTCCTAACGTGACATTTCCTGCCGATTATGTCAGCAGTATAAGGAGAATCAATCCGGCAAGTAACTATGTGCGAGAAATAACTGATGAATTAATGATTAAAACAAAACATTTAGCTGCGGAACTTTCTGTTACTGTCTCAATGTTTTTAACGGCAATTTTTACCATTTTAGTCAAACAGTTAACGCAGCAAAATAAATTTGTAGTAGTGATCCCAAATGATGGCAGGTGGACATCAAACCAAGCCGATATGATAGGCTATGCGGCCAATATTTTGCCCATTTGCTTTACAATAGATAATCAACTGGATTTCATTACTCATTTGCAAAATATTAAAAATAATTTGTTAGCTGCTTTTGAACACAAAAATTTTTCTTTTGCTGAATTAGTCAAAACATTAAAACTAAACTCCGAAAAATTTCCATTTTCATCATTGATGTTGAATATTGAAAAAATACAAAACTTTGACGCGCTTGGTAGTGCGGTTATTAAATATAAAACGCTTCCTCATGCCTATATTGATTATGATCTGGTATTCAACATAGGAGGGTTTGAAACAGCTGGCATTATAGAATGTCAATATAATACCAATGCTTTCAAGCGTGAAACCATCGCTCGCTTTGTAGAATACTATTTTCACATATGGCAGCAACTATTAGCCAATTCTCATAAAAAATTGAATGCCGTTTCTTGCCTGAGCGATATGGAACGCTATGAAATTCTTCAGCAATGGAATACGGGGAAATATATTGATAATAATAATAAACAAACCATTACTCAACTATTTGAAACGCAAGTTAACAACACACCCAATGCTATTGCTATTGTGTGTGATGATGAGCAACTGAGTTATCAACAACTTAATGAGCAAGCCAACCACTTTGCAGAGACTATCCGTCAGCGATATTATGCGCTAAAAAATCGGGAACTAAGCCCTGACACTTTAATTGCGATATGTGCCACTCGCCACCTAGCCATGGTCGTTGGTATGTTAGCTATTTTAAAAGCAGGTGCTGCATATGTACCTATCGATACTCAATTTCCAGCAGAGCGAATTGAATATATTTTGAAAGACACTGACGCTGATTTGTTATTGACGCAACAAAGTGTCTTAGAACTACTTATTCAAAATGAGACCCCAGCATTGAAACAGATAAGTTACATCCTGTTGGACAATGTTCCTGCAGGCCCTCGCGCTAATTTAATTCCATATAGTCATGCAGAGGATTTGGCGTATGTAATTTATACTTCTGGAACTACGGGCAAACCCAAGGGAGTCATGATCGCGCATCAAAATGTCACTAACTTATTAGTGAGTATGCAATCTATTTACCCTATTAGTGAGCACGCTAATAGAGTGGCAGCTTATGCCTCCTATATTTTTGATTTTTCAGTAGCAGAAATTTTTTCTCCACTGTTACAAGGCGATGAATTACACTTGCTGAGCGACTCTACACGACTGGATAGCAATGCTTTATCTACTTATTTGCTTGATAAAAAAATCAACTATATCTTTTTACCTCCTGCAGTGTTAGGGGTTTTGCCAAGAATCACCTATCCGCATTTAAAAAACATCATGATGGGAGGGGAGCGTTGTGAACAACAGGTGGGTGAATATTGGAGTCAACAGCTGAATTTGTTTAATGCCTATGGCCCCACGGAAACTACAGTCTATTCTATAGCCACACGTGCACACAAAGAAAATATTAATGTTATTGGAAACCCTATCAATAACACGAAAATTTACATTTTGAATGAATCACTTGAAATTGTTGCTCCCAATGTAATAGGTGAGCTTTATATAGGCGGTGCTGGCGTAGCACGCGGTTATTTAAATCGACCAGAACTCACAGCTGAACGTTTTATTATGAATCCTTTCATAGCAGAGGGCGATAAAGATTGTACCCGTCTTTATAAAACGGGGGATTTAGTAAAGTGGTTAGCAGATGGTAATGTAGAATATGTATGCCGCAACGATTTCCAGGTAAAATTACGTGGCTATCGCATTGAATTGGGTGAAATTGAAACCGTTTTAGCGTCGTATGTTGGTATCCAACAAACCATCGTACTGTTAAAAGGAGAAAATGAACAACAGTATTTACTGGCTTATTACGTATCTGAAAGCAAAGTGGATGAAGTCATACTGCGAACTTATTTAGAAAAGAAACTGCCACTGTATATGATACCCAGTGCGTTTATGCATCTTAAAGCTTTTCCTCTTACAATCAACGGTAAAATTGATCGCCGTGCTTTACCTGAAATAAGTTTTTCTAGTACCACCAACTACATTCCAGCGAGTAATCAATTGGAAAGCGATTTGTGTGATATTTGGCAAGCAATATTAGGCTATACAAAAATTGGAGTTGCTGACGATTTTTTCAGTGTGGGTGGAAATTCAATTTTAGCTATTCGTATAGTCGCTATGATTAAAAAACGCCTTGGCTTATCGCTAAAAATAGCTGAATTATTTTCTTTAAAAACAATTCAAGCCATTGCTGATTTGTTATCAAATCCAAAGAAAATTCATCAACTTATTACTCCCCTGAATGGAAATCAGCAACAACAGCGAAACTTATTTATGATTCACCCTGGGCATGGTGGTTGTGAAGTGTATAGTGACTTAGCTGC
>Ga0206831_1039_pt1 | contig 45244 bp, 44 predicted proteins | sample Alteio_BWOrgCont_73_FD_152876 | JGI IMG/M metagenome (GOLD analysis project Ga0206831, IMG submission 152876) | Enriched cells from forest soil in Barre Woods Harvard Forest LTER site, Petersham, Massachusetts, United States -... | ecosystem: Environmental > Terrestrial > Soil > Temperate forest >...
ACGGGACCGCCGAGCTTGTTCAAATCGATGTTCTGGACCGCGCCGCCTTGCGCGGACTTCTTCAGTGCCGTTCCCATAGAGACGATGTCTCCCGGCAGCAGCGTCAAGTGGGTGGACAAGAACGCCAGGACTTCCGGAATCTTATAGAACAGATTTTCCGTGTTGTCTTCGGTGACAAGCTGATCTTTGTGGCGGCACGATACTGCCAAATTATGCGGATCGGCGATCTCATCCTTGGTAATTAGCCACGGTCCCATGCATGCGAATGTGTCGCAGCATTTGTAGCGGCCCGGATAGCTGACCCAGGTATCCACGTACTCGATGGCCGTGGGATCGCCGGCCTTGGGATGGATCGCGCGATAGTGAAATGTATCTTCGGCCCGCATGGTTGGCGATGTGATGTCGTTATGAATCGTATAGCCGAACACGTATTCGTAAGCATCCTGTGCGGCGATGTTTTTCGCGGTCTTACCAATCACCACGGCCAGCTCCGGCTCCGGATGCACGCGTCCATAATGCGGTTTGCACTCGATCGCAGCGCCATGGCCCACCAGCGAACTCGCAGGCTTGATGAACATGGCTGGGTGCTTCGGCCCTTGCAATATCCGATCGCTGTTGGCGCTGTTATTCAACGCCAGGCAGCAGATCTTGGACGGACGGCGCACGGGCGCGTACCAGCTAACATCGTCCAACGAATATTTGTTCGCGCTCGCAACCAGCTCCGAGCCCGCCTCGATGAGTTCAAGAATACTGCTGGCACCCGACGCCTCGACCAAAGTGTCGTCATTTAAAAAGCCGATGCGGTCCTCACCGTCCGCCCGGAAGCTCGCCAGCTTCACTTTTTGTCCGGAATGACGGCCATGATCTCGCACTCCACAAGTAAAGGAGCACGCAGATCCGGAGTCGGAAAAGTGTGCCGCGCAGGCCGCGAATGAGCATCGGGAAACATTTGTACCCAGTATTTATTGACCACCGGCCGGTTCGCCATGTCTTTCAGCCACACGCTCAACTTGATGACGTCCTCCGGCGTCGCGCCGCCCGCCTCCAGCACGTTTCGCACGTTGGCGAACATTTGCTCGCATTGCGCCTCTACTCCTTCCGGGACCTTGCCGCTGGCCGGATCCTTGCCAAAAATTCCACCACTAACCAGGAAAGGTCCGATCCGGCTTGCATTCGGGATGGGATTCACGTGCTCTAAGCCCGGCACTTCAACGCTCTTGCGATTGCTCATGTTGGATAGTCTATCGTGTGTCGCGCGGAAATCGGCGAAAGATTTCGGCCGCAGCTTGGTGGAATTCCGGTGGCAGTCCAGCGCTTTCAAACGTAGCTGCGATTTCACGCATCTCGGCGACGAATCGCCAGGCCTTGGGACCGGCGCGCGAAATCTCGCGCTCTAACTCCGGAAGCGAAGGACCGCTTCTATTCCATTGGCGTTTGAGATCCGGAAGAACGTCCAGTTGCTCCGCGGCCGCCAGCACCGCATAGGCGAGCGCGATGGAACCTTTTGAATAGGCCGCAAAGCACATCTTCAATGCGGACGCCCGCCCGATGCCGCCTTCCAGCACTTCGGTCTCGATTGGCCCGGAGGAGAAATATGGCGCAATGCCGGCAGCGCATTCTCCCGCCAGGTACAACCAAGTGCGATTCCGCGTTGTCGCCGGCGGACCAATGATGCCGCCATCCACAAACTGCGCGCCCTGTTCTTGCAGTTTGTGCGCAATGCGCCGAGTGCGATTGGGAGCGATGGCATTCGCGTCAACATATGTGCCTTGATACGCACGTTGCGCGACTTGCTCCGCGATCTCTTCGGCAAACTCCGGAGGACAGACGCTCACGATTACCGGGCATAGCTCGCACAGTTTCGCGATCGTGCCGGCATCGTGCAAGCCGGCTTGTGAGGCGCGCTCTCGCGTGGCTGAGCTCCGACTCTCCGACGTCCACAGCACTTCGTTTCCGCTGTTCTGAGCAGAAATGGCCACCACGATCCCCATTTGTCCGGGATGCAGGATCCCGATGCGTTGACCCGCCATGTCATCCTCAGTTTGCCAGAAATGTCGTGCAGAAACGTTGATATACTTTCGAACGGAAATGAAACCTCAGTGGATAGCACTCGCGGCCTTTCTTCTTCAGACCGCCGGCGCCCAGACCGCGGCCGATTGGCCCACTTACAATCGCGATCTCGCCGCCACGCGTTACTCGGCCTTGAAACAAATCAACGCGGGTAATGTATCCAGGCTCGCGCAAGCTTGGTCGTACCGTATGCGTCCCGACGCCACCAGCCCGCCCGCCGGAACGATGAGCGAAGTGACGCCGATCGTTGTAAATGGCGTAATGTATCTGCCCGCGGGAAATCGCGTTGTAGCACTCGATCCGGAAACCGGCGCTGAGGTTTGGCGCTACGAATTGAAGACCGGCGCAGCGTCGCAGCGCGGAGTCGCTTACTGGCCGGGCGACAAGGACAATCCCGCGCGCATTCTCTTCACGGCCGGACACAAAATGGTGGCGCTGAACGCAAAGACTGGCAAGCTCGATCCCGGTTTCGGTAATGAAGGCGAGTTGACCATGGACGTTCCGTTCGCGGGCGTCCCGACGATTTATAAGAACGTGATCCTGGTCGGCATGAACATGTTCGGTCCCGGCGAAGAGCACCTTCATCAGCAGGACGAAGAGCCAGACGGCATGCCGGGCGATTCGCGCGCTTACGACGCACGCACCGGTAAGAAGCTTTGGGATTTCCACGCCGTTCCACTGCCTGGCGAAGTGGGCCACGACGATTGGAAGGAAGGTAATTGGAAGCGATCAGGCAACAATATGTGGTCGTACGCGATCACCGTGGACGAGAAGCGCGGCATTGTCTACATGCCCATGGGCGGCCCGGCGGCTAATTATTGGGGCGGCGATCGCAAAGGCAACAACCTGTTCGCCAACTCCGTGGTTGCGGTGGACTACGCGACCGGCAAGCTCAAGTGGTATTTCCAAACGGTTCATCACGAGCTTTGGGATTACGATCTTCCGCCCGATCCGGTACTGATCGATATCGTCAAGAACGGCAAGAAGATCCCCGCGCTGGTGCAGACCGGCAAGTCGGGCTACATGTTCATCCTCGATCGCTTGACGGGCAAGCCGGTGTTCGGCGTAGAAGAACGGCCCGTGGCACAGGGAAGCGCGCCGGGCGAATGGTACGCCGCCACTCAACCGTTTCCGTTGAAGCCGCCTCCGCTCGCGCGCGTCAGCATCAAGCGCGAGGACATCGTGACAGCGGACGACACTTCCGCCGACCATGCAAAAGCTTGTCAGGAAATTTGGGATAAACACGGGTTTCAGGATTCGGGCCCGTTTACGCCGTGGAATTATCAGGGCGAAGGCACGCCGCAACACGAGACCATCAGTCTTCCTGGGCCGACCGGCGGGACCAATTGGGGCGGCGCCACGGCAGATCCCGAAACGGGCTACGTCTTCGTGAATTCGCAAGACAGTCCTGGCACGGGTTGGCTCAGGGACAATCCCAAGGCGAAAGAACCAGGCATGCTTCCTTATGTCATGCGCCCTGGTTTCTTCAGCTTCAGCGCGCCCTACAAAGATTCGGACGGCAAAACTCTTGGGAGCCTGCCTTGTATCAAACCGCCTTGGGAGCGATTGTTCGCGGTGAATGCGAACACCGGCAACATCGCTTGGCAAGTGCCGCTCGGCGTCACGGATTTTCTGCCGCCGGAGAAGCGTAACACCGGACGCTCCGGAGCGTTCGCCGGTCCCATCGCGACCGCTGGAGGCCTGGTCTTTATCGGCGCAACCGGCGACGCTCGCTTCCGCGCCTTCGATTCGAAGACCGGCAAAGAGCTGTGGATCACGCAGCTCGAATATTCGGCGACGGCGAACCCCATCACCTACCAAGGCAAGAGCGGAAAGCAGTATGTGGCGATCGTCGCGTCCGGACCGGGGAAGGGAAATAATCAGGCGTTGGTGGTGTTCGCGCTGCCCTAGGTTTGCTCAATTAGCTACGTTCGATCGAGCCGCCCGCTAGCCATCGTTTCCCGCGCGCGTACAGCGCTTCTACTTCAGGACCCTTCAGACCCGGCATGTCGGTCTTCACCTTGTAACCGATGTTGCTTTGCAAATAGGCTAAGTGGCGATAGCCCTCCGGAAATCGCTTCAACAATTCCTGATCCAGCGGCAGCAGCTTCCCCGGATCCACTGGGTCCATCCGATCTTTCTCGTAAATCGGTTGTCTCAGCACAATTCCCCACCGATCGTTCCGCTTCTCAAAGAAATCATAGAAGCGCCCGGTGCACACCACGTCGCACAAGACATCGTGCACCTGAGCGCGCTGATTGATGGTCATCTTGGTTTGCGAGATGGCCCGCAGGTCTTTAACATCCGCCGTGAATGCGCCTTGAAAGTGCAGAATATTGACGCCGCGATTGAAGCCTTCACGACTCACTCGAATGAATTCATCCGCTGTGCCCTGGAACCAGGTGGCCATCATGTAGCCATCGTCATGCCACACTGTGCGAAAACGTTCCCAATCGCCCGCGTCGCGCCAGAGTACCCAGTTGTCCACCACCGTTCGAATCGCCAGCGCTTCCAAGAGTTCTTCATTCTTGAGTCTTTCATTCATAGATACATCCACCATATAAGATGGACAGGATGGATGCTCCCGCGCTATTGGCTTTCAATCACGTCTCAGTCATGCTTGGCGAAAAGACCGTCCTCCAGGACATCACGCTGAGCATCGGAGCCGGCGAGCACGTAGCCATCCTGGGGCCGAACGGTTGCGGCAAGTCCACGCTGATTAAAACCATCACGCGCGAATGCTATCCGTTGGCGCTTCCCGAGTCCTCGCTCACCATTCTAGGGCGCGATACCTGGAACGTCTTCGAGCTTCGCCCGTTGTTGGGCATCGTATCGAATGAACTTATGCGCCGCTGCACGCGGGACATTACGGGCCATGAGCTGGTGCTCTCAGGTTTTTTCAGCAGTATCGGCGTGCAGCCCTATCATCACGTCACGCCGCCCATGCTCGAAAAGACGGAGCAAGTCCTGCAGCTCCTGGAAATCCCGCACCTGGCACAACGCGAAATCACCGAGTTATCTTCCGGCGAGGCGCATCGCTTGCTCATCGGCCGGGCCCTGGTGCACGATCCGCTGGCGCTTCTGCTCGATGAGCCGAGTAACAGCTTGGATTTTCGAGCGGCCATCGAACTACGCGAAATGCTGCGCAAGCTTGCCCAGGCCGGCACGGGAATCTTGATGGTGACCCATCACCTTCCCGACATCATCCCCGAAATGGAGCGCGTGATCCTCTTGCGCCAAGGCCGCGTGTTCGCGGACGGTTGTAAGAACGAGCTCCTTACCGGCGAACGCCTCACTGAGCTATTTGGCCTGCCAGTGGAGCTAACTCGGCGCGACGGCTACTATCACCTCTCGTAGTCGCCGGTGCTTAAAAGTCCAGCGTCTCAATCAAGGTTTTCAGACTGGACTCCTGCGCGGCTTTCTGCTTTTTGAGATCGCTCAATTGGTCGCGCAGCCCGGCTAGCTCGCCTTCCTGAGTGGCCAACTGCCGCGCGTATTTCTGAACTTGATCCTGCTGGCCGCTCACCTGGTTCAGGCTCTGGATGTTTTCGCGAACGCGGTTCTGATCGCTCACGATCGTATTTACATTGCTCTCGATTTGCCGGATCTGATTGTCGAAATCGGCGATCTGCCGCTTCGCGCTCGCGATTTGCTGCAATTGACGGCGTCCGGCATCCGACAGTGCCTTGTTCTGAACGTAAGCGAGCAGATCGTCCGGCGTTAGACTGGAAACGGCCGTGGTGGTGTCGTAAACGCGCTCTTCGGTTACCGGAAACTTCTCGGTGGCTCCCGCGCCCAGCTTCACTTCAAAGCGATTGGCGTTGGAGGTGGTCTCGGAGGGCTTTTGACCGATCAGCTTGTAATCGGGCCGCTGCGCCTTTTCGATAATCAGCGTTTTGGCTTTCTGATCGACATTGCGGATGGTGTAGGTCTTGGTTTCGTCGATCGCCGCGCGTGTGGTCAGCATGCCCCGATTCAAGTGGATCTCGCGCACTATCTCGCGGCTGGAATCGAATTGCGTAGTCATGCGCGTGCCAAGGTCGACGGCGTAACTGATCAATCGTTTGTCGCCGGCCTTGAGAGTGTTGACCAGCGCCTCGCCTGCGTAGCTGGAGGCGTCGAAAACGGTGATGGGCCCGCCGTCTAAGGTCTTGCCTGTGGAGTTGGTAAGCTCGGCGGCGTTCATCGGATGTTCGCCATAGCTTTCGGAATAGATCAGCAGTTTCCTCGCGCCGATCTGTTGTTGCAGGAAAGGGAACATGGCGGATTCGTCTTTCTTCACCGTGACCGGCCCATCAAAACGATACTCGAAAAGATCGCCGAGGTCCTCGGCGGCGACATTCAAGGCGAGCAAGCTCCCGGTGGCCCGGCCGTTGATGGCGACTCCGCCACCGGGGCCGGTTCCTAACCTGGCCATCGACTTTGCGGCGGCGGGCGGGGGCGCAGGTGCGAATCCTGCAACCGCACCCTGTCGCAACTCATCAACCGCACCTCCGTACACCACAGGCGCGGCCGCGCGATCCTCCGGCAATTCCGCGGTCTGTCGAGCCACGTACTTTGGCTCATACAAATTGCTAATGAACGACACCGGCCGCCCCGACACGACCGCGAGACGCACGTTGGTCCAGTCCTCGCCGGTCGTGTTATCGACAATGGCCCAACCCTCGAGCGTGGGCTCGGGCTTTTCATTGAAGATCAAGCGGTAACTCGATTTCCAGACCGGCGTGGGAAGCATGTAGCCGGCGACAATCTGCCGCTCCTTGGCATCGGAGGAATCGATGTAGATGCTGCGCTTGTCGGTGGAGCGCGACTGGTTTACAACAGTGAGATAATCGCGGAGCTGAAGTTGCAGTTTCGGATCGGCGAAGCGAATCGAGCTTGCAGCCGCCAAATCCAACATCCGCAGTTCGCCGGAATCGAGCAACGCTACCAACTGCTCACGCTCCGGCTGCTTATCGTCGGCCTTCACGACGCGTCCGCTGACCACCGTTCCGCTGATGGTTTCGGCGCCATATTTCAGCTCCACTTTGGCGCCCCGCATTTGATCCAGGAACAGCGCCAACGACGCCTGACCGTCGATCTTGAACGGAAAATCGGCGAGCTTCTTGTCCAACGGCTCGCTCGAATCGTAACGCAGGCCCGTGACTTTGCCGCCGTTCTGTTCCGAAATAGTGAGCGACTTCAAGACATCATTCATGTCGGAAGCCTTGAAATCCAGGCGGGCGGATTCTCCGGCGCGTAGCGAGCCGCCACGTTCGAAATAGCCCACGCCGCTCTTGTACAGAATCACTTCGTGGACGGGAAGGTCGGCCGCCAGCGCTGTCGCCGTGAACGCGGCTATCAGAGGCCCGAGGCCGGTCATCAAGGGCAAATGTCGTCGCATAAAGCTCCTATGCGGGAATGTCCTCGGAGACGCGATCCTTTCACCGTCGGTTCATTCCCCCATCACTTTAATGATGACGCGTTTGGAGCGCCGACCGTCGAACTCGGCATAATACACCTGCTGCCAGGGTCCGAAATCGAGCCGCCCATCTGTCACCGGCACGATCACCTGATGATGCACCAGCAGACTCTTCAGGTGCGAATCGCCGTTGGTTTCACCCGTGCGGTGATGCCGATAATCGTCGCGGTAGGGCGCCAGCTTCTCCAGCCACTCGTCGATGTCGGCCAGCAATCCGTCTTCGGCGTCGTTCACCCACACGCCCGCCGTGATATGCATCGCCGATACCAGAATCATCCCTTCGCGAATGCCGCTCTTCTTCAGCGCGCCGGTCACTTCGCCCGTAATGTTGACGTATTCGCGGTGCTGCTTGGTTTGAAACTTCAGATATTCCGTAGGTGGCTGGTACTTTTGCTATCAATCACTTGCGGGATCGGGTAGAGATTCGGGTAGCGTTTATTTTTAGATAGAATCAATAACGTGCCTACCATCTCAGACGAAGACGCTGAACTTGCTGTCAAAGCGCTAGAGCACTACGACGCCTACCTGACAGCAACGCGGCGCAACGACGGGCAGTACAAGGCGCTCGCCGAACGGCTACAGCGCAAGCCGCCAGAGCGGGAAATCCGTCAGACGGCGACGAAGCGGAAGAAGGCTTAGCTTATGGACGCATCGTGACCACTAAAGCTGAATCGTTACGACGGCTCCGGTTGTTCAATGAGAAAGCCAAAGAACTGCAAAGCTATTCTTTCATTGCCAAGGCGCTTCACGAAGACGCAGGTGTGAAGCTGAAATTGAATTTTGAGAAGAAGACCGTGGAAGCGATACGCACAGGAGCCGACCCGGAGTCACGGGCAGCAATGTGCTTAGTCCTTCGGTTCTTCGTGCAGCCTAGAGACCGAATCGAAGTGCATCAGATCGCAGAACTCTACCAGGACCTTCCCGTCACCGATGAGGATAAACGACTGGTCTCCGAATATTTGGCAATTCTCGACGGTTTTCTTGACCGACCCACGGGGTGGGCGAAGAACGATGATGAACCCATAACCAACCGGACGGTGGTTGAGACGGTCCTGTACGGAGATCAAGCCCATGCGAATGAAAACAAGAGAAGCAAGCTAGATGAGTGGAAGGAATTTCCTCCGATGTACACGGTGATTGAAACTTTCTTTGAATGTGCTGTATGCGAGATAGCAAGATTCGTTGTGTGGTTAGCGGCGATGAATGTCGATGCGATCAAAAAGTTAGAGCAGCCAGTCTCCCTGCCGTAGCGCTTACCAGGAGCCTGCGGATCGGCTCACGGCTTCTTTCCGTGATACGTCAGATAGAGACGCAGTAGAGTTGCCAGTCCACCAACTGCTCCAACTATTGCGGCAATAGCCGTAACCCATTTGATCCAGGCTTCCCGTCCTTCACGTTTTCGGCGTTTCAGTTCATATTCTCGGTCTACAACAGTTTGTTTGAATTTTTGAAGCGTATCAAATTCGATGTAGCTTCCTGTTTCCCCTTCCAGCCAAGGCCCCGGTTCACCTTCCTTTCGGGGTACGCTGACGTGGACCTTGATGCCACGGTTTGCCCACATTCTCGATTCGATTACGAAAATCTCTCTGCTAAGTTCTGAATAGCCGTCAGGGTCGCTTTCACGATCACCAGACTCAAGACGATGGTTCAGATAGGCGAGCTTATCGAACCTCTCTACGATCTTCCAATACACCTTCCTCACCCATCGCATCAGAAGAAAGTTTATCGCAATTTTGCTATGGTACCAGCCTTATTGAGAAACGGGCGTTCCACGAACGGGCGGAATGTTAAGGTCAAGATCGGTATTCCGTATGGTCTTGTGATAGGTCATCTGCGCGTCCAAGGAAAGCTGTTTCGCCGTGAAGGTTGAAAACTTATTGCTGAACGCCAGATAATAGGTGCCGGGTCGAAGCGTCAGTTCAAAATTACCTGTCGTTTGCCTTCCAGCCGTTTGCCAAAACACCTGTGCTTGATGTCCATTGATCCAATTCGCAAAGTTCGATTCGTCTGCGATCACGCCTACAATATCGTTGCCGTTTCCGCCCGAAGCGTTGAACGTGCCAGAAACCCTTGTGTTGCCCATCTCCGGCAGGATGCTGATCGGATATTGAGCATAAGCCCCTGCCTGTAACGTGACGTTGCCGCTTACGATCTTCTGTGTGACAGGAACAATGCGAAACTTCGGCTCGACATTCACGGGTGAATCTTGCCGAACGCTTTGAGTACGAGTGGTTGTCACAGGTGCATTCCACAATCGAATGGTAAAGAGCAACGCTGCGACTATCAATGCGACAGCCGCCCCAAACCACCAGCTTGATGTTTTCTTCTTCTCCGGTTGACTGGGATTGGCTTTCGCTAAATTAGCCCGGACTTGTGCCCGGTACTGCTCTTCTTCGGCGAGTCGCTTTCGCTCTTCGTCCTGAATTCGCTGGCGTTCTTCGTCCGTTAGCATGGGACACGACCTTATCCGTGAGATCGGCGCTAGTCTGCCAAGGGTTTATAACTCCGATTGTTGCACACCCGATCTCCCCGGACCCGCCAGCGTCTCTCATCGCCGACTATCGCCACGGTGTAGACTTCATCCGGCTTGGGTTTGGGTCCCTTCCAAAACGGGTCGGCAAAGAATCGCATCGCGTTCCTGACAACTTCATGGGTGGAATGACCATCGGTCACATGGAGCCAATCGTGCTCGCCACGGTGAAAGCTGACGATTGAGATCGCCACGTGGGACAGGGTAGCAAAAAACAAAAATGCCCGATCCCCGGTGGATTGGGGAATCGGGCTTGAAACAGGCAAGGGGAGAAAGGGGTCCTTGCCTCCCCTTCAGTTGTTAACCGAGGGGCTGTCCGATCCCTAAAGCCTTTTGTTGTTGCTCAAGCTTCATTAGCGCCGCCCCCACGAAGTCCCTCTTGATGACCTGACCAACACGTCGCCAGCGTTCGTCGAATGTGCCTATAAAGATGTCCTCAGGAAGGCTCTTCGTCGCAAATGGATTCTCAAAGACCAAGGCGCGGAGCACCCACTTCTCGTATTCCTCTGACCGGCTCTCAAAGAGGGCAGTCGCTTCTTCTGAAGAAAGACGCCGGTTTTCACTTCGCTGCCTTTCCCAAAGCGCGACTCGAAACCCCATCTGCCCAACGTGAAATTCTTGCAATGAGATGACGGCGCTGATGCGATTTTTGGTGTCGTGGCGCAACCGTCCGCTGTGCGTCAAGACCAGGTTGCCTGATTCTTCTATACCCATGTTGCCGAACATGGCTGCGAGCATCATTTGGGCTGCGAAATGAAATTGAGATTGCAAGTGCCGTTGTAGATCACGAGCGAACAACACTCCCCGTCGTACTCCTTGAACTTCTCGGCAGCTTTGTCGATCTTGTGGCGAATTCCCGCGTACGGCTGCGACATCAATCCGTTGAACTCAGCCATCTTGTCCTGGTAATTTGGATCTTCACTGAATTCCTTCACCTCAAACCAAAGGAAGTCGTTCTTGAATGGAAGCCGATAGTCGATTCGCTTGTCTTTGCCGCGAACCACCGGCTCGTAATCGGGCGTCCCCAGTTCATAAGCGCGAAGGTAGTCCTCAAAGACCAATTCGGAGACGTTTCGTCGTGCGATGGACACTTGAAAGCTAGTCCCGGCTAGAGCAGATCACCCTTTGCGTCACATGCGTGGAGCATGTGGATAGCTTAGCACAAAGGCGAACAGAAGGCGAACATGATACTCTGTCCAGGTGGAAAAGTTGTGCGTCGTTTCCTTCAAGGACAGTGAAGGGTTCCGGCACTCTGTGGAGGTTGTGGCGGAAAGCCTCTACGAAGCGGTAGCCATTGCTGCCAGGAACTTTGCGGAAGCCGGGTGCCCGCCTACTTCTGGGACGCAGATTGACATCGAAGTGAGGGCACCTGCCGTGACGCACACGATCACACTGAATCGCGTTAGTGCTTGGGTCAATGGCGTTGCCAAGAGTCCCAAGGACAAAGTGCTGAAGGACCGGCTGAAAGAGTTGCTGTCCGCATTGCCCTAACCTATGAGCGTCCGTCAGACGACCATACGATGCACTTGGTGTATTCATCGTAGATCCAGACGCGCGAGAACGGACCCGTACCCACGAGAGATTTCAAAAGGGCAGCGTGCTTTAGGATCTGATCGATTACTACCCGTTTGGTTCCCAAGTGAAGATCGAAGTGGAGAGCCAAATCCACGGGAGCACCAAGCGTCTCATACGTCTTCGTCGCCTTGTCCTTCACGATGTAGACGAATGGAGTCTCTTGCGAAAACCCGAACCCACCGTCCATTGTCTTCCTTGTGCGACTTGTCTTGGCGGCTACTTCTTTGTCGATGATCTGACCAAGTTCAAACCAGTGCAACTTGCCTGCTACCGTACAGCGGATATCGGGATGGGGCGGCTCGGCATTCGACGATCCCTCATCTATCGCGATTTCTGAAGCACCGATGAACGATTTGAACACAGCCATTTCCCGGTCGGCTTTGTTTAGACCGATCAAAGGATCTTTCGGTATCTCTACTTCCTCATCGATAACCACTGATCCGATTTCATCGCCTTGCTTGTCACACTTGTAAAACGGGCAAAGGTACCGGCGTCCTTGTCCGACTTTGCCGACATACATAAACGGCGTTGCGGGATGCGCCCCACATCGCGGTTGTGGGTTAGAGTCGCGCATCTTGCGACTTCCCATTTCGCCACTATCCCAGTAATATCCGAACATCTCCGGCTCGTAGCAACGAATGCACCCTGCTTTAGCACATCGCCAGTGGTCTAGAGGGTTCAGATCGGCGAAGGCAGGTCCCGATTCAATCAGACCGTGTGAACGCGCCCGTACCATCTTGACGCCGGGATGGTCTTTGCAAAACACAGTCTTGCGGTAGTCAGGTTGCGACTTACGCTCGCTTTCTTTGAAATGCTCTTCAAGGCTGGCAAGAATCGTGTTGTCTATTCCACTCACAAATTCAATTATAGAACCACGCCATACCCTTACACGTGGGAGAATTGCGGGCATGGGTCAATTGCTGCTAATTCGATTCCCGAAGCAATGGCTTCGTTACTGGTGGGAGTCGGTTCGGCACAGTTGGTGGAAGATAACAGTACTTATTGTCGTGGGTGTTTTGCCTCTACTGGGCTATTGGCGCGATGAACTTGGCTCACCCGAATTGAGTAAGGCACTTCACGTACTCGCGATTATTTCTGAAGTGCCGACACCGTATCTGGTGATCGCGTTTCTAATCGTCCTTCTGCTCATGACAGTTGAGGGTACGTTCCGAAACACGATAAACGAACGTGCCGAGTTCGACCAAGAGGCGCAGTCGCTCCGGCAAAAAACTGTAGCTTTAGAACAATCTCTTAACGACGCTCTGGTCAAATTGGAAGCGCCAAAGCTGGAGATCGAAATCATCGACTTTCAAGCGGAAGAAATTCCCGGTCCACCAAACCCTCTCAAGGACGCCAACATTCTCTTCTTTAGTGGGATGAGCAATGACGAAGTGAAGATCAAGTTGAGAATTCGCATCAGTAACGCGAATCGCGTTGAGACCGCCATTAGACCAGGAAGTCTCTCACTGGCGGTTTACGACAGTAGTCCTCAGCACGGTAAGCATGGCGTTCTTACTGCGACAGAAGCGCCGCTGTCGGGCACCGTCAAATTCGCACAACCCGTGGAGGGATGGGTCGAATTCAAGCTGGAAAATTGCACTGCTATGAGTGTCGTTAGGAACACGATGACGGTTTCAGCGGTAGATGGCAACGGGCAGAAAATCATTAGTAGCACTCGCTTACTAGGCTGGATTAAGCAGCCGGAACACTAGACTTATGTTCCCGTTGACGCGATCTCATCGCGGGCTTCTTGGCGCACGTTTAGCTGATCGAATCTTTGCTGGAACATCTGAGCGCCCTGTGCCTGTTGTTGTTCAGCAATGGTGGGAGCCGCGTCGATCTCATCGCAAGCCGTCTTAATAAGATCATCACCCGAATCCTCAAGGGCATTGCGTGCAACCATTTTTTGCAATTCCTTCTCAAGAGTGCGTGAAGGGATTTGCAAAGCCTGAATCTCATCAGCCAATGCCGCCGCTTCGGTCGCTGGTTTCGTTTCAAAGCGGAAACCTCTGACCTGGATGTCACTGAGCTTATCCGCATCGGCACCATGAGCAAGCATGACCATCTTGAGCACGTTTTTCATTTCGACACGAAGCTGATCGCCGAAGCACGTCAAGATGTCATTGGACGGCATCATGTCCAGTTCCTTTGAGAAACCGGATTGCATGCTTGCTGTCGCATTGGATGAACGACCTTGCGCCTGGAGATAGAATGAGCGATAGATTTCCTGCCGGAGACCGTCGAGTCGCGCCTGAGACGCAACATAAGAACGTCCAGCCGGTTCGCTCCATTCAAACTTGTCGTTCTGTCCCAACTTGATGTAGGTCGATTCGCCAACCTGAAATTGCGGGTCCGTGTCTGAAAAGACAATCGGCTGCGCAAGGTTCGACATGAAGAGGTTAAACGCCAGGGAGTTCTCCTGGTTCAGATAGTCGATCAATGCGAGATAGACTTTGTTCGTTAGCCAAAGATTGCTGCTCACTTCGATCAAACGCAAAGGACAAAGATTGTATTTCGCGAGTGCATGTGGACCCGAGTCCACCAGCTTTGCGAATTGGTCTGACTGTGGCGGAAGGCGATCTACACCCGTTTCTAAACCACGGTTGTCATCTGCCGCCGCTTCATAGCGTGCGAATTGTTGCCGGTCGTAGTAGGTCCAGACCAACGTTGATTTGTCGGTGCCCAAGAAATCGCTGGGTTGTTCCAGCGTCTTAATCAATACCCAATCGATCTCACCATACTGATTCACACCCCAATTGATGACTTGGCGCGGATCATAAACGACGCAGTACGCCTGATCGAGTCCCATTTCGCGTTCGTCTAGCAGGCTTGCCGGTTCTTCATTCGCCTTTGGACAATCCACCATGACCCAACTGCGACCCATCAGAAGCATCTGTTTGTAGATGGAGCGCCACAGGTCCACGAAACCCACACCGTTGCGATTGCAGTCTGAGAGGAAACTGGTATAGAACGGGTCTGCGTCTGGAATGTCAATCTCAGGCGCGCGCCGGAACAATGCGGCTTCATACCAACCGACGCAAGTACCCACATTCGGCGTGTAGCTGAACCGTTTGATGCGCTCCTGATAAACATCGAAGAGTTCTTTCATCCGCTTGATGAGGAACCGTTCCATGTGTTGCTGGAGACGGATGCCGCCTTCCGCTAAGAGATCGATATTCTCCCAGGAGATTGCGTATTGATCGAAGGTGGGGTGTTTGCGGTCTAGTTCACGAACCGCGATTTGATCTTTCATTCAAACCCCGGTTAGACAACGTAGTAAGAGACCTTGACGGAATCGTTAGCGGTCCCAGTGAAGTAGAACTGTGTCAGGTCAATTGTGTTCTGACCGTTGTGGTCAACAAGGTCCCAGGAATTCGGACGCAAAGACACAGAGGCTAGCGCTGGCTTAGGCAGTTCGCTGATGACGCCCGTGCCATTGCTGGCAACTGTGCTGACACCGACGTAGCTGGTTGCTGTATTGCTGGCTAGAGGCTCCACATAGATTCGGTTCGCTTTCGGAAAGACATCAAACGTGCTGGCTGCAACCGGCTGTGTGTTAGCTCGATTGATTTGCACGGCTCCGGTCGGTGCTGTGAAAGCTACGGTCGGTGTATCGCCAATGGTGTAGCCTGTTGCGCCGGTGACGGTGACGCCGGTTACTACGCCGCCCGAGATCGTTGCAGTGGCGCTAGAGTACGATCCACTTCCACCCGTCAGTGTGACCGTGGGAGCCGACGTGTAATACTGACCACCCGATGTGATAGTGACCACAACGACTGTGGCGGATGTGGCGTCTGCGGTCGCTGTGGCAACAGTAGATCCGAACGTAAGAAGGGTGGTAAAGATGCGCATAATCAGCAAATATTTAGCTGTCTTGCGTTTACCAGGGAAATCTGTGATAAAGGAAGGGTATGACTGATGCTGTGATTCAATTACTGATTGCGGAGCGGGAAAAGATCGACAGAGCTATCGTGGCTCTTGGTGGTGGTAAGAAACGCGGGAGACCACGCAAAGACGACACTCCACCCGCCTGGGTGACGAGTGGCACTATGCCGAAAGCTGTCACTGCCGTCGTAACGCGAAAGAAGCGTACATTCACTGCTGCCCAAAGGAAAGAGCAAGCTCAGAGAATGAAGAAGTATTGGGCTGCGAAACGGAAAGCAGCGGCTTAGGCGCGGTTGCGGACCCGAACCCACGCATAATTGTAGTCAGGGAACTGACCAACACCTACCGTCTTTCCGTTGGTCGTCACAGGCGCATTAGGCAGCGTGTAAGAAGTCGTTCCAATCGCAATGGGCGTTGAGTTCTGCAAGAGTGGTGTGTTGCCGGTGACAGCAACGTACACATTCCATCCGGTAGCTGGCATGGGTGAGTAAATGCCATCCGCCGTTCCCACATTCGGCACCGCTGCATTGGGCGGGTTCAATGTGCTGATGTCAATGGTCAACACCTGTCCTTCGGTTGCTTGAATCGTCACAATCGCACTAGGAGCCGATTCAGAGTTGTTCGGCTGGCTCCATGAACTGTAAGCCTGTCCCGTCCAAGTGATGACCACATCGTACTCATTGCCGGTCTCGGTGGAACCCGAACCACCAGCGGTCACGTTGCTGTCTCCCCACGTGCCGGTTTGATATTCGCGAATCGCACCAGGACACACAAGCGGTGTGAGCACAATCGGGCAACCAGTCGCCTGCAAGCGCTGCCAAGCACGCTGGTACTCACCATCGTAGAACTCCATCTTCATTGCGAAGCGGTCGTCTGTTGGAACCTTGCGGTGATACTGCGATCTGAAGAACGCATACAGTGCGTAGTATTTGATGCACTCTTTGATGTGGCGCTTTGTGGGATCGGGTTCGACGGCAACGACTTGATTCATGCGCATTCGAGGACGGGTGACGCTTGTGGAATAGACGTTCATCACAGCCGCGATCTGGTTTGCACTGTTGCCGGGTGACATCAAATATCCACTGAAGTTCTGAAATTGACTTTCGATCATGCGTGTTACGTGATCGGCTGCTTGACGAGCAATGGATTCAGGACCTACCATCGGCGGGACGTTGGGAAGGTTCTTTTCGATGAGTCCAACTTCAGGATCGACCGCTTGGAGATCGTCTAGGGTTATGATGTCGTTGTCGGTCAATAGCATAAGATTATTTATTGGATTGTCAGTGTGGTCCTAAAACAGAAAAAGCGTTGCGCCCTGGTTAGAGCACAACGCCTTATCGTTGTTTGTTTCGACTGGGAGTTAATCCCGTCTCTTACATTTCCAGCCAAGCAAGCACGTTTGCAGTGCCGCCGCTGATGGACAAGCAGTTCACGCGCACTTCGTTGTGCGTCGCACCGACACGCATGGTCGGAACTTCGTACCACGGGAAGCTGTACGTCTGCCCTTCCGCTGCGCTGCCTTCGCCTGTGACGTTGACGGTACACACGTCGATGGCATCAGAGAACTCAGAGCTATTCGCAGTGTCCTGGAAACTGAAGTTCGCGGTGTCACCAGAGGCTAGACCACGGACCCGCAATTTCAGTGTGTAGTTAACTGGATTGGGGAAGCTCGCCGTTGAGAGCGTGCCAGTGACGGCACCTGACTCGGTTACAGCTTGTTCGCCCGTTGTGATTGCATAGATCGTTGCCATAGTTATTCACCTTTACCTGTGTCGCCCTTACGAGCTTTTCTTTCCTGTTGTGCGCCTACGAGCAAGGACATTTGCTCTTCAGAGAATTCCAAAACAGTTGTTTCTTTCTTGGCGCGTTCTGCTTTGTGAAGTTGAGCCGTGCGTCTTTCACGGTCCTTCAGGAATTCCGTTTTCTCTTCCTCAGTCGCGATGCGATGACGCCCGCTGACCAAGAGACGAGGAGCGCGCGCACGGGAAACTTCAACCACTTTGCCCACTTTCCAGTACGGGTCTCCAAAGAAACCATCAATGGTAGTTAGGAAAGACGATTGCCCTGCGTGAGTGTATTCACCCAAACGCGCTTCGGCTTCCTTAATTCGGTCGCTCCATGAGGAGGCATTGAGTACTTCGTTAACCATGAAGTTAGTTAGACTCCGCGATTACGGCGAACTGTTGACGGAGAGCACCAACACCGTACAAGCAGTCCACTGTGAACTGTTGTGCCAGGGTGTTAGGAGCGTAGCTCATGACTACGCGCAAACCGAAGTTGCCCATTTCTGCGTACTCGGCGATTGCACCAGTGCCAGGAAGCGGCTGCGGCAAACGACGGATGACCAAGCCCAGAGCATCAGGAGAGAACACAAGGTTCTGATAGACGCTGGACACGGCAGGAACGTACTGCGAACGGAACAACAGAAGGTTCTTCAGTTGCCCATTTGCGCCGTAGGGACCCGATCCCGGCAGGTTGCCAGAGACCATCGGTGACGTTGCACCAGGACCACCAGCGGCGAAACCGATTGTCTGGAATTCGGTGAAACGCGAAATCTGACGGAGAGCGCTGAACGCCGTGGACGAAACGACTGCGAAACGGGGAGCGCCTTCCGGCACCTTCACGTTGAACAGGGTCGTTTCCGCACTGTCCAAAACAGCTTCGGTCATGGCAGAGTTGCCACCCAGTGTGCTGTTGTAGGTGAACAACGGGTAAGTGCTCAAAATGTCCGTTTCGATCTTCTCTGCAATGGCGATGATCGCCGGTTGCATGTAGGTCTTCACGAGATCAGGAACGACCAAAACCTTGGTTGCGTCTGGAATCTGGAATGTGGACTCAATGTGAGAGTTCAAAACGATCTGGGCATTACCAAGGGACGGGTTCTGCGTCTGGACCGAACCAGATTCGGCGATGTTGTTTGCCGCCATCACCGGAGGGATCGCGACGTTAACCGTGTCGCCAGCCTGTGCGAGAGTAGGTTCGTAATTGCGATTCACGAGAGCGCCCATACGGAGATTACCGACGAGGGCTTCAAGTGCTTCGGCTGCGACCAATTTTACAATCGCCTGTGCTGCATTTTGAGAAGTAATTAAACTCATTTGTTGTACCTGTTACAGTGTCAAATTGTATTTATCAACGCCTTACCGTCCAGGGTTATGCCTGTGGTGTAAGAGCATTGGCGGCTTGTTGCCATGCCGCTGCTTTCTGTTCGGGTGTCATTCCGTGCTTGATATCCTCAAGCTGGATTGACTTGCTGGGTTTAATTACCCCGCCTTGAGAAGCGCCCGAACCACCGCGCCCCTGTGCTGCCAAAAGTCCTGGAACCGTTTCGGCTTGCTGAGTAATGTACTCAGGAACCGTGATGTTCCCCTTGTCGGTCTTTGCGACTAGGTTTCCTTCTTCATCTCGAATCACGTCGCCGATGACCATCTTGTAAAACGCATTCTGAGCCTGTTGATCGCGCCATTGGATACCACTCATGGCGTCCTTAACGGTGGACTGGCGTTCAGATTCAAGACGGGCTTGGTTGGCTTGGTCACGTTCAGTGGTCAAGCTATTCACCGTCTCCATCAGCTTCTTGTATTCCCGATCCCGCTTTTGCAGTTCGGTGTTTACTTCAGCCGGGAGTGCCGGATTAACTTTGGTCTCTTCAGCGGTCTCTTCCGTTTCCGCCGTTGCCTTAGCCTTCGTCAGCTTCGCTAAATCCTTTTCCATCTTCTTTGCGAAACCGTTGATGGACTTGTTTACTTCGTCCAAGATCGATGTCTTAAACGAATCAAAGTCAAACTGCTCGTTGTTGCCGCCAGTCTGCTCTGTTTCTTCTGATACTGTCTTTTTCATAACTGCTCCCTCGACGATTTGTTTACCCACCCTCTCGACTCAGGTGCCTTCCGCGATTTTGGGAACCCCACGGCGGTCTTTAATACTGGTGGACACGGAGGGATTCAAACCCTCAACATCCTGCTTGCAAGGCAGGCGCTCTCTCGGATTGAGCTACGCGCCCGAATGCTTGCTGTTGACAGCGAGGTAAGCGGTCTCGCCCAACTGTTTTAGAATTCTTTGTTCCTTTTCGATCTCTCCGATGTGTGCGCGATGCCACTTGCAGAAATGCTGGAAGACATGTCCTTGTGCTTCGTCGCCCGCATCTCGGAGAATGGGTGCCTGTTTCGTGTAGAAGTCGTATGCGGCTGTTTCGGCGGTCAGAGCGTCATTGAGAACATCAGTGACGGAGCCATGTTGCTTGAGATCGGAGATGGTGTAGGTGGGATCGCCCTGAAGCAAAAGCGTCTCATGCGAAGCTCGCTTGAACCACATGCCAACATCCAATTTCCAAGACTTGATTTTGGATGCCAAGCCGCAAACCCCGTCATGCTTTAGGTCCTTGACATCGATTCCGTATTGAGCGCGGAGTTGCGCTTCTAATTGGACAGCCTCTTCTAAGGCGCTGACTGTAGCTTTGGTTCCTTTCATTTCAAGGACTATTTAGCGGCTCTTGGGCTTAGAACGTAATATCTGACCTGTACCCGGTCTTACCGACCGACTGACCGAACTCGACATCACACAGGTAGCTGAGTGCGTCCGACATGTGGGTTAGCTCCTTGTTCCGGTCATCAATGACGGCATAAGCACCCTCTGCCCAAGAAACGCTTTCTAAGTCTTTGATTAGGTGCTTGCATCGCTTGTCGATTGTCATGCTGATGTCGCCGCTGAAAGACCGCAGCATTTTGTTAACACTAGCGACCCGATCCCTAATGGACTGGTTGCGCGCCCTGACTCGGTAGTTTGGCTGCACGAATGGCGTCGTCACGTTTTTCAGGTGGTATTTGATCGCGTCCCAGTCTGAGGCGGCACCTTCGGAATTCGATGCACGCTGGCGATTGCGCCCGCTGGCATCACCGTAGAGGAAAAGGGGAATGGGACTGCTTGATAGCTTCATCTTGCGTAGGCGGTCAATGAATTCCTCACATACATCAGGTGTTCGTGCGTCCTTCAAATAGATTTCGTCAATGACGTTGATCCGGGCTTTACGGTGCCCAAGCTGGCGATCCACCATTGTGCTTTCGTCAATCACTTGCGCGATGACGGAACAGGCTGGACTGATGTTGAAATCGAGGGTCCAGTAGATCGGCAACCGTGGATCGGGTTCTACCGGGTCCTTCGGGACATGCAAATCGCGAGAGAAAGCGTAATACACATGCCCGCTGTGGATGTTCAAAAATTCTGCGTACACTTCTTGCCGGTACAGTTTTTCGTCATAGCTCGCAGCAAGACGTTCGTAGTAGTCCTTATCGAGAGCCGGGTTGTCGAGCATGCTGGCGCGGAATAGCTGATACTCGGGGTTCCCACGGGCGACGAAGAAATCGTGAACCCAATCGAATCCACGCGGGGTGAAGACGGCAAATCCTTCTTTGCGGGTTGCACGAGGTTCACGGAGACGGGCAAGCAATTGGTTCCATGCATACTCACCGTTGCGACAGTACGTCGCCTCATCCAACCCAAACCATGCAAGGTTCGTACCGCGAAGGTGGTCCACTTCTTCGACCGCACGGAAGATGATGGTTGACCCGTTGTCCCGGAACTCCAGCTTGTTTTGTTGTTTGTGGAAGTCGAACTCGATCCCCAACAAATGCAGTTCTCGAAAGAAGTGTGTCTGAACAACGTCCATCAGCATCTTGTAGGTCGGTGCGCCGATCAGACCCATGCAGCCAGGGTTCTCATACGCCAGCTTTAACGCCTCATACACGAGTGCCAATGATTTACCAGAGCCGACAGGTCCGCAAAATCCCTTGAAAGGTGCGATGGATTCGTGAAAGGCAAGCTGGTTTTTATGGGCGCGGTAGAGTGTGGTTACTTCCTTACTCATTACTGAACGCTGTGCGTTTTGTAGTCTTCGTCGTCCTCAACGATCTGCGTTTTGTACGCTTCTTCGTCGGTCTTAGCGAAGCGGAATTCCCGGACAGGTGCCTTTGTCTCTTTCTCTTGTGCCGGTGTGTCAGACTGACCTAAGAACTGCTTACCTAGCCAGATCGCCAGAACGCCGGATGACTTGTGTTTGTGGTCAGCCATGATCTCGAATTGGTGTTTCAGGATCGAGGTACGCATATTCGCGAGACCACGGTCATACGCGTCCTGATATTCCTGCCACGTGTCAAGAACACGGTCCAGTTGTTCGATGGTGATGCCAGCAATAAGGGCGATGTCAGGGAGCCGGTTTGCCGTCTGAGCACAACGCTCAACCATCTCGGTTGTCAGGTTTCGGGTATTGCCGATGTTGAACGCCTCTTTGCAGTCGCGATGCTCATCCAAGTACTCAGTGAAGGTTGACGATTGCATCCCGAAGTAAGCGGCAGCTTGGGCGATGGTGAGTCGGGTTCCGACTTCCTCCAGCGTTTCCAAACTCAATCTGTCTTTCTGGCTGTTGTGTTTCAGGTTCTTTAGGTCTTCGATGTTCGGCGGCAGACCCGTTTCGCACCAGTGCTCGATAAGCGGCTTGTACTTCGGCGGAATGGGTTTCTTGCCAGCCATCCATTCGGACACCAGTTGACGGCTGACACCAAACATATCCGCCAGTTCGGTCTGATTGACACCGTGCTGCTCGAATGCGCGTGAGATGCGGGTCTTGAGCGAATCGGTCGGACTTGGTTTTTTAGCCATAGAGGAATATTTACGCGTCTAATTACTTCCGATGGATCAAACAGAGTTACTGGAGACGAACTCCGAACCCAAAAAGAGAAAACAGTTTATTGATGGCGCACGGCTGAACGAAGAAATATCCACATGGCGTGCGGCATGTGAGAAGGCAGAAACAGAAGTACAGATGTCGGAATTCATCGCCGACGCAATCATCAAGATTGCGGAGCGATTATCCAAGCGGGCGAATTTCGCCAGCTACACCTACGACATGACAGGGGAAGCAATCCTATCCTGTGTGAAGTATCTCCACAATTACGACCCGGAGAAAGGTGCGTCTGCGTTCAGCTACATCACTCAGATTTGCTGGAATTCATTCCTGCGTCAGATCGAGATGGAGCAAAAGCAGAGCTACATCAAGAGCGTTGCCATTCAGCGCGAACACAAATCCTTCTCAACACAACCGGGCGACAGCAACAGGTACGGTAATGGTGCGTTGCAATGGCTCCGCGATAACGAGCACGAACACACGATCATCCGAAACGAAGCTGGAGTTCACCCCTACGAACGTCGCATCAGTGAGAAGAAAGCTAGGAACAAAGCGGCTGCAAAAGCGAGAAAAGAGAATGATTAAAACGACACTAGGCGCAATCGTTGACGCCGATCAAGCATTAACCAAAGTGCTGAAGTCTAACCTGGAGTGGTCAGCCGCCCTGTCCTTACGGCATGTTCATCGCGCTATTCTTGCGCAAGGAAGGCACTACCGAGATGAGATGTCCACGCTTGTTGAAAAGTATGGCGAGCGTGACGACAAGGGTAAAGTCATTTCTGTGGATAAGGGCAATGGTGTGATTGCATACAGCATACCCGACGTTCGTTCTTATGAAGCGGACGTAAAGAAACTGAGAGCACTTACCGTTGAACTGCTTTGCGATCCGATAGACATGTCCATCCTTGTGGGCGGCGGCATCAAGATCAGTGCCGAAGACGCTGACTTCTTAGAGCCGTTTTTGAATATCGATTAAGATGTGCAGATGATCCCGGCATGCACGTCCATGTAATTGACACCCGTCGAAAACAGGTAGTACCCGCCGCTCGTTGTCGTTGAGACCTTAATTTGTCCCGTGTAGCCACTGAAGATCGACCCACTGGCATTGATTTGGATCTGTGTGCCGTAAAGCGTACCCGAAGAGTTGATACCCCAGGAGCCGTTAACGGTGATGCTGGAGTTGTTTATGGTCGTGGTGCTTGCGCCCGATCCTATCGTTATACTTCCTGAAGGCATCGTGAGACCGTCACAACCCAGCGTGTTGAATGACCCGGCATTTGCAGAAACCGTTCCGCCGTTGATGATCGTTGAGTAACTGCCAGAGATGATCGTGATACTCTCTGAGCCGCCTTGCAGAGTAATGCCCGACGATGCCGACATGACGATGCTCTGGCTACCCGAAACGAGACTCGCTCCGGTGCCGGTGATTTCAACGTAATTGGTAGCCGATGCGCTCACATAGACGTTAGCCGATGAAATGTACACGTTCGGGTAACTGGTTGTAGTCGAGCCGCCATACGAGAAGAGCATTCCCGTTGATGCAAATGTGGCATAGTATGATCCGGTATTCATCACGATGCCGGAGCTATTCAAGGTAACGGTTTCGCCTGTAGAGACGCCTTGCAGAACCATCGAACTTGAAGTGATCTTGACTTGCGGTTGACCTGTGGTCGTAGAGCCGAGCGTCAACTGGCTTGGTGTGAGCGTGACGATGGCAGGGCTGCTAGTGCCGCCTGAGAAGGTAGCACCGGCTGACCCCACCTCCACGTAGGCACCAGATGAGGTGTTTTGAAATTCGAGTGTGCCGCTGAATGTCGGTGTACCATTCGCGACCGCCTGAACGTTGACGGTAGGGACGCCGGATGCCGGAACGGTTCCGACGAGAATCTGTCCTTCCGCGTTCTTAACGAGGCTCCCCGCTGGGTCCAAGCTGGAGGGCAACGCCTGCGTTAGATCCAATTTCGCCGCTGGGATAGTTGGCTGCAATTTGTAATACGTTCCGGTGGACCATGCGCTCGTCTGCACAGTGGAGGTTCCCGCGCCGCCCTGTGGTGTCGTTCCAAGACGAGAGACAGCTTGGATAGAGAAATTAAATGCGACGTTGTTTCCAGCCGGTGAAGACCCTGCCGGTGGGATAGTCCAGCCGATGCCAGCCATGCCAGCCATGAACGTGCCTGGGATGGTAATTGTTCCCGGACCACCGTTGCCGGTCATTGCCTCTTGAACGTAGATGATCTGCCCAGTTCCATTCGTGACTGGGTTTGTGGCTTGCCAAGTTGCATTGTTCGATGTGAGCGCCGCACCCGTGACCGCATCGACCGCTTGAACGTAAACCAGGATGTCGAACAGATACGGGTTCGATGCTGGCAGCGTCAACACGATCTCGTGATAGAACCAGTAATATTGACCAGGGGAAACCAACTGGTAATCAATCGGTGACCCGGAAGAATTATTGACAAAGGCAGCGGTGATGACGTTGGCTGCAATCGCGGCTGATTCAGCTACCGTGAAGGTGCTGCTCAATATCGCGTTGGACGGCAAGCCATACGTAGGACCCGTTCCCGTATAAGCGAAAACGGGATTGTTGACGAACGTCGTGCCCGTCGCCGGAATCAAAGCAAGCTGCCAAGTTTGGCTCGTGTCATTCGGAACGAAGTAGCCAGGAACCGCACCAGCATTTTTCGATGAACCTGTCAGTTGCGGCGAAAAGACAACTTGATCTGCGGCAGTGATATTGATGGCACCCATCAGTATCCAACCTTGTGACTCTTCCCCTTGTTCGTTTTCGGCGTTGGCGTACCAGTAGATCGAGACGACCATCGGATAGGTCGTACAGGTCAACTCCATCCACACCTGGAAGTGGGCATCTCCGTTTGAATCCGCCACACGAGCAACATAATTTGGGCTGCTCACAGAGAGCGCCGATGCATCTCCACATCCGACGAATGCGCCGGAGAGCGGTGATACGCTTACCGTGGTTGAATACGGAGTGCTCTCAACACCGTTTGTAGACGACTTGCCGATGAAGGAAATTGTCCAGGTCTCCGCTGAAGTTGGAATGTCCAATGCGCCGCTGGTGTAGTTGACGGTTGAGCCGGTCCAGGGACCTTGCAGCGTGGTCATCAAGGTTTGCACTGAATCTAAGCCGTTGTTGTAGTAGACCGAAATCGTTCCCAGGTTTGCGTAATAGGGCGACGTGGTAGGCAGGGTGATGACACCGCTGATGGTCAGCTTCGACCCGTTCCCAATCTGTTCGTAGTTGACGACGGCTGTAGCCGACGTGATCGCTGGTGTCCCGGATGGACTTGAGTTGCCCAGTTGCGCGCCCGTGAGGTACAACAAACGGAACGGCGAATAATTCTGATTCGAGAGAAGGTTTGCGGTCGGGTTGCCGATCACACCTTGGACCAGGATGCATTGTCCTTTGTAGTTGCTGCAATTGACGTTGGTGGTGAAACCCTGGTTGTAGGATTTTTCACTCTTAATCTGAACCGTCTTGGACGTGAAACGCCAGCTTGGTTCTTCGATGATGAACCATGAGGTTGCATCGGGAGTGACCGCCCACGGCTGCGTCATGGTGCAAGTCGTAGTCGTGACCGATGCAATTGTGCCGATCTGATAGCGCCCGGTTCCCGCGATGATTCGCACGGTGCTTCCGACAACTGCGCTAGTCAGACCAGCGGTGTTCAAAGCATTCACGAAATTTGCGTCGCCGATGGTCGTTGACGATGCAACGTTAGCCCGCGTCGAGACGACTACTTGGTCACCAGCACCCAACAGTGAGGACGGGTTGCGATCCAAGGTGAGCGTGTAGCCGCTGTTGCTGGTGATGTCAAAATCGATGAACGGAAGTGCCGTACCATCCAATCCGTTACGACCCACCAGGATCAGCTTGTATCCGGTTAGGTTGTTCGTGAGCGACCCGGTTCCCTTGAGAACCACGCCGGTTGATGACACGCTGACTACGCTGGTGTTGATGACGCCGGGGAAAGTTACCGTTTTCGCTTGAGCGAAGAACGATCCCGCTGACAGATCGGGTGGAGCGTAGGCAAGGGTGTTCGGCAAGCTAGTAATCGTGATGGACGTTGGCGTTCCACTGGCGTTATGCTGATGGGTCGTCTGGAGTAAGTTCGTGCTTGCGAACAGGTCGTAACCCGATGTTCCATGTTGCCATCCGAGACTGGCAATGGTCACGGTGTTTGTGTTGGTGCCCGGTGGAATCGCGCACATGATCGGCTTCGATTTCGCCGAGTAGTTACCCGAACTATCAACGGCGCAAAGCTGCATGTACATCACCACGCCGCCTGGAATTGTTCCACCCGTACTCGAAGTGGACGCCTGAACTGGAACCAATGGAGGACCCACCAGGGATGAAACCTGATTCATGGGATAGTTCCCAGTCAGCTTCATCTGGACTTCGGTCGTGCCGTCGCTCAACTGCGTATCGATTTCCGCAAGAGAGAACGTCATTTCCGTATCGCTCCAAGTAGAACTGTTGGGCGCTACGAGATCGGGTTGCCAGGGATCGGGCGCTAAGCTCGATTGATTGCGGTTCGTCTCTGAATAGAATGCCTGGGGTGCCTGACCATATGCATCGGTGTACCAAACTTCATTCACCCATGAGATGGTGACCTTCCAGCTCTGACCATCCGTCGTCGTTTCGATGGATTGCACGCGGAATAGCTGATTGGTGATCTCAAGCGTCTGCCAAGAGAACAGGACGTAATGACCCACTCGCAAATGTTCGATGCGAACGTCAGTGGAGAATCGGAAGATACGGGTACCGCGTGGGTCATCGGCTTCATTGCCGCGTTGACGTTCCGCTAGGTAGACGTTTCCGATTCGGGTTGCTTGATCGAAATTCGAGATGCCAATGCAATTGATGGTTTCAGGAATGACGTTGCCGCCAGGATTCAATGCGCCTGCCGAGACAACAATTGCTTCGGGATCGTTTAGAGTGAGCGAGTCTGTCTGCCACTGATTATCGCTGTCCTGAAATGGGATCACAATTTGATTTGGCGTCTGTACCGTGGCGTTGGAAATCTCGTCAAGGTCGGGTGTGCCATCGGATTTGCGGATCACGTCAGCTTCGCTGAAAGACCACGCAACGTAACCATTGGCGTCAGTGTTCGCAGCCGTGATGGATGGAACCGCCGTGTTGTAGTTCGAGCCGGAGATTACGGATGGCTGCGAATCGGCAAGCGTTTGGTTGATGCCGAGATTCAGAAGACCGCTTTGATCCCAGTACAGGTATCCATTGAAAGCACGAAGGACACCCGCGATTACCTCGCCCGCCGTTCTGCGTTGTTGCAGACAGAACATGCAGCGATAGCGTTCATGCGAAGACGAAGCTCCGGTTTGATTGATGTAGGTGACCGAAGTCGAGCAGACCGTCGCGGCGGCAATGAACGATGCCATGTTGATTTCGGCAACCGTCCAGTTTGCTTTCACCAGGAGATCGAGCAATACCCAAGCCGGATTGTAGTTGTAGGGCGCACCTTGCAAGCTGCTTACGGTCTGGCTGGTGTAGACGTAGAGTTGTGGACCCGACGCCAATATGTTCACCTGTGGCAACCCATATCCGGTGAAAATCTGGTTGTAGGCTACGACTTCAATACAGGCGATGGACCCATAGGTATCGCCAAGTGCGCTGTACTGACCCGACACGTTGTAGCCAGCGTCAGCCGTCGCGTTGCCATTGCGCCCGCCAGTGGTGGTGAAGTTCCAGCGAAAGAGCGCATCAACGCCCGACGCAGCAAAACCAGCCGATAGATTGCTGTACCAGGGAATCTGGACACCGTTCATGGTGACAAGCTGGATTCCATACCCTCCAATATCTCCGAGGCATATCATTGCCTCACAACGCGTGGCATTACCATCTTCGATAACGTTGGCTAATTGAGCATTGACCCATTGCGTACCGTAAAGCAGGTTGAGGTACTGACCTAGAATGTTTGAGTTCTGAAAACTGAACGTCGCTATCTTCTGCGAAGTTGTGTACTGCGTATCGATGGCGTAGTAGGTTCCCGGTGACCATTGGATTCCAGCGAACCGCCCGGTCGCTCTGCCGGATTTGTCGTGCATGAGATCGCCGTCAGGTGCAACCGAGGTTGTTGATGAATTACCAAGACGCGCCATGCAACCCGAAGTCGCATCGTTCGCGTTCGATCTGACGTAATCACACGAGACGAAAATGCCGTTCGCATCCGTGATTTGGTTCCCGTAGCCGTCCACATGGTTTGCGGGTCCTGTGTTGCCGCAAAGATTTGTGCTGCCCTGGTCAGGGTTGTAACCACAGGCATAGTAGATCGACGCTGGATTGTTCGCTCCGTCCAACCGCTGTGCAGGCGTTGACGGAAAAGCGTGCGGACAACGATTCTGCAAAGGAAACTGCGAGAGCTTGATGGTCGCTGTGTTGTGTCCGTTATTGCAATGAACGCTGATGACGTTACCACCCGACGTGAAGCTCTCCTGATCGCAAGTGCCGACGAACATGATGGCGGAATCCGTCGAGAAATTTGTCGTGCCGGGTTGCCACATGACAAGACCCATCGTGCAGCTTGCGCCGCGAAAACCATAAGCGTCGGTGGTCGCAAAATTGTTCCAGATGTAATGATCGGGATCGGCAAGATGAATGGTGATGTCAGTAACACGGTCAACACCCAGTGAGGAGCGGGCTTGCAGTGCGCCGATGTCTTGTTGCTGGACGCGAGCGAGATAGTTGCCTGCGGGTAAGATGCCTATTCCTGGAAACGCGGGTCCACCTTCAGCCGCATTGAAGGGATGCGTCGATACCAGCAGAGTTGGCGTGGTCTCACCTTGAAACGTGAAGGCGCATAGAAGCGCCGTCAAGTAGCCGGGGTTGGTGCCTTTGATTGTTACTAAAGTGCCGAGTGACATTAACTGTTGTACGTCTGCCGGATCGTGATTTCCGTGCTTGATTGGTTCTTGGTCTGGTAATGGATCTGGAGTTCGTCCATGTCAAACCGGCAGTGCGTGTACGCAGTATTATCTAGCGGGTCTGTGAACGTGAATGTGTTGTAACGACCTTGCATGCCCAAAAAGAAGTTAACGAGCGTCGTTTGATCGGTGTCAGTCAGCAACGGATAAGAAATTCTCCACGAGCGCAAGTAACTGGTCGGAAAGTTAGTCCAACCGCCGTCATAGTAAGCCAGGGCGTAGCGTGGACCTGAAGGCTGCTCAGCTACGTTGGTCAAGAAAGACGACACTTGCGTGAGTGGCATTTCGGCGACTCCACCCCAGGAGAAAGTTGGAAAGCTAGTTCCCACACTTGGCGGTGTGTAGGACGCCGGAGTCAAGGTCTGCCGCAAATGAATTTCCTGGTCATACAGGATGCTGTGATTATTGGTCTGCGAGATGTCGTCAGACATCATCGCTAGGTTGCTGTAAGTCGTGCTGCCGAGAGTGAGCGTACAATTCTGGTTGTACATTCCCTTGTTCTCGACATGGAAGCTCAGCCATGAGGCTTTATCCGTCGCGGTGAGCACACTCATGGGCAGGATGAAGTTGTAGAGTGGGCAGCGCTCTACCCATCGGCGTTCACTCCCGTTGAACATGGTGTTTACGCCCGTCGCACAGGAAATGATTCGAGTGAACGGGTAGAGAGCTTGTTGGCTGGTGCCTCTTAGACTGGGTAATGGATTACTCATTAGCGTGAACCCATTTGTTGCGCAAGGGTGTTGACGACCGGATGTGATCCCTTGGTCAAGCCAAGATTGGTCGCGTCAAGAACCGCACCCGAATTCTTATTGAGCGCTTCGGCGAAGCTCTGAGTGTCGATGGCGCTAATCATGTTGTAGACGTTCGTCGGTGGAGTCTTAGCGCCGGTTGCGTTCAAGTAGCCGCCAAATTGCGAAATGGTGTGACCCGGTACGACAGTGCGTCGCGGAACGTCCAAGTAGGAATTCGATACGACTGGGTACGGACTAAAGTTGCTGGTGCGGACGGCACCGTACTGGTTAACGTCGGAATAGCCGCCGTTGGGTCCTTCCGTCATGTTGATCGCTTGAGGCGCTAGATACTGTTGCGTGAACAGTGTCTTCTGAATCTGGTTGGCGCGTTGGGTCTGCCCGTTCGGAAGGAACGCCGAGACGATACTTCCCAAGGCAGCGGCAGCTTCGACAAATGGCGCGGCGGGTCCAGTGAAGGGCGCGATTGCACCGAGTGTTGCTGAGATGCCACCGACCACGTTTTTTGCGCCGCCCTTAGACGCCATCATGATTCCACCGACAGCGCCAGCGGCGGCAGCGGCATCACCGGCAGCGGCACCGAATTGCTGAGACATCGGGAGACTTTCGCTTGCCGGTCCAAATGTCGGATTGCCATCAGCGTCGAAGCCGGTCATCGTACTCAACTGTTGACCTCCCGCCATGACTGGCTGAGTTCCGAACGGACTAGTCTGACCAGGAAAGAATCCGAAGTTGCCGACAGCATTCGTGCCCTTGAAGAAACTTGCCAAGCCGCTCAATGTGCCGCCAACTGATTTCAGTTGAGCAGCCGCACTTGTGCTACCACCCACGACAGCAAGACCGCCGAGACCACCAAGACCAGCGATTGTGGCTGCGTATGAAGTCGGGTCAGACTCATCCGCAGTGCTGAGACTTTGCAGCAACGGAATATTTTGAGGAGCCGCGAACGAAGTGTCCGACATGAAAGACGGCACCATGTTGGAAAAGAAATCGGTAGAACTACTGCCTTCGGGAGTGGCTTGCCCAGCGGTGACAAATGACCACCCCGAACTGTTTGCCATGCCGGTATTCTGAGCTTGCCCAGCGGTCAGGAACGACCACACCGGAGCGTTGGCGCTGCCCGCACCACCATTTATTTGCTGTGGCAATGCTTCGCCAGACAAACGTGGGTTGAATGTTGTTAGGACTGTGCTCAGTTTGTCTGTCGCGACGGTGTTACGATCCGTTGCCGTCGTGTTCGAGGTAACTTCGGGATGATCGCCACCTTTCGCGCCGAAGACGGTTCCCTGGAAGAGCTTCGAGAGCGGGTTATCTTTCGAGATGTGCGGAAGAAGACCATTCTCATCTGCCGAGCCGAACATGGTCGTTCCAAGGTTATTGAGGACAGTACCCTCTTGTCCTTCCCAGAAACCTCTGAGTGAACGCTTGACGCCACGCGCGCCGCCGTTCTGGGCACCAAGGACCAGCGAAGAGAAACCCTTGGACCACATATCGACCATCTTCTGATCGGATTCCTGAACGGCATCCGTCCATTTGTTGAGAGCTTCAATCGATTTCGTCTTGGCTTCGATGTCTGCGGTGTCGATCTGCTTATGGATCGTGTCTTGTTCCGTAGCGGACAAGTGAGCATTCGGGTCAGTCAAGACACCTTGCAGCGGAGCTACAGCGTAGTTACGCTGCTCCTGGATCATCTTGATCTGATCCGCGTAATCCATACCGGCAAGCTGGTTCGGTGTGAAGCGCTGTGAAATTCTAGCAGCGCTCAATTGTCCACCAGCGACAGTGGTTTCTTGTTCCATCTGCGCTTTGTGCTTGGAATCGGTCGCCTTAATGTCTGCCTCAAGTTGCTTTTGAATTGTTTCCAGATGTTCGCGTTGGATGCGTTGGTCTTCACTCCACTCGCGATCCTCTTTCACCGTGGGTGTCATGCCGAACGCAAAGCCCTTATCACCGATTTGTTTCTGAACCATCTCGCGAGAAAGATTGCTCAAGTACGGACCCGGCATGCCGTTTTGAGGCATGAAGCCGGATTGCAGTTGACCGTAGAGAGCTTTGTAACGCGGATCGTTGGTCATCTGGTCAAACCGTTTCGGCAACTCCTGAAACAGCTTGATTGCGTCATGCGGATCAACCGGCATCTGAAGTTTGCCGAATGCTTCTTGCTGGCTACGGAGTTCGCTTTCTCGGCGACGTGCAGCTTCGGCGGCATCTTGTGCGCTCTTGATTTGAGCTTCGAGAGCACCGTATTGACGCCCACCTTCAGAGCCGCTGATCTTACCGGCAGCTATGTCACGGCTGATGTCCGCTTCTTTGGCACGCAGCGCTTCGACCTGTGCAGCCTTCTGATCGGCGTAGGTTCCGTGATTTTGCTTGTATGTTTCGTATGCTTTAAGTTCGTAATCGGTAATGCCTGCCGGAATCGCCGATGACACAATCGACTGCGTTACCCCGGCATTTGCTCTAGCTCTGTTGGATGCCGCCGCGCCTTCCATTGTGGTCGGGTCGTACTTGCTGTCACGCGCTAATCCCTGCGGTCCTGATTGCGTGGACGTATCGTCGAAGAGTGTCTTAACGAATTTCAGAAGGAACGTCGCTGGCTTTGCCGCCGATGATAGAACTCCGTCCCATGCTTCCTTGAGATCGATCATCGTTTGATGCTCTTCTTTCAAGCGATTGATCGTCTCTTGACTGAAGATGCCACCGCTCATTCCGGTGCGCGCCGATGCCTTATCGAAATTCTCGGCTTGTGCTGCAAGCTCACGTCCCGCATCTCCGAGCAATTCATATCCCCTTTGAGCGCGTTGCGCCTCATCAGGAATTTTCGCCAGGGCGTGTGCGATGTCTGCGATTGCGTCTGCCGGATTCTTGAACGCGGTGGAACCACCCAAACCGATCCGAGACAAAGTTTCGCGGGTCTTATCCGCCGCCGCTCCACCTTCGAGCAACTTGTCTTTCATGCCGGAAACGCTCTTAGCGATTCCCTCGAAATTGACGCCAACACGTTCGCCGACACGAGTCAGCATTTCCATCTGAACGGTCGTCATGCCGAGCGCTGCCGCTGCCGTCTCTTGTTTTTGCACCCACTTACCTAACTCGTCGATTTGTTTGGTGAGATCGAAAGCGGCAAAGAGACCAACAGCGCCCGCACCGATGCCGACCGCAGCACCACCCGAAAGACCGAGAGCACCCATTAACTGCGATCCCATGAAGCCGCCGCCAGGGATGCCAGACGCCATTCCACCCAAACGACCGCCGATCTTACCTACAGCTTGTTGTAGACGATTGGTTTGAGATTCAGCTTCGCGTGCGTAGATGATATAAGAGGCAAGCTGACCCGCAAGACTCTTAACGCCTTCCGTTGCGCCGGAGCTTGACTTCCGCATGTCGTCAAGACCCCTAACAATGGTTTGGGTGGGACCGATGGACTCGCGTGCCTGACGGACGAATTCTTTTTGTGAGTCGGTGAGACCACGGAACGCCTGAGAGTTGCCACGGATGGCATCCCACAGTTGTTGCATCTGTTGCTGCCCGGTGACTTCGACCGGAATTCTAAGATTGTAATCAGCTATTGCCATTTCTTACTTGCCCATCCTGCGACGCATTTCTTCGATTGCGTTATCAACCCGCCATTCTTCGCTCTGAACCAACTTCACGGTGTCGTACCAGCGCGTGTGCCATTTCGCCGTGTCAGGACCAAACAGCGTCGCGCCGGTCCTTTCATAAACTGCCTCTGCTCTCATCACTTCGTTCACCAGGGCTTGCGCCTCAGGTGTAATCATTGAGATCGGGCATTCCGTTTGAGAAAGCTCCGGTATCTCAACCATCACGTTCTGATCGCCGATCTGCGTTTCATAGTTCGGCATCCACGCTGTTGGTGCATCGGTGATCTTCACTAACTCAGGAAAGAACTTCTTACAGTTCCGTTCCTTGTAAAGCTCTAGCTCTTTGCACCGGGCGCACTCGAATTGTTCGTTGCCGTACCCACCTGTGCGTCTGAAGTGGTAGGCGACTTGAAACTGAGAGCTTCTTCCGCCGTCATTCGCGTCAAGCGAACGATCTCGTTTCGGACTTCGTTCACTAGAGGTTCAGGACCCGCTTCGATCAGGCTTTCCACGGTCGCCGGTTGTTCGTCGATCTCCAGACCTTCGATCTTCTTGACACCCCAGCGAATGTAGATGGGCGTGAACTCGTTTTGCACGAGAAAGAATTGCTTCACGTCCAATGCGTTAATGCGTTCCTGGTCTTCGCGATCAATGACAGGCTTGCGGCATTCACAATCGGCAACAGTGCATCGCTTGGTTTCGGCTAAGTGCTGATCCTCAGCGTGATCGCACGAACAGGGTTCGATTGCGGCTGCGTCTTCGGCTTCTTTGATTTTGTCTAGTAGGGGTTGGCGTTCCCGTTCAAGTTCGGCTGCTTTGGCTTCGACCGAGGCTAGTTGCATGCCTAGGTCAACGCGGCGACCTTGGGAGATTTTGCGGAGGGTGAATTTCACTCCAGGAACAAGTTTGCTTTCAAATGGTGCGGTAGAAAAATAAGACTGTGACATTAACTCCTCGTCAGTGTGATTAGCCGATTAGAGTCGGCAAGGAGTATTTATGGATAAACTGCGGCGTGAGAAAGCAAAAACGCCCTGTAAGGATTTTGTCCTCACAGGGCGTCTTCGTGGCGGTATACAGTAGCTATGCCAGTATTTAGCTGAACGTGAGCGTCATGTCGTCCGTCGCCCCGATGCTGCTTGCGTGAGCGTAGGACGTTGGAATTTCCATGTCCACGAGCGCGCCATTGTCCTTCATGTCGAAGGCATTAAGCTGAATGTTCTTGAGCAACCACGTTGCAGTCGAACCCGCAACGCTACCGGCTTGAATGGTTGCGTTGATGGTCGTGTTGTCGGTATCGGCTTTGACCTTGATGTCGTTCAAGGCGGTCGAATCGTCATCAAGTGCGGTCAACGCAATAGATGCGCGCCGAGTGTCACCGACGACGGCAACGTTGTACGGTGATCCGTACACGTCACCAACCAGGGTTAAACCCGTTTCCAAAGTGATGCTTACCACACGCACTTTGGTGGAAAGGTTCTGAGTGTCCACGGTCGCCACATAGCCTGAACCGAAACCTGCGATGGGCTGACCATTCACAGTTGGGCTGGTTGGCTCAATCGGGAACGCCGTCAAACCAGCTTGTGCTTGCGAATCGAAGTCAGCGAATCCGGTCGAGTCAATTGCGTAACCGGCAGCGCCAGTCAAATCCTGCGTCAAGAATGGACCATTGAAGTTCCATACGACACGGGTAACGACCGCACCCCAAACTGCTCTTGATGTCAGGGTTGTAGAGCCATGACGGAATTCAAACAAGCTCAAAGGCAGATACCCGGTGTCACTGAATGCGTACACGTTTTGACCGGAGCCGGTTGATGCCGCACCGAAAATGTTCTGCAAGATCGAATCGCAATCGGGAGCCGTGCCAGCGACGCCAGAAGGAATCAACGGCATGCCGCGAACTTCCCAAGACGCTGACTTACGACCACGGATACCAGCGACTTCGGAACGCGTACCAGTCAGGACTGGGAAACGGCTGTACGGAGCGTTTCGAGTGATCGAAAGAGACCCTTGGTCAACACGCTGCATCTGAGCGCCGGTATTGGTCCAGGTGCCAGAAGTGTTGTTGAAAGCTGTGAAGGATGTTTGTATTTGGGAGAATAGTCTTGTATATCTACTCGAATTAAAATTTGCCATAGCTTACTTGGTCTCTTGGGCAGTGTGCGTAATGACGGGTTCAGCCGCCTTATCTTGTACTTTGTCTTCCACCGGAATCGCGGGTTCCCGCAATTTCATCCAAGCGGCATCGCGCTTGGTAAGAAAGTCGGCAGGGGCTTTCGCGTGCAATCCGGTCTTACCGAACTTCTTCAGTTCGTCTGGGGTAAAACTTAGAGCGTCAAACGTCTTCGCAGGCACCAGCGCCGCGCCATGTGCAATGGCGTCTTGCGCAAGATCGTCTGGAATCTCGACTAGTTGACCAAAACGCGTGAAAACGTACTTGGTATCCCAAATCTCACAATGTGATCCGATGAAACGATATGACGACAAAGCTCTTCCCTCTTACTGAGAGCTATTTAGCGGCTTGCGGTGATTGGACTGGCGACCTTGGTAGAGCGGTGACTACCTTCACACTGAGGGCAATAGATCGTCCATCGCTGATAGCTGGTGTCGGTGACTAACTCACAGCCGCATTTCAGAACCAAGTGACTACCGGGTCCGCCGTCATCGCGTTTGATGGGACGCTTATCAACGATTTCCATTAGCTCATCTCCCAGCGCTTAGCGATCTCGTCAACGATGATCTTTTGCATCGCGGCAATATCTTCATCGTTGGCACCCAACCACGGGCGAGCGGGCATTGTGCCGGTTCCTCTGCCACCCTTTTTCTGAATCCGAATGTCGGTACCCCATTTCTTCTTGGCGTTCTTGTAGCTGTGCTTACCCGTTCCCTGACGGGTTCTGAATTCGCCGCCTTCGTTGTGCAGCTTTGCGCGTGATGCCATATCTTCGTCGCCATAGATGCCGACTTCGATTGCTGAGAGATCGGGTGGAACATTGACGGTCAAGGCGTCGAGCATGTGCTTGCCGGATCGCCGGCTGTAAAGATCAACGTTCTGTTGACCTTTTGCTTTGGCATAATCCGGTGAATAGAAAATGAAGTTGCCGCCGAGATAGGATTCATCGGCGAACGTGCGATCACGAATGTTGCCGCGAAGGTATTGCCCTGCGAGTTGCAAATCCTCATGCGTCGGTTTGCTTGCTTCCATGATGTGTAGGAAGTGGTCAGCCGGAGCTTGTCCGTGCGGTCCAGTGAATGATGTGTCCATGATTATCTGCCTGCCGACACGAAACGGTGGAGCATCGTGAAGCGAATCAATTGAATCCAGTTGGGACCGCCCTGTTGAACTGGTCCACGAGTGAAATCCATTTCGCCGTTGTAGGTCAAGCCGGTGCCTGTTTCGAGTCCGTAGTATTCGGCGTTGTTGAACGTCTCGTACATCGCATCCTCGATTGCATCGCCTAGCGATTCAGTGTCGGCAGGCGGTGCGCTGTCATAGAACCCGATCCACCAATCCACATTGGTGATGAGCGGACCCGCGAACTCATTTGGTGTGACGATGTTGTTATTGCTGCCCTTGGCACTGGACAAAATGCACATCGGATAAGTTGCGTTACCGCTTTGGTCGATCAGAGGTGCGGTAAGTGCGCCGATGAAGAGATTCGTGCCCTGCACCAGTTGAAACGCGGCAACGTCCTGGTAGTCGGGAGCGACGAACGGAAACCAGTAGTTAAAGCCGGTTTCGGCGTCTAACAGGCGCTCTTGGACGAACGCCCGCGCAATGTAGGAAATTTGAGGCATGCCGGGAAATAGTTACTGCTTTTCCCAGTAACTTTCAGCGCCCGTGGGAGCGTTGACTACCACATGCGAAAAGGTGCCACGCGAATCTTTGTACTGAACTGCATTCGGGAACAATGCTTGATTCACATTGGCGGTATTGAGGTAGATGATTGCATCCGTCAATGACTGCGAACCGACAGGATTCAAGGTTGCAAACGGAGGAAACCAAGACGCCAGGAGTAGTGTCACATTGGCATTTGCAGCCGATAGCTGGGCGACAGGCGGCACCACAATCGTTCCCACGGGTGGAGTGGTCGGATAGGGTCCTAATTGACCGGGCAGCGGTGTCGCACCAGGAAGAGCATAACCTTTCGGCGAACCGGCAGCGACGCCTACGGAATTCGCAACCCATGTCTCACCATTAGCTGAGAGCATGGAAAACGTGACATACGGGTCCCATTGATCGACGGCGATAGCGAAAACCATTGAGGGACCGTAACCTTGCTGGACAAGGGTTTCAAAAAGCTGAGCTTGCTGGTCGGCGGTTGCAGTCGTCACAAAAGTGCAAACGGCGGGATTTCCGATTAACTCGAAATGGAACAACGCTTGAACAGGCACCGGCAAGGAAGCCACGTAAGCAGCATCAAATGCTTGCTGCACAGGAACCGTAGCGGCGACCGGAAAGTGATACGGATTGCTGCATTGGGCAAAAGCTGTGAACGCGCTGGCGACCAAAAGAGCCGCTGTTAGAAAAAGTGATTTGAACATAAAGCTATTTACGTTCCGGGTCTAGTGTGAAGAAGTTGCCTAAGCCGTGATGCCTGCGATGTCCCACTGATGACGGCAGTTGAAGCCACCGCCCGTGATGAACACATTGGGGATTTGGTGATTGTCCAGCTTGTCGATCTCTTCACGCGTCCAGGTCTTCTGTGAGGCGTTCTTGATCTTGTGACAAAAAGGACGGCAGCGACGATCATTCGGACCCGTATACCGATAAAGCAGCGGTCGTTCTGGACGTGTTGCTTGAATCCGTTCGTACTGACGCTCTAGTGCAATCCGGTAAAAGGCAGCTTGAGACGTGTCGGCAACCACCTTGGCGCGCGCCAATGTCATGCCCGTTCCCTCTTGGATCGCCGCAACCATGTCCGAGAACTTCGCGCCGCCTACCGAAAACAGAACCCGGCTCAGAGCCTTCTTCGATTCGGTCTCAACGATGTCGCGGAGTTGTTGCGCGGTTGTTGCGGCGACGCCCTTGAGCACATTCAAATCCGTCGCGGTGAATCCGAGTTTGGGCAGCGGCGTCTTCATGCCCTGAGAGATCACATCAAGCGACTCTTGGATGCTTGGAAGGTGCGCCGGAAACTGACTGATGAACCCGTTCACTAACGGGTTGAAGCCTGCCACGTCGAGTTGCTTCATGAAGATTGTCGGCAAGCGCCGGAGCAATCGCATGTTGCCTGCGGATCGGGTTATGACGCCATCGACGATTTCAAGACGCGCCATGACGTAATCAATCGTCGCGGTCTGCGCACGTTGAATGATGCGTTGCAGGTTGTCGTCAAATGCTTCGAGTGCGCTGTCCCGATACTGGTTGAGACGCACAATGGGACTAGCTTCTACTGCCATCGGGTTAGGTTTGTTGAACGTTGATTTGAAATGACTGTGACTTGGTTTGCACTGGTGAACCCAACGTCATCGTGGCTGTACAAGTCACCGTGTAGGAGCGTCCCAATACGCCGCCAGAGATCGTAACGAGTGCTACGGTGTCGGTCTCGGTCGGATTCTGTTTTACAATGCCGCGATCCAAATTCCAGACGACACTTGCGATTGAGTCACCCTCACCAAGCCAGTTGGTGAAGTTCACGCCATATAAAATAACGTCACTCGGTGCTTTATTGAATTGTGGAAATGGAGCGCTCATCGCCTAATATTTAGTTAGAATCAGGCGGCACGGTGATGATGCGATTCTCGGCGACCACAAACACCGTGCGGTCTTCGGTGACGGACACCATGCGGTTCTCAGCGGTGACCCATACAGTTGTACCGGCAGGACCCGGATACGGAATGATTTTGGCGACGCCGGTTACAGTCCGGGTGGTTGTGCCACGGATGGCAGCTTGACCCGTTTGCGTGTGGGTACTTGTAGCCCGAATTCTGGAGACACCAGTCTCGGTATTGTAGGTGTAAAGAACAATCTGAGAAACGCCAGTCTCAGTCTGTGTGCTGGTGACCTGGATACAAGCGACGCCGGTGATGGTGGGCGAAGCCTGGACGATTTTCGCAATACCCGTTTCGGTTTGAGTGCTCGTGACCCGGATTCTAGATTGACCAGTCTCCGTCTGATTACGAACAACCTGGATACGTGCAACACCAGTTTCCGTCTGGAATGTGCCTTCGACAATCTTGGCAATACCAGTCTCAGTCTGTGTGCTGATTCCTACAATGCGAGAGAGCCCCGACAGGGTTCGGGTCGTTGTCGCCGCGATGCTGGAAACACCCGTTTCCGTCTGAGTGCTGACAACCTGGATACGCGAGACGCCTTCCAGTGAATGCGTCGTAGTCGCCTTAATGCGCGAAATACCCGTTTCAGATTGCGTGCTGACGATCTGAATGTAGGCTTCACCAGTCTCCGTCTTTGTGCTGGTGACTTTGATGCTTGCGATACCAGTCTCAAGCCGTTGAGTGCTGTTAGTGATCTTCGCAATACCCGTTTCGGTTTGGGTCGTCGTCGCGAGGATTCTTGCTCGTCCGGTTTCCGTCTTGGTCGTGGTCGCCAGGATTCTTGATAAACCAGTTTCCGTCTGAGTGCTGGTGACCTGGATTCTTGAGAGACCCGTTTCCGTCTGAGTGCTGGTGATCTGAATACGCGCCTGACCAGTCTCAGTCTGCGTGGTGACCTTCTGAACGCGAGCGATACCCGTCTCAGTCTTGGTGGTCGTTAGTACAATGCGGCTGATACCGGACTCGGTTTGTGTGCTGGTGACCTGGACACGCGAAATGCCGCTCTCGGTCTGTGTGCTCGCTACGGCAATACGGGACAGACCCGTTTCCGTGTGAGTCGTTGTGGCAACGATTCTGGATATGCCGGTTACCGTTTGCGTACCGGGGATTTGAATAACTGCCTGACCAGTTTCGGTTTGGGTCGTGGTCGTCTTGATGCGAGACTGACCCGTTTCCGTTTGATACGTCGTGCCGCTGGTTGCGATTTTCGCAATACCACTTTCGGTCTGCGTCGTGGTCGCCTTGATGCTTGCACGACCCGTTTCGGTTTGGGTGCTGGTTACTTGAACGCGAGAAAGACCCGTCTCGGTTTGGGTGCTGGTTGCTTTGATGCGCGCCTGACCCGTTTCCGTTTGGGTGCTCGTGACCTGGATTCTGGATTGACCAGTCTCAGTCTGAGTATTGACAACCTGGATAAACGAGACACCACTTTCTGTTTGAGTGGTTGTCTTCGAGATGCGTGCCTGACCCGTTTCAGTCTGAGTACTGACAACCTGGATTCGAGATTCGCCTGTCTCGGTTTGGGTTGTTCCAACCTGGATTCTAGAGATGCCGGTCTCGGTCTTAGTCGTGGCAACCTGGATTCTAGAAATACCCGTTTCCGTTTGCATGGTCGTGCCACGGATGGCTGCTTGACCAGCTTCGGTTTGCGTCGTGATCGCTTTGATGCTTGCTCGACCAGTCTCGGTTTGCGTCGTGGGAGCGGCGATCTTGGATTCACCAGTTTGTGTCTTGGTGGTCGTGACCTGGATTCTAGAAATGCCCGTTTCGGTTTTGGTTGTAGTGGTACCACTCGTCTGATCGTAATCGAGCGACCAAAAGGTATTGGGTGCAAAGTTGTTGTTGTAGTCAGCCTGAATCCAATCGGCTGTTAATGCAACTGCGGCAAAGCGAACTTCGTCAACGAGACCGTTCCACTGAGAAAAGCCGCCGTTATCATGAATGAATTGACCACCGACATTCAGTCGCCCGTTGCCACTTCCACTAAGGGAACTAGAAGACGATCCGGTTGCAGCAAATGCGCCATTTACGTACAGGGTGCTTGTGGTCGATCCGTCATACACCGCCGCACAGTAGATCCAATTACCCGTTTGGTGTGGTGTCGTACTCGTGAGTGCGCCTGTGTCATAGACGGGCGCGGCATACATGGTCGTATCGCCATAGCCATCACCGTAAACGTTAAGAGAGAAACCTGAGTCAGTCTGTCCCTCAAGGGAACCCAAATCTAACAGGGTCGGGAAGATCGCGCTGCTTTGCGCTGTCTGGTTAAACCAACCTGACAACGTTACTGCGCCGGTTCTGAAACCAGTGTCGTCGGTCAAGACGTATTGGTTCGTGCCGTTTAAGTTCGCGCCGCCGTCGATCTGACCCGTAGCAGCCGGAGCCGATCCACCAATCGTGCCATTGTTGCCGTTGCTTGTGGAATCATTTCCCGAAAGAGTGGTTCCGTTCGGCAGGTGCATGACCACTTTGTAATTGCTATTCCATGCGCCGGTCGGTGTGCCTTGCAACGTTGTGACAGAATCGTTGCCGTAAAAGATGTAGATGTCTGTGCCGACTGCCGCCGATGCGACGTTGACCCAGATAAGAGCAGTTCCCGCCGTCGCTGAATAGGCTTCAAATTCGACGCCGGTTATTTGTGTCTCACCTGAGGCATCGGATGTGATTAGAAAGTCCGCTGGGACGGTCAACGATCCTTGTGTCGTTGTGTTTTGAATCGCGCCGCCGTTAGCGAAGGTCTTGAGCTTGCTCGAAGAGAGACTGACCAGCGCCGGAAAATTCGTCAGTGTGCCGGTGACTTGACCGGATGCAATGGTCGCGGTTGTTCGATACGTGTAGCCGTTCGACCATGTTCCGGTAGTGATGCTTGACTCACCTGTTAAGGTTTGGGTCGTGGTCGCCTTGATGCTTGAAAGACCCGTTTCTGTCTTGTTCGTGATCGCCTGGATTCTAGACTCGCCGGTCTCGGTCTGAGTGCTAGTGATCTTGACGCGCGAGATACCAGTTTCGGTTTGTGTCGTAGTCGCCTTGATCGACGAAAGACCCGTTTCCGTCTTGGTGGTGGTCGCCGTGATGCGCGAAAGACCCGTTTCTGTATGGGTCGTGGTGACCTGGATTCTAGACTCGCCAGTCTCGGTCTGGGTACTCGTGACCTGGATTCGAGATTCGCCTGTCTCGGTTTGGGTTGTAGGACTGCCGCCCGCGCTTGTTTGCGAACCAAGCGACATGAACGTGGACGGCGAATACTGGTTATTGTACTCAGTGGTTATCCAGTCAGCGCCGCGCGCAACAGTCGCAAGGCGGCATTCATCAGCAACACCATTCCACTGTGCAGTGCCGTAAACGCCTGCAATATTGAGTTCTCCGCTACCACTGCCCGATAAGTTGCCGCCAGTATTTGAAGCGCCAAACGTCGCGTTGTAGTAAACGGTGACGGTACTTGACCCATCGAAAGTTGCAACGACATACATCCAGGTTGCAATTTGGTCTGGTGTTGAAGTAGCGTAAGCGGAACTGTCGTAAGTCAATCCGGCAAGTAAAGACGTATTGCCGTAACCGTCGCCGAGTGTGACGACGGAAAAGCCGGAATCAGTCTGACCTTCGCTGGAACTTATGTCGAAAAATTGTGAATAGATGCCTGACGGCTCAGTCGTCTCATTGAACCAACCGGAGAGAGTAATAGCGCCTGTTTTTGTGCCAGGGGTACTGGTTGCCCAATCCGTCGTGCCATTGAATGACGCACCACCATTGATTTGACCCGAGGTAGCTGTGGGTGATCCTGAGAGTGTGAGTGTGTATCCGTTCGCGGTCGAATCGGCAGTGCTGATGCTTGATCCGTTTCCTAAGTGATAAACCGCTGCGAAGCTAGAATCCCATGCCGCGCCGGTCGAGCCACCTTGAAACGTGCTGATGCTGGAATTGTCATAGAACAGATAGAAGACTGTATCCGTTGAATGTGAGACTGACGAGAGCTTGACCCACGCCAGCAATGCGCCTGTGGAAGCGTCGTAAGACTCCACTTCCCAATGCAAGATTGTGGATGCGCTTGAGTCCGCATAGAAACACAAATCGTATCCGCTCGCATTCTGGACGTTGCCGCCGTGCGCGGTAGTGGCTAGTGTGCTGTCAGAGATCGAGACAAGGACGGTAAAGTTGCTAGAGTCCGATGAGCCGCACTTGGTATGGTCAATAGTTAATGACCGATAATAAGCGAACGCCATCCTACTTCACCGCGATAGTGTGTTGTATGTTCTTGCCGTCCGCCGTGGTGGTCTGCCAACCGATGTGAAAGACGATATTGACGGCGGTCACTTTCATGTCCGAGGGTCGGACAATGCGCTGCACGTCGCGGTAGTAGATCAAGCGGAACTTTGTGCCTAGGGGCAGCTTGGCGGCTTCTGAGGCGAAGAACGGAGTGCCGTTTACTTCAAAGTGGGAATCGTGGAGATCGACCGCGTAAGTGTCGGTAACTTCGTCGGAGAACAAGCCGAACGACACAAGTTCGTCGCCTTTCGCAATGCGCTCTTTGACATCCGTGAAGGCACTCCCACCCGGCACCAGAGTGGACGCGTCGTCCTGGGTCTGTTTAACGAAAGACCCGTCCTTGAAGTTAGCCTGGAAGAGAAATTTGAGCATTGCATTGTCCTTGGCTCATGGTATTGAGTGTGAAGCCGAGAGTATTTACTAAACACAAAGACCCGACTCACCATGCGACGGTGAATCGGGTCTGTTTGCCTGTCTGCTAGGAAAGGACTAGGACTCTGTGTATTCGATTGTGAAGGTGAGTGAAGCGGTGTTACCGGGCGCGGCACCCGAAGCGGTCTGCAATTGCGTAATCCACAGTTCGCTGTAGCCAGCCGCCGTAAGGGTCGAACCGAACGTGCCAGAGACCGGCGAAGTCGTGGACATGTTCATCGTCAACGGAGAGCCGCTGGATGTCGTAGACATGTCGGTGCCGCTCAAGGTTGATGTCGAGGCAGTGGTGTACGTTTCAGCGACGGTGCCGATGCACGTCAAGTGCGCTCCAAGCGTACCAGAAGACTGATAAACGCCAAGGGCTGAAACTGAGTCGAACGTACCGCTGAAGCGAAAAAATTGGCTCTTCGTATAGCTGTTGGCTCCGGCAGTGATCGGGTAAGAAGTGTAATCGGTCGCGCTGTTTGTGGTGTCAGCGGTATCTTCGTTTTTCCAGTTCACGTCCACGACACCATACTGGTGACCGCTGGTCGCAATTGACCCAAGTGTGGAAACTGTAGGGCTACCGCTGGACCCGTTGTACTCGCCAATATCGAACGTTGCTGACATAGTTATTACCTCAAGGAATGAATATTTAGCCGAAGTTAGCTGTTAGTGGAATGCCCTTTCTCCACATCACTCAGGCGTTCCTTGATCTCACGGATTTCCCCGCGAATTTCATGCCGTGGTCCCTGAAGTCTTCAGCTAGGTCATCCACAGCCATGCGAATCGAACGCTGGTCGCCATTGGTCAATTGACGCTTCAGGAGATCAACGGTTTTATTGAAGAAGTACCACGCGACGCCAAGAATGCTGCCGATGGTCGCGGCGGTGTGAAAGGCTTGAGTGCTGATGAGATGTTGGAAGAAGTCCACGGCGAATATTTACCATTTGCCCACTCCGTGTCTGGGAGCCTCATCGCGCGCCGTGGGATCAGCGTCGCTTCTGCTCCACACCAAGCCATTAGGTGAAACCAGTTCATCCGACGATTCGATTGACCCGCCTTCCCATGCGATACCAAGCGCCGCTGGATTCTCCAGGTCGGGTTCGCATTCGGGTGGAGCGGTGATGCCGTCTCTAAGCCTCATCGAAATGGGAAACAAAGTAGGCTTCGCCAAAAACGTCTCTGAAGAACGCCCTCATTCTTGCGGCGAACTGGTCGTTAAGGCGTGTAATAGCCTCTCCACAATGTTGCGACAGCACTCCATACTCATCGTAGTGAGGC
>Ga0206831_1040_pt1 | contig 44785 bp, 34 predicted proteins | sample Alteio_BWOrgCont_73_FD_152876 | JGI IMG/M metagenome (GOLD analysis project Ga0206831, IMG submission 152876) | Enriched cells from forest soil in Barre Woods Harvard Forest LTER site, Petersham, Massachusetts, United States -... | ecosystem: Environmental > Terrestrial > Soil > Temperate forest >...
TTGAGGATTGTCGAAGACCACCGTGATCGTAAACCCGGGCAAGTTCTGGGCGCGTGTATCCGCCATTGGCGCGACCGGCGTGATGGTAATCGATCTTCGTAATCTCTCGACCAGGTCTTCCATCGGCAAGCGGCCAATATCTTGTTGATACAGACCCAAATCGTGAATCACAGGCTCCAGCCGTGCCGTGCTCAGGATCTGCTGCTGCATGGTTGCCAGCCGCTGGTTCACGTTGTCCGTGGAAATCGGAGTTACAGGTTGTACTTCCGGCTGCTGCACAAGGACCAGAGTCTTGGAGGTATATCTCTTAGGCAAAATGCGCGCTGCTGCGAACCCAAGGACGCCGCCCAGCACCGCAAGCAGAAAGATGAGCGAGAATCGCCGGCGAACGATATCGACGATGTCTTTCGCTCCAATTTCTTGATGCACCATCTGTTGCACTCCTTCAATCACTGCCAGGAAGCGGATGGCCCAGGAAACGTCAATCTTGCTGCCACTTGGGCCGGGAGGATTACTCTCCTCCAAAAGTAATATTGCAATTCTATGGCCGAGGGTCAATCATCTCATAAGTATATGGTTCTTATGTACCTATGAGCTTACTAGCCTGGTCCTAACGCCACCGCGTGAGCGCTGCGGTTGTTGCGATTTCCACTAATTGGAAATTATTTGGCCATCGGTATGGTTATCATACTGAAAAAAGAGATGTTAGGTGCTGGAATAAGCTTCAATTTAGACTTGTGCCGCGGGGATCCTTGGGGGAGGGAAGCTAGCTTAGCACGCTCCGCCGCCATTGAAAACCGCCCACGGTGTCGCCAGAAGAATCTTCACGTCCAGCCAGATCGACCAAGTTTGGCAGTAGCGCAAATCCAGCCGGACCATTTCGTCAAATCGCATGCGATTGCGCCCGCTGACTTGCCACAGGCCGGTCACGCCGGGTTTGACTTCCAGGACCCGCCGCCGATGCCAAATATCGTACACTTCAAATTCGTAGGGAACTGGCGGCCGAGGCCCTACCAGGGACATATCTCCGCGCAGCACGTTCCAGAATTGAGGAAGTTCGTCCAAGCTGGTTTTCCTCAGGAATCCTCCGACGGAAGTGATTCGAGGGTCTTTCACCAGTTTGTAAACCGGCTGGGCGGCGCCTTCGGAATTGTCCAGGCCAGCCTTGCCGGCGATAAATTGCTGAACGTAATCCTGGTGAATTTTAGGATCGTTGTTGGAGTACATGGTGCGGAACTTCAAGCATTTGAAGCGAGCTCCAAGGCGGCCCAGGCGTTCCTGCTCGAAAAGCACCGGGCCCTTTGATGTCAATTTGATTAATGCCATGATAACTAACAAAAATGGCGATAAGACCAGGAGCAGAGCCGCGCTACCCGCAACGTCTATCACACGCTTAATTACAAGCGGCAGCTGCTTTCTGGAAACTTTTCTCTTGAGATCGGGATACAGTTTAGAATCGGCAACCCAGCCGGAACTGTCTTTATCCCAGCTTTCCGGGAAGGGATGCAATGAGATTGCAATTCTGGCTGCCCGCTCCCTGCCCAGATGTTTTATGAAAGCGGTATCGATTTTTGTCCGCAGGGTATCGGTGATCGGGCGCTCACCTTCCAGGCTCACTTCCGTGAAAATGACACCGAGAATGGCACCGTTTTTATACCAACCCACCACATCGGTTTCACGCTTGGATACAACAACGATATCCACGGCTTCCCTAAGAATCTGTTCCGCCGTTCCATTCTCCAGATTTGCATCCAGGAGCATGAGGACAAATGGCTTGCGGGAACGCTCGGCACGCCGGCGCTCCAGCGTCAGCATGGAATGAAAAACGTTCTCGACCAAAACCTCATCCAGATGTGCACTCACCGAGGGGCGTGAATGTCTCTGTTCGGTTACGCCGAAATCGGTCGCCGGCTGTCCTGAAAGGGATACCTTGGAATAACTATTACCCATTTATGCTCCCGCAAATTCAACATTTCTAATCACTTAGTCCAATAATCTTTACTTCGGCTCAGACCATGCTTCAAAATATCGGACATTATTCCAGTTGAATATGGCAATCCCAACAGGCTTATTAAAATCCTTATTTATAAGTACTTAGCACTACAATAAGCTGATGGCGTGCCTTAAGACCACTTTTTACCGACCCAAGCTGAAACAAGCATTTTAGTAGCCAAGCAAAATTCAAGTTACACGGCTATGTTCGCAATCAGCCTGCCAGTCTTTGCGAACTCGGGTTCCAACGAGTCGCTCCATAAGTTCGCCTAAGTGCCTGATAATGAATGCATTATTTATTGAGTTAGAAGTCGCCCTCGCCCACCTGCTCAGACCAAACCAGAAGTGGAGACATAAAGTGAAAAGTATTGCCACGTTTCACCAATAGCTTTCCGAATTGGGATAAGGGAACGACCCTGCGTGGAAAGAAACCGAATGCACAATTGTGGTCGGATTTGGCTTCTTAGAGTCGAGTTGCAGGTTCTCGCCCGGGCATTCTACCAAGAACGGAGGCTTAGTAGCCGTTAGGGTTCTGAAGCCGCCAAACCCACGCGGAACGGACGATGGATCGCAAGTCAGAAGTTACTGGCTGCCAGCCCAGCAACGCTCTTGCTTTGGAAGGGTCGGCAATTAGTCTGGCGGGGTCGCCGGCGCGCGGGGCTTCAATCTGCAAGGCAATGTCGCGACCTGTAACTTCGCGCGCGCAATCAATCACCTCCATCACGGAGTAGCCACGTCCAGTTCCCAAGTTGAGGAAATCGGACGTGCCGCCGGAACGCAAGTATTCGAGGGCGAGAATGTGTGCATCGGCCAGATCCATCACATGAATGTAATCCCGAATCGGCGTCCCGTCCGGCGTTGGATAGTTGGTCCCAAAAACCCGGATGGCCGGTTGTTTTCCGAGGGCTGCGGAAAGCACATTAGGAATCAAGTGTGACTCCGGCCTGTGATCTTCTCCGCGGTTTTCGGTTGCGCCTGCGGCATTGAAGTAGCGCAGGGCCACGAATTTTAGTCCGTAGGCTGCGTCATATGCGTCGAGAATCCTCTCCATGAAAAGTTTGGACCAGCCGTAGGGATTCTTCGGCAATTTCGGGCATTGCTCCGTGATCGGAATTTGTTGCGGGTCGCCATAGGTTGCCGCTGTGGAGGAAAACACGATGCGCCGCACGCCGGCTTGAACGAGTTCGCCCATCAATGCAATCCCTTGAGCGACGTTATTCTCAAAATATTTGGCCGGATCAATTACGGATTCCCCAACCTCAATGAGCGCGGCAAAGTGAATGCAGGAGTCCAGTGCGTGTTCGCGAGCGATGTGTGACACCAGCTCACGGTCGCCGATTTTTCCCTGATAGAACGGGATATCCGCGGGAAGAGCGGCGCGATGGCCATGCGCCAAATCGTCCAGCACCACAACCCGTTCGCCCTTCGCCAGCAGGCGCTCTATGGTGACGCTGCCGATATAGCCCGAGCCCCCGGTTACGAGAATCGCCATAAGACTCCAATTCGTTTTATTTCTTGCGAGGAACTTTGCTGGTACGCCCTGCCGGGCAACCGGACCAGCCTTGGCAGATACTGAGTCTACATCAACAACATTGCGCTGCTCCCCGGTTCTTGGCGCGGACGCTTCACATTCCCCTCGGCCACCAAAAACCGCTTGATTTGCGCTCTCGAATTTCTCTGTGTCCTATATGTTGAGGTTTTTTTTCCGCGACCTTTGAAATCAAATGCTTTAACACAGAGGACACAGAGAAAACTTGAGCAACCCGGGAGAAATAGGTTCGATGTTTATGCTCTTTCCCGGCTGTAATCTCCCTCCGCAAAAAGCGATGGACAGAAGTGTCAGATCGGCGAGAAGATCGCACTTATCAACCCAATTTGAGAGGTGAATTTCCATGCCCTATGCCACGGAAGAAAATCTGACCGATCTTGCGCTGAAACAATGGGAGGGTTGCCACTCTCCAAGGCTCCGCCAGATCATGCAATCGCTAGTCAAGCATATTCATGGCTTCGCGCGCGACGTGGAACTAAAGCAGGACGAATGGCTGATGGCCGTTGACTGGCTCGCGAAAACGGGAAAACTCTCCACCGAAAAGCGCCAGGAATTCATTCTGATTTCAGACGTGCTGGGCTTGAGCATGCTGGTCGACGCAATCAATCATCGCCTCCCGGAAGGGGCAACACCTTCGACGGTTGTCGGCCCGTTCCATATTGACGATTCGCCCGAATTGCCCATGGGCGCGAATGTGGCCGAAGGGCTTGCGGGTGAAACCACTTATCTTGTGGGGACCGTGCGCGACCTGAATGGAAAGCCCGTGGAAGGAGCGAAACTCGATATCTGGCAGGCGGACGCCGATGGCCTTTACGAATCGCAACTTGGCTCGGAGGAGCCGATCCTGCGGGCCATATTTCATACCGGCGCGGATGGCAAGTACGCGATTCGCACAATCGCGCCGCCGGGTTATTCCATTCCCATGGATGGCACCGTTGGCGACCTGTTGCGCAAGACGGATATTTCTCACTTTCGACCCGCGCATATTCATTTTCTGGTGGCCGCGCCGGGATATGAAACGCTGGTCACGCACCTCTTCAAGAAAGGCGCCAAATACATCGACTCTGATGTCGTTTTTGGCGTGAAGGATAAACTCATCGTGGAGTTTGAAAAGCATCCGGCGGGGAAAACTCCCACCGGAGAAATTTCATCGCAGCCGTTCCTGGTGGTGAATTACGATTTCATTTTGAGCAAAGCGAAGACTCAATCGGATTCGCAGCCGGCCCTCAGTCGCGCAGCCGGATAGCGCTGCGGAAAAAAATAGTTAATTTTGTCATTCCGAGCGAAGCGAGGAATCTCTCCTTGGTTTAAGCCCGTGAAAAGAAAGAGAGATTCCTCGCTCCGCTCGGAATGACAAAATGTTAAGGGATTATTTCCGAAGTCTGCAGAAATTAGGCCGGCTATAGGAGCGATTTCGACATATTAATGAAATGCACGGGGATTTTTGTGGGTGTGGGATCGTCGTAGACATCGCTGCCCGTATCGACGTATCCCCAGCGGTGGTACAGGTCGTGCAAGTCGCCGCGAACATTGACAATTTTTAAGTCGCTGAATTTACAACCCGCATCCAGAAAGTATTTTTCAACGGCTCGCACCAGCTGGTGGCCCAATCCTTTTCCCTGGCAGGACGGATCGATCGAAAGCATTCCGAAATAGCCGCGCTCTCCGCGCAACTCCGCATAGATGCTGCCCACCAGGGTCCGCCCATCCTCCAGCAATAGAAATTTTCCCTTGGTCATCATGCTCCGGATGGTCGCGGGATTTGTGCGGTCCCGTTCGATGAAGAAACGCTCCACGAGGAACGCCGTATTAACCAGGCGAGCAATAGAATCCGAATCAGCTTCCGTTCCTGTTCTCATGGGTTTCATTGAATTTGCAGATGATACCAAATCAAACGATGGTTTTCCTGGTTTGCCGGCAGGCCGCGGAGAGGATTCATTTGCTGACAATGAGCACACGCAAGAGGCGTTCATGCGCGGCAAGGATAATGGAACCCTGAAGCCCAAATGAGGGAATACAATAGGGTGATTGTGGAACGCGAACTCGTATTGAGTCGCAGGATCAGGAAAAGGTCTATTGCACGCGGAAGGAATGAAGAAATGAACACAAACCGTAAATTACTTTTGGTTTTGGTTCTGTCCCTGGGATTGCCGTTGCTGGCCGGCCGCGCATGGGCTGCGCCCTTTCAAGGCGGCGGATACGGGGGCGGATACGGAGGAGGGCAGGGGCGTGGCGGGCAGCGCGGGCCGATGTCGCCCGACGATCAGTTAAAGCGCATGACCAAGGATCTGAATCTGACTGCCGATCAACAATCGAAGATCAAGCCGATCCTTGTTGACCAGCAGAAAAAAATGGAAGACTTGAGAAACGATTCCAATACCGATCGAAAGGCAATGCGCGATAAAATGTTGCAAATCCGCAAGGATGCAAGCGATCAAATTCGCGCGCTGCTGGATGACAAGCAAAAGGAAAAATTCGACAAGCAGGAAGAGCAACGCGACGACCGAATGGAAAACCGGCGCGGCGGCAGGCCGGGAGGCCCTGGAGGCCAGGGCGGGGACAATTCAGGCGGCAATCCTCCGGCAACGGCACCACCTCAGAATTAGCGGGGTTTTTGTGGCGCGGGCTTCAGCCTGCGGAAAAACACCCCACATCTTTTGTCATTCTGAGCGGAGCGAAGAATCTCTCTTTCATTTCATAAGTGTAAAACAAGGAGAGATTCTTCGCTCCGCTCAGAATGACAAAATAATCTACTTTTTCCGCAGGCTGTTCAGCCTGCGGATTTTCGTCCTTGCAAGGACCAAACCGCGCAGGCTGAAGCCCGCGCCACATGAATCACTTCAAAATCCGTAGAGCTGCGCGGGATTTTCCACCAGGATTGTCTTGCGCACGCTTGCGTCCGGAATCCATTTGGGCAGAAAATTCAGCACCTGGCCGTCGTCAATTTGAAAAAATGGCGTGATTTCAGAGATGCTGCGGCCCGGCACGGGAGTTCCCGGGTGCGGCCAGTCGCTGCCCCACAAAATTCGCTGCGGGTTCGATGACACAAGCGCACGAGCAAGCGGCGCGACATCGGGATAATCCGGCGTTTCCGTTGAACTGCGATAGGGCGCGGAGATTTTCACATAGGCCTTGCCGGTTCGGATCAAAGTCATGAGTGACGAGAAACCCGGTTGACCGCCCCCCAGCGCCGCTTGCATGCCTCCGAAATGATCGAAGACCACCGGCATGGGGGCAGCAGCCACCAAATCCTTAATTCCCTCAATCACCGTCAAGCGCGTATAAATCTGAATGTGCCATTTTCGATTCTTAATTCTTTCCACGGCAGCCTGAAATCGCCGGCGGCCCGCGGCAGGATCGGTTTCGCCGGCGGTTTCGAGATTCAAGCGGATGCCGCGAATGCCGGTGCGTTCCATTTCATCCAGCGCCGATTCGGGAGTCTTGTCATCGATGACGGCGACGCCGCGCGCCCGCGGGCCCAATTTTTTCATGGCGTCCAGCGCGCCGGAATTGTCCGTGCCATAGACGGTCGTTTGCACCACGATCACGCGGCTCATGTGCAAGGCTTTGTGCAAGGATTGCAGTTCGCTCACGGAGACAGGCTCGGGTGTGTACGGGCGCGACGGCGAATACGGGAAGTGTGCCGGATCGAAGGTATGCACGTGGCAGTCGCAGGCGCCCTCGGGAACGTCAAAATTTACAGGAGTCGAGGGCTGCGAAGCGCTGGCGAGAGCCATGTTGGGCCTCCACGCAAGGGCTGCAGCCCCTGCTGTTACAGCACCCTTCACAAGTTCGCGCCGCGTAAACATAAATTTTCCTCCGGATAATTTATTGCCAGAGTATAGCGCGAAGCTTCCGGCAATGTATCGCGGCAACGCTGGACAATTTTTTGCGGTGTCTCCACCGGAATGCCTTCAATAATTTCCCTCGCTCTTGATACAATTCACGCACCCGCATGACAACTTGTTCCAGTTGAGTTGTGTTCGTGGAGGAATGCGAGAGCGCATGCGATCTGGAGGAAGCAATATGTGGAGAATGAAAATTGGCGCGACCGCGGCAATCTGCGCCGTGCTTTGCGCTGCGATGGCTCTTTCCGCGGGCCGACCCGCGCCACAGGGATCCGCGTCACTGGCAAACGATCCCAAGCTGATCGAGGAACTTGTCTACGCCAACCGCATCTTGTATGCCCAGGGCGTGCTGGATGCTTTCGGCCACGTGAGCGCGCGTAGCGACAAAGACCCCAGTCATTTCATATTGTCTCGCAGCATGGCGCCCGCGCTGGTCACCTCCAGCGACATGATGGAATATGACCGCAACGGCGAGCCGGTGGATGCGCGCGGCCGAAATTCCTACGTGGAGCGCTACATTCACGCCGCGATTTATCGCGCCCGGCCCGATGTGAAGTCCATTGTGCATAGCCACTCGCTGGACGTTATTCCCTATAGCGTGACGGGCGTGGCTTTGCGGCCGGTCTACCACATGAGCGCATTTCTACATTTGGGCGCTCCAATTTTCGATTCGCACGACGAGTTTGAAGACACGGACATGCTGATCCGCGACAACAAGCTCGGCGACGCGTTGGCAAAGGCCCTGGGCAACAGCGGCATCGCTTTGATTCGCGGGCACGGATACGTTGCCGTGGCGAGTTCCACGCAGCTTGCCGTGTATCGCGCGTACTACACGCAAACGAACGCGCGCGTTCAGGCGGACTCCATGAGGCTTGGCCCCGTTAAATTTCTGACCCCTGGCGAGGCTGTCAAAGCCCAGGTGGCCACGGAAGCGACGGTGGGTCGGGCCTGGGATTTGTGGAAGTCGCAAGTCGGAAAGATTGAGTAGTTTTGGAAAGGTTGAGTAGTTAGGGTCTTGGGTTTTGTTGCACCCGTCCGCCACGGCCCGTCCGCACCGGCGCACGGGCATCCGGCTCTTTGCGGGCATCCGGCTCTTTGTAGGGCCGGGCTTCAGCCCGGCCGTAACGCTAAGGCTTGAAATCGGCTTTAGCCGCTGAAGTTCATTTGGGTCGCGCCATCGCCTCAGGGGATCAAGCACAAGTTTTCAGGCGACTCAATGTCGCGGCTAATCAGGTTGCGGAAAAACTCGCAACCTGTCATTCCGAAGGGCCGGGTTTGCCCGAGGAATCTGCTGTTTCTTATAAGCTGAGAAGAAAAGCAGATCCCTCGCTTCGCTCGGGATGACAAACAGTACTTTTTCCCGCGGCCTGTAAAGCCGCGACCAACAAAGATCATTTGTGAAATCGATTTTGGCATTTCAAATAATAAAAAACGGAGAGCGGGCGCCATTCCATGAAAACTTACAAGATTGCAGTAATTCCGGGCGACGGCATTGGGAAAGAGGTTGTGCCCGAAGGATTGCGCGTGCTGGAAGCCGCGGGAAAGAAATTTGGAATTAATTATTCGTTCCAGCATTTTGACTGGAGCTGCGAAACCTACGCCAAGACCGGAAAGATGATGCCCGATGACGGCCTGGCGCAGTTGCAGCCCTTTGAGGCAATTTTTCTTGGCGCGGTGGGCTATCCCGGAGTGCCAGATCACATTTCGCTGTGGGGACTGCTCATCCCTATCCGCCGCGGCTTCGACCAATATGTAAACCTGCGCCCGGTGCGCCTGCTGAAGGGTGTGGACTCGCCGCTGAAAAACGTCAAGCCCGGCGACATCGATTTCTGCGTGGTGCGCGAAAACGTCGAGGGCGAATACTCCAACATCGGCGGGCGCATCTACGACGGCACCGATCAGGAAATGGCCATGCAGCAAACCATCTTCACGCGCCGCGGCGTGGACCGCATCCAGCGCTTTGCATTCGAGCTGGCCCGCAAACGCAAATCGCACGTCACCAGCGCCACCAAATCCAACGGCATCATCCATACCATGCCCTACTGGGACGAGCGATTCGCCGCCATGGCCGCGCAATATCCCGACGTGCGCGTGGATCAATTTCACATCGACATTCTTACCGCCCATTTCGTGCGCCGCCCGCAAATGTTTGACGTGGTGGTGGGATCGAACCTCTTCGGCGACATTCTTTCCGACCTGGGCCCCGCGGTGGTCGGCTCCATCGGCATCGCTCCCTCGGCAAATCTGAATCCCGAGAAAAAACATCCCTCCATGTTTGAGCCGGTGCACGGCTCCGCTCCGGACATCGCCGGAAAAAATATCGCCAACCCCATCGGCCAAATCTGGTCCGCCGCCATGATGCTGGACCACTTCGGCGAAAGCGCAGCCGCAGCCGCCGTCGAGCGCGCCATCGAGGACGTGCTCACCAAGCCCGAATTCTTGACGCCCGACCTCGGCGGCAAAGCCAGCACGCAGGTTGTGGGCAAGGCCATTGCGGATACTCTAAGCAAGTGACCTGAAAATTGGATGGTGTCCTAATTCAAATGTGAGTTCGGTTGCCGACTGGCGAATCCTGGGAACGCCAATCTCCTGATTGGCGTTTTGCGCTTCTGTGCTGTCGCCAATCGGGAGATTGGCGTTCCCAGGGTTGACTCCCAAGTCGCGGACCGCATTTCTTCGAACACATCTCACTGAATTAGGGCATTACCGAAAATTGCGAACTAGGAGTGGCGCGCAATCCGGCAGTATAATCGCCTCACCCGCAACCCGAAAAGAGATAGAAGAGGAGACACGCGATGCGCGCAGGGACACGTTGGCTGGTGATGGCGATTCTGGCGGTGTCGGCATTTGGGCTGAGCAAAGTGGTGCCGGCCAAAATGGGGAGCATGAAGGCGTTCGTCACTAACAGCCTGGCCGATACCGTTACAGTGATCGATCTCAACACGCAAAAAGTTTCCTCGACGATCAAAGTGGGGAAGCGCGTGCACGGTGTGTGCGCGCCGGCCAATGGAGAGAAGCTTTTCTTTACGATTGAGCTTGAGAAGGCGTTTAAGGTCGTCGATACAGCCACCAATCAGGTGACTCAGACGATTGCTCTGCCGGGATTGCCAAATCAATGTGCTTCCACGCCCGATGGCCATTATGTGGCTGTGCCCATCCGCAGTGGAGACAGCGTGGTCATCATCGATATCCCCATGGGAAAAATCGTCAAAGAGCTGCCTGTGAAGATGCCGCACAATGCTTACAACACGGGGCGCAACGATGTGCTGTACGTTTCCTCCATGGGCGATCATCAGATCAACCGCATCGACCTGAAGACCATGGAATATACGGACAAGATTCCCACCGACGGCATTCCGCGCCCTTATGCAGTGACCAAGAATGAAAAAACTTTGTACGTGGCGCTCTCCGATTATCACGGCTTTGAAATTGTGGACATTGCCAGCAAGAAGCAGATCGCGCGCGTGGACTTGCCCGCCGCGCCTCCCGCGGATTGCGAGCTGGAGCCGCACACGGAAACGCACGGCCTGGCGCTCTCGCCCAACGAAAAGGAATTGTGGGTCACCAGCCTCGCCGATGGCGGCGTGTACGTGTATGACATCGCCACCAAAAACTTTTCCAAGGAAATTTTGACCGGAGCGTGCCCCAACTGGATCGGATTTTCTCCCGACGGGAAATATGTGACCGTCAGCAACTGCGGAAGCAACGACGCGGCCATCATCGACGCAAAATCGCGGCAAGTGCTTGCAAAAGTGCCAACCGGTGAAGGGCCGAAGAGGTTGCTGGCCATGGTCGTGCCGGCGTCGTAGCGCTTCGTGTAGCACAGGCACTCTGCCTGTGCGATTTTTGCGATTGCAGCTAAAGCGGTGCCGTGCGCGCAGCCTACATAACCGCACAGGCAGAGTGCCTGTCCTACCAGGTCATCAATGCCCAAACACAAAATACAATTCATGCTGGTCCTCGCTGCGGGATTTCTGGCGCTAGGATTAATTCGGGAGAATGCCATGGCGCAAGATCGCGGTCAGGGACGCTCGATGGTGATCTCGCAGGGCGGGATTGTAGCGTCGGAATCTCCGCTGGCATCGAAGGCGGGCGCGGCGATTTTGGAGCGCGGCGGCAACGCGGTGGACGCGGCCATCGCGGCGCACGCTGTGATGACGGTCGTCGCGCCGATGTGGAACGGCATTGGCGGCGACTTGTTTGCGATCGTGTACGACGCCAAGAGCGGAAAATATTATGGATTGAATGCCAGTGGCTGGGCTCCCGCCGCGCAATCGGTCGAGCGGCTGCGCCAAAAGGGGCTGCGCGAAATGCCCGCGCACGGAATCGAGCCGGTCACTGTTCCGGGCTCCGTCGATGGATGGCAAAAACTTCTCGATCGCTTTGGCAAAAAGAAAATGAATGAGGTGCTGGCTCCCGCGATTCAGATTGCCGAGGACGGCTATCCGGTGACGGAGTGGATCGCGCAGCATTTTGCGGCCAACGTCGATCTGCTGCGCGAAAATGAGGAAGCCGCCAAGACTTTCCTGATTTCCGACCGCGCGCCACGGCTTGGCGAGGTCGTTCGCAATCCCGATCTGGCCTGGTCGCTGCGGCAAATTGCGCAGGGCGGGCGCGATGCATTCTATCGCGGAGAAATTACCAAGCGCATTCTGGCGTTATCGGCGCGGCACGGCGGCGTGCTGACGGCAAAAGATTTTGCGGATTTTTCCAGCGAATGGGCCGAGCCAATCTCGACTACCTATCGCGGCTGGACGGTGTATGAGATGCCGCCGAGCAGCCAGGGCATCGGCGCGCTGGAAATGCTCAATATCATGGAGCAGTTTGACCTGCATTCGTATGGGTTAAATTCAACACGCGCGCTGCACGTTCAGATCGAGGCAAAAAAACTGGCCTACGCGGATGTGCTTCGCTACATCGCCGATCCAAAGGCTGTAGAAAATATTCCTGTGAGCGGAATGCTTTCCAAGCAATACGCCGCGGAGCGCGCCAAGCTGATCGACATGAATCACGCCAATTGCGATGCAGGGCCGGGCACGCCTGTCCCCAGCGCGGGCGATACCACATACCTGAGCGTTGTGGATCGCGAAGGCAACATGGTGTCATTCATCGAATCAAACTACGCGGAGTTCGGCTCGGGACTGGTGGCGGACGGCACCGGATTTGTTTTGCACGATCGCGGCGCGTTGTTCAGCCTGGACCCTGCGTCGCCAAACGCCATCGCCGGTCACAAGCGGCCGCTGCACACCATTATTCCCGCGTTCATGGAGAAAGATCAGATTCGCATCGCCTTTGGCATCATGGGCGGATGGAATCAGGCGCAGGCCCACGCGCAATTTGTTTCGCACGTCGTGGATTTCGGCCAGAACATTCAGGCTGCGCTGGAGACCGCGCGATTCTACAAGCCCACCTTTACGGGGTGCGATGTGCTGCTGGAAAATCGCGTGCCGGGAAATGTGAAAGGCGAGTTGGAAGCCAAAGGCCACAAATTAACGATGCACAACGGTTTCTCGGATGCCTTCGGCGGCGGGCAAGCTGTGATGCGCGATTACGCGGCGGGCGTGAATTACGGAGCGTCCGACCCGCGCAAAGATGGCGCCGCTGTGCCGGAGCTTGTTATCAAGAGCTGGCAGCAGTGAATTGCGAATTCAATGCCCCACGTTAGATTTTCGTGGCGTAGCATTTGTAGGGGCACGGCATTGCCGTGCCCCTACAGATGATGACGACCAAACTTAAAATTGGTGGATGGTTTTTGCAGCTTCGCGCCCTGCAATGCGGCCGAAGGTCAGGGATTTCGCTAGCCCGTGCTGATTAAATCCGCCTGAAGTTTCTCCCGCGCAGTACAAACCTGGAACCACCTTCCCCCACAAATCGATGACCTGCGCTTTTCCGTTGATGCGCAAGCCGGAGAGGCAATCGTGAATGCATGGCGTGGACCACGCGGCGTAAAACGGCGGCGTCTGAATTTTGTGCATGGGAACCGGTTTTCCGAAATCTTCGTCTTTGCCTTTATCGACAAAGGAATTGTAGCGCGCCACTGTTTCTTCCAGCGCCGCCCCAGGCATGGGCCCTTTCTGATACTTGCTGACAATTTTTCCGGCAAGTTCGCGCAAAGTGCTCGCACTAAAAAACCAGCCGTCTGGATCGACGAATGGCGGCGCAAGCGTCCAGTCCTCGCGCCTGGCTGCATCGGCATCGAAGATGGCCCAGACCGGCCCGCCTCCCTCGCCCTTGGTGGCATTTTGTTCCAGGCATGGATTCCACCAGTCAAATCCTGTGGCGAATTCATTCACGAATCGCCGGCCGAACTGGTTGACCTGAATGAGATTTTGAAAGTCCGCCACTTGCAGTCCGATGCCGCGTGCGATGCCTTTCACTGGACTGTCTTTTATATTTTCGTTGCGCCTGCCTCCGCCCTGCGGGTAGCCGAACTGATTGCCGATCACGTAAGGTTTCTCGAAAATGTGCGAGCGCGATTGCGTCTCCACCGTCTGGCTGCCTACTCCCCAAAGCGCCGCGCCGATTTGCATGGCGGCAATTTCTCCATCGCCGGACTGCCGCGAATACGGCTCGCCCACGACCTGATATTCCTCGGTGAGACGCGGATCGAACATTCTGCGGAAATTCACGTTGCTGGTGTGCCCGCCCGTGCTTACGATCACACCGCGCTTTGCTTGAATGTTCAGCGTCTTGCCTTCGTGCGTCGCCGTGATTCCCAAAACTTTTCCGGAGAATTGTTCCTCGCGGATGAGGCCTGTCATGCTGTGCCGCAAAAGAATCTGCACGCCCAGTTTTCGCGCGCTGGCCTCCAGCGGACGCATCAGCGCTGTGCCGTTTCCTCCCGTCGGCGAGTAATTGCTCACTTCGCCCGTCCAGGTCACGGTTTGCGCGCGCATCACGTTTTGCGGCCCGCCATCCGCGCCGATGGGATGCTTATCGGGAAATTGCACGCCGTGAGCCAGCAGAAAATCGAAGGTGGCCACGCTCTCATCGCAGAATGCGCGGATAATTTCCCTGTCGCTGAAACGATAATCGTGCCAGTTCACCAGGTCTTCGAACATGCGGTCCGGCGTATCTTCAATGCCATATTTTTTCTGCAAACTGGTGCCGCCGCCCAGCGCCACGTTGCCGCCGCTCTCAATGGCGTGTCCGCCAATGTCATAATTTTGCTCCACGATAATTACGGAGGCGCCAGCCTCGGCAGCGGAGATCGATGCGGGAAGCCCGGCGGCCCCGGAGCCAATGACCACTACATCAGCGGAGAGATCCCAATGCCTGTCGGTTTTTGCGGCATGCGTTTCTTTTGCCGCAATACTGCCGAGGGCAGCCGCACCCAGCCCGGCGGCAGCTTTTTGAATAAATCCTCTGCGCGGCAAGGCCGCATTTTTGGGATCATTACCGCTCATACGCGACGGCATTGTTCATTCCGGCTCGTGGGAAGGTTCCGGAACCACGGGGCGTGGCACGCGTTCGCCGCCGGGCAAGGTTTCGGCGTGGTGACGGACGCCATTGTCGCCGTGCCGCGGAACATCGTTGACGGCATGGGGCTGAGGAACGCGTGGTGCGGGCAATTCGGTGCGCTCGTCCAGGCGCCCGAAAATCATTTTGCCTGCGGTGGTCTGGTGCACGGATGTTACTGTAATGTCAATTGTTTTATTTATCATACGGCGCGCGCCGTCCACCACCACCATGGTTCCATCGTCCAGATAGGCCACGCCCTGATTGTATTCCTTGCCCTCGCGCAGGATGAACACGCGCATGGTTTCTCCGGGCAGCACCACGGGCTTCAACGCGTTGGCCAGCTGATTGACGTTCAGGATTTCGATGCCCTGCAGCGAGGCCACCTTGTTCAGATTGTAATCGTTGGTCAGAATTTTTCCGTCGTAGCGCTTGGCCAGCTCGATGAGTTTCAAATCCACGTCGGCGATGTTAGGGAAATCGTCGTCGGCAATTTCAATTTCCAGATGCGCCATTTTTTGGATGCGCTGCAGCACTTCGAGGCCCCGCCGGCCTCGCTGCCGTTTCATGGAGTCCGCGGAGTCGGCCACAAATTGCAATTCGCGCAGCACAAATTGCGGAATCAGCATCACGCCGTCCAGAAAATGAGCTTCGCAAATATCCGCGATTCGGCCGTCAATGATCACGCTGGTGTCCAGCACTTTGGGCATGCGCCGCGTGCTGCGTTCGCTGCCGAACAAGCCTCCCAGAGCCGACAAGTTCAGCATATCTCCCTTATTTGCCCCGACCACAAGGCCAATGTAGGTCATCACCAGCAGCAGGCCAACATCCATGAAAGACCGCGAACCCTCCGGAATCGACGTGCGCGCCAGGATCAGTCCCATCAGATACGCGCCAAGTATGCCCAGGATGGAGCCGAACGCTGCTCCGATCAAGCGCCTCATGCTGGCGCGCTGCAGGCGAATCTCAAACAGGAATACGGAAATGGCGAACGCCAGGCCCACGCCGGCAGCCACCAGATTGGACAATCCGAAGGGGTGAAAATGGTATCCGGCGGCGACGCATGCCACCGCGAAAATCACTCGCACCAGCATGTGATCCCACCAGTTTCCAAATTCAGGCTGCGACTGGGCCGGAGTAGCGGGACGAAGCGGGAAGGGCATTGCTGGAGGCGTAGGGACAGGAGTTCCTTGCCTCGAAAAAGGGCGGTTCATGAAGCCTCATTTCTTATGAGGAGGCAGAAAAAAGTTTTGACGCACCCACTCAATATCGACCGGTATAAATCGGGGCTGACCTGGGACGAATCGGTATGAAACCAGCCCTGTATACTCCCCACTTATCCCATTTCAGGATGAATAGTCAAGTTTTTATAAAGGTCGGGGGAATGGTAGCGCGGGCTTCAGCCTGCGGAAAAAGTAGCACAGGCAGGAGTGCCTGTGCTACTAAAAATCAAATCGAACGGGAATCGATCTGTTGGCGCAAGTCGGCGATAAATTCCGCGATGGGTCGCGGGCCCAAATCGCCCTTGCTCTGGTGGCGCACCGAGACGGTGCCGGCTTCGGCTTCCTTGCCGCCCACGATCAGCATGTAGGGAACCTTCTGCATCTGCGCGTCGCGAATTTTGGCCTGCAATTTTTCGTTGCGCTCGTCCACGTGGATGCGGAAGCCGGCCGTGCGCAGTTCGGCGGCAACATTATTTGCGTACACGGAAAATTTTTCGCTGAGCGGCAGCACTTCCGCCTGCACCGGCGCGAGCCACACGGGAAACGCTCCGGCGTAATGCTCGATCAGGATGCCGAAGAAGCGCTCCACCGATCCCCATAGCGCGCGATGCACCATCAGCGGCTGGTGACGGTTGCCGTCCTCGCCGACGTATTCCAGGCCAAAGCGGCCCGGTAAATTGAAATCGAATTGCACGGTAGTGAGCTGCCACGGGCGTCCGATGGCGTCGATCAGCTTGACGTCGATCTTCGGGCCGTAAAAGGCAGCTTCGCCTTCCATGCGCTTGAAAGGAATGTTCAGCCGGGTAAGCGTGGTTTGCAGCGCGCCCGTGGAGCGCGCCCAATCTTCCGCCGACCCGGCATAATTTTCCGGATGGCTCGCGTCCCAGTCCGAAAGCTCGACCACGTACTCGGTGAATCCAAAGGTCTTCATCACCGCAAAGGCAAAATCCATGCACGCTTCGATCTCCGATTCGATTTGCTCCGGCATGCAGAAAATGTGCGCATCGTCCTGCGTGAATCCGCGCACGCGCAACAGGCCATGCAGCACGCCGGAGCGCTCGTAGCGGTACACGGTGCCCAGCTCGGCAAGGCGCACGGGCAGCTCGCGGTAGCTGCGCAGGTGAGACTTGAAAATCAAAATGTGCCCCGGGCAGTTCATGGGCTTCAACTGGTAGTCGTCTTTTTCCACTTCCACCGGGCCAAACATGTTTTCGCGATAAAAATTGGCGTGGCCGCTGGTCTTCCACAGTTCCAGGCGCATGATGTGCGGCGTATATACTAAATCGTAACCACGCCGTAGCAGCTCGTCGCGCAGCCAGTCTTCCATCACCTTGCGGATCAGGCCGCCCTTGGGATGCCAGAAAATCAGCCCCGGCCCGGCCTCTTCCTGCACGGAAAAAAGGTCCAGCTCCTGCCCCAGGCGGCGATGGTCGCGGCGCTTGGCTTCCTCCAGGCGGTGCAGATATTCGTCCAGCTCCTGCTGGGTGTAAAAGCACGCGCCGTAGATGCGCTGCATCTGCGGATTGCCTTCCTGGCCTTTCCAGTAGGCGCCCGCCACGCTCATCAGCTTGAAGGCGCGGATGCGCCCGGTGGAAGGGATGTGCGGCCCGCGGCAGAAGTCGATAAATTTTCCGGTGGTGTAAAACGAAACCATCGGCTCGATGGCGCGCTCCTCCACCAATTCGCACTTGAAGCCCTGATCCCACTTGCGGTACAGCTCGATGGCTTCGGGCTTGGGCATCATCCTGCGCTCGTTGGGAATGTCCTGCCCGGCCATCTCGCGCATTTTCTTTTCGATGCGCTCGAGGTCCTCGGGCGTGAAGGGCTCGGCGCGCACGAAGTCGTAGAAAAAGCCGGTGTCGATGGGCGGGCCGATGCCCAGCTTCACATTCGGGAAAAGTTCCATCACCGCCGCGGCCAGCAAGTGCGCGGCCGAGTGCCGCAGCACTTGAATCGCCTCGGGATCTTTTGGCGTGAGGATGGAAAGCTTTACGTCCTGATCGATGGGCGCGCGCAAATCGACCAGAAAACCTTCGCTGGTCGCGGCGGAGGTCAGGCGCGCTTCCGGCGCTGCGTCGGGAGATCTTTCGGCAGCCGCCGCGCTTGCGGAGGAACTTGCTGCCGCGGCAGCCGCCGCATGAATTGGAGCGACCCGCGCCACCAGTGCTTCCTTCGCCAGGCGCGGCGAAATTTGCTGCGCGATCTGCGCCGCCGTGGTGCCCAGCGGCACTTCGCGGATTGCCCCGTCCGGCATGGTAATGTGAATCATATCCATAATAAGTTTTCGGCTTTCCGTTTGGGCTTTCAACCGGCGAGTGCGAGTCGACGCTGCGCCCCAGCGCCCGTGGAATCACCTACGCTAGCAGATGCTTCCGAGCACGGTCAAGGCAGGCATGGGGTGGGCGCTGGACCATTTTCCGAGAATCCGTTTATCAGGAGTTACAACGTCTTCTGGCTTTTCGAGGAAGGCGAAGTCATCACTTTTGCTTAGTTGCGAAGAGAGTGTCGACGCGCCCTGTCTGTTTGCTTTCCGACACGGTGGTCAGTGTGTTTCCATCTGACGATACTGTTATTTTGTCGACCCTTATCAGATGGCGGCCTAGTGTATAAGTTGCCTCAACTGTCCGGTCGTCGACTTGCTTTAGCGAGACCGAATCTGTTTCGTAACTTCCTTTGACGGGATAGGCCTTGCCATCAAACTTGGCCGTCCAACCAGTTCCAATAGGTGATGAGACACTCAGTTCGCTGCCTCTCTCCGTGAATGTCTCGAGTAGTTCGTTCTCAGGCGCCCTCAGCGTTTGCATTCTCCAGGAGCCTGAAATCGCGTTGCCCGTGGGCACGAACTCTCCTATGCGCGCCCACTCCGCCTCCCACATGCGCGGTTCATCGCCTTCTAATAAATGGTTGGTAGTCTTGACATGTAATGTGCGTCCGCCTTGTGCGGCAGTGCAAATCTCTTCCGAGAAGTTCTTTCCATCCCTCTTTGTCACCAGTCTTACGGTATGTGAGTCGATTTCATTTACCGCGATTGTGTAGTGCAACAGTCCAGACAATGGCTGGTCGCTTCCATCGGCCTTGACTTCGATTTTGGGTACGCAACTGGCGCACTCATACCTCCCATTGCTCACAGAGAACGTAAATGGCGCGGACGAAAATTGCGACTGGTCGAGATTTGTTTTCCAAGTTCCGGTAAATGGACTTTTGGCAAAACGGCCGCAGGCGCATAGTGTGAAGGCGCAGACCAGACAGACGGCAATTTTGAAACGGCTCACGCCTTTCACGACTAGTTCCCTTGAGGCCCACTTTACTTTTTCGCTAGCTTAGTGTCCAGTGTTTGGCGGCGGGCATCGCTAAAGAGTCGGAACACGCTTCCGGTGCGGCGCGATTGACTACCCACGATCTTTCAGCATGGACCCCAGAATTTATGGATTGTGCCTGATAAGTTCTATAAAAGGAAAAGTCAAGAAAAACACTTCGCCGACCGCGATGGGGTGGGGCGTATTGCGACGCTTCCGAGCGGCTGATAGAATCGAAGCGCGGAACTTTTTCGCGCGCTCCACATCAAATGGGGCAAGCCGTGCGAATGGGCGGACGCCGGCTGCGTTTCCACCAAATTTAGGCAGGACCGCCTCGGCGGGACTGCACACGATTCCAGCGACATGAGCGGCGATCCAGCCTGACGTGGAGGACACTTGGCTAAATACGATTTGGCAATCATCGGCAGCGGTCCGGGGGGATACAACACCGCGATTCGTGCCGCGCAATGGGGATTGAAGACGCTGGTTATTGAGAAAGACGGCTTCCTTGGCGGCACCTGCCTGCACGTTGGCTGCATCCCCACCAAAGTACTGCTGCACACCGCCGAGATTTACGACACGCTTAAGGTCTCCAAGGAATTTGGCATCGACGTGAAGGAATTTTCGCTCAATTGGCCGGCGGCGCTGGCGCGCAAGGAAATGGTCGTCAACCGCCACGCCAAGGGCATCGAATTTCTATTCCGCAAAAACAAAGTGGACAAAATGCAGGGCTGGGGCCGCTGGGCAGGCCCGGGCCGCGTGAGCGTGGAGAAGGACGGAAAAATCGAAGAGGTCGAAGCCACGCACATCATGTTCGGTACGGGTTCGGGTGCGCGCTCGCTGCCCGGGGTGGATATCGACGGAACAACGATTCTCAGCAACATCGAAATATTAAAGCTGCCCGCCGTGCCCAAGACGCTGGTGATTGTCGGTGCGGGCGCGGTTGGAGTGGAATTTGCGTCCATCTTCAATTCCTTCGGCACACAGGTCACCATGCTGGAAATGCTGCCGCGCGTGACGCCCATCGAGGACGATGAAATTTCCGCGGAACTGGAAAAATCGCTGAAGAAAAAAGGCATCCAGATTTTCACCGAAGCCAAAGTCGAGTCCGTGAAAAAAGATATCGCCGGCGCCACCGTTGCGTTCACCGACAAGTCGGGCAAGACGCAAACCATTGCCGCCGAGAAAGTGCTGATGGCCGTGGGCCGCGTGCCCAAGACGGAAAACCTGGGCCTCGATAAATCGAAAGCGAAATTGGAGCGCGGATTCGTGCACACCGGCCCATACATGGAAACGGCCGAGCCGCAACTCTACGCGATCGGCGACATTGTCGCTGGAATGCCGCAACTGGCGCACGCCGCGTCCATGGAGGGCATCACCTGCGTGGCGAAAATCACCGGCAAGCACATGCCTCCGATTGAAAAGACGCGCATTCCAAACTGCACCTACTGCGAGCCGCAGGTGGCATCCATCGGCTTGACCGAGCGAGCGGCGCGCGAAGCGGGCTACTCCGTGAAGACCGGGAAATTTCCATTCATGGGAAACAGCAAAGCCACCATTCTGGGCCACCACGAAGGATTTATTAAAGTGGTCACCGACGAAAAGACGTCCGAAATTCTGGGCGTACACATCATCGGGCCATTCGCTACCGAAATTATTGCCGAGTCCGTGGCGGCCTTGCAGCTGGAGGCCACCGTGGACGATCTGATGTCCACGGTGCACGCGCATCCCACAGTGTGGGAAGCCATGTCCGACGCGGTTGCGTCCGTGCGCGGCCTGGCCATCAATGCATAAAAGATAGTTCAAAGTTTAGAGTCGAGAGTTCAGAGTCCGGCGTGCGAAAGCATGGCGGGAGGGAAAGAATGAGCGAGACGCCTCAGGAATACATTCAGCGAATCATGGCCCAGCTTGGCGGGAAGGATCCGCGCAAAGTGCAGGCTGCGACGGCCGCGCAACTGAAGCGGCTCATCCAGCGCGCCTCCCCTGCCAAATTGCGCAAGCGCCCCGCGCCCGGAAAATGGTCTGCCGCGGAAATACTCGCGCATCTGGCAGACTGCGAAATTGTAGTGGGCTGGCGCATGCGGCAAATTTTGGGAGCTCCGGGAACGCCGATTCAGGCCTTCGACCAGGACGCCTGGGCCGCCGCGGGCCACTACGAAAAGCGCGATGCGCGCAAGTCGCTGGAGCAATTCCGCGCGCTGCGCGAAACGAACCTTGCTCTCTTGAAATCGCTCACCGCCGAACAACACAAGCACCACGGCATGCACGCCGAGCGCGGCGTGGAAACCATCGAGCATATCGTTTGCATGATGGCCGGGCACGACCTCAATCACCTGGCGCAGGTGCAGCGCATTGTCGCGGCGAAGAAAAGTTAAGAGTTAAGAGTTTAGAGCTAAGAGTTAAACGGACAGACGCGATGAAAGAGTTGCTTGTCATCGATCTCGGGCGCATGCAATATGGCGCGGCGTGGGAGCTGCAGCGGCGCGTGGTTGCCGCGCGCAAAGCCGCGGCCATTCCCGATGTGCTGTTGTTGTGCGAGCACCCCCACGTGATTACCCTGGGCCGCAGCGGCAAGATGGATCATCTTCGCGCTCCGGATTCTTTGCTTCGCCAAATGGGAGTTTCCTTTTTTGAAACGAATCGCGGCGGCGACATCACCTATCACGGGCCCGGGCAACTGGTCGGCTATCCAATTTTGAATCTGGGTGAAATTCGCCGCGACGTTGCCTGGTACGTGCGCGGCCTGGAGGAAGCCATGATTCGCGCCAGCGCGGAATTTGGCATTGCCTGCAAACGCGTGCCGGGGCGCACGGGCGTGTGGGTGGATGTGGGGGGCGGCGTTGCGGGTGTGAATCAGAGGGAAGTTGAGGAAGTGCAGGAAGCAAAGGAAGTTCAGGACGAGGAAAAAATCGGCGCCATTGGAGTGCACATTAGCCGCTGGGTTACTTCTCATGGATTTGCCTTCAATGTTTCGACGGATCTGAAATATTTCGATTTGATTGTGCCCTGCGGAATCGCGGGGAAGCGTGCCACGTCGCTGGAAAAATTGCTGGGGCGGCGCGTGGAAATACTGGAGGTTGCGCCGCGCGTCGCGGCCCACCTCGCGGAAATATTGGGCCTCGGTCCGAGGGCTTCTAGCCGCGATGCGTTAGAGACGCTCCTCGAGCAATTTGAAAAGCGAGCGGAGTTGGCCGCCGTCTAGGTGCTGTAGCCGGCGCTCCGATTAGCGCAGCGTAGGGGCACGGCAATGCCGTGCCCCTACACGGGATATCAGATGAGGCTCGCAACTGCGTAGCAAAAAACGAATGGCATACACACTCACGCGCGAACAGCATCTGGAACTGTATTACTTCATGCGGCTCAACCGCGAGCTGGAAGAGCAGATGGTGCGGCTGTTCCGCCAGAATAAAATTGTGGGCGGTTTGTATCCGAGTCTGGGGCAGGAAGCCATTTCCGTGGGAACGGCCTATGCGCTGAGCCCCGGCGACTGGATCGCGCCCATGATCCGCAACATTGGCGCGCTGCTGGTGCGCGGTTTTAAGCCGCGCGACGTGATCACCCAGCATATGGCGCGCTACACATCGCCCACCAAGGGCAAGGACGGCACCAGCCATTTCGGCGACCTGCGTATGCGGCACGTGGTTGCTCCGACCTCCATGCTGGGCGATTTGATTCCGGTGATGACGGGCATCGCCATGGCCGGGCGCTACCTGGGCCAGAAAATTGTGACCATGACCTGGATCGGCGACGGCGGGACATCCACGGGCGTGTTTCACGAGGGACTGAATCTGGCGGCAGTGCAAAAAGCGCCCTTCGTTTTGATCGTGGAAAATAATCATTGGGCCTACTCCACGCCTACGGAAAAGCAGTCCGCGCTGCGGGATTTGGCGGACCGCGCCAAAGCCTACGGCGTAAAGAGCGCTATCGTGGACGGCAACGATGTCCTGGCTGTCGAAAAAACCACGCGCGAGGCCGTTGCTTATGCGCGCGCGGGCAACGGCCCTGTGCTGATCGAAGCCAAAACCATGCGCATGCTGGGCCACGCGCAGCACGATTCGGCGGAGTACGTACCCAAGGCCATGCTGAAATCCTGGAAAGAGCGCGACCCTCTGGACCGCTTTGAAAAAGTACTGACCGAAAAAAAATTGTGGGACGCCAAAACCAAAAAGGAAATCGACCAGCGCATCGCACGTGAAATTCGCGCCGACGTGGAATTCGCGGAAAACTCTGCGGCTCCTCCGCCGGAAACTGCGGCAGAGGGAGTGTATTGCGAGGGTTGCCATACGATTGAGGCGGACTGGCAGCGGCCGAAGGAGGAAGTGATGCCGCCACTCTCCAGTGTGAAGGCCGAGTGGCCCATCAATTTTCAGGAGTCTCATGCGGGAAATGGCGCGAAGCCTTCCTCTGCCACCAGGCAAACGGAAGTGAAAGCAAAGCCCGGGAAGAAATCAGCGCGCACGAGTGTTCGAGTGAAGGCGGGGCGCTAAAAAAGATGGCCGAAACGACCTATCTCGAAGCCATTCGCGAGGCTATGCAGGAGGAAATGGATCGCGACCCGGCCGTGGTCCTGATTGGCGAAGATGTGGGAGTATATGGAGGGGCGTTCAAGACCTCCGAGGGCCTCTTGGCGCGTTTCGGCTGGGAGCGCGTGATCGACACGCCCATTAGCGAATCGGCCATCGTGGGCGCGGCCGTGGGCATGAGCTACGCGGGGCTGCGTCCCATCGCGGAGATGCAGTTCATCGATTTCATCGCTTGCGCGTTCAACATGATCACCAACTACGCCGCCAAATCGCATTACCGCTGGGGCGCGCCGGTGCCCATGGTGCTGCGCGGCCCCTGCGGAGGCGGCGTGCACGGCGGCACGTTTCATTCGGCGAACCCGGAAATGTATTTTGTGCACACGCCGGGATTGAAAGTGGTTTGCCCGGCGACGGCCTATGATGCCAAGGGATTGCTCAAGTCGGCCATCCGTGACAACAATCCGGTGCTGTTTTTTGAGCACAAGTATTTGTATCGCCGCATCAAGGAAGAATTGCCCGGCGACGATTTTACGGTGCCCATCGGAAAAGCGCTGGTGCGCCGCGAGGGGCGCGACCTGACCATTGTGAGTTACGCGGCCATGCTGCACACGTCGCTCGCCGCCGCCGAGGAGCTTTCCAGGGAAGGCATCCAGGCGGAAGTGATCGATCTGCGCACGCTCCTGCCGTTGGACAGCGAAACGATTCTGGCCTCCGTGCGCAAGACCAATAAGTTGTTGGTGGTGCACGAAGACACGCGTACCGGAGGCATCGCCGGCGAAATCGCGGCCATGGTCACGGAAAACGCCTTCGAGGATCTGGATGGCCCGATCCGGCGCGTCACTTCGCTGGACACCCCGGTGCCGTACGCGCCGGGCCTGGAAGAATATTTCATGCCCAATGCCGCCAAGGTTGTGGCGGCGGCGCGGGAGTTGGCAAAGTATTAGGAGAGGTGGCAGGTAACAGGTTTCAGGTGGCAGGGGGAAAACCGCAGGCGATTCCCCGCGGTATGTGTTCGCCGGTTTTTCACCTGCCACCTGTAACCCGTTACCTGTCACCTGTAGATTTATCTCGAACGCGGAAAGAGGACACCATGGCCGTTGACGTCATCATGCCCCAGATGGGGGAAAGCATATTCGAAGGAACCATCACGCGCTGGCTCAAGAAACCGGGCGATCGCGTGGAGCGCGATGAGCCGCTATTCGAAATCTCTACCGACAAGGTTGACGCCGAAATTCCCGCGCCGTCCGCCGGCGTGCTGCAGGAAATCAAAGTCAAAGAGGGGCAGACCGTGCCCATTCAGACGGTGGTGGCGGTGATCGATGCGGCCGGGTCGGCGACGGCTGCTGCGCCTGCCGCCGCTCCGGCGACGCCCGCTCCTGAAAAGGCTGCCACGCCCAAAGCCGCAGCGGCTCCTGCTGCCCCCGCAGCTGCACCGCCTGCGCCGGCTGTTGCTTCCAGCGCTGCGCCTGCCGCGCCAGCCCTGCCGGTTGCGCCCGCCGTGCGCGGCGATGGCCAAAAAATTCGCAGCTCACCCCTGGTTCGCAAAATTGCCAAAGAACACAACGTGGACTTGGCTTCCATGGAAGGAAGCGGCGCGGGCGGGCGCATCAGCAAGAAAGATATTTTAGCCGCGCTCGAAACAGGCGGCGCGAAACCTGCTGCTGCCGCAGCTGCTGCCGTGTCTACGCCTGCCGCGCCCGCGCCGGTTGCAGCGGCGCCATCGCTAGCCCCGGCGCCGCCCCCGACAACGGGCGGAGCGCTCATGCATGCCGTGCTGGAGAACGCCGTGCCTCGCGAGCGAATTTATTTCGGCAAGTATGAAGCGCAGCCCATGAGCGTCATGCGCCAGCGCATTGCCGAGCACATGGTGGCCTCCAAGCACGTTTCGCCGCATGTGTACTCCATCGACGAAGCGGACATGACGCGCATCGCCAAAATCCGCGAGCAATCGAAGACCGCGTTCGAAGCCAAGTACGGCACCAAGCTCACCTACATGCCCTTCTTCGTGCGCGCCTGCGTGGAAGCCCTGCGCGCGTTTCCCACGGTCAATGCGTCCTGCGACGGAGCCACGGTAGTGCTGCATCGCGAGATCAACGTGGCCATCGCGGTGGCCCTCGATTGGGGCCTGATCGTGCCGGTGTTGAAAAACGCCGAGGAGAAAAATTTCCTGGGCCTGGCGCGCGGCATGAACGATCTGGCCGAGCGCGCCCGCGCCAAGAAGCTGAAGCCCGAGGAAGTCCAGGAGGGCACCTTCTCGATCACCAATCCGGGCGTGTACGGCGGCCTGATCGGGCTTCCGGTAATCAACCAGCCCAACGTGGCCATCTTGGGGATTGGCGCGATTCAGAAGCGCCCCATGGTGGTGGACGATGCCATCGCCATCCGCTCCATGGTTTATCTGACACTTTCCTACGATCACCGCGTGGTGGACGGCGCCATTGCCCACCAGTTTGTAGGCAAGGTGAAGGCGTATCTGGAGGGGTGGAACGAGGAAATCCTATAGAAGCCGTGACCCGTAGCCCGTGTTCCGTGGCCCGCGAAGTGCAATTCGCAATCCGTCGAGGGATGACAGTCTAGTTATGATAGCTAGGCGCGGCGAGACCTTCCTCACCGTAAATATTTTGATTATTAACTAAGAATTCTTGATTTTCGGCGTAACCGGCTCGGTTTTCAAAAATCGAACTTCACGGGTCACGGGTCACGGGTCACGGGTCACGGGTCACGGGTCACGGGTCACGGGTCACGGGTCACGGGTCACGGGTCACGGGTCACGCGCTTTCCGCCTTCAACACTGGCGCCACATCATGGGCCCACTTGCGCAGATCCCCCAGCGGCAGCACGCGAATATTGCTCTCGGCGAGGATTTTGGAAACAAAGCGGTCGCGCTGATTTTCACGATGCGGTTCGCGCTCGGTGACGGCCAGAAATTCGGTATGTTTGACATGCTGGCGAATGGCGCCGGCGGTGAAAGCCAGCAATTTGGCCTGCCCGGGATCGCGGCCCAGGGCCACGGAATGCAGGAAACCGCGTGTGCCGTTGCGGCGGTAAGAAAAATCGATGCGCATGGGATCGCCCGGCGCGGTGAACTCCTCCACGCGCACACTGCGCTGCATCAGGCGCAGGATTTTTTCGCTGCGGAAATAATCTGCGGCGCGCGCGCGCACATCGTTGCGCGTGCGGATTTCCACCACGCCTCGGCGCGGCTCGCGCAAGGGCTCCACCTGCTCGCGGAAGATGCGCTCCATCTCGGCGTCGGCATCGCGAGCCAGCAGGCCTTTGCGGGGAGCGAGCTGTATGGCGTTGGAAAGCGTCTCATCGAATTTGTCCAGAATGGCCTGCGCGTCCAGTTCGCGTCCGGCAAATTGGCGGTAAAACTCCCCGGGCAGGCGCAGCAAAAGCTCTTCGTCCGCGGCCGGGTGCATGCGCCGCAGACGGGCGAGGTCGGCAGGCTCCTCCAGCCAGCGTTGGCGCACGCGCCCTGTAGCCGGATCCAAGAGCAGCACGCCGATGTTGACCCACTCGTCGCGGATTAGATTGGGCTGGTAGCGCACCACGTGATAGGCGCAGGGCTTCAACATTTCTTCAGACAACGATTCTTCAGGCATGTTTCACCTTCCAGTTTGGAAAAGGTTCCCTGCCGGAATTGCGGGCCGAAAAAATCAGTTCGCGCACGTGTTGGCGGCGGCGGTACAGGCGCTCGATCAACTGTTCCAGCGCGCCCCAGTCTCCGCCGTACCACTCCGGAGGAATCTGGGAAGCCTCCTCGCCCAGCACGCGCTCGCTGATCTGGCTTTCCAGGCGCGCCAGCCAGGGTTCGAAGCTATCCATCCCAGTAACGCTCTGGTAAACATGCTGGCGCGTATACAAGCCGCGCAGCGGGGCGTCCGGAAAATCCCACTCTCCGGCGTTAAAGCAGAATCCGAAATCGATCATCATTGCTGTATAACCCGTCGCCGTATAAGCCGCCGCTGTATAACCGGCCGCGGAACTCGCCGCCAAATGGTCCGCCCCCACACCCGCGTTGTCCACCGCGCCCGCCATGTCAGAGGGATCGCGAAAATAAATGGCCTGCCGTCCATTGGTGTTGCAGGTCCATTTGTCGAGCACCAGAACGCCAAGGAAATCGACCAGATTTCGCACCCCCAGCAGTTGCTCATCGGGCAAAAAATCGTGAACCGTCAACTGCGCGGGGTGCCCGGGAAACTGCGACCCGAATTGCTTTCCTGCGAGACAAGGTTTGCGACCCAGCCCCAACTGCATCACCAGGTCCGGCGTATAGGCGATGATCTCCGGGCGCACCTCCACGACTTCGACCTGCGGCACGCACAGTCCCAGCCGCGCCGCCAGACGGGTAGCAAGCATTTCGTTCGCCAGAATCCTCAAATGTTGTGGATTGTTTTGAAACTTGACGATGTAATACGCTTCATCCTCGCAGCGCATCAATTGCGCCTGCGCGCCACCGCGCATGCGCCTAACGTGCTCGACGGCAAGCTTCATGCCAGCCATGCTAGTCACGCACGGCATAACCCGCAAGAAAATAGTTCCGCTTAGGGAATGGGAAATTACTGGATGGGAAATTTATTCTGCGTGCCCCGCAATGAACCACCACTGGCAACTGCTCCAAAATGAATCCGAGGCCCGGAGAATTTCTTCCGGGCCCCGATCCTCAAATTTGGCGCTCTGAAAATCCGTCAGCGCTTCTTGCCGCGCTTGGCGGCTTTCTTGGCCGGCTTCTTTTTAGCGGCTTTCTTGGGGGCCGCCTTGGCTTTCTTTTTTGCTTTTTTGGGCGCGGGTTTTGCTTTGGCTTTTTTGGCCGGGGCTTTTTTCTTGGCTGGCGGTTTGGCCGCGGCAACGCGAGCCGGTGCTGCGCTCTCCGTGGCCGGGCGTTCGGTGATGACCAGCTCTTCCTCGGTTTCCTCTTCCATCACCTCTTCCGGGTCGCCCCCGAGTTCTTCTTCCTCAAAATGTACGAACTCGTTTTCTTCGCCTTCATTTTCTTTTTCGTAGGCCATCCACGTTCTCCCTTCGATTCGTCGCCAGTTCGAGGAATTCGATGGCGCTTGAAGCCATCGCGGGCTTATAAACGGAATCCGGTATGTTTGTCAAGGGTTAGCCTGACCATTTTCCGGCGCCGAAACGCATTTCACGGCCGCTCACCGGTTTGTGCGCCCCTGAGAAATTGCACGCAGCAGCGGAAAGTGCCGTGAACCCGCACACAATATAGGGATAAGTGGGAATAAAAAGCAAGACGGGACTAACGAGTGGGCAGAATGGTCAACGTGTCGCCCACTTGCAAAGGCCTGCTGAACAGGAAACGGTTGCCCGCCTGTATGGCCTCCACCGTGGTTTGATAGGCGCGGGCGATGGACCACAGTGTTTCGCCCTGCTTCACGTGATGGACTACGGTGCTGCTCGATCGCGCTTCCATGATGGGCGTGTTCGCGGTGGCGGCGCTGTTTCCTCGCCGTGCTACAAGCGCTTCCGCCGTGGCGCTCTTGGCCTTGGCTTGCTGCTGCGCCTGCGGAGCGGGCGACATGCCTCCAGGATAAATTCGCAGCGAGGTGCCGCGCACCACGTGGTCGCCCTTCAGGTGATTCCACTGGCGCAATTCAGAGGGCGTCACGTCGAACTCGTCAGCGATCGTTGCAATGGTGTCCGTGCGGCGTACCCGGTAACGAATTACTTTTCCGCTGGAGGCCTCGGCGCGCGCGGCCGCCGGAATAATCAGCTTCTGGCCTTCCTCCAGGGACGCGCCCAGGGCCAGGTCGTTGGCATCGGCCACTTCCGCCGGAGAAACGCGATACTGTTTGGCGATGGAGGAGAGCGTCTCCCCCTGTTCGACCTTGTGACGTCTCCAGCTGACCCACTTTTCCGGAGGAATGGCGGCGATTTCCGCAAAAAACCGCTCCGCGGAACCTTCCGGCACGCGCAACACAAACTCCGGATCGGGCGGCGTAACCAGGCGCAACAATTCCGGATTCATGCCCCGCAGCGATTCCAAATCCGTATCGATTGTCTCTGCCACCAGGCGCAGATCGATAGCCTGCCCGGGCTTAACCATGTCGGCCTTGAATGCCGGTTCGGGCTCGAAATCAATACCATACCGCGCGGGATCTTTGGAGATCAAGGTCAGTGCCAGAATAATGGGCACATAGTTCATAGTTTCCTTGGGCAGAACATTGCGGTGGTAGAGCTCCCAGAAATCGGCGTAGCCGGTGCGTTCCACGGCATGTTGCACGGCCCCCGCGCCGGAATTGTAGGCGGCCATGGCCAGGTACCAATCCCCGAACTCGCCATACAGATCGCGTAAATCGCGCGCAGCGGCCCGTGTGGCCTTTTCCGGATCCTGGCGCTCGTCCACCCACCAGGTCTTCTGCAGGCCGTATTTTCGCCCCGCGAAGGACATGAATTGCCACATCCCGCGGGCACCGGCCTTGGACACCGCCTGTGGCAGGAAAGCGCTCTCCGCCTGTGCCAGATAAATCAAATCCTGAGGGAGACCCTCTTCCTTTAGTACGCGTTGCACCATTTCCCGGTAGCGCCCCGCGCGCCGCAGGCCCGTTTCCACAATGGCGCTGCCGCGCGGCGTCTTGAAATAATTCAGGTAGGCCAGAACCGGATCGTTGACCGTCAGCGGCAGATCGTGGTGAATGGCGCTGACTTCGCCCTCGGCCCGCCCGCGTAGGTTCGGATCGAATTTTTCCGGCTGGGGAATGGGTTCCTCGGCGATTTCGTCGATGGGTGCGGGAGTGGATTTCTGCTCGCTGAAACCGTCACCGGCGCGGAAGGCTTCCAGCTCGTCCAGGCTTACCGTATCGATAATATGGTGGTACAGCGCGCTCAGGCGCGTGTCGCCATCCAGATCGAATCCGCTGGCCAGCAACTGGTCCAACGCATCGTCAAACTCCTCGCGCGCCTTGCCCAGATGCCCGGCCTTGAAATCTTGCTCGCCCGCGTCAAACGCGGCCTGGCTCTCCGCCGCCAACTGCTCCGGTCCGTAAGCGGCCTGAACAACCAGCTGCGGAATTCTCTGGCGCGGCGCGTCCAGCGGCAATGGAGTCTGGATTGCTTCTTGAGAAGGAAGGGCGATCTGCGCGGGGCGCACCTGCACGGTCTTTTTGGCGGAATCATCGCAGCCGGCAATCCCGGCCAGTACACCCGCTGCCAGACATAGCCAGAACGCCGATTTTTGTAAGCGCTGATCCATGGATATCTCTAGTGAAACTACATGAAACAGTGGATAACAAAACCCTCCCTCTTAGGAGAGCACATTGCCAGCCAAATAGTTAAGGACGGATTCCTGCCACTAGGAACCCTACCCCCATTGTAAATCAAATGCCCCCAAGGGGGTCAATAGAGATTGCAACAGCCTGTTAATAATTGCTTATCCCGAGGAATGACAGGGATTTAGGAGAGAGCCGATTTCAGATCGGCGATCAGGTCGGCCTGCGCTTCGAGGCCCATGGACAGACGGATTGTTCCTGGATTGACGCCGGCCGCCGACAGTTCCGTTTTGCTCATTCCGTGATGGGATGTGTAGATTGGTAGCACAATGAGCGATTCCACTCCACCCAGGCTGGCGGCCAGCAGGAAGATTCTGGATCTGTCACAAAAGCGCCGTGCTGCCGGCAATCCACCCTTCACATCGAAAGCCAACATGCCGCCAAAGCCCGTCATTTGCCGCTTCGCTAGCCGGTGGTCGGGGTGAGAGGCCAAACCTGGGTAATGCACCCGTTCCACTTTCGGATGGCCCTCAAGGAAGTGCGCCACGGCCATGGCGTTCTGGCACTGCCGCCGCACACGAATTTCCAGTGTTTTCAATCCCCGAATCAGCAGATAGGCAGGGTCTGGATCCATCGAGCCGCCCAGGGAAATCATCATTTCCCTGACTCTCTTGACGAGCTCACGGCTCCCGGCCACCGCGCCGCAAACGATATCCGAATGGCCCGCCAGATATTTAGTGGCGCTGTGCAATACCAGATCGAAACCCAGGTCCAGAGGCTTTTGCAAAATGGGTGTGGCGAATGTGTTGTCGATCAGCGAAATCAGTTTGTGCTTGCGGGCTAGCGCCACGGCCTTTCTTAAATCCACCAGGCCCAGCGTGGGGTTAGTGGGGGTCTCCACGTAAAATGCGCGCGTCTTTTCGTTGACCAGGCGGTCCACTCCTTCGAGGTTTGCCGGCACATGATGCACGCGCACACCCATGCGCGGCAGGATGTCGCGCATCAGCCGGTAGGAACCGCCGTACAATTGCCGCGTGGCGATCATTTCGTCGCCGGCCTGAAGCAGGGACAGCAAGGCGCTGGAAATGGACGCCGATCCCGAGGCCGTAACCAGGGCGGCTTCTGCGTTTTCCAATTGCGCGATTTTCGCTTCGGCCACGGCCAATGTAGGATTGCCGTAGCGCGTGTACAGGTAGGCTTTGGATTTGCCGTCGGCCCAGCGCTTCATTTCCGCGGAGTCCGCAAATGTGAAATTCGCGGAACGAACAATCGGCTCGGTGACCGGACCGTTCCATCCATGTCTGGGCTCACCGCTATGAACGGCCAGCGTTGCGTCGGCCCAACGGGCAGAAAGTTTCTTTGCCAAAGTGCAAAGATTCTTTCATGAGCGGGGAGATGCACAACCACCAATTTGGCCCACCCGCGCGCGCCAGCGAAGGTTTCTTCCGAATCCCTGCAACCTGTTTCCATCCCTACCCGCGCGCTTCCATCCCCTTGACGTGCTCTTCCTCTTCCACTTCAACACCTCGTGCGGCCCTCGCCGCTGCGATCACTTTCTCGGCTATTTCGTTTGGCACGTAATCATAGTGCGAGTATTCCATGGTGTAGGTGGCGCGGCCTTGCGTCATGGAGGTCAGCGTGGTGGCATAATTGAGCATCTCTGCAAAGGGCACCTGGCCTTTTACAATCACGCCCGTTCCACGCACCTCGCTGCCGTTGATGCGCCCGCGCCGCGAACTCATATCGCCCATGATGTCGCCGGAATATTGTTCCGGCGCGTAGACCTCCACGTGCATCACCGGTTCCAACAAGGCCGGGCGAGCCTGCTTCATACATTCCTTGAAGGCCAGCGACCCCGCGATCTTGAAGGCCATGTCCGAGCTGTCCACGTCGTGATATTTCCCGTCGTAGAGCACCGCCCGGAAATCCACCACCGGGAATCCGGCCAGGTAGCCGCGCTCGGCGGAAGCGCGGATGCCTTTTTCGACCGAAGGAATCCAGTTCTTGGGAATGGCGCCGCCGAAGATATCGTCTACAAATTCAATGCCCGTGCCGCGCGCCGCCGGCTCCAGACGAACTCTGCAAACTCCGAACTGCCCATGCCCCCCGGTTTGCTTCTTGTGCTTGCCTTCGGCGTCGGCCTTGCCGCGAATGGTTTCGCGGTAGGGCACCTTGGGCGGGTGCAGCTTCAGGTCCACGTGGTAGCGCTTGTGCAGCTTGGCCACCACCACTTCGATGTGCTGTTGCCCCGAGCCTGCCAGCAGAAATTCCTTGGTCTGCGGATCGCGCGAAAAACGCAGCGAGGGATCTTCCTCCAAAATTTTGTGGATGGCCGGGCCGATGCGGTCTTCATCCGCGCGCGTCTTGGGTTCCACCGCAAAGGTGATGGAAGGCTCGGGAACATGCGGCAGCGGGTAGTGAATGGGCGCCGCTTTGTCGCCCAGCGTATCGCCGGTATAAGTATCTTTCAGTTTGGCCACGCTGCCCAGATCGCCGGCGTGAATTTCCGGCACTGCCGTGGCTGTCTTGCCCTGCATGATCTGGATATGTTGCAGGCGTTCGCTCGAGTCACGCGTAAAGTTCTGCGGCATGGCGTCGTTCTTCAACACGCCGGACATGACCTTGAAATGGCTGATCCTTCCGGAGAATGGATCGGCCAGGGTTTTGAATACAAAAATGGATAGCGGCTCGGCGTCAGCGATTTTGCGATTTATTTCGCTGCCTTTGCTGGCAGTTTCGCTGTGGCCCATGGCTGTGCCGCGCTGCGAGGGGTCCGGAAATACGTCGGCCAGCAAATCCAGCAGCGTGGCGCTGCCGATATTGTGCAGCGCGGAAGTGATCACCACGGGATAAATGGTCTTGGCCTGGAATTCCTCGCGCAGGCCCTTCATCAAATCCTCGATGGGCAGCGTACCCTTCTCAAAAAATTCGGCCATCAGTTCGTCCTCGCCCTCGGCCACTTTTTCCACCAGCGCTTCGTGCGCGGTTTTGGCCGCGTCGGCCAGCACCGCGGGTATCTCTTCGATCCTGGGCTTGCCGTCGCCGTCCGGCGTGTAGAAGTGCGCCTTCATGGTGATCAGGTCGATCACGCCGCGAAAGCCTCGCTCCGAGCCGATGGGCAATTGCAGGGGAATCACGTTGCGCCCGAATACGCGCGTGATGGATTCCATGGCGCGATCGAAATTCGCCAGCTCGCGGTCCATCCAGTTGATGCAGAACGCGCGCGGCACGTCATACTCCACGGCGTAGTCCCACACTTTTTCCGTGCCCACCTGCACTCCGGCCGCCGCGTCCACCAGGATCAGCACGGCGTCGGCGGCCACGAGCGACGCGCGCGTATCGTTCAGGAAGGTGCTGTAGCCCGGCGTGTCCAGAAAATTAAATTTAATTTTCTCGGACTTGCCCGAGGGCGCCCACTCGGCAAAGGCCAGGCTGGCGTGAATGCTGATTTTCCTGGCGATTTCCTCTTCGTCCCAGTCCGTGACCGTGGTTCCCTCGGCGACCTTGCCCAGCCGGGTGGTCATCCCCGCGGTAAACAATAACGACGACACCAGCTGGGTTTTCCCCGTGTCGCCGTGGCCGGCAATTCCCACATTGCGTATGGATTTCGTTTCGTAGGCTTTCATCGTGCTACCCCCTGTGCGCCGCGAGCGGTGCCCGGGGCCCGCAGTGGCGGGCGGCCGCACCGGAGAATTGCGGCGATTTGTCTGGAAGGACGAAGGCGCGTATTCCGGGTGCCCGGAGGCGCCCCCCTATTTCGCGGATGCTAGCACGACGCCGCCCCGGCGGCAATCGCTCTCGGAATCACGTGCTGAGCCAGTTTCCGGTAAGATGACTTACCAGGACTTGGCATTCAGAAATGCTCCGAGCACCTAATCGAATAGGCACAATGAAGTCTGCGGCAGAGAAACTTTGTTATTATGAATTTGTCAACAAAACAGTATGTTTTGGAAAAAGACATTTATCTTTATCGCGTTGTGGGCCCGGATGGGAGGCCATGCGTTTGCGGCAGAGTGTGTCAATCTTCCGGCCAAGGTGATTAATCTCGACTTGGCGTCCAGAAAATCCCTTCTTTCCCCGGACCAAGAATGGCAGATTATTAGTGTTGGTTCAGATTCTTCTGAGCAAGCAGCGACGCTGTCCATTCAAAACAAGCGCACCTCTCAGAAGTGGAACGTAGGTTCGATTGAGCGCCACGCTACAGCGTTTTGGAGCGAAGACAGTAAGCGTCTGTTTCTAAGGGATTCATACGCCGCTGACGACACGAAGATACGCGTCTTTGATTTCAGCGGTCCAAGGCCGAAGGAAATTAAGGGGCTTGATGAAAGCATCCGAAAGGCAATTTTTTCCCGAATTCCCGAAGACGAAGTCACTCAGTGGCTTTACTATCCCAAGGCATGTTTTGCGGCGAACGACTCTGACACCATCATCCTTGTCGCAGATGTCCCTCTGACAAAGAAGAGAGAAAGCAGCGAAGGAAAGCCTTTCAAGCTTAAATTGACTGTGAATATCATCTCATTTCAGATTTTGATCGAGGCCCCCAAGGCTCCCACGTTTCCGTGATTCTAGGGAGCAAGCATCAATCTCATTTCCCAAGTCCTGCGAAACGGGATTATCGTCATGTGGCCCTTCCCTAATACGTGAATTTGGCAGGATAATCAGGCGTTCCACCGCGGAAGTGCTTTGGGGGCGCTCCAAGTACCAAAGAACTGAGGGTGCGAAGAGGAACCAAGGAACAGTTCACGCGTGTTGCGCGACCGGCAACCTGAATAATCGGCCCTCGGACCCCAAGAATTTCGCAGGATGAATGCGTCGAATTCCGCTTACTTCCCAAATCCTGTGAAACGGTCTTATCGTAAACTGGGAATCCGCCTCAGCCGCATATCTCCCTTGGGTTTGCCTAGGGCATTGTGCTACCAATCCAGAAAATGGCGGTGCCTATACACGCTACTGCGATGGGTCCGATGAGGCGGGGCCGTCCGAAGAAACACAGAACAAACGCCAAGAGGAGCGTACGGACCGCAACCCTTTCGAATGATTCAACGAAGTGAACCTGCTCAGCCACTCCGACATAACTACGCCAATCTGCCCTTGGTTCGAATGCCAGCATGATCGGCCAGAGCAGAGCTCCCAGCGAGGCCAACACTAACGATAAAATACTTGCTCGATTTCTCCAGCCAGCGGGTTCCTTTCGGATTCGAGTGAAGTAAGAATTCCAGCCATAAATCAATCCGACTGGAGCAAGCAAAGCGATGAGCCCCAAAATATCCATCTCGATTTGCATCCCGGATTTCATGCTTAAACCCTCGCAACGCCCGCAGCGGCATCATTGGACTCCGACATCCACTTTTGCCTAATCGGGAGGGTACTCCCACACGACATCTATGCCAAGTCCTGTGAAACGGGGTTACCGGAATCTGGCCCTCCGACCACCCAAATTGGCCTAATATCCAAGATGCAATCCGCGTCTGGGAGCACCCAAATGCCAAACGGAAAACGGGGCGATCATCCACTGACGGACATATTGGTTCACAACGTTAAGGTCTATGGAGACGAAGCCGACGATCTAATTCGGAAGATTGCGGAACTGAGCAGTCGTCGAGAACTAGATGAATGGTGGGAGCATGAAATTGGTTGGGCGCCTGAGCGTAATACGGTCGCCGACAAGGCCCGGATGCGTTTTGACGAGTTGTTACAACGCGCAAAGGACAGCGGATGGGAGACAAAAAAATAGTCCATTTGAGCCGCCCATTTGCCCCACCGCCTGTGAAACGGTCTTATCGGAAACTGGAAGACTACCCGGTAGCACAGGCGCTCTGCCAGTGCGGTACTTGCGATGGATGACTTTGTGGATCCGCTGCACGTATAGAAAAGCGCACAGGCAAGAGTGCCTGTGCGACTAGCAAGCAACTACTGCGGCAAATTCCCGGTAAACACTACTTGCGGCTTGCGCGGGTCGCAGCGGCGGATCTGGCCGATGCGGTAGTATTTTTCGCGGCGGCGTTTCAATTCGGTTTCCAGGGCGCGATGGTTTTCGATGGGCACGACCAGAATCATGCCCACGCCCATATTGAATGTGCGCAGCAACTCATCGCGCTCTAGTTTGCCGAGGCCGGCGAGGTAGTTGAAGATGGGCGGCACGGGCCAGGAGCCCAGTTCGATTTCCGCCTGCACGCCCCGAGGAAGTACTCGCGGCAAATTTTCGGGGATGCCTCCGCCGGTGATGTGCGCCATGGCCGAGAGCCATCCGCGGGCCACGGTGGTCTTCAGCATGGGCCAGTAGCAGCGGTGCGGGCGCAGCAATTCCGCGCCGATTTTGTTGCTGACTTCGGGCACGTAGGTTTCCGGGTGCAAGCCGGCGTGATCGAAAACCAATTTGCGCGCCAGCGAATAACCGTTAGTGTGCAATCCGGTGGAGGGAAGCGCGAAAACCAGATCGCCCGCTTTCACGGCGTTGGTCTTTTTCAGATTGGCGCGCTCGACCACGCCCACGATGAAGCCCGCGAGGTCGTATTCTCCCGGTGCGTAGAAGCCGGGCATCTCCGCGGTTTCGCCGCCGATTAGCGCGCAACCAGCCGTGTGGCAGGCGCGCGAAATGCCCTCGACCAGTTGCTCGACCACGTTGGGATCCATTTTGGACATGGCAATATAATCGAGGAAGAAGAGCGGCTCGGCGCCCAGCGTGAGAATGTCATTGACGCAGTGATTCACGAGGTCCGCACCCACCGTGGAGTGGATATTCATGGCCATGGCGATTTTCAGCTTGGTGCCCACGCCATCGGCGCTGGAGACCAGCACCGGCTCTTTCCATTTCTTATCCAGGGCGAAAAGTCCGCCGAAGGAACCGAGTCCGCCAATCACGCCGCGCGTAAAGGTGCGCGATGCCAGCCGCCGGATACGCTGCTTGGCCTGGTCCGCAAGCGAAATATCCACACCTGCCTGGGCGTAGTCCATGTGCGTCGAACTCTTTCTGCCGTGGCGAGAGGAGCCGCGCGGCGTGCTGCCGCTCGATTAAAACAATTGGCCGAAGGTGGCACAGGCACTCTTGCCTGTGCGGTTTTCTAAATGTTTCCGTATCCAGAGCGTTTACCATCGCAAAAACCGCACAGGCAAGAGTGCCTGTGCTACTGAAACCCGCGATCAAAATAATTTGAAGATGCGCCGCCAGCGAACCACGCTGGGATGCAGCAGTATGCCGGCGTAGGCCGCCATGCGGTCGCGAATGTGCCCCGGATTCCAGGTTTCCTCGGGCGCGTCGATGGACATGTAGACCATCACCGGCGTTCCGATAATGTTGTCGCGCGGCACGAAGCCCCAGTAGCGGCTGTCGTAGGAATCGTCGCGGTTGTCGCCCATCATAAAATATTCACCTGGGGGTACAGTTACTGGACCGTAATTATCGGTGGGGTTGGGCGGGTCCGCGCGGTAGGGCTCGCTCAGCGGCTTGCCGTTGATGGACACCACGCCCTCGCGAATTTCCAGCTGGTCGCCCGGCAACCCGATCAGGCGCTTGATGTAGTCCGGCGTTCCGGGAAGCGGCGCGCGAAACACGATGATCTGCTGGCGGTGCGGATCGCGCCACAGGCGCATGTGCAGCGGGGTCATGGGCAGTTCCGCTTCGTAGCCGAAGCGGCTCATGAGCAAGTGATCGCCCACCAGCAGCGTTCTCTCCATGGAGCCGGAGGGAATCACGCGGGCCTGCACGATCGTTCCAGTGATGAGCAGGAATGCCAGGATCACCCATACCCAGGAAATTACTTCGCGGATTATAAGATTGCGTACATCCGGTTTTGGCCTTGCCGCTACCGGCATTGTTTCGTCAACGTTCATTGGGCACCACCTGAATTTCCACTGTTGGAGCGACTTCAATTTCAACCGTGCGGGATTCCAACTCGGCCTGCGAGCCGTCCACGGGATACACGCCCGTGTAGCAAGAGGTGCAGAACGAGCCGCGCGTATCGTCCACCGCGCGCCGCAAACTCGGAAGCGAGACGTAACCCAGCGTATCCGCGCCCAGATACAGGCGAATTTCTTCTATGGAACGCTGCGCCTGATCCGGCGAAGGTTCCTGCGCATCGAACTTTGCTTCAAATGCCGCGGTTTCTGCCGGCGTGAGTCGCGGACGCACCCGCGAGTCATCCGAGGCGATCAATTCCTCGCGCGTGGGCGTGTCCACGCCGTAGTAGCAAGGCGAAATCGTCGGCGGGCAGCTGATGCGCATGTGAACTTCGGCCGCTCCAGCCTCGCGCACCATGCGCACAATTTTGCGGCTGGTGGTGCCGCGCACGATGGAATCGTCCACAAGCACGACTCGTTTGCCGCGCAGAATATCGGGCACGGGATTGAGTTTCAGTTTCACGCCAAAATCGCGGATGGATTGCTGCGGCTCGATAAAGGTGCGCCCCACATAATGATTGCGAATCAAGCCCATGCGAAAGGGCACGCCGGATTCCTGCGAATAGCCCACAGCGGCGGGCACGCCCGAATCGGGCACGGGGACAACCACGTCGGCAGGAACGCCGTGCTCGCGCGCCAGCATGCGGCCCAGCATTTCGCGGCTTTGCTCGACCACGCGGCCGAAGACCAGGCTGTCCGGCCGCGCGAAATACACATGCTCGAAAATACATTGTTGCAAGGGCTTTTCCGCGGCGAAGCGCAAGGACTCGGTGCCTGCGCGCGAGATGCGCAGCATTTCTCCCGGCTCGATGTCGCGCACGTAGGTTGCGCCAATCAAATCGAACGCGCAGGTTTCCGACGCCACAACCCAAGCGCCGTCAAGTTTCCCCAGCGCCAGCGGCCGGAATCCGCGCGGATCGCGCAGGGCGTACATTTCGTCGCGCGTCAGCACCAGCAGCGAATACGCGCCTTCGACTTGGTTGAGCGCATCGGCCAGCGCGCCGGAAAGATTGCGCGCCTGGCTGCGCGCGATGAGGTGCACGATCACTTCAGTGTCGCTGGTGGTTTGAAAGATGGAGCCGCGATGTTCGAGCGTGCGGCGCAATCGCGCCGCGCTGGGAAGATTGCCGTTGTGGCCGAGGGCCAGCTTGCCCTTGTTGCAATCGATCACGATGGGCTGCGCGTTCATCAGCGAAGTGTCGCCGGCCGTGGAGTAGCGCGTGTGGCCCAGCGCAGAGTCTCCCGGCAAACGCGCCAGCACGTGGGGCTGAAAAATATCGGCCACCAGGCCCATGCTTTTTTCCAGATGCAAATCGCGTCCGTCGCTGGAAACGATGCCCGCGGATTCCTGCCCGCGATGCTGCAGCGCGTACAGGCCCAGATAGGCCATCTTGGCTGCTTCGGGGTGGCCGAAGACGCCGCACACGCCGCAGTGATCGTGGAACCGGTCGTTCTCAATTTCGATCAGGCTGTTCATTCTGCCTTTCGGAGATCGTTCGCGCTCAGAAGCTGTTCGATGGCTCCGTTCCAACCGTCAGCGAGAGAGGGGACTTCGGCGCTGACCGCTGTTCTGCCATTTAGTTGGATGCGGAATTCGCCGCGAGTGACACGGCCAATCTCCACGGCTGCCACTTCGTATTGTGCCGCAATCCGGCGCACAGCGGCAACATTTTCGGGAGTAACCGATACGACGGCCCGCGCGCCGCGTTCGCCGAAGAGCGCTGCTTCGTCCGGTTCTTTGCTTGCGAGCGAAATATTTGCGGAGAGGCCGCTGCTCGCGAAGCACGATTCGGCCAGTGTTACTGCGACGCCGCCGTCGCTCACGTCGTGCGCGGATTGCAGCTTGCCTTCCGCGGCCAGCGCAACGAGCGCCGCGATCAGCTGCTTCTCTGCGACAAGACTCAACGCAGGCGGCGTGCCCGCTTCGATTCCGTGGATCGTACGGGCATATTCAGAGGAAGAAAACTCGCGGGCAATATTTGGAGATTCCCGGCCCGAGTCCATCGGGAAGTACCGTTTTTGTCCCTGCTCTATTTTTGGATTGATAATCCATGCCGATTCCGCGTCGAGAAGCAAGATCGTGTCGCCTTCGGCGCGAAAGGCCATGCCCAGCGCGCGCGAAGCGTCTTCGATCATTCCTAGCACGCCGAGGACCGGTGTCGGATCAATCGAGCGTCCCAGCGTTTCGTTGTAAAAACTTACATTGCCGCCGGTGATGGGAATTTCCAGCGCCGTGCACGCTGCTGCAATGCCGTCAATCGCGCGGCTGAATTGCCACATCACCTCCGGTTTTTCCGGGCTGCCAAAATTTAAGCAATTGGTTGCGGCCATTGGTTTCGCGCCGGAGCAAGCCACGTTGCGCGCGGCTTCTGCTACTGCGAGTTGCGCGCCCACGAAAGGATCGAGGCGGCACCAGCGGCCATTGCCATCGGACGCCAGCGCCAGGGCGCGCTTGGTGCCCTTGATGCGCACGACGGCCGCGTCGCCCGCTCCCGGACCTTCCAGCGTGTTGGTGCGCACCATGTAATCGTACTGCTCCCAGATCCAGCGCTTGGAGGCGATCGCAGGAGAGGCAAGCAATGCGCGGAAATTTTCGGTGAAGTTTTCCGTGCCGGGCGCCGCGAATTCCACCAGGCGTTCGTTGGTCACGGGCGCGGGCGGCGCGAGCGGGCGCTGATACACCGGCCCCTCTTCGGCCAGAGCGTGCGCGGGAATTTCGGCCACAACTTTTGCGTGATGCAGCACGCGCACCAGGCCGTCTTCCGTGACGCGCCCAATTTCCACTGCATCGAGTCCCCACTTGGCGAACACTTTCAAGACTTCCTGCTCGCGCCCGCGCTGGGCTACCAGCAACATGCGCTCCTGCGATTCGCTGAGCATCATTTCATACGGCGTCATGCCCGGTTCGCGCTGCGGCACGCGCCCGAGCTCGATCTCGATGCCCAGGCCGCCGCGCGATGCCATCTCGCACGATGTACTGGTAAGCCCGGCCGCGCCCATGTCCTGAATCGCAACGACGGCGCCGGTTTGCATGGCTTCGAGGCAGGCCTCCAGCAGCAGTTTTTCCATGAAGGGATCGCCCACTTGCACGTTGGGCCGTTTTTGCTGCGATTCCTCGGTGAATTCGGCGGACGCTAACAGCGATGCCCCATGAATGCCGTCGCGCCCGGTTTTCGCGCCTACATAGATTACCGTGTTGCCAACGCCACGCGCCTTGGCGAAGAATAGGTCTTCCTTCTTCGCAATGCCCAGCGCCAGGACATTGACCAGGGGATTTGCAGAGTATCCCTGCTCAAATTGCACTTCGCCGCCGACAGTGGGTACACCGAAACAATTTCCATAGTGGGCAATGCCGCGCACCACGCCGTCGAGAATGCGGCGGTTGCGCGCGACGGTTTCGTGGTCAGCGCGTTCGGTTACTTCAGGGGCTAAAGCCCTCTTGGTAGCGGCCTGTTCGGACGGGCTGAAGCCCGTCCCTACAAGGCCCATCCCCGCGAGACCCGTCGTTCCGACACCCGTCGCGCCGGCGCTCGAAGCTCTTAGGGCCGTCCCCCCAAAACTTGCAGATGCAAAATTTCCCGCCGCTGCATTTGGGTTCGTAGTTGGATTTGCATTTGGGTTTGTAGTTAGGTTTGTAGGGCCGGGCTTTAGCCCGGCCGTTCGCGCTGAGTCTTGTGGGGCTTTAGCCCCTGACCCGTTCGAGGAGATGGGCCCGAAGCGCAGCGAATCCAGCACCGCAATGGGCCGCGCGCCCATGGTGAAAATATCGCGCAAGATTCCGCCCACGCCGGTGGCCGCTCCCTGGAAGGGCTCGACGTAGCTGGGATGATTGTGCGACTCCATCTTGAACGCGGCGGCCAGGCCATCGCCGATATCCACCACGCCCGCGTTTTCGCCGGGGCCCTGCAACACCTGCGGCCCGCGCGTGGGCAGGCGGCGCAGATGCACTTTGCTCGATTTGTAGGAGCAATGCTCGCTCCACATCACGCTGAAAATGCCCAGCTCGGTGAAGTTCGGATCGCGCCCCAGAATTTTCTGGATGCGCGCGTATTCCTCGGCGGTCAGGCCGTGCTCGGCGGCGAGTTCCAGCGTGACTTTGATTTCGGTTTCTAACATTTTTTTCGTAGGCAATCGCTGCGGCAAGTACGATCGTAAGCCCGCTTCGTGTTTTCTCCGTAGGGGCACGGCATTGCCGTGCCCCTACCAATGAAAAAATTCCATTCCTCTAAGCTGAAATCGCAGCCTGCTTCATCAGCGATTCAATCAGCGAGCGAAAAATCACCAGTCCGCTGTCCGAACCGAGCGCCGATTCCACGGCGCGCTCCGGATGCGGCATGAGGCCCACCACGTTGCGCTCGCGATTGCAGATGCCCGCGATATTCGCGAGTGAGCCGTTGGGATTGGCCGCCGCCTCTTCGCGCCCCTCCGCCGTTGTGTAACGAAACACAATTTGTTTGTTGAGCTCAAGCTCCGCGAGCGTCTGCGCATCGCAAAAATAATTTCCGTCGCCGTGCGCGATCGGGATTTCCAATACCTGGCCAGGCTTGGCCGCCGCGGTGAACGGAGTGTCCGTAGTTTCCACGCGAATGTGCACCTGCTTGCAGACGAAACGCATCCCCGCATTGCGCTGCAGCACGCCGGGCAGCAATCCCGCTTCGCATAAAATTTGGAAACCGTTGCAGATGCCCAGAACCAGCCCTCCGCCGTTCGCGAATTTTTCCACCGCGCGCATCACCGGAGAAAAGCGCGCAATGGCCCCCGTGCGCAAATAATCGCCATAAGAAAATCCGCCCGGCAACAGGATCGCGTCAAACCCACTCACTTGTTCGGATTGATGCCACAGGAATTCAACCGGCTGATGGAGAACCTCGCCAAGCGCGTACCAGGCATCGTGATCACAATTCGAGCCCGGAAACACAACCACACCAAATTTCATCGCGCGCATTCTCCCCTCGCGCGCATTTTAACATACCGTGCGGGGATATTCCTTTGTGTTGGTGCGATACCTGGATTCGCGTTTTTGGACATTTCAGGCAGTTACAACTCCGCGCCAGGCGCGTCTTGGTCGGACGCTCGGCACTGATGAAGCGAGTAAGAATTAGACGCTAGTGTCCGGAAACGTGTTTCGGCTGCATGTGTCCCGGGCGGCGATGGACTGCCAGATTCACCAGCTCCAAAACGACGGGAGTTGCAAGGCCAACCGTGGCGGATCCGATGGCCAGCCCAAGAATTCCGCCTGCCAAGAGAAACATGCCCAGCACGGCTAGATTTACGCTTTCGTAAACTTCCAGAACGAGATCGCCGAAGATGAAGGCGATTGCAGCGACTACCAGGCCCCAGTTCACCCAAACACCCATGGAACGGCCCTCCCCAAAAAGCAGATTTGAGGCGACAGTATCACCGTGTGAACCACTCTGCAATAGTTTCATTGGGGGGCGGAGTTCGCGAATGGTACTCGCAAACGTACTGGTAATACGATGTCGTGCGCTCAAGCAACCCACTAAAAAACTGCCTTTTCAAATGCAGCGAGGGATCTCCCTGAGGTTTGCAACTCAGCAAAGAAAGCGCGATTCGTCGCTAACGATTTACAGAAAAAGTGGCACAGCCACTCTTGGCTGTGTAGTTTTTGCAATCGACGGCGCTACGAGTGGGCGGAAATTAAGAAAAGCACACAGCCAAGAGCGGCTGTGCCACGCGACCGGAATAGCAAAATGATCTGCAATCGTCACGCAATGGGAAGCGCGTGCTAGCGGGCTTTGCGTTTTGTTTTTTTGCCA